>Ga0209400_1000486_pt1 | contig 34642 bp, 55 predicted proteins | sample M_130807_EF_Meta_FD_187313 | JGI IMG/M metagenome (GOLD analysis project Ga0209400, IMG submission 187313) | Freshwater microbial communities from Lake Montjoie, Canada to study carbon cycling - M_130807_EF_MetaG (SPAdes) (version 2) | ecosystem: Environmental > Aquatic > Freshwater > Lake... | reverse complement strand
AGTCAGGAGCCAAGTCGAGAACCCAGTCAGGAGCCAAGTCGAGCGCCAAGTCGAGCGCCAAGTCGAGAGCCAAGTCAGGAGCCAAGTCGAGAGCCAAGTCGAGAACCAAGTCTGGCGCCAAGTCTGGAGCCAAGTCGAGAGCCAAGTCGAGCGCCAAGTCTGGCGCCAAGTCGAGAGCCAAGTCAGGAGCCAAGTCGAGAGCCAAGTCGAGAGCCAAGTCAGTCTACAAAAAATTTCGAAAAAATATGGCCTGTCGGTCTACGATTACCGCGCTGCAAACTTGTGGGCAGGGTGGCATGCCTACGTCACTTTCTTTATCGAAAACGGCTTTCTCGACGGTACTACAAAGGCAGTCCAGAATTACGATCTCGACCGCGAGGTTGCCGAGAGCTGCGGACTGGTCTGGTACTCGTCGGCGGTCGCTGCGATCAGCGACAGGCCGGAGGCGCTGCACCGGGATGAGCAAGGCCGTCTGCATTGCGAAACCGGCCCGGCGATCCTCTACCGCGATGGATGGGCTATCCATGCATGGCACGGAACGGTTGTTCCGGCACATTGGATTGATCAGCGCGAAAGCCTGACCCCCACCGAAGTTTTGCGAACGCAAAATGTTGAGCAGAAAGCGGCGGGCTGCGCGATCATTGGTTGGCCCAAGATGCTGCCTATGATGGACGCCAAGGTCATTGATGCCGATCCTGACCCGATGCACGGCGAATTGCTTGAGGTCCGGCTTGATGGCTTGCCTCGCCCCGGTCGCTTTCTCAAAGCCTGGTGTCCACGCAACGGCGACATTTGCGAAGGCGTTCCCAGCAACATCACCACCGTTCTTGCGGCTCAGGCGTGGCGCGTTGGGCTTGAGCCGCATGAGTTCAGTTACCCCACCGTGCGCACTTAAGGAGCATGAATATGAAGCGTGAAGTCATCGGAGCACAGGGCGAGATTACCCTGTTTCGTGTCAGCGAGATGCCGGAAGGTCTGGTGCCGTTCACCGACACCGACAAGCTCGGTCGCCCCATCATCAGCCACTCGGAAAGCGGGCATCATCATGTTCTCGACCGGGCGGTGGCGGTCATGGAAAAGCCGAACCCGCCCGAGGGAATGCGCATCCTCTACGCGCTTCTGAAAGAGCCAACGATGCTCATTCAGGACGCGGCGGACCCGCACGGCTCGCACACGCTGGACGCTGGCGTGATCGAGTTTCGCATTGCGCGCGAATACGACCCGTTTGCCGAGCAAGCGCGGCAGGTCGCTGACTGATTTTCCACCAAGGGGCCGGGGCGGCGACCGCAAGGACAGTCGCCCCGGTATGGATATGACCGCGCAGGAGGCGCAAGCAGCATGAGCACCCTGCTCCCCGAGGCTGTGGCATGACGGCCCCAGCACGATTCCGCGAGGCCGACATCAAGCGAGCCGCGTCTGGCGTCCTCCGCGCTGGCATCCCGATCCAGCGGATAGAGATAGACCACAACGGCAAGATCGTCATTATCCCGGGCCAGCCAACCACGGCCACGGAATCGGACGAATGGGCAGACCTCGAACGGTGAACACATCGCTTCCCCAATATGCGAGCGCCTACCGCGACCGCCACGGCAAGCAGCGTATTCGCTTGCGCCGCACCGGATGGCCGACGCTACAGGTTCATGCCGCGCCGGGGACGACCGAGTTCACCGAGATCTATCACCGATGGCTGGAAAGCGGGCGCAAGCAAATCGCCGCAGACAGGCCAGCGCCGGGCACGTTTGATGACCTGATCGCCCGTTTCTACCGATCAAAGGCGTGGGCCGACATCAAGGAAACGACCCGCTACACCTATCGCGGCGAACTTGAACGGTTCCGCGCCAAGTATGGCAGCAGATCGGCCAGCACCATGACCGCGCGCCATGTGGCGAATCTGGTCAACCAAATGGCCGGCACCCCGAGCGCCGCGAACAATCTTCGCAAGAGGCTGGGGCAGTTGTTCCGCCTCGCGATCGAACTAGGCTGGCGCACCGACAACCCGGCCAAGAGCGTTGCAGGGCTGCGTATCCGGTCCAAGGGCTTCGCCACATGGCAAGAGGAGCAGATTGCGCAGTTTGAGGCGCACTGGCCTGTAGGGACCGTCCAGAGGCTTGCGTTCGACCTTGCGCTCTACACAGCCCAGCGCCGCAGCGACGTGCGCGTGATGGGGCCACAGCACGTAACAGCCGGTTCGATTCGCGTCCGCCAGCTGAAGACCGACAAGGAACTGGTGATCCCCATGCACCCGCGCCTGATCGAAAGCATCTTGGCGACCAAGACCGGACACCTGGCATTCGTGACCAGCGCGAAGGGCGCGCCGTTCAGCACCAAGTCGTTCGGCATGTGGTTCACCAAGCAGTGCAGGGCAGCGGGACTCGTTGGCTATTCCATGCACGGCCTGCGGAAAGCAGCATCGCGGCGCATGGCAGAGGCAGGGCTTACCAATCAGGAGATCAAGGCCATCACCGGCCATGTGACCGACAGCGAGGTTGCCCGGTACACCCGCGAAGCCGAGCAAGTGACCATCGCCAAGCGCGCGATGAAGGTGATGAGCTTGGCGCACAACCCCGAAAATTCCACTTCACAAGAGCGGAATTCCACTGTATAGGAGCGGAATGCAATGGAAAGATTTTCTTGAGCCTCAAGAGGCGGAACGATTGGCGGAACTGGATCGGCAGCGCGCTAGCCTGACCAAAGAATATCGGCGCATTTACGACAGATGCCGCAAGCGTATGGAGAAAGCCCGTGGGTAGGCCAAAGGCTGTCAGGCAAGATTTGCCGCCGTACGTTTCAGCTTACGTTGATCGGCATGGGCGTGAGCGGTATCGGTTCCGTCGAGCGGGTGTAGGCACAATCCAGATTAGGCACATGCCGGGGACGCCTCATTTTGAGCAACAGTATCAGGAACTTTTGCGCCTAGAAGCGAAGGTCGAAAAGCCATCAAATGAGATTGCGCTTTTACAGGCCATGATTGCGCAAGTGTCCGCGCTGCGCACTCCCCGCCTGCATTCATTCGTGTATGCAATCGGTGAGGCGGTAGATGAAACTGCGCCGATTAAGATTGGCTTTGCGACTGATCCGCTGGCGAGGCTCTATGCACTTCAAACCGGCAACCCGCTCCGATTGACCATAATCGGTTTGCGCGCCGGAACGCGAAACACTGAGCGCGATATCCATAGGCGGCTGTCTGGCGCCCGCATGGTTGGCGAATGGTTCGAGCGCGAAGCTGTTTGCCGTATGATGAAAACGCGTGGCTTTTGGCTCACCCGGTCGGCTTTCGCCTTGGCTAACTTTCCGCAAGGCATTGAAAATGAAACATGAAAAAAAGATAGTGGCGCGCCCTGCAGGGGTGTATGTTGCCAATTCCCGCAGCGGCTTAGTTTGGCGCACCGGCCACAGACGGGCAACGCGATTCCGGGCATCCTGCGGCAGTTTGGCTAACCCAAACGGGCCGATGCAGCGCGCCAACGCTGACACCGGCCCTCACCACCACGCGAAGGAACCGCGCAATGGCTGACACTGATCTAGCGCCCGATGGCGGCGCTGCAACCCCCGACCCCCGCTTCACCACCCGCGCCGAGCTTGAGGCGTGGGCGGCGGGCGTTGCGCGCGATGCGTCCGAAGCCGTTGTCCCTGAGACGCGGGCGCAGAAGCTTGAACGGCAGTTGCGAGCGCTTGACCGCATCCGCCGCGTCACCCTCGCTCATGTGCATCTGGGGGACGACTGTGACTGGCACGCTCTGGACGTGCGGTTTTGAGGAGTGAGTTAGATGTTCCCCATCGAATATCCGTGCTGCACGATAGATCAGGCCGAAAGCGATGCGATCATTGCCAGCGGTCAATATCGGACGTGGATGTGTCAGGACTGGCGCTGCCCGAAGCATGGGCATTGCGCCAAGCATTTCGGCCTCAGCAAGCGCTACGCCGAAATGGGTGATCAGCCTGCCAATGAAGCGCTCGTAACGCCGTCACGTACCGAAGGCGGTTGCCGATACTACCAGCGCGCCACCCGCGACTATGTTTCGGAGAGCTTAGGCCAGCGCCCCTCTTTCCCCGTTGCCATCGGAGATGAGCGCCATGACTAACCCCCAGATTGCCGAGATCGCGGCGAAAGCGTGGTGCCGATGGACGCATGGCGGCGGGCGTATCGAGCGCGACGAACATGGGCGTCTCAACTGGCGCGGCGTCAAGTGCGGGCGCTGGGGCGATCACCCCGTCGAAAGGAAGGACGAGTGGCAACCGATCGGCCAATCCCTCGCCGCCTATCTCAAGGAGCAGAGTGATGCGTAACAAGTATCCCGGCACCTGCTACCGCTGCGGCAATACCGTGGAGGCGGGCGCAGGGCACTTTGAGCGCCACAATGGCGGATGGCGGACGCAGCACGCAGGTTGCGCCATTTGGAACCGCCGCAAGGCAACACCGACCGAAAGGAACCGCAATGCCGACTGACCTGACGCCGCTTGAGGCCGAAAGCCTTGTGTACGACCATCTAGGAGGACCAGGCACCATGACTGAGACACCGCTGGAGCTTATCGACGAGCAATGGACAGGCTCAAAGCGGCAGCGCGAGACGCTTCAGCAGAAGTACGATGGCAAATGCGCGTACTGCGGTGGTGATCTAGGCAAGGCAATGCACGCCGATCATTTGCAGCCTGTCGTTCGCATCATTCGCGACCACATGGGGAAACCGCTTCCGGCCTCGGAATGCTACTACGTCAAGCCGGAGCGGAACGTGGTCAGCAACATGATGCCCGCCTGCGCGTCCTGCAATCTGCACAAGGGCGGTTACAGCCTTGAAGGCTGGCGGGACATTATCCAACGCTCAGCCGCGATTTGCCGCCGCGATACGTCCACATTCAAGGTCGGTGAGCGCTTCGGGATCATCTCAGTCAACGAACAGCCGGTGCAGTTTTATTTTGAGACTCTCGCCAAAGCAAAGGACCGCACCAATGCCGACTGACCTGACACCGCTAGAGCGGGAACTGTGCGAGGCGCTGGAGAACGCAATCGCGCTGATTGCTCATAAAATGCCGCCAAAGGAAACCGCGCTGGTCGCTGGCGAAACGCTGGTCGCTGGCGATGTGTGGCGAGCCGGGGTGGAAGTCATCCGCAAAGCAAAGGACCGCACCAATGGATAAGGACCAACTCGCCGCGCTGGATCGGGATGTGCGAGAAGCCGAAAATTACGTCTACCGGATGCAATGCGAGGCCTTTTTGGGCCGGGCGCTGATCAACCTCTACCGCGCCAACCAGATCGCAGTGATCGGGCCGGAGGCGGTGGAGAAGGTGGCGCGGGCGATTGTGAACGCAGGTCCGCACCCCGACAGGCAGGCAGAAGCCGCCCTCGCTGCGCTGGGGGTGAAGTGATGGGCCACGCACTAGCCATTATCGCCGGGGTACTGATTGGCGCTGGTATCGGAACCGCCCTGCTCTGGCTTGTTGTCATTCCCGTTCTTGAAAGGATTTGGCCATGACCCAACCAACCGAAGCAGACATCCGGGCTGCGTGTGAAGAGGCGGGGCTTAAGGACGACTGGACAGCATTTGTGCAGGCCAACCCCGGAACGACATCGGCGCTTGTTCTCCTCGCCCTCGCCCGCCGCATCGCTGCCGAGCGAGAGGCTGTGACGATGGCTTGGGAGCCATTGCACCTTGCACCGCGAGACGGAACGCAGGTTCTGCTTTGGTGCCATCCCCAAGATTGCGAACCGTTCGTAATTCAAGGCTGGTACGAAAGCGGGGCGTTTGACTCGTGCTGGTATGAAGCATTCCATGAGACCCGGTTGCAGTTCAGGCCAACAGCTTGGCAACCACTCCCCCCACAACCCAAGGAGCCGACGACATGAGCGTGCGTGAGAAGCTGGAGGAGGCTGCGCTTGTTGGGCGCGCTGCGCATGTCATCGACGGCATTGCCTATATCGTGCCGCGCGGCGAACCTGTTCGCTGGGGAAAGCGCGTTGGCCGTATTGCGCTTGGCGTGACTTGGCGCTGGTCGGGATTTGGCTTCGGCGTTGAACTGCTGCGGGCCGGTGTGCTGATGCAGATAGGGCCAGTCTATGTTTGGCTTGCGGCCATAGAGAAAGCGAGGACGGTGTGAGCGAGGACCACAGCATGTGCCATGAAGCGGGATGTTCGTTGGCGCACATTGCTTATCAGATTGCGTCGTGTGGGTGCCTCCACGCTGACTGGATGGCCCGCGCCACAGCAGCCGAGGCCGAGAACGCGATGCTACGGGAGGCGTTGCGGCAGTGTGCGGAAGCGCCGCTATCAGGCTGGACTATCGCGCAGGGTATCGCCCGCGCAGCCCTAGAGGAGAACCAGCGTGGATGATCTAGTGGATCGGGCAGACTATTGCCAAGAACACGGCATTTTTGACGCTACCGAAGCCGGTAAATCTGTGTCCTACGGCGAGCTAGCCGCCGAAATCCGCAGCCTCCGCGAGCAGGTGGCCGCATACGAAAAGGGGCTGCTAGACCTGCTAGCCAACGGTGTGGACAAGTCGGATTATCCCGAGAGCTTGTGGTCCCTCATGTTGGCGCTGTGCGAACGTCAATAGAACACGGAGACGCGAACGTGATTAATGTGACCGATGCGGACCGCAAGGCGGCAGTCGAAATCATGGCAGACCGTTGGAACCGCCCGACGCGGGGTAACGTGCTTGCGGGCAATTGCGACCACTACATACCCGTGCAGGTATGCGCCCGCCACCGTGAAGCCGCCGAAGCCCGCGCACGGCTTGAAGGCATGGAGATCATGCGGGAGGCGGCAAAGGACGCGCTGGCAGCGGTGCAGACGCCGCACAAGCAAGTGCTATGGGATGTCAACGCGGCTCTGAATAGCATCAACGCAGAAGCCGCCATCCTGGAGGCACACACCCGCGCGAAGGCTATGGACAATGCAGGGGATGGGGGCGCGGTCTAGATCCGCCCACTAGCCGCCGTCACCACATTGATCAGGCACATGCCCGCCACCACATCGCGGACAGATTGCCCCTCGCGTATCCGGCGCGCGGCGGCGTCCAGCACTTTGGCGAAGGCTTCGGCGTGCTCGGGTATGCCCGGAAACGCATATGTTCCGTTTTCGCCGGAAAGCGTATCGTCTGGGTTACGATCGCTCATGCCGCCTCCACCATTTCGGCCGGCACGACTTGTTCGACCACGCGCCCGAACCGTCGATGGTACGTCACCACCTTCGCATCACGCCCTGAGAGCCAACCGCCCCGGCTCGCATGGCTATCAGGCGCGGCCAGCGTCCGGTGCTGCTCCAGGCGCATGGTGTTCGTTTCCTCCACCCGATCATGATGCAGGTGTCCGGTGTGCGCATAGCTGTGCCGGGTGCGCCCAAACACCTCGCGGAACTTGGCGATGAACACGGTTTCGAGCGCGGTGAGCTTCTTCTTGTGGCCGTGGTGGAAAAACAGGGACGTGTCGCCCCATTCGACGCAGTAGTACGGATCGGGCCGGGTGATGACTTCCACGCGCGGTTCATCGGCGTAGAGAGCCGCGAACAGTTCACGCATCCATGCGCTTGAAGCGAGATCGTGATTGCCCTCCGCCATGAGCAGGATCACGCGCTCATGCTTGGCGAGCAGCATCCCGACAATGCGGCGGATCACGGCAATGGCCACGCGGATCATTTTCTGGAATCGGCTGTCCGCATCAAGGACGTGCTTGCTGGTCGGGGTGACGGCTTCCAGACCATCCCAGTGCAGAAAATCCCCGAGCTGGGCAAACACTGCCGTATGGGCATTGGGTGCAAGATCAATGGCGGCCGAGAACCAGTTGACCAGCAAGCGTTCGGCTATTTTCAGATCCCAGTCGGCGCCGGTTTCCTCGCCCCAAGCCATAGCCCCGAGGTGATAATCGGTAATGACGTAGCAGTTGAGCAAATCAGCCCGCACTCGCGCCATAAAAGGTACAGGCGGTTCCGGGATCACTTCCTCCCGCATGGCGTCCACAGCGGCCCTGAGCGCCACGAGCAGCGCCTCTGCCTCCGGGTGCTGCCTCTCCCATGTGCGCTCTATGGAGCCGTCTGCGGCCCGCTGGATTGTGACCTTGCCCATGCGGTTGCCGGGCGCGGTGCCGTTGACGAAATGACCGGGCGCATAACCTTTGCTTGCGGCATAGGCTTTCAGGCGTTCAATGGACCGGCGGGCGACATCATGAGCCCAACCTTCGGCGCGCTCGCCGTCGCTCCATGTGTCATACTGCTCCATCGCGCGGATGTATTCCCGCTGGCGAGGCGTGGCGTATTCCAATAGGCCGGGGTCGAACTGCACATCGTCACCTCTTGGCCGTTGGTTTGGTTATCCCACGTTCGGCGCTATCTGGCGGTTGGCGGGATAAGGCCCAGCGCCCATGCGCGCGCCGCTTCAAGGCGAAGCGTGTTTTCCGTGCAGACCTGAATATCCGCCGGGATCACCGCAACCATGTCGGCCGCTGCACCGGGGCCGTCAGGACTTCCGGCACGGCCACCGTCGGGGGCGGCAACGGCTGCGCTGGCATCACGCGCAAAGGCTTGCCCGCGCACCCGGTGAGCAGCGATGTAGCGATCAGCAGCGGAACGAGCGTCTGCAAGCTGCGCCAGATAGGACTTGTCGGCTTCATTGGCTTTGCTCCTGTAGCGGGCCTCTGCGGCGTCGAGTGCGCGCTTGGCGGTGACGGTGGCCTCAGACTGCGCAGCGGCGTAGGCTGCCCTGTCCGCCCTCCTGAGCGCCTTCTCAGCATGGTAGACGTGTCGGTAGTGGTTGGCGGCCAGAGCGAGCCCCACGAACGCCAGAGCGGTGGCTAAGGACAGGCCCCACTTCCACCGGGTGAGAAGGGCGGGGATCATTCCGGCGTTTCCTTGGCTGTGCCGATCTTTATCACGCGCGCGCCGCTTGCGGCGGCGAACACGGCCAGCCCGACCAGAGGCCGCGCCCATGCTGGCAGCGTATCCACCAGCGCGGTAAAGCCCGCAGGATCGTATGCGGCCCACCCTGCGATGATGCCGGCCAAAACGGCAAGGCGGATCGAGGCAAAGCGCCATGCGTCCTGAATGTTGTCGATCAGCTTCATTTCAGCCTCCTATGATCATGAGAACGAACACGGTGATGATGGCGAAGTAGACGGCGCATTCCCGCACGGCTCGGATGAACTGTGCGCGGGTCATTTCAACAACGCCAAGGCAGCGTCCTCGACCCGTTTAACGCGTGCGAGCCATCCCTTGCCGAAGCGCCAGAAGGTTGGCAGCGCCCGGTAGTAATCCCGGCGTGCGTCGGCATAAGCTTCGATTAGCGCATCTATGCCCTTGCGCATGGAATAGGCTTGCACCGCCTGCAAAGTGCCGCGCCCGATCTGCCCGTCAGGTATGGCCAACACGATCTTTTGCAGCATCTTGGCTGCCCGCCCCGGTCCCGCATTTACCGCAAAGTCGAACACCATGAGCCCGAGCGCATCGCCCAGTTGGTCGCCAGCTACCTTGTCCCAATATCGGGACTTGTAGAGCGGTGCGACGGCAACCTGCGTCAGCCCGCGCATGACAGCCTCGGTTGCGGGCCTGCCAGTGTATTCCGCCCAGGTCTTTGCCGTGACGCCAAGATTGGTCATGCCCCCCGGATCGTGCGGGTCATTCACGAAGCCGCCTTCCTCTTTGAGCAGGACGGCAAGTGCGTCTGAAAAGCTCATCAGTGCCCCCCGAAAATGAGCGCGCCGAACTTCGCCACCAACCCGCCGACGAACCCCGCGAACAGCATCAGCGCACCGACGGCGCCTTTGCGCTTGTTCTCGGACGCTTCGAGCCTCGCCAACCGGCTATCGATTCGCTCAAGCAGGTCCTCGATTTTGTCCAAGCGAGCCCCCATGGCGTCCTGCTTGCCCTCTACGCGCCCCATGTCGCGGCTCAGGTCGGTGTGGTTTGGCGGGTTCATTGCTTGCCTCAGAACGCATTAAAGTTGGCAACATCGGCACCAAGCACCACCACATGCAAGCTCGGCGTTTTCTGAACAGTCGCGGCGACATCAGCAATCGGCGCACTAGCCGAGCCGACCGCAGTTACACTATCACAATAAACCACAAACTGCGTCGTGCTGGGCACATCAACAATCTTGAATGTCTTGTCGTTAAATGCCGCGTTTACCGATCCGGTAACCAGTACAATGTCACCGACAAGGAACCCATGCGCAGCGGTGAAGTTGATCACCCCAAGATTGGTGTTGTTATCACCAGCCTGTCGCCCTGTAAGGTAACTCGACCCCGAAGCCCCCGTAACAACCGCAGCCGGTTTTGCCTGCGTGGCGTTGCCCTTCCAGAACATGCCATCTGTTGCCCCCGTAGGCGCGCTTCGCAAAACCGTAGCCTCGCTAGCGGCCAAGGGGATCGACAGAACCTTGCCCGTATCGGTCAGGGTCGCAAGCGCCTGATTGTTGACATTGGAGATCAACGTTGCGCCGCCCGTGTCGGCATAAACGCCCGCCGTCGCCGTGGTCATCGAGACAGACGGGTGGAAAGCTAAAATCTCCCGGATTTTGTACTGCCCTTTTGAGGCGGTGAAAATGCGCTGATAGCTGCTTGAATTGGCGTCGGCATCAAGCAGATAACCAACGCAATCAGGCGGCAAAAGGCTTCCAATAGACACCTGCCCGGCTGAGGTTGTAGGCGTCACAAACTGCCCACTCGGATACAAACCGCCGTCACGGTTATAAATCCAACTGTCAATCTTGATCTGCGTCACGTTGTTTGAAAAGAAACCCGCCACATAGGCTCGGCCATTAGGCGGGGTACGTTCAAAGATGTTCTTGCGTGTGTTGAGCTGCTTGACGCGCCATTCCCCGCGATTGGAGCCTAGCGTAGTCCCAGGCACTGACCGGGGATAAAAAATCGTTGCCGCATTGGAGATGTCCGTTGTCAAAACGGTCCAGTACTCAACTTGCACAAGGTCAAAATCCATATCTGAAATCGTACCGGAGATTAGCCCGGTGTTGTTGGCGTACGACCTGCACCCCTCAATATGAACCTCGCCCAGCTTCATGTGACGGCCCGCAATATAGAGGGCATCCGAGTTCAGGCCCAGAAATTCCATGTTCACCTGCGCGATCGAGCCCGCTGATTTGCCAGTAATGTAAATTGCGCTCTCGATTGTGTAAGGCGGCGTAGTGACATCGTTTGCTGTGCCCGGCGTGCGCACTTTGAGGTTTCCGATGGCATCACCAGTCCCGGTGCCCCGGTCCACATACCCGTACCGCGAAGGCTCGTTCACAAAGATGAGAGCAATGGTATTGGAAAACATGGCGGAGGGGAACGTAGACGGCGGGGTAGAACCGGATACCGAAACCGCCGCGCCGACCGCCACGCTGCGGCTTGCCGGGATAGGCGTTGCAAGCCCGAGCGTTGCTCCCGAAACCGACGAAAGCCGCGTGATGTGCAGGCCCGCATCAAGCGCGATCTGCACAAACATGCCCGGAACCCAAGGATAAGCCCCGATTGCATCCGTCTGCGCATTGGCGACGACGATACTTGTTGCGCCTTCCGCATAGGCGTTGGTCGTGGTTGAAGCGAACGAGGGATGATTGAACACGCCAACGTTTGCGCCGTTCTGCACCATAATCCGGCCAATGGTATTGTAATACCATCCCACTTGACCGGGATAGGGTGAAATGAGAAGCCCGACAGCGCTGTAATTTGTCGTGCTCTGCCGTGCCATGTATTCAAGGATCGGGAACTGCCAAACCCCGCGCGAACCGTAGCAGGTCATGATCGGGATGTTGTCGGTGCGCTGGATAATCTTTGCCTGCGGGTCGCATTGCATCCCGGCATTGGCGTTCACACTGACGCTACCGTTCCAATTGATTGTCTGTGTTGTGCCGTAGTTGCCCGCAGGCATGACACGGGTGCAGACCTCGCTGGCCCATGCTTGGAGCGCCGCGCCGTCATCCGTCCCCGGCGAACCCGACGAAACGTAATCGGCTTTCGCGCCAAAGTGCTGCGGGGTGAGGCGCTGCCACAGGGGAAGGGTGATCTTGGATACTTCGGAGGCGGTAAAAACTTGCTGGTAATCGGTCGCAATGAACCCGTTTGACAAGTTCAGCGTGTAAGAACCGCACGAGACTGTGAACCCCAGCGCAAACACCATTTGGCGCGTGGCGGTGAAATTGCCGGTCAACGCCCATGCCGAGTTGACAACCACGTACGTTTTGCCCGCGCTTACCGCCGCAGCATGAGCAGCCTCTACACTTGCATAGGACGCCGAAAAAACCGCGTTGGCGTAGATGCTGGCAAGGTCCTGAACCGTGCCGCCGCCCGCAATACCGATGGCAGCGGCGCCGGTGCTGGCCGCAAGATCAGAGCGCAATCCAACGTCAGGCCCGGTAACATTGTCCTGCGTGTAAATCGTGACATCGGCGCTGGTCGTGATTGTGACTTTGTAAGACCCGCTCCAAAAAACCGTCGCCTCGCCGCGCGCATTGAGGATGATCGGGTTTGTGTTTGGAACCACGCCCGCCGCGTCGGTGTACGTGGCCTTGGGTGTGCTGGTGCCCGCAGCATACGTGTAGACCTTGCCCCCGGCCAGGGGATTGCCGTCAGAGCCGAAGAATTGCTGCCGTGGGTTTGGCAGGAGGGGCAAGGTCATGGTATGGTCCTTCGTTATCGCAACGATGGGGTTTCAAATGGCAGATGGTCAGACGATCATGCTTGTAGCTGGCGCGAACACATTGATCGCGATCGGTTGGAGATGGTTTCGGCGCACATTGTCAGCGCGCTCGGAGGAGTGGGGGTATAACTATGGGCGCAAGTTTGGCCGCTTGCTTAATCGCTTTCGCCGCCGCCGCTGATCCTGCGCCCGTATTGCGAAACACGAACTTGTTGAGCGCAGTCATGCCCGGCTTGGTGTAGAGGGCAGACGCCGCCAAAGGAACAGCCGCTGCTGGGGTCGAAAACGCTCCCAGCGCAGCACCGCCGCCGCCACCAAGAAGCATTTGGCCTGCCATTACCCGGCCTGCCGTGCCGCTGTCAGGAATCTTGTTCGGCAGCATATCAAATGCCGCACGCGCAAGTTCTTGGTTAAACCCGGTCTTGTTGGCTTGGCGCAACAGTGAATTGGGATAAACGACATTATCCAGATTGGCCGCTGCTTGAATTAGTTTAAACTTGGCATAACCCTTGTTAATATTTTGAAGGACAACCCCGCTTTTATCACTACGCGCCGCCATGGACCGCAAGGCCCGCTGCGCTTCGGTGATCGCTTCGCCAAGAATGCGCTGGTCTGTATCAGTGGACTTGCCATAATCCCTTGCAAGTTTGCCGAGACGGCTTTCCGCATCCTTCAGGGCCTGCCCCGAAATAGAGCGCCCGCCGGGGTCCATCCGGTTGGTAAACACATCGTCCAGAATGGCTTTGAACTGCTGCTGCCGAGCGCGCGGCAAAGTGTTGGTGACCGCTTTTGCTGCCGCCAAATCCTGCCCGAACTGCTGGTCAATACGGCCAACGAGGTTGGGAACGACCTGTTGATATTTTTCCGACAATTTGTCTTGCACAAGATCAACAAGCTCATGCCCGGCGCTAATCTTTGTGGGCAGTTTCTCCCCGATCAGCGCCAAAGCATCACTGGCCAGTTTTTTGTTGAGCTGCTCCGTCCCGCGAGCCCTCGCAGCTTTTACAACGTCGCCAATAAGCGGCAATCCCGCCGCGCGATCCTCAAGGCCCGCCACAGTTTTGGCAAGAAGGCTGTTGCCACTGCGGGCTAGTTGACCGGGAGTAAGATCAATTCCCGCATCGTGAAGAACTTGCGCGGTTTTGGAAACGACAGGTTTTGCCGCCCACGCAAGGCCATTTGCCGCAGCGCCGACCAGTTTGCTACCGACCGCGCCGATGGTGGAGTCAATCGCTACGCCGGTCGGTGTTTTCTTGTCAGTCAAAAGCGCGCCAGAAACGGCCCCCTGCGCAAGCGCCCCACCCGGTAGCATCGTCGTTGGCAAGGTGCCCACAATGTTGCCAAGCGTTTGATAGCCGGTGCGTGTGTTGTTTTGACGCAGTTGATCGTTATGCGCCGTGGCCTGCTGTGCGGATGGAAGGCCCATAGCTTGCCCGACTTGGTCAAGCGCGCTTAAGCCGGGAATGTTCATTGCCGCCGATGTGAGGTTATCGAGTGGCTTCATAACACCACCGATGAACCCGCCAAGCGCGCTGTTGTCTTTGGGGGCTTCGGGTGCCGGTGCCTGCCCCGAGATATGCGACTTCACGACACGATCCATCACAGCATCCGGCGTGTTATCCGGAAACTCAAGGATTTGTCCGTCAGGAAGTTGCGCGCGTCGGCTCATGGGATGCGGTTCCCCTGTGCGTCATAGCGGATAACACCGCCGCCGCTTGAAGTAGGCGGGGAGCCAAGAAACTCCTGATTGGCCGTGCGAATGTTGGCGATAAGTTCGCGCATCATGGCCAGCGCTTCTTTGCGTGCCTCTGGCGTGTCAGTGCGGCTCAACAACGCCGCTTGCGCTAACTTACTTTCATAATCCGAAGTTGAGCCTTCGCCGGGAACGCGGGTGAGCTGCCGGATCAACGGCGCAAGGCCAGCAACCGCCTTGTCAAAAGTACCCGAAGCCGCGTCTAGACTGCCAGGGATGTTGCCAAGAAAATAACCGGAATATCCGTTCTTTTCCATATCCTTCATTGCCGCTTCAACGCGGTTAAGCTGCCCTTCGATTGGGCCTAGCGCCGCAATTTTCATTTTGGCCCAGCCTTGCTGCTGCTTGGTGCCAGTCGGCCCGCCAGCAGGCTGTTGCCCACTGATAGGCTTAATTTCGCCCTTGGGGCCTTTCTGGTAGATTGTGCCCGCAGGAAGGCCCGCCGCCGCCACTTCATCGGGTGACATTGTTCGCCAGCCTTCAGCGGGTGGCTTAGTTTTACCTTGAAGCTGCCTTCCCATAGCGGGAGCGCTAGGTGCAGAAGAACCCCCACCCGGCCCACGCACACTGAAATGCACATGATTGCCCGTGCTGGTGCTGCCAGAGCTTCCAGCGGTCCCAATAGGCTGACCAGCGCGCACTCGCTGGCCCACCTTGACGTTGTACCCGCCAAGATCGGCATAGCCCGTCACCGTGCCGTCAGCATGGCGAATGCGCACCGATTGCCCCCCGCCGTGTGCTGTATCGTTCCAAGCTGCGATCACCTTACCATCCGCCGCAGCGTTGACAGGCGTGCCAGCGGGAAGCGGCACATCAACGCCGTTGTGAAAATCCGACGCGCCAGGTGAGGGAGGTGTGCGCGGGCCGAAGCCGCTGCCGACTTGGCCCTTGCCGCCTGTTACGGTCTGGATCAGGTTTGCAGGCGGGGGAATGTACCCGCCACCCGCAGGAGCGCCGCCAGAAGCAGGTGCGCCGCCGATTGTGACCGGAGACGCGCGGCCCGTGTTCTTGTCCACGGAATAGAACCCGTTGGGGCCTTCCACGATCTGAACGCTGGGCTTTACACCACCTTCGGCCACCAGATTGTTATCGCCGTCAAAGCGCCGCGCGCCATCGTTCAGCGTGTAGGCCTCATGGGCTTTCGCGTATTCCGCATAATTTTGCGCGCCGACTTGAACCTGATTGAAGAACCCATCGCGCTGTGCAGGGTCTTTCAACTTTTCCCGAATTTGTTCGATGTGGTCCGCGTTAAAACCGTACTGCCCGAGAAGCGGCGCAATCTGGCTTAATGCCTGATCCACACCTTCAGGCGGCACGCTTCTAAGTGACAGCAAAGCAGGCGCGGTGCCGCGTGCAATTTCAGCCGCACGGGCATGGTTATCGGTTTCGAACTTGCCGACTTGGCTTACGGCCTCGGGGTCGCCTAGCTCAAATGCCCGTTTGCGCGCGGCCTCCAAATCAGTGCCAGCAAGCTGCACGATACCGCGTCTTGCCGCTGCATTCTGTTGAGCTAGAGCCTGTGCCTGCTGCTGCTGGGCATAGGCCGCGTCCTGCCGCCTACGATCCTCGGCATCGCGCATTGTACCCACAATGTCGAGTTGCGGGGTTGCAAACGCCTTCAGGACGATGTTGCTGTCAAGTTCAGCCATTAGAAAATCCCCGAGTTGGCGGGGTCATTGATCGTCTGTGAGGCGCTAGGGGTAAGGCGTGAATACGTGCTGCCCCGGTTTGCAAAATAGTTGCCCAGATTGTTAGCCGTCTGCCCGATGGTGTTACCGATACCCGCATACATTGACGCCGTTGCATTGCCCGCCGAACCGATAGCGTCACTGATCTGCCCCCGCGCGTTGGCATTGGCGGTCTGCATCGCCTGACCCGCTGCAATGCCGCTATTCGTCGCAGTCTGCCCCGTGCCGGCCAATCCAGCCAAGCGGTTGTAGCGGCCCGTCAGGTTGCTGTTGAACCGATCATAGGCCGCGCCAAACTCGTTGGACGCATAGCCCTGCTGATACCGTGCCAGCGCCTTCAACGCACCGCCCGACAAAGCACCGCCGCGCGCCGCCGCTGAAGCCTCGACCCCCCGCGCGCCTTCATCCATGCGGAATTGATAGCCAGGGTCTTTGACAAAATCGGCGTTGGTGAAAACCTTGTCAAACTGCCCGCCGGGACGTGTGCCCGCAACCAAGTCCTTCAGTGACGTATAACCCGCGTCACGATACGGCGCGAGATCGGCGCGGCTCTGATCGTACTGGCGGCGGTTCTCGGCAATCTGCTCGCGGCCAAGTTGCGCCTGCTGTGCCGCAGCGTCCTTTTGCGCGCCCGCCGCCTGACTACCCCCAATGATGCTGCCAATAGCACCAACCCCAGCGGCAATAGCTACGAAAGCCATTTCACAGCCTCCTCGTCGGGCAGGATCAACAGCGCCTCAGCATCATCCGCCGTCTTGGCCTCGCACGCATGGATCGTCGTCCACACCGCGTCCTCAAGGACATGCACGCAGTTCTTGCGGCCAGCAGGCACAACAAACGTTGCGGGGGCAGTGACCTCACTAACGCCGTCCTCCGTCACGATCTGCAACCGGCCCTTGGAGATGATCGTCACATGCTCTTGCGCGTGCATATGCCCCACCGCAATGCACCCCGCAGGTAGCGACACCTCACGCACGTAAAGCCCGTGTGCAAAGCGATGCACCGGGATAATCTCAATGTGATGTTCAGGCGCAGCCCAAAGCGCCGCTTCCATCGCGCGCACCCGGTCAATGGCCGGAAGGGAAGGGGAAGCAATGTCAGGCAGCATCAGCTTACCTCGCGCCCGGAAACGCGAAACGTCAGCGCGGTCGCCGTGCCAGCTTTGGCCGAAATGAAGTCGCCGGGGTTCAGGATATGCCCAACCACCTCGGGGCAGACATAGGACGTTCCCGCCGCCACCGATTGCGCGCTGATGATCGTATTCGAAGCCGACACCGCGCCCGCAGCCTTGACCAGGTTCACGGTCACAGTCGCCGCCGCGCCGGTCGTGTTAGTCACCGTCATCTTGTCAATGATGGCCCGCGTGCTGCCCGCTGCCGTGTATTGCGTCACGTCGGAAGTCGTAAGCTGAAGCGGGTCAACCAGTGCTTTTGCAACTACAGTCACGAGAACGTGCCCTTCCGCAAGTCATCAATTTGAGCTTGGAGACTAGCGATCATCCCGAGATAATCAGGGAGAGGGGCTAGATCGTCAGGGGCGCTCACGGTCTGAACAGACACGGGCGAAAGATTGTCATCGGCGGGCACTGCCACACCCGCAACAGGTAAGAGATCACCTCCTCCCTGATTGAGCAGTGCAGTCAGACTATCACTTTCGCTGTTCGGATACAAGAGGAACGCTTGATCATCCGAAACGCCGCCGTCGCCATATGTGCGGAACAAATCCGTCAGCGCCCGATACCAAATCGGCGTGGGAATACCCGTCGCCGGGTCTACCATTGGCACGCGCGGCGCGATGAATATCGCAGTCATGCCTTGCCCCCGATCATTTCAAGCGATGCCCCGGTAAACACTACCCTGATCGGATCGCTGATCGTCACCTTGAACAGCCGGTCCCTTGACTTGCCCAAGCGGCGCCATCTTACGCGGGTCTCGTACTCACCGATCGCGCCAATGTCGGCCCATTGCTCACTGGACCATACATAACCGCCGTCATCCGACCATTGCAGCATCGCTTGGGGATCAACGCCTTGGCCGGTTTGAAGCCCGACGCCGGTTTGCATGAACAGTTCAAGCGCCTGATAGAACGAATATTTGCCGTCATTGGTGATGTGCGGGCAAATGCGGAACCGCTCGATTGCGTCCCCGTTGTCGGTGAAAGTGTCGAGATCAAGCGCGTAAACGTTGCCGTTTTCCCAATCCCCCACCAGCGTTTCGCCCGCAAAGTTCATCTGGCAGTTGGAACGGTGCCGGGTCAGCGTGCCATCGGCCTTGCGATAGCCCCGTTCGTGCCAAAGCCCGTTGGATGCATCAAAACACCATGTGGCCCCTGCGGTCGGGAACGTGACCACATAGAAGCTATGGCCCTCTTGCTGGTAAGTGTAGGCCACCGCGTCCGAGATCCTGCTGTACGAGCCCACAGCGACCTCAAATGCATGGTTCGACACCCGTTGCGGCGTGTAACCCGCCGCCCGCTGCACAATGCCAAAGCCCCGGTCGTCCGTAGACAGCCAAAACACGGTATTGTCCATTTTGGCAACGCTATAAGGTGCAGCGCAGCCGCTTTCGATAAACGCGCCCTGAATGCGCTGCAACGGGAAGTCGCCGCCCCCGCTGTTGTACCAAACTTCGGTCGAGTTTTCGCCAAAAAGCCAAATTTCACGGTGATTGACCAAGAGCGAAACTATGTCATCAGGCGAGCCTTCAGCCGACGCAAAATCAAGCCCGTCAATGGCTGCCCCATAAAGCTGCGTGATCTGAAATTTGCCTGTCCCCGGCACCGACCAGATAAAATAGCCGTCGATATAGTCAACGCGCACGCCGCCAAGAAAGTCGGGGTCCGTAATCAGCGTCACGGTGCCCGCTGCGGGGTCAATGAAATAACCGCTCAAATTGCCCATTACGAGCATGACCAGCGAGCCGTTTGACGCCATTGAAACCGTTGGCGTGGTGTTCAGGATTGTGCCCAGCAACGTTGCGGTTTTGCCGCTGGTCACCTTCCACACGCTGCTTCCGGCAACGATGATCGACGTTGACGCATCGAACCGCAGCATCCCGCGAATGCCGCCGCCCGTCAGCGTGGTCCACAGCGCAAGGCCCGGCGTGCCGATCAGCGCAACAGGCGAACGCGATGAACCGCTTTCCCCCATCTCGGGGTACAGGTTGAACGTCCGCTGTGCGTCAAACGATGGCGAGCGCCCGTTGAACGAGCCGCCGAGGAAGGGGAAGGCGGTCATCAGTACCCACGAGCCGGGACCACCCGACCACCCCCGACAAGCAGGCTGTCATAGCCCGATACAGGCGTGTTGCGGTTGGCGCGCTTGATCGTCGCCTTGGTCGCCCGCGCATAGGCCGACACATCCGGGCCGCCGTATTCCGCTTGCAGCTCGACCGCGACCGCGTATTGCAGCGCGCGGGCATAGCCTGGTGCAAGGTTCAGAACATCCGTGCCGCCCGTCACCTGAGTAAGCTGCTGGTTGTAATTCACCGTGAACGTGGTCGCATAGAGCGGGGTCGGCCACAGGATGATCCGGCCAAGCGGCGCGTCATTGACGTACACGTAGCGTTCGGTGATTTGCTGCTGCACCGTCTTGAGCGGTTGCCCCATCCACTCCTCAAGCGTCCATTCGCCTACCGGAAAATCAACGCCATTAACGCTGCAATAGGCCGCGTGAATCGCGGTTGGGCGGATGCCATCCCAGTTCCCGCCCGGCCCCATCGTGTAAATGTTCTGGCCCGCGATCGTCGCATAAGTGGTCGGGGTCGAGCCGTAGATTGACAGGTTCTCAATATTCCACGTCTCAAGCACATCGTTGAGCGCTTGAATGCCGTCCTGCAATTCCGCAGCCGTAGGGGTTTCTCCTACCGCCAGCGCATTGATCTTGCGCATGGCGGTGGTGACGATGGTCAGGACGGTTACGGGGCTGGGCATTAGGCGCCCGTGTGCCCGGAGCAGTTGGCCGTGACGGTGCCAACGGTGTTCGCCGTGGTGGTGACGATCTCCCACAGCGTGTTAGCCGTGCCTCGAAGCGGCGGGCTGAACGTAACAATCACGGGCTGCAAGAACCCGGTTGTCGGGACAGTTAGCGCCCAGATGACAGTGCCGCCCGCGCCATCCCGAAGCGCCAAGGGCACGCTTGTGGTGAACGCAGTCGTCGTGATCTGGCAGCTATCAATGTAGTTGCGTACCGATGCACCCGCTGCGGCCTTGATCGTCACCGCTGTCGTGGTGTTCGAAAGGATTGGCGAGGCGCCGCTGGTGTAGGACCAGAACGTGCTGGAAAGGCCCGGCTGAACGACCATGCCATTGGCATCGCCGCGCATGCGGTCGTAGGTCGCGCCGTTGAACAACAATCCGTACGTGACCATCGGCAGGCTGGTCAAAGCGCTGGAACCGTCGGCAGCCGCAATCGATGAAAGGCCGGATGAAGAGTTAAAGCCCTTCAAGACAAACATGGCTCCGCCGCGTGGATCAAGCTGCAGATCCCCCCGCTGGCCGTCGGCCAGGGTCGGCAGTGTTGCGTTGTATCGCCCGCCGATCTTCACCGGATTGCCGCTATCGGTTGCACCGCTGGCGACGTTGCCGCCGGTCGGTGTCGGGTTGGTTGAAGTGAGCGGCAAACAGCTTGTATAGCTGTCGTTGCATTGAAGCGGGACAACGGGCGGCGTCCCTGCCGAGGGATACGTGTAGGATGGCACCGTTTGCGCCGCCGCGCTGGTGGCAAGCAGCCCAAAAAACGCAAGGAAAATGCGCTTGTTCATGCTTCCACTACCTTGCGCGGGCGGCCCCGGCGCGGCGCTTCTGCCGCTTCCACAGGCTCAACAGGGAACGGGCTATAGCCTTCGCCCAGCGCGGCTTCTTCCTCGGCATCCGCGATCAGAATGCCTTCCATACCGTCGTAGAGCCATTTGGGATATTCTTGGAACATACCGCCCTCCAAGGGTGTCGGGGCGGCCCTGAAGCCACCCCTAGCCTACTCACTGATACAGCCAACCAATCGGGCCTACGTCCGCAGTGAACGTGGTCGGAGCGGTGAAGCTGGCGGGAACCGTGCCGAACGTGCCGGTTGCGCTGCTGGTCATCTGGTTGCCGCCGTTCGCCGCCGCATGGGTGCGGATCGTGGCGGTGGTGCCGTTCTGCTGATAGGCGATGAAATACCGGCCCGGCGTCAGGGTCACGGTGTTCAGAAATGCGCGGTTCTGGAACGCGTTGGCACCCGTCGAAAGCGCACCTGCCACAGCCGAGTTGGTAATCAGCACGCCGTTGCTGTCATACAGCGCAACAAGCCCGTTATCAGTGCCCGCCGTGGTGCCGTTCAGAATGCCGATGCCCGTCCACGTTGCGAGGAACGGAACGAAAATCTCCGAACGGTACAGTGTGCCCGCAACCATCGTGGTGTTGGTGCCCGCCGAAGCAAACGCCTGAATATTGGTGTTGGGCAGAATGCGCGGACCCTGCGGCGTGGTCGGAACAGCAACGCCAGCGCCCGAAGGCTGATAGGTCACGTTGCCGCCCTGCGTAATCGACATGATCGGGCTGTCGAGCAGGAGAGTGTTGGTCTGCACCGGATAACCCGTTGCAGCCGTGGCGATGCCCTGCGCAATCAGCGCGGCTTCAGTGACGCTATCAAAAACTTGGACCGTGCTTGCAGCGTAGCCCTGATACGAACGAATGAGAGAAACAGCCATTTCGAAAAATCCTTGAATGAGCAAACAACGAGGGCGAGCCGAAGCCCGCCCGTCGCCGCGTCAGGTTGCGTAGATGCACGCCAGTTCAGGATAGGTCGCAGCCCACCCGAACAGCACGTCCAGACGCATGATGTAGTTGTCATTCACGCCGTCGTAGAACTCGGTCACCTTCAAGTTCATGCCCTTGTAGGATTCCTGCGCCACGTCGATTACACCCCGGCCCGAAGGCGGCGCGTACATCGGGACCATCGCCAGCGTGTAGGCATCGCGGTGGAAGCCGACGTTGGTGTTATACGAACCCGACGCGGTGCCGAAGATTGTGATGGTGGCCGAGTTGGCAGGCGAGGCGGTCACGTTCTGGAACGCGCCGGTCGGGGTAAGCGCCGGGCTGATCGAGATCGAAGTTGCGCCGCTTGCCGCATCCGCCGTCACCACGAACTGCGCCAGGGTGCCGGTCGAAGCGCGCGACTGCGGGTTGACCGCGTTCACGCCCGCAAACGTAATCTTGGTGCCGCGCGTGATCGTGCCGTTGAGTGAGTTGACGGTGATCGTCGAACCCGTCTGGCCCGCGCCGTTGACGGTGTTGGTGGCAACCACAGCCGTGCCGTTGGTGTGGATCGCAACGTTCTGATCCATACCAACGTCAAGGCCGAAGCTGTTCTGCAAACGCCCGGTCGAGAACTGCTTGCCCACCTTGTCGGTGTTGTTGAACAGACCGGCCATGCCCTGAACCATGGAAGCGTTGAACGCCGGGTTCATGATCAGCGAGCGCCCGCCGTCCTTCACCGGAGCGCCCATTTCGTCCAGACGCTGATTGACGCCGGTCATTGCAGCGATAGCAAGGGCCTGCGTGTTAGGCAGCGTGCCGGGGGTGCCGATGGTGTTGAAGGTGTTGAGACGGGCCATATCAAGGCCCTGACGATCGATCTCGTTCGCCACGGCCGCCATCGCAGCCTGAAGCTTTTGGCTCATCTGCTGGATCGAGAGGGTGCGCTCCTGCCCGGTGAAGTTCAGGTCCGTACCGCCCTGCGACAGGGTAAGCGGGACAGTCGTTTCAACGGTCGCCTGCGGCACAGCAACGCGACCAGCGCGGTAGTTGTACCGGGGCGGGCGCTTGATGTTGATCGTGGCGCCCGGCGAATAACCGCGCGACTGATTGGAGGTGAACTCCTGGTCCCAATCGCGGTTGACGACCGAAGCAAACTGGAGCTGGTTTTCCAAGACGGCGAGCGCCTCCTTGGCAATGATCGAGCAAGTAACGAGCGTGTTCGACATGGTAAAAAGTCCATCTATGGGAAAGCCGACGCTTCACAGCGTGGGCAATTTCGTGATGACCTTAGAACGCAGCCCCTTGTTTGCGGCGAAGTGCGATGTAATCATCCATCGAAACATTCGCCAAATCCGATTGCCGTGCCGGTGCCGTGCGGATCGGGCTCACTGGGGCCGGTGCCTTGGTCGTCGGTTTGGCAACGGGCGTCGATAGTGCCACTTCAAGCCGCCCCATCTCCAAAGCTGCCTTGACCGGGCTGAGTGTGTTCAGCCGCTCGACAAGCTCGGGATGTTGCGCGAAGTGATAAGCCAAATGGCCGCCTAGATCGCTGTCAACCATGGCGTCCTCAACGTGCTTTGCGAGCCGTATCTCGGACGAACCGACCACCTCTGCGAAGTCGGGAATTGTTGACACCGCCTCTGCCAGCTTTGCATCCCATGACGCGGCTCTTACCATTTCGGTCGTCTGCTGCGCTTTAGCCGATGACTGCTTGCTGATCGTCTGCTCGACTTTCCAATCGGTCAGAGCCTCAACATACTCATCATAGGTATCAAAGCTGTCGGCTGTTGGCTTTGGCGCGCCCTCGACGGGCGAAGCTGGCGTCGGTTGGGTGACGAGCCCTTTGTAAAAATCGCGTTCGCGTTCGGCTTCCCGACGCGCACGAGTAAGATCGTTGATGCGATCCTGCGCCGTCTTACCACGCGGCTTGTGTTCTTGCAAGTTATCAGGCTGTCCGGTTTCTTCGCTTTCCGCTTCCGGTTCTGCGGCTTCGGTTTCGGCCTGCGGTGCTTCGGCAAAGCGGCCCTGCTCATCACGCGGGATTGCGGGCGTCTCAACCGGCGCGGCGTCAATCGTCAGTTCTTCGCTCATGCTTCGGCTCCTTCAGGGGCGGGCGCGGGGTCCGGTTGCATCGCTTGCTGCTGCTCCATCGCCTGCGCGTCCGCTGGGGCCTGTTCCATGCCCTGTGCGATAGGTGCGGGCGCATTAGGGTGCATCGGGTCCGCTGCGGCCTGTACGGCGGCGCTGTGGTCAATCTCAGGCTGGGCGCGCATCATGAGCAGCTTGGCAAACGCGCTCAGTTCGGCGTTGTCGCCCTTGGCTTCAGCGTTAATTCTCGCAACCTCAATGGAGGCCGCCGCTGCGATCTCCGCTTTGCGAATGCCTGCCTCGTGCTTTTCGAGTTCGTCGTTCATCCGCGACAAGGCGTCGTCCATCTGCCCGATCATCTGGCCCGCCTGATCAAGCGGAATAGGACCGTTCGGCGTCTGCACCATCGGCGGTGCATCCTTTTGCTTTTTGTCATCATCAACCAAGCCCGCCGGCAACGTCTTGGCAATCCGGTCGGCAATGTCATCGGCGCCCGGCCAATCCATCGCGCGCACAACCTTGTCGCCCGCCACTTCCATGAGTTTCGGCCAAGACTGCGACATCTGGACCATGCTTTCGGCAGCTTCCTGCTTGAGCGTGTTGTAGGCAGGCCCGGATGACACCACCACGCCGTACTCGCCAATGGTCAGGTCATTCAGCACGCGCCGCACCGCGTTGCCGTATTCGTCCATGCCTTCTTCGGGCTTGTTGACCTCGACCTGAGACGCCTGCCCGTCTTTGCCCATCGCCCGCAAAACCCGCTGCGTATCGTACACATACGGGATGCCGCTGATGATGACGCGGCCAAGGTGGCGGATCGTGCGCGCAAGGTTGCCGCTGAAATGGTAGTTCCCAACGTCGCCCTGGTGCTGCCGCGCGCGGATCGCAATGCCGCTGGTTTCGTTGGACCTGTTGCCCAGCGAGGCGTCGTAAATGCCCGTGACGGCCTTCACGCTGTCCCGCATCATCCCCGCCATGGCGATAAACCCGCTTGGCACGTCCGCCGGGGGTTGCCTTTGCGGCGGCGGTGCCTGTGTGCCGTCGATCGTGACCGGGTTATATTCCAGATAGCTGAACGACTTGACGTTGGCCGACTGCCAATCGTCTTCAACGCCTTCGAACTGGCCCATTGCGCCGATGTACGGAACCTTGGTGCGAAGCGCGATCTCCTCAGTCGCCGCCGTCATCCAGTAGTTTTCCATCTTCTTCGGGTCTTTGGCGTTTCGAATGATGCCAAACCGCGTGACCTTGCCGTCAAGGTCAATCTCGTCGCCGTAGACCGGGAACAGCGGAATCCACTTGAACGGCACCTCAGCCTTTTCCAGCACTTCGCGCGCGGTCAGTTTGTACCACATAACCTTGCGCAGCGTGGTTTGCCGGGTGCGGCCCGTAGGCGCTACGCCGGGCGGGATGTCCTGCACCGTGAACTTGCCTTTGACGCGGCCCAAACCGTCCGAAAACTCAACCAGCGTAGCGGTTTCGTACTCAAAGCGATAATACTCGCAGATGCGGACAAAATCCTCGCCCAGCCAATTTTCATCGTCGCCAGTGCCCTTGGCAATGTAATCGTATGACGGGTCTTTGTTCGGATACAGCCGTTCGAATTCCTTTTTGGGCTCTTTGGACGTGACAAAACCAAACTCCGCATCGCTGCCATCCGGTTCCTGGCTCGACGGGTCAAGGTAGATCGTGAACGGGTTGCGCACCCGCTTGATCTTCATCTCCTGCTCAAACGAGGTCTCGTTGCAATACTCCGTCACCAGCCTGAAAAACCCGAAGCCGATGCTCGCCGCGCTATCCAGCGCCGTGTCGTATGCCGTGTCCGCGCAGCTATCGTACTCGATGTGCCGGATCAGCCCTTCAATGACCTCCGCAACCTCTTCATCCGCCCCGTCGCCAACCGGATGCACATGGATGGACTGCTCGTTTTGGCGCACATCGTTGACAACCTGGTGGATGATTGCCGGGATGTTGTTGATCGTGAGGCACGGGCGGCTGTCCAGTTCGCGCTGGCGCACTGACTGCTCATCCCACTGGTCGCCCTTCTTGAACTTCAGGTCCTCCAAGGCAAGCGAGCGGTCGCCGTCGTCTGCGTTGATGCAAAGCTCGAGGCGTTCGCGGGCTTCGGCGATGATTTCGGCGTCGGTCACTTGCAAGGCCTTCCAATGCAGGGGCGCACCATCAACAGCGGGTCGGCTTGAATGGGCGCAAAGCCGAAGCGGCTGTAAAACTCGGCAAGGCGGTTGCGGTCGAGCGGACTGTCCGCGTCCGGTTCAACGTGAACCATGAGAAATTTGCCCGCGATGTCCGCATCAGTGCAGGTGCTGAAAAGCAGTTCCGTTGCCCAGCCTTGCCCGCGATACTCGGGCTCAGTGCGGACGCTCGACACTTCCATCACCTGCTTGCGCATGTGAATCGGCAGCGCCTTGGCAACGCCCACCTTGAGGCTTGCATGGCCGTGGTGACGGATGCCGGGCGTCATGTGGGCAACCTTTTGAAGCGCGCTCATGCCGGTGACCCCTTGTAGACATCGCGGTCGCCAAATTGATGTCGGATCATCTGAAACGTGACCGGCCAAGCTTCGTCCGTCGTCCACTCGGCAGGCATGACCAATTCAAGCGCAGTGACCGCGCCTGTTGACGCCTTGCACGGATCATCAAGCGCAACCCGGACCCGCACGCCGCTACCCTCCGGTGTCTTGGTGACTGTATGCGGCTTCATGCCACCGCTCCCATCTCGATCTGATGAAACAGCGCCTGCCGTTTGTTGCCGCGTATCTGGACACCGTGGCGCGATGCCTGAGACACCAGCGTGTCGATTGCGGCGTTTACCGCGTCATCATCGGCAGGCAGCATCAATTCAGCCGAGCCAACACGCGCACCGTCCACAGACAGCGCCAGCGCCAGGCCAGGGCTGTTGCCGATCACAAATGCGGTGCGGTCAAGGTGCATCATGCGGCCCAGCTCCGCACTTGCAGCGGCGGACGAACCTTGCGCACCACCTTGGTTGCCATGGCACGGCGGGCGCCCTCGCAGGCGTACCGGAGCGCGTCGATGCAGTGATTGTTCTTGTCGGCCAGCTTGGGCAGGACCTGCTCCGTAAGCGGATCAACCTCGAAGCTGTACAGCGTCAACTCGTCAATCACATGCTGGCAGCGCGGGTGCACGATGATGTCGAACGACTTCAGAAACTCAACACCCTCCTCGACTGACCGCGCGCCTTTGACGGCGGCGAGGATCTTGGGGAAGCCATGATTGCGCAGATAGCTGATCGTCTCAGGCCGGGCGCTGTCGGCAGTCAAGGGCCAGCGTTCCGATTCCGGCACGCTCATGAACAGCGCGGGCAGATTGTTGATCTCGCAACCGACCTGCCAAGCCTCGTGATCAATGTAGAGGTTGTGCCCGTCGATGTAGCACCGCACCAGCACGCTAGGATCGATGCTGAAGCCGAAGTCCGCGCCCATGCGGAACGTGACGCCCGCGGGTGTCTCAAAATCTTCCACACGCCAGTTGCGAAACACGCGGGCCTCGCTGTTGCGCTGGTACTCGCCAAGCCAAATGTGCGCGAACTTGTCCGGGTCGCGGCTGCGATCGTATTCCAGTTCGCCCTTGAGAACGTCAGGGAGCCATGGGTTGTCGCGGTAGTTGGCCTGAACAACGATGGCGTCAGGCGGCGGGCTCTCGCCGCGTAACAGCGCGTCTACCGGATCGGTGGATTGCGACGGGTTCCATGTAAACCACAGTTCGCTGCCGGGCTTACGGATTGTCGGTCGGAGCAAGTCAAGGCTGCGCTGCGATAGCGACTGCGCTTCCTCGACCCATGCAATGTCATAACCTTCAAGCGACTTGATGCTGTCGGCTGTGTGGTTTTGAAGGCCTTGAAAAATAATCAATCCACCATGCGGGCACTTGATCTGATTAAGCTGGACCTCAAACAATTGCCCGATGCCCATCGCTTCAATCTTAAGCTCCAAGAGCTTCTTTACCGATTGAGCCAATGACTTTTGAATTTCGCGCAAGCACACCGCGTGTGTGCGTTCCATGATGCACTTTTCGAGAAGCATCTCAGCAAATGCGTGCGACTTACCCGAACCACGGCCACCATATACGCCCTTGTAGCGCGATGGCTTCATCATCGGCAAAAGCCAACGCGGGGTTTCGATGACCAGTTCAGTCATGCGCGCTGTCGATCACGCGGCGAGTGATTTGCTGAACCGCTAATGCGCCATCGTCGCCAGTACCGCTAAGTGTGATGGCCGAAAGGTCGGGCAGCGCCTTTTTGAGCAGTATTTCAATTGACTTGATTTGGCCCGTGGTTAATTCCACTTCACCAAAAGCGCTTTTTTCCAAACGGTTGACAAGCTGACTGGTGCGGATTTTCTCCCGCGTCCGCTGATCGTGTGAGAGGTTCTTGCGCGTTGCCATGCGCCAAGCCATCTACACGCATTGCGAAGCCCTGTGCATATGACATAAATAGGCCCACGAAATTAAATCGACAACCTCGGCAACGCGCGAAACACCGTCCGTAGCGGGATATGCAGCTCCCTGGCAATGCGTGACTTGTTCACCCTGCCATCGGTTGCCCGCATGTCCTGGGCGCGCTGTAGGATGCGATGGCGCTGCTTGGCGGGTCTGCCTCGTGTCTGTGTCATGCTCCATCATCTCCGTCACTGTCGGCCAGGGTGTCGTGGTGATCGTTGGCGGGGGAGTGGCCCAAAGCTGACCACGCTTCCCCTCGCGCGCGCGTATTCCTCCCACAGCTCTCTTTTTTCCTACTTTCTACTTTTCCTTTAGAATAAGAGTAGAAAGAGTGGACAGAGTGGAAAGGGCCAGCATTTCCGGGCTTTTTTGTGTCCACGTTTGTGTCCACGGAAGGCACTTCGGCGAACGTGGACAAGGCGGGTTGCATGGACACGCCGGAACAGCCGCGCAGAAAAGAAGCGTGGACAATCGCACTAGCGTGGACACTAGCGTAGACATTTGCGTGGACGGTTGGAAAAGTGTTGCGTTTCATTCGCTTACGCGCTCCCATCGCCGATAGGTGCGCCGGTTCTCGTCCTTGGGGGTGCGTAGGACAAACCCCAGCTTCCGCAGGCACTTCGCCACCCTGAGTTCTGCCCGTCGGTCCTTACGCTCGTGCGGAATGCCAAGCTCTTGCAGCACGGCAGAGGTGGTGCAGGTCTGGAAACCAGCCAGCTTGTCGGCAAGGATTTCCTCCCAGATGTCGTATTCCTCGCGCTCGGCCACCTGCGTGATGGCAAGCTTCTCTTCCTCGTCTGTCAGCCACCATTGCTCGCCAGCGTCAAACTCTTGCCGCGCCTCTGCCCAGATCTGGTCACGCCGCGTCTGGATCAGGTCAATGTTCGCAGCTGTGACAGCGACGGGCCAATAGCGCCGGTTGCCGGTCGCATCGGTCAGATAACCGCTCTCGCCGGGATTGATCGTGCCGAAGAAAATGCACTGGCGTGGGTGCGTGCTGGCCATCTTGGCATAGGGCAGCACCACGGTATCGGCGCGCATCGAGAGCATGCCCTTGACCGTGTTCTGGTCCTTGCGCTGGATGGCGATGAACTCGGCAAGCTCGACACACCACGCGCCCATCATGGACATGACCATCTTGTTGTGCTGGTCGAACAGGTTGACCGATTCCGCTGTGACCTCGGGGCCAAAGAGTGTGGCAATCGCGGTTGACTTGCGGATGCCCTGCGGCCCTTCAAGGACCAGCACAGTATCGACCTTGCACCCAGGCTGAAACGCACGCGCAACAGCGGCAATAAGCGTCTTGCGGCCCACAGCGCGGACAAAGGCAGTGTCAGGCGCGCCAAGGCAAGCTTGTAGCCAATGGTCGAGCCGCTTGGTGCCGTCCCATGTCAAACTGGTGAGGTAATCCCGCACCGGGTGAAAAGCGTTCTGCCGCGCGTGACGAATGACGGCGGGGTAAACATCGGAGGTGGTAGGCTCAAAGCCGTTGCGCTCAAGGTGCAAACGAACATCAATCAGGTCCGCGTCGGTCAACGGCTTGCCGAACCACTCGGGACGCTGCGCCAGCTCGTTCCAGCGCAGGTTGGGGCCAAGCTCGCGGACGTTCTCGAGGAACATCATGAGATTGGTCATGGTCTTCTTATAGCCCTGCTTGGACGATTGCAGGCGCCCTCGCCATGCTTGCAGGTCAACAACTTCGGACATCATGCCGCCCTCGCAATATCGGTGCCATGAGCGGCGTTTGTGCCTGTGCAGAATGGCAAGCGGGCGGATTTGAGGATGGCGCGATTGAGAGCCTTGGGATCGATGCCAACAGTCGTGAACCTCTCCGGCAGCGTCGGCGTCGGCCAGTGAATCGCATCAATGTCGCCGATCGCAAGGCCCCCCGGCAGCTGGTCGATTTCGCGCGGGCGGGCGGACCAAGTCGATGTCATGGCTTGCTGATAGGCGGACGCGAACCACGCGCGCTTGCGAGCCCATGCGGTGAAGAACGCGCGGGGTTCGCCATAGACGGTGGCATCCTCGGAAGTGACGGCACCGAACAGTTGCGGGCGGTCGTCTGTGAGGTTCGTCACTTTTCCGGTCACGGGTTCCCATGCAAGAACGGTTTCGATGCCCAGCCAATCCATATCGATCTTGCCCAACTCATGCGGGCACGGCCACGCGGCAAGGATCAGGTGCCGCTCGCCGCGCTTGATGTAGCGAAACGGGCGCAGCGCATAGCCTGCCACGCTTTCCATTCGATCAATGCGCAGCGCGCGCGCAATCGCCGGGTGATCGTAGGTCAAGTGCCACCAGGTCTTTGCCGGGCAATCCTTCGACAGCGCATAATCATAGGCTGCGGCGTAATTCGCGCACTCGACCCCGACCGTTTGAATAGGATCATCGCCCGCCATGTTGGCCAGCGCCATCGCGTATCGGATTTGATGCACGGTGTCGAAGTCCCAAGGGCTATTCATCGATCAGGCCCTCCTTCAGAAGGCGAGCCGTCACATCCTCCACAGAGCGGGCAAAAATGTAGATGCCATCTGCCTGCGCCAGCGCGGCGGCGAATTTCTTCTGCGGCGGCTTTTGCCAATCGCGGCCCACCTTGCACTCGACCCCGATCATCCGGCCCTTGATGCAGGCGAGGATGTCAGGGGAGCCGACGAGGCCATAGCGCACCAGGCGCCCGGTGCTGTCTTTCAACGCGCCGGTGTTATTGGCCCAGGCGAGGCCGTGGGGGGCAAGGGAGAGCAGCACGGAGGCCACGAGGTCGCGGTGGGTCATGCGGCGCGCTCCTTCGCCTGCCGCTCGTTCCAGACATGCGTTGCCCAGCCCCGCTTGTACCCGCGCAGCCGTGCCAATGTCCGCAGGCCCTCCAGCGTCTGAATATCGCGCGGCGAAGTGTGAACCGTGATCGCCTTCACCTCTGCCCGCGCGGTGGCCCGGGTCACCTCCGCCAGCGACCCTTCGACCACCACCAGCTCGCGCGCCTGCACAGGCGGCACATGCCCGCAATTCGGGCAGCACCGGGCAGGCGGGTAGACGTAGAAGCATTCCTTGCACTGGCGCACCTTGACCTCGGAGGCCTCACCCTTCGCGCGCCGCTCCCGGTCCTCCAACGACCATTCGCGATCGTCATCGGGCAGGCCGTGCCGCAGGCTGTTGCCAGCGTGATCCAGGATGATCGCTTCGGCCTTGCCCGGCAGCGGACGCAGTGCGCGCCCGACCTGTTGCAGGTGCAGCGACAAGCTCTTGGTCGGCCGCAGCAGAATCGCCGCCTCGATCGCCGGCACGTCAAAGCCCTCGCCGAACAGGTCCGCATTCGACAGCACCAGCGTCTGCCCAGCCTTGAACCGCTCGACCGCCGCGTCACGCGCTTCGGGAGACATCGTGCCGTCCACATGTTCGGCGGGAATGCCAGCGGCAAGAAACTGCGCCGCAATGCGCTTGGAATTATCCACGCCCGCCGCAAAAGCCACCGCGCGCTTGCCGGGGCAGAGGCGGTTGTAATGCGCAATCGCGTCACCGACGATCTGCGGCTTGTCCATCGCAGCGGACAGGGCATCGCGCTTGAAGTCGCCCGCAGCCGTGCCGACGCCGGTCAGATCGGGCATCGCAGGCGCAAACAGGCGATAGGGCGAGAGCGAGCCCGCTGCGATCAGTTCGGCCACGGTCGGCCCCGTCACCATGTGTTCAAACCAGTTGCCCAGCCCCTGCCCATCAAGGCGCCACGGTGTCGCGGTCAGGCCAAGGACTTTGGCGCGAGGAAATGCGTGAAAAATCGCGGACCACGACGTGGCGCCGATGTGGTGACATTCATCGAATACGATCAGCGCAGGCTCGGGAAGCTGGTGCATCCGGTTGGCCACGGTCTGAATTGACCCGACCTGCACCAGCGCTTGGGGATCGGTCGCATGGCCTCCCTTCACCACGCCGTGCGGGATGCCCATCGCGTAGAATGTGGCGGAGGCTTGGGCGACAAGCTCCCGGCGATGACAGAGCCACCAGACGACATTGCGCTTCTGCGCCGCGCCATGGACGATGGTCGAGGCGGTTACTGTCTTTCCGCCGCCGGTCGGCAGGCAGAACAGCACCGCGCGCTTGCCCTGGCGGTAGGCTTCGCGGCCGCCGTCGATCAGGGATTTTTGGTAGGGGCGGAGGGTGATCACTTGACCATCTCCCGCAAAGCATCAAGATGCGCCCGGCTTTCCGGCCTGACAACGCAGCCGGTCAGGTCGAGCAGCGCGTCAAGCATCTTGACCGCCCAACGGATCGCAGCGCGTTGTGCAGCAGTCACGCCATCACCCCCGCCCGCACCTGCGCCGCAAGCTGCTCATAAGCCGTGATCGAAAGCCGGTGGCGCTTCATTATGCGGATCGGAGGCTGGTTGCGCCGGATGTCCTTGATCACCGCTGCGTTGCGGTCACGCACCCACTGTTCACGGGCATGGCGCACCGAAAGCACCAGCGGTTCGGCTGGATTGAACAGCGCCTTGATCTCGGCGAGCTTGGGATACTTCTCGGCGTACGAGCAAAACTGCGCGACCAGATACATCGCGCTTGTGTGGTGCCGCCCGCCCAGCCTCCGACCGATGTCAGGTAGCGACAACCCATGCTCGCGCAGCACCGTCGCCACCAGTACACGCGGCCCGACGTACTTCTCACTCCTTCCTGGCCCTTCGATGCAACCCTCGGGCAGGTTGAGCATGTGCTCGACGGTGCGGATCATCTCTTTCATACCGCCTGCGCTCCCAGCCCGGCCTTGATCGCAGTCCAATGCTTGAACGCCGTGGTTTCGCTGATACCCATGGCGCGCCCGGCTTCGGCGATGCCCTTGCCGTCCGCCACCAGTTCGGCGAGCGTGTCGCGGTTGCGCTGTCCTTGCGCGCTGCTTGCTGCGGTCGCGGCCATTACGCTGCCTTCCGGTCAGCCACACGAAGCCGCAGTAGTTGCCGCTCCATGGCCCGTGCCGCCGAGCGTGAAAGCCGCAAGCCAAAGACTTCAACAGTAGAGGCGAACGGATCAGCAAACAGCGCGCGCGTAATCGCAGCGAGCAGCGCATGATCAGACGCGCTCATAGTTGCCGCATGGTTACCGAACGTGCTTAACGTTCCAATCCGGGGCGATGCTGACATGGACACTGCGGCCTCCGTCTAAAGCTGGTATTCAGCGGCTATGGCTGGAATCGGGAAAAGTGGGCGCTGCCGGGGATTGGGGGACGACAGCGCCCATAGGTGCCGCGCGCTCCGGGAGAGGATGCACGCGCGCGGGTGTCATTTCGCCGGCCGATCGTTGAAGGCGCAGAACTCGCCCCATGCGATGCCTGCGATGATGGCGACGGTGAGCCAGATGGCGAGGGTGATGAGCGCGGGGGTCATGCTGCGGCGTCCTGCACTGGCGGTACCCAGCGTTCGATCTGCTCAAGCAACGCAATCTGTTGGTCGGTCAGGTCGGCAATCACTTGGTGACGCCAGCCCGTCGCACGAAACAGGTGGATTGCCAGCGGACGGTTTGGTGTGCGCCCGCCGTTCAAAATCTCGCTGGCATAGCTCTTGGAAATTCCCGCCGCGTTTGCCAGTTCGGATGTGCGTGGTTTTTGCATGAGCCTTTGTTCGCACATCACGAACAATCACGCAAGGGGGTTTGTTACGCTCTACCGGGCCGAACCCAAGGCAATCTTTTGCCATACTGCTTCCATGGCACGGCGCGGCATCCCCAAAGGTCCAGTCAACTGGTTTCTCCGCGAGTGGATGGACGCCTGCGGACTTGTCGGACGCGGCGCGCAGGCCCGCATGATGGAGCGCACCGGGTGGACCAAGGCCACCATGAGCCAGCTCTACAATGGCACTCAGGACTATTCACCCAAGATCCTCAACGACGCGGCGGCGGCGCTAGAGATTGAGCCGTTTGAATTGCTGTTGCCGCCCGAGCGCGCGATGAACCTTCGCCGATTTCAAGCCGCAGCCGAGGGCATTGTTCGCAGCGTCACCCCGCCTGGAGATCAAGCCGCCTAACCACCCGTAGAGACAGATTGCTTTCGCGCGCTGGCAACCCCGGCGCGTGATTCGTTATGCCTAAAAATAATTGTTCGTAGAATGCGAACAAACCGCTTGCGCCATAGTTCGTTATGTGCGAACAAGTCTCCATCAACCCGGAGACACCCGATGCACATCACCCCCAACCCCACCGACGCCATCTACGAGGCCAGCATCACGCTGTCCGATGGCTCGAAGCGTACCGGCCAGTTCCACTATCCCGCCGACGCGACCGAAGATCAGATTCTTGGCC
>Ga0209400_1000483_pt1 | contig 34742 bp, 50 predicted proteins | sample M_130807_EF_Meta_FD_187313 | JGI IMG/M metagenome (GOLD analysis project Ga0209400, IMG submission 187313) | Freshwater microbial communities from Lake Montjoie, Canada to study carbon cycling - M_130807_EF_MetaG (SPAdes) (version 2) | ecosystem: Environmental > Aquatic > Freshwater > Lake... | reverse complement strand
CAGCGATTACAACGGGGTTAGATATGGGGTGGATACGGGTACGTTAGCCGAGCCTGATGGCCCTCAGTTTACTTACGCTGAGTTGAATCCAAACAATCATAGGTCAGGCTTTGCGGTGCTGACCTTTTTCAATGGTGAATTGCTTTGGCCTGAATTAGTCCATGCCTTTTCTGAAGGGTGCATCCAGTTCAGGGGCGAGGTAATTGACGTGTCTGCGTTTTAGTCCTCATAAGGACAATATAAGGTAAAACTACATGAGTGCTTGGCTAATTGTTCTCACAGGGGCAATTTATGCTTACATTGCTGCGGAACAACTTTATCGTGGTAATGCGTATATGGCCATCGTATACGGCGGCTATGCATTTAGTAATGTGGGGCTTTACTTGATGACCAAGTAAGCCCCACTTAATTACTCGGCAGAGACTTCTTCTTCTTCTGTGTCTTCTTCAAACTCAATTTCAAGTTCGTCAGCGTCTTCATATTCCATTGCCCAATCATTTGCTTCTTGGGTTTCAATAAATTCCTGAATGATCTGAATTTTGTTGAAGTCATTTGTTTCGATAACGATTTTCTCTGAATCAAGCCAGCCAAATTGCATTTCAAATTTCATGTTGATCTCCTTACGCAACCGATTGTTGCCATGAAATACTAGGCTTGTTTTGTGTCAGTTGTGTTTAAAGCTCGGTAAGCCTCAAGCGCTGTTTTTAAATCACACTGAAGCTGCTGAATAATGTCATCTTGTTCTTGCAATTTGGCGTAAACATCATCTGCAAACTTGGCCAAGTTAACTTGGCTCCATGAACGAAAGTCAGGTTTGTTGGTCATCACTTTTCTTTCTGTAGTATTCTCTTGGGAACTTGGCTTTGGCATCTAGGTGCTTGCGCAACCAGGCAATGCCGCCAAGTTCTTGAAAGATCATTATGTGACGATCCGTAAGCCTGATCTGGCGGCCTTTAAGTGGTTCGGGTGGTTTAGGTCTAGGCATTTCTTTCCTTAATGTCATAGAACCAGTCTTCACCGGCAGACCATTTGCGTGTGCCGTCCACCGTCCACAATCTTTGTGCTGCCTGAAAGTCAGGGAACTTTGTTTCAGCAGGAATCAAAGATTGGTCATACCATAGGCAACGGTTGTTAGGCTGGCAGGCAAACTGGCCATTGTCTAGCGCAATCCAATTAAATGATTTGTGTTCCTCGGCCTGCTCAGTAAAACCAGTGTCTAAATCCATGCCCTCGGCGCAGAAGTCCACCGTAAACAAGTAGCGGCCAAAATGCCACTCACGATCTTTACCCAAAAACTTTACGCCCAGGTTACGCAAGCCAATCTTTTCAAGAATTGTGAACCGGTAGCCCATGCAATCCCACAGCTGCAAAGTGTCAATTGGCAAATTGCCAGCATCTTTATGCCAAACATAGGCGTGGATTGGCAGCTTGTCATACAAGGCGCCATACGCAGGCAGCAATGATTCAATTCGAAACACTTGGCCACGCAATGCTTTAAGACTAACCCAGATGGCTGGCTCCAGTTCGTTATGGCCTTTGTGATCGTTGTAAAGAAACTCGCGCTTCACAAAACACTTCATGGGCGGCAATGATGCAATGATGTAACTCACCTATTTTTCTCCATAAATTTGTCTATAGCCGTTTCAATGCTATCTCTGACTCCTAAACCAATTTCCATCACTTGCATGATTTCTTCATCTGTCAGCTTTACCAAAGGTCTTAAAGTCTGTTGAATTTTGGCCTGTGCTGCCATACCATCCTCAAAGCCTTTGCCGTAAACCTCATTGTCAGCGTCAATCAATTGCTTGATAAGCGACAAACTTTCCTCGCATACTTTTGTCAAGCTGTCTACAGCCATATTTCGTTTAATAATCATGTGTTTCCCCTTGTTCTGATAGCAAGGGCAGTGCCCCAATCCAATCGTTTTTCTGCCAACTTTGCACATTCCTCACGCTCGATATTTACCGCTGCTTTAATTGCATCGGCTTCCCAGTGATAAGGCTGCCCCATGTCCTTAATTATTTGCTTACCAAGATTACTTTGCTTTTCAACCTCGTTAAAGGCTTCGTCTTCCTCTTTAGTCCAGTCAGTCATGTCTGCTCCTTAAAAAGGGATTTGATCCCATTCCCAATGTTCGCACTCAACCGTGCCGGTGATCCACTCTAGCGGTGGTTTTGCTTCAAATTGTTTGCAAATGCCTGTGCTGAAGTTGTTGCACTGTCGGCAATTGACTTGTATCGAAGAAAGTTGTTTGACCTGGCTGTTCAGATGCCTCTTGATGGCGTTCAGTTCTACTAAATTCATATTGTTTTACCTCTGTATATTTACCGTTTTTGCGTGTTGCAATTCGTACTGGCTCATCAATTCTTTTTAATTGCAAATAATCCAATGCGTCTTGCGTTCCAGTTGGCATGTAAAACTTGTCGCGTTCAAGCCACCAGTTTTGGGCTTTTTGTTTGGGGTAGCCAATGTGGTTAAAGCACACCCATTCGCTGGCCACTCGCAGCAGGCCGGTGTAGTAGTCAACCCTTAACGAGTCAGGCTTGCCTTCTTTTCTGTGCATGGCATAACCAACCTTGGTAATGTCGTGCCACACCAGCTCGGCCACCGTGGTCTGGCTTGATAGCAATGCGGCATAAGATACCTTGGCATTGAGCTGCTTGTCTTCAGCTTCCCTGATCTGGCCACCACAATGAATGCACACAAGCGCAGCTGGCGAATTACGTTCACCGCAGTCTGGGCAGATGCTGTAAGGCGCTTCTTGTGTGCCTGACTTTTTCTTAGCCCTGCCTTGGATGGTGTCCACCGGCCCCAAGCGCTCCACGGTGTCGGTAAAGTCAAGCACCAGGCAATCTGTCTTGTCGTCTGAAATGCGAGTGCCTCGGCCCATGCCCTGCACATAAAGCACTGGCGACTTGGTTGGCCTGCACCAGACAATGCAGTCCACATCTGGCACGTCAAAGCCAACTGACAGCGCCAGCACGGTAACTAGGCAGTGAATCTGGTGGCTTTTAAACTGAGCAATCAAGTATTCGCGCTCTTGCTTTGGTGTCTCACCGCATACAACAGCACTCACAATGCCAAGTTCGTTTAGCTTGTCTGCAAGGCTTTCAGCGTTATCGACACTCGGTGTAAAGGCAATCCATTTCTTGCGCTCTGAGGCAATTCTGGTGGCTTCTGTGGCCACTTTAGCAAGGTATTTTTCAACCTCACGGGATAGTTCACCAATCTTGTAGTCACCGTTTGAAATGCCAACGTGACTGGCATCGATGCGGGTTTCAATGCGCTCGGTTGGTGGAACTAATGGCGCAATAAACTTCTGCTCAAGCAGTTCACCCATAGACACTCGGCTTGCAATGCCAGTGAACAATGGATCGTCACCGTCAGTCAGCCAGACCTGATTGCCCCTAAATGGCGTGGCCGTCATGCCAACTGTCCTAAACTGGCATAGTTCACCGAGCTTAGACAAAAAAGTGCGATACATGCCTGCATCGCCTGCCTTCTGGCTCACCAGATGAGCTTCATCAATGATCACGGCCTTGATGTTGCCAAGCAAATGCGCGGCCTTGTGGATGCTGCCAATGGTGGCCACAATCACATCGGCGTTGTATTTTTTTGTGCCAAGGCTGGCGCTCACAAAGCCAACGCTGATGGTGTACGGCAACAAGGCTCTGAGCTTGGCCGCATTTTGCTCGGCCAGTTCCTTGGATGGAACCAGCACCACAGTGCGCGGGTGATAGTCTGGCCACTGATCCCACATCTGGCGCACAATCTCAGCGCAGATCACCGACTTGCCGGCGGCGGTAGGCAATACCAAAAGAGGAATGTCAGCCTCATCGGTATGTTTTGTCCACCAGGCAAACAAGTCAGACACTGCGCGTGACTGATACTCACGCAAGATCATACAAATCTTCCCTTGTGTTTTTCGCGCAACTCTATTGCCTGCGGATCAGTCAACATTATTTTGTCGGTGCAGGCGTGAATTTCTTTGCTACTTATGTAGTCAGGGCGAAACTCTGGATCGCCATTGACAAACTTTTTGCCATTGGCCATTTGGTAGACAATGCTATTGTCATGGGTCTTGTTGATTGGCGTGGCCGTCTTGGCCAGTAAGATAGGAATGTAACGGTGACGGCTGCAACCCAAGCGTTGTTCGTCTGTGGCCAAATCAATTTCATGGCTATTGCATGACCAACGGCCTTGGCCATCCATCTCTGGCGTAACAAAAGCGCATGACCGGCATGTGGGCGCTGGCACGTCTGTGCCGTGGCAGATAGCCTGGTAATCACAAAACTTGCACTCAAACCATGTTGGATCGGTAGACACACCAACTGGTGGCTCGATGCTGGTGATCACGGCCATTGCCTTGTCAATCAACTTTTGGGCCTCGTCAGCGTCAAACTCCAAGCGCTCGGTGTAGATGTCATCATTGTCTTTGTTGACTACAAAATACAAAGCCCTTCGACATCCATCCTCACCAAACTGATCTATGCTCCATTTCATGTATATTTGCATCTGCGCGTAGTGTTCGGGCTTGGCCTTCTTTACTCCAAATTTTTGCATTTCTTTGAACATTTTGTCAGATGCTGTTTTTATTTCCAGTATATGAGGCGACTTAGGGGCTTGTGGTAAACCCGTAATGATGCCGTCAGCATTGCCTTGGAAATGGTGGCCAGTTGTAGGTTCACTGAATGACCATTGCTTGCCAGTAGCAGGATTGATTTGGTAAACCGTGCAGCCAATGCTTGCCAAGTCACCATAAACTCTTGGTTCTTGTAAGTGGCCAGACTGAAAAACTCTATACAGACGGCCAGAGAACTGCGCAGGCTTGGCCCATCTGAATGAGTACCAATGCTGGCGCAGGCACGGTTTACCAATGGCAGAGGCGCCAAGGTAAGGCCGTTGCACTTCCGCGCCATACTTTGCCTTGTAATAGGCAAAGATGGCATCGGCCACAGGATCAATAACTGATTGTGGAAGGGCAGCCATTATTTGCGTGCCCAAGCTGGTGCTTTTGGTTTAGCGGCTTCTTGCTCTGGCGTTGGCCATGCAGGCGTTTCAGCCACAGGCGGTGGTGTATATGCTTGCGTGGGTGCAGAAACAGCACCGGCAGACTCATAACCCTTGATGTTGTTGCTTGCCTTGTACTGGCCTTGGGCTTCACGCACTGTGACGTTGATGCGCACTGGCTTGAAGTGCAGTGCGGCAGTGTCAAGCAACTTGATCACATTCACAGCATGGCAAAGCGCAGACAACTGGCTTTGTGAAATGCGTTGTGTGTCTTCGTTAGTGTGCATAATGTTCAAGTTTTCCCAAACCTTGCGGCCTTTGAACTGGCCATCAATGATTTCAAAAGTCAGCTTTAAGCCTTTGCCATTGCCAGAAGACAGATCACGAATGTCTGACTCTGTAATGTGTGCCAAATATGTGCCTGCTGGCAGTGGGCCGGTGGCCTGTTGGGGTGCAACGGTTGATGCGTCAAAATTAAACTGTGCCATGATATTTTCCTAAAAAGTTAAGTTACGAACTGAGATGATCAAGACTGCGCTTCGGTAAGCGCTGCCTGAAATGCCGTCCAGTCAAGCGGCATATTGGTTAAGCCAAAGCGGTTGCCGCCGCAATGAGCTGGGTGTGGTTCCACATGCAAAATGCGCTCACCAGTAGTGGTTGCCTTGGTTTCTTTGTTGCCAAAGCCTGCATCTGTTTTGCTTGTAAAAATGCGGTAGCCTGCATAGCCAATCACGTCAGCCCATTCCATCACCAGTGCGCCAGCGCGGTCATGGAGCTTTAGAACGTGGCTGTCAAAGCCTTCAGTCAGCGGATCTTCAATTCGCTTGATCTTGTCGTGCGCAATCAAGATGATGCCCATGCATTTGGCGGCTCGCAGAACTTCCAAGCCAGACAACAGATTGCGCCATTCTTCAGCTGCGGCCACATAGCCCTTACCAAAGCCTGGCTGCTCAATGTTCTTCCAGTTATTGGCCTTGCACACATGGTCTTGAATCATTGGCTCAAGCCAGTCGAGGGAATCAAGAAACAAGGTTTTAAAGTCATGTTCTTGGTTGATCAGCGTGTCGATGGCCGCATAAACTTCAACCAAAGATGAAGCCAAAGGGAAAGCGTTGGCGTCCACGGCATCAGCGCCGTCTTCGGTCAAGATGCCAATGGCGTTGGGGGCCATAGCGGCAAATGTTGTTTTACCAATCTTGCCTTGGCCAACCACCACAATCTTGGGTGCGCGGACACGTTTGGTTTTAGAAATGGATTTAAGATCAAATGCCATGTTAGTCTTTCAGTTCAATGGATGGTTTTGCGGGTTTGCTAGTGATGAACACGGCAGCCTTACTGTAGGCGGCAGGGTCAATTTCGGCCAGTTGGCGCAGATATGCCAGATTAACTTCAGCTTTCCATCTGAATGCACGCTGGGCGTTGTCTGGCAGATCGTCATAATCTTCTGTCAAGTGATCGGTGTTAACCGTGCGGTTTAACTTCCAAACAATGGTGAAGTCTTCGTCATTGTGTGAACCTTCGTTGCTCTCAGGCTTGGCAAACTGCTCAGTGATCAAGCCTTCGATGCGCAGGCGTTCGTTTTTGGCGTTAAGTTCGGCTTGTTTAGCCTGGCGCAGTTGTGCCACTAAATCAGAAATCGTCATGTTTAAAGTCCTCAATTGCTGTGCTTGTGATGTGGTCAACCAAGTACTGCATAAGTAAATGGCCAATGTCAATGTCTGTGCCTTTCACATACGCATTGACAAGATCCATATTTTCTGGCGTGTTAGGCTCATTCAATAAGCCATAGCTGTCAAGTGATCCTTCTTCTTTCGGTATGTATTCCAAGAAACAAACCAGATCAACACCTTCAACTTCGCAGGCGTACTCAATTAGCCCTTTAGGGCAGGCGGGTGTGGGTTTCATGATGACCACCATGCAACCAGTAGGACGGCCATGCCAACGCCAATGGCGAGGACAACTAACAAGTCAATGGCGGCGGCTGCGCGTGCATTGAGCTTGGCGTTTTTGACTTCGGGGTAATGGTAATACTTGCTGTGTTTCATATAATTTCCTTTGGCCTTTCGGCGTGATGCCAACAAACTATTTCGTTGGCATGGATGTCACTGTAGCATGATTTGTGTTAAGATTTGCACAAGTTCACAAAAATATTTTCAGAAAGGTGATTTTTATGATGAATTTGGAGGAAATCAGGGCGAGGCTAATTGATGCCAATCTTAAAAAGGTTGCTGAAAAGGCAGGCATCCATGAGGCGCGGGTGTACCGATTGATGTCGGGCGAGACTGAACCGATGTATGAAACTGTCAAGGCTCTAAGTGATTACTTAGAAGGCAAAGACAGGGTGGAAGCATGAACAAAATTGAATTTGGCGATTGTCGAGAAACAATGCGCAAGTGGAAAAAGCAAGGCGTAAAAGCTCAAACATGTGTGACCAGCCCGCCATATTACGGTCTTCGTGATTATGGCCACGATGGCCAGATTGGCCTTGAAGAAACGCCAGAGGAATACATTGCCACAATGGTTGAGGTGTTCCGATGCGTGTGGGATGTGTTGGAGGAAAATGGGACGCTTTGGCTGAACATTGGGGACAGCTACTACAACTATCGGCCAGGCAAAGGGCAGGCATTGGTTAAACAATCAGTAGCCAACAACGACCAAGATTTACCACAGACTTGCGCGAGGCGCGGCAACAAGTTGGAAGGGTTAAAAGAAAAAGACCTAATTGGCATCCCTTGGATGCTTGCGTTTGCATTAAGAGCAGATGGATGGTATCTACGCCAAGACATCATTTGGCACAAGCCAAATCCAATGCCTGAATCTGTGCAAGATAGATGCACTAAGGCGCATGAATACATTTTCTTGTTAAGCAAATCGCAGAAGTATTACTACGACACAGAAGCAATACAAGAACAGGCAGAACGTCCAGAAGGGCCTGGCAATTTAACTCATAGACATTCGCAAGAAGGTATTTATGTGTCTGGTTCACAAAAAAACCTTGCAAAAATTGGCGCAAGTGAAACTCGAAACAAAAGAAGCGTTTGGACAGTCAATGTGAAACCATATACAGGCGCACACTTTGCGACATTCCCAACTGAATTGATTGAGCCTTGCATCCTTGCTGGCGCACCAGTAGGGGGTATTGTGCTTGACCCATTTATGGGAAGTGGTACAACAGCGCAAGTAGCTCAGACCCTTGGCCGTCAATATCTTGGCTGTGAATTAAACGAAAATTACAAGCCACTTCAAAATAAGCGTATAGCGCAGTATTCATTGGATTTTGCATGACTAACTTAACAACAATATTCCCCAACGGTTTCGCCGCCGCAACAGAAAGCCAAGACCTGATCAACCCAGAGGAAGCGTTTCGCAGACATTGTGAGGCTGCCGGCCTGCTGATCAAAGACCAGATCATTGCTGACGGTGAAATCCATCGTGTATCACATGTATCGAGCAAGAAGGGTGCGCTTGATGGTTGGTACATCTTGCACACCAGCGGTAAAGTGCCGGTGGGAATTGCCGGCTGTTGGAAAGAACCAGTGTTTGAGTCCAAGTGGGTGGCAGACACTGGCAGAACCATGTCGTTTACTGAACGCTTTGAGCATGACAAGTGGGTGGCAGAGGTCAAGGCCAAGAAAGATGCTGATCGGTTGGCTTCGCAGGCGGTGGCCGCAGAGCGTGCAGAGGATGAGGTTGGAACGTATGCGGATGCAAGCAATGATCATCCTTACCTTGTGCGTAAGCACGTCAGCGCCAACGGGATCAAGATTGACAGGGCAGGCAGACTGGTTGTGCCGGTGATTAACCAGGCAGGGGAAATCCTCAGTTACCAAACCATTGATGCAGACGGCAACAAGCGATTTCTCAAAGGCGGTAAGATCGAGGGCGGGTTCTACGAATTGCGTGGTAACCGGAAGATTGTGTTTATTGGTGAGGGCTTTGCCACATGTGCATCGATCCATGAGGCGACTGGATATACAGTTCTTGTGGCGTTTGACTGCGGCAACTTGGCCAAGGTGGCCAAGAGTGCAAAAGAAATGTTCCCAGGCTCAAAGATTGTGATCGGTGCAGACAATGACCAGTTCACCGAGGGTAACCCTGGCGTAACCAAGGGCAGAGCAGCTGCGGCATTGGTGTTTGGTGAGATTGTGTACCCATCATTCTCAGACTCAGACATGGTGGACAACAAGCCTACAGACTTCAATGACCTTCACTGCCTGCAAGGCTTGGATGCCGTCAAAGAACAGATCGAGCGCGTGGCTGGCCCAATGCGTGACAAACTGGCGTTTGAGTTTAGTCGTGCAGACAGCTTGCAACTGACCCAGATCAAGTGGATTGTGGATGACTACATCGAGGCAGACTCTCTGGCGCAAGTGTTTGGTGACCCAGGCGGCGGTAAGTCCTTCGTCAGCATCGACATTGCCTGCTGTGTGGCCACTGGCCGTGCTTGGCATGGCCATGAGGTTAAGCAAGGCTCGGTGTTCTACATTGCCGGCGAAGGTCACAATGGTTTAGCTAGGCGGTTCAAAGCATGGCAAATCGGCAATGGCCAGACTTTGGACGGTGCGCCACTGTACAAAAGCCACCGTGCGGCGCAGTTGTATGACGCGACTGAAGCTGCCGTGGTGGCTGAAAGCATTAAGGAGCTGTCTGCGCAGGCCGGAACCATTCCATCCATGATCATTATTGATACCTTGGCCAGAAACCACGGCGGCGATGAAAACAGCACCCAAGACATGAATGCGTTCATTCAGCACTTGGACACCTACTTGCGCCAACCGTGGAACTGTTGCGTTCTGGTGGTGCATCACTCTGGCGTGGCAGATAAGGATCGTAGCCGTGGATCAACGGCACTGAAAGGCGCACTAGATGCGGAATACCGATGCCAGCTGGATTCTGGAACCAAGACCATAGCGTTTGAATCCAAGAAAATGAAGGATGCAGAGATGCCTGCGCCAAAGAATTTTCAGATCACCCAAGTCGATTTGCCCATCCAAGACAAGCATGGCCTGCCAGTCAAGGGTGCATATCTGACTTCTGTCGACATATCAGGAATGATGGACAACATCCAAAAGCGTGTCATCCTGTCAGGCAACCAGCGCATTGCGTTGAACTGCCTAGTGGCCATCGAAGCCAAGCGTGCCAGCGATGGAATCCAAGGATTTGCGGCAATGGTGGACTATGACGAGTGGCGCGATTCGGCGAAAGAGCATGGGCTGAACGCCAGGCGATTTAAAGAATGCGTGGAAGCACTGATCAAGAAAAACATGGTTTTGGAGAACTCTGGTGTGTACCGAACTGTACCAAAAGCGGCAGAGGAACCATCGGCATGAGCAATCCATACCAAATTGATTGCCCAACTTGCATTAGCTTTAGCGGTGGCAGGACTTCTGCTTTTATGCTTTACAAAGTTTTACAGGCTCACCAGATGAGCCTACCAAATCAAGCCAAAGTAATATTTGCCAACACGGGTAAGGAAGAAGAGGCTACTTTAAAGTTTGTCAATGAGTGTTCAAAGCGTTGGAATGTAGAAATTACTTGGTTAGAGTTTGCTGTTGAAAATAATGAAAAGATTTCTAAAGTTGTTAACTTTAAAACCGCAAGCCGTAAAGGTGAACCTTTCGAAGCCCTGATAAATTTTTATCAGCCATCTTTGCCAAACGGCAGAACTAGATATTGCTCAAGTCAAATGAAAACTAGAACAATACATAGATATTTAAAGTCTGTGGGATGGACTGAATGGGATTCATTTATTGGGATTAGGGCTGACGAACCAAGGCGAGTTGCTAAATTTAGAGCTAATCCGCACCCTGAAAACAAAAACGAAACAGTTTGTATGCCACTTGTCCCAAATAATGTTTCATCAAAAGATGTTGGTAATTTTTGGAGTAATCAAGAATTTGACTTGGAATTGCCCAACATCAATGGCAAAACAATGCATGGAAACTGTGATTTGTGTATGTTGAAGCCTAAATCTCAGATTCTTAGCTTGATAACCGAAAAGCCTGAAAGAGCATTGTGGTGGATTAAGCAAGAGGAGGAAGCCGCAAAAAGATGTGATGGTGATGGAAAGTTCTTTGCTATTGACAGGCCTACTTACGCACAAATGTATAAATACGCTGCCGAGCAAACCGATATGTTTGACAAAGATGAAGAAGCCATTTCTTGTTTCTGTGGGGATTGATGGTGTACCGAAACGTACCGATTTGTACCGATTTCGGTACAGAACGCACAGAGGCTTGATGTACCGAAGCATGTACCGAAATGTACCGAAACGTACCGATTTGTACCGAAGCAAACCCCCTGTGGTGTACCGAAACGTACCGAACGTATCTATAGATACGTTCAGGTTCGGTACAAAAAGGGTTTCGGTACATACCGGCGGTTTTTGGGGTGGTTTTGATCGGGTTGGGTTATGGACATGATTGAAGTTGAAATGGACATGAAGATTGTCAGTGTGGCCAACATGCGGTTGCATTGGGCGGCCAAAGCACGGTTGGTTAAAACCCAAAGGCAAAAGACTAAGAACGCCTTGGCGGCTGTTGCACAGTCTTTTGGTGTCGATGTATTGCCGGTGACCGTAATCCTCACCAGAGTCGCTCCAAGGCGCTTGGATGGGGATAATCTTCAGTCTGGCTTTAAAGCGGTCAGGGACGGCGTTGCTGACTGGCTTGGCATTGATGACGGCAGCGAAATGATTGAGTGGCAGTACAACCAAAGGTCAGGCGGGCCGAATGTTTACAAGGTTGAGATCGAAGTGATAACATGATGATGTGCGCTACATGCAGTTGCCGCACTTTTGGGGAAAGCGCCATTGGCGTGAGTACCCTTCTTTTTTTAGGAGTTTACAAGTGACTAAAAACTTGGCGTCAGACATGACAGTGCAAAAACGATCTGTAGGCAGGCCGACAGTCTTTGGCATTGATAATCCATGCTGGCAAACAATCTGTGAGCAGATGTCGATTGGCAAAAGTCTAAGCACCGCAATTAAGGCAGAAGGAATGCCCTCGTACCATGCCGTCATGCTTATGATTAAAAACAACCCTGAGTTTCGTGCGATGTACGAAAAGGCCATTGAGAATCGTGCAGATCGCTTGGCTGAAGAAATCCTTGAACTGGCTGACGAACAGATGCCAGATGGCTTAGAAGGCCCGATGGCCAGTGCTTGGGTACAACAGAAACGAATGCAAGTTGATGCTCGTAAGTGGGTGGCTTCAAAGCTCAAGCCCAAAGTCTATGGTGATCGTATTGACATGACGGTCACTGACACTCGAATCAGCGTCATGGATGCGCTTAAAGACGCAAAGCAGCGTGTACTAAAAGACGACAGCAACGTACTTGATGTTGAAATAAAAGAATCGTAAGGTGCAGGGTTGGGCGCTTTTCGCAGAAATTGTTTTTAACTACGCGCACGCGCCTGAGTGGAAAAAAAGCAACAAAACACTCAAAAAAGCATCGTCTACTTTACACAATGACCATTATGTTAAGTTGACCCTAAGTTATCAACAGAAAAAATACTACTTAAGCATTACAGTTTGAGTTATGCACAGGCAAATGTGGACAAGTGTGGAAAAGTACCTGTGGACAGTAGGTTTTGGCCTGCCCAGCCGGCCGCAGGGGGAGGGGGTAGGGCCGGCGCAAAGGGCCAAGGGAAAGCCGTCCTCCGCGAACAATTTTTAATATTTTTTCTTTTTATTTTTTCGTTTAACATCGCGCAATGCAAACCACGATCTACAAGCCCGAAGACGAACAGGAACTGATGGCCACGCTATGGACGCCTGCCATCGCAGACGATCCCGAAGCTTTTGTGCTGTTTGCCTTCCCTTGGGGCCAAGAGAACACGCCACTGGCCAACTTCAAAGGCCCCCGCAAATGGCAACGCGAAGTCTTGCGCGAAATCAGCAACCACATCAAGCGCCAACAAGGCCGCATAGACTTTGAAACCCTTCGGCACGCAGTCTCATCTGGCCGAGGAATTGGCAAATCTGCCCTTGTGTCCTGGCTAACCATCTGGATGCTATCCACGCGAATCGGTTCAACAACCATCATTTCGGCTAACAGCGAAGCCCAGCTGCGTGCAGTCACATGGGCCGAGATTACAAAGTGGTTGGCCATGAGCATTAATAGCCACTGGTTTGAGGTGGCGGCCACCAAGATCACGCCGGCGGCATGGCTTACTGAACTGGTTGAAAAAGACCTGAAAAAAGGCACACGGTATTGGGCTGTTGAAGGCCGCCTTTGGAGCGCAGAGAATCCAGATGCTTACGCTGGTGTCCACAACTTTGATGGTGTGATGGTGATTTTTGACGAGGCCAGCGGTATTGACGACAGCATCTGGGCTGTGACGGCTGGTTTCTTTACCGAGAACACGCCGAACCGCCTTTGGCTGGCGTTTTCCAATCCACGGCGAAACACTGGTTATTTTTATGAGTGCTTTAACTCCAAGCGCGACTTTTGGACAAGCAAGGTGGTGGACGCACGCACGGTAGAAGGCACTGACAAGGCGGTGTATCAGAACATCATTGACGAATACGGCCCAGACTCAAGCCAGGCACATGTTGAGGTTTATGGCATGTTCCCATCTGAGGGTGATGACCAGTTTATTCCAGCTGACATTGTGGATGAGGCCATGAGCAGGCCGAAATACAAGGATCAGACAGCGCCAATCATTATTGGCGTTGACCCTGCACGGTTTGGTGCTGACGCAACGGTGATTGCGGTGCGCCAAGGACGTGACATTGTGAGGATTGACAGGCATCGAGGCGATGACACCATGACGGTGGTTGGCCACATTATTGAGGCGATTGAGGAATTCAAGCCTGCATTGGTGGTGATTGACGAAGGTGGGCTTGGCGCTGGCATTGTGGATCGCCTCAAAGAGCAGCGGTACAAGATCAAGGGTGTCAACTTTGGCAATAAGTCGGCAAACCCCATCATGTATGGCAATAAACGTGCTGAGATGTGGGGCAAAATGAAGGAATGGCTGCGCAGTGCATCAATTCCTAAAGATAGGTTCTTGAAAACTGATTTGATTTCGCCTATGATCAAGCCAGATTCGAGGGGCACTATATTTTTGGAGTCAAAAAAGGACATGAAGGCTAGAGGTTTGGCCAGTCCTGACGCAGCTGATGCAATATGCGTGACGTTTGCGTTCCCCGTGGCTCACAGGGAATATACTGCGAAGGAAAAAACCCGCGCATACAATGATCGCGGTGCGGTTGCAACTTCATGGATGGGAAGTTAGATGGCTACAAAGAAAAGTGTGTCGTTGTCTGTTGGCCGAGGCGAAAAGTTGCCAGTGTCCAAAGGTGCTGGCTTGACTGAGAAGGGCCGCGAAAAGTACAATCGAGAAACTGGTAGCAATTTAAAGGCGCCAGCGCCTAATCCTAAGACTAAAGCAGATGAGGGGCGCAAGGCTTCATTTTGTGCAAGAATGGGTGCAGTAGCAGCAAATGCCAAGGATGGCGAACGCGCTAAAGCAGCTCTTAAACGATGGAAGTGTTAAATCATGGCAACCAAGCCTGGCCTTTATGCCAATATCCACGCCAAACAAGAGCGCATCAAAGCAGGCTCTGGTGAGAAGATGAACAAGCCTGGTAGCAAGAACGCGCCTACCGCCAAAGACTTTAAAGAATCTGCCAAGACGGCCAAGAAAGGTAAATGATGCCACTGGTTAAATCAAAATCACCCGAAGCATTTCGCAAAAATGTGAAAGCTGAAATGGCTGCCGGCAAACCCGTCAAGCAAGCCGTGGCCATCGCTTACTCTGTTAAGCGCGAAGCTGCTAAACCCGCAAAGAAGAAATAATGGCTGATCCAACAGGAATGGTCGCAGTAGCCAATGTGGCTGCTGGCGGCAAACCACCTAAGTCTGATTCGGACATTCTGACAACTGCCCGTGCGCGGTTGGACATGGCCGTTTCTGCGCTGGCTGAAAGCCGCGAAGATGAAATTGACGATCTGCGCTTTTATGCTGGCTCGCCTGACAATCACTGGCAGTGGCCTGCTGACGTTTTAGCCACCCGCGGCGCGGTGCAAGGCCAGACGATCAACGCACGGCCAACACTGACGATCAACAAACTGCCGCAGCACGTTCGTCAAGTGACGAATGACATGCGTCAGAATCGACCAGGCGCGAAGGTCATTCCAGTCGATGATGATGCTGATGTGGAAGTGGCCGACATTTTCAACGGCATGATTCGTCACATTGAGTACATTTCTGACGCTGATGTGGCATACGACACGGCCTGCGAGAATCAGGTGGCTTATGGCGAAGGTTACATCACGCTGTACACCGAATATTGCGAAGAAAATACGTTTGATCAAGACATCAAGATTGGCCGTATTCGTAACTCTTTCTCGGTTTACATGGATCCGCTGATCCAAGACCCAACTGGCGCAGATGCCAAGTGGTGTTTTATTACCGAAGACCTGACCAAAGCAGAATATGAGCGCCAGTACCCTGATGCAGCGCCTATTTCCACTTTGCAGTCCCTTGGAGTTGGTGACCAGTCGATCAGCAATTGGCTGAACGAAGACACAGTGCGTATCGCGGGTTACTACTACATTGACTACGACAAAACAACGCTGAATTTGTACCCTGGCAACCAGACCGCCTTTGAAGGCACGCCTGAAGACAAGATGTTAAAAGACATGTTTGGCAAACCAGTCAACAAACGCATGTCTGAGCGCCCACGGGTCAAGTATTGCAAGATCAACGGCTACGAAATCCTCGAAGAAAAAGAGTGGGCTGGCAAATGGATCCCTGTGATCCGTGTTGTTGGCAACGAGTTCGAGGTTGATGGCCGTCTTTATGTGTCTGGCTTGGTGCGTAACGCCAAGGATGCCCAGCGCATGTACAACTACTGGGTTTCACAAGAAGCTGAAATGCTGGCTTTGGCCCCCAAAGCCCCGTTTATTGGCTACGGTGGCCAGTTCGAGGGCTACGAAGACAAATGGAAGACCGCCAACACAAACAACTGGCCCTATCTGGAGGTCAATCCTGACGTTACAGACGGCCAAGGCGCGGTCTTGCCACTACCCCAGCGTGCACAGCCGCCAATGGCCTCTACGGGCCTATTGCAGGCCAAAGCTGGCGCTTCTGAGGACATCAAGTCCACAACCGGCCAATATAACGCATCACTCGGCATGGGTTCTAACGAACGCTCTGGCAGGGCTATTTTGGCTCGCCAGCGTGAGGGTGATGTAGGTACTTTCCATTACGGCGACAACCTGACCCGTGCCGTGCGCCATGTGGCTCGTCAGTTGGTGGACTTAATCCCCAAGATTTACGACACTCAGCGCATTGCTCGCATCATTGGTGAAGACGGCGAGACTAAGATGGTCAAGATCAACCCTGACCAGCCTCAACCCGTCAACAAGATTGTCAACGAGCAAGGTATTGTGATCGAGAAGATTTACAACCCAGGCGTTGGCAAGTACGATGTGGTTGCCACCACAGGCCCAGGCTATGCAACCAAGCGCCAAGCGGCACTGGAAGCGATGGCGCAGCTGTTGCAGGGCAACCCACAATTGTGGTCTGTGGCTGGCGACTTGTTCGTTAAGAACATGGACTGGCCTGGCGCTCAAGAGATGGCCAAGCGATTCCAGAAGACTATTGATCCCAAGTTCTTGTCTGACGATGAGAACGATCCAGCCTTGCAGGCGGCGCAGCAACAGATTCAAGCCATGGGCGCTGAGATGGAGCAGATGCACGCGATGATCCAGAATGTCGGCAAGTCAATTGAGATGCAAGACTTGGAGCGCAAGGAATTTGAGACTCAGATCAAGGCATACGATGCTGAAACCAAGCGTATTGCTGCGGTTCAGGCCGGTATGACTGAAGAACAGATTCAAGACATTGCAATGGGCGTCGTCGCTGCGGCCATGGAGTCGCAAATGACGATGGTTCCAATGATCCGCAATGAAGAACCTGAAGAACAACAAATGATGCCCCCTGAACAAGGAATGCCACAATGAAAGCCGCAGACTTTATTGGAATCTTATTCCTAGCCCGTGACGTGACGCACAGTGTTCACCTGAACACTCGCAGTTACAGCAAGCATGTGGCGCTTAACATTTTCTATGACCGCATCATTGGCGCGGCAGATGATTTTGCTGAAGCCTACCAAGGCCGTCATGGTTTAATTGGCCCGATTACTTTGCATTCAGCCAAGAAAACATCCAATATCATTGAATTTTTGCAGGATTCACTTGCCGAAATTGAAGCTGCAAGATACGATGTGTGTGATAAAACCGATACATCACTGCAACAATTGATAGATAATATCGTTGAGATATATCTGCGAACTTTATACAAATTGAAATTCTTGGCGTAAGGATCATCATGGAACTTTTAAACCCACTGTCAAAAGCCGACTTTCCTGGTCGTACTGCCTCTTATACCGGTACGGCCGCTAACACCGCCGACTGGAATCCCGGCCCCGAAGGCGTGGTAATCTGGTCTACAACTCCTTGCTATGTAGAAGTTGGCCCAGGTGCTGTGGCCACAACTGCCAGCACCCCAATTCCTGCGTATACACCAATTCCGTTTTATGTGATCATGGGCACTGGCGCTCCTTTTCGCGTAAGCGCTATTCGTATTGCGGATGACGGCGTGGTGTACTGCAAACCTATCAACAAGCAATGAGCTTTGGTGTCGCCCTTCGCAACGCACTAGGCCTTGGCCTTGGCGGCATTGCCACGTTGTTTACCGGCACAATTGACAGCGGCGCTTCGGTGGGTAATTTGCTTACCGAGTCTAGCGAAAACCTCGTCCAAGAGGACGGCGGTCAAATTCTTTTGGAGTGACCTAAATGGCCGTATTTCTCTCCCCCGTGGGCGGCGTTGCGGCCCAGTTTTTTACCAACACCGGCGCTGTTTTGACCGGCGGTAAGTTGTATACCTATGCGGCGGGCACGACTACGCCTTTAACTACATACACTACCAGTTTGGGAAATGTTGCTCGTACAAACCCTATTGTTTTAGATGCAGCAGGCCGAGTGCCTACTAGCGGTGAAATTTGGATCACATCCGCTGTCTATAAATTTGTTTTAAAAGATTCAAATGATGTATTGATTGCAACGTATGACAATATCTCAGGCGCAGGAGCTTTGTCAGTTCAAAATTACACAGGAAATGGATCGACTACTGGGTATGCGGTTTCTGGAAATGTAAGTGATGTGTACATCAACGGCGTATACCAAAACCGGAATACTTATTCAACTTCTAACGGCACGCTTATATTTAGTCAAGCGCCACCTTTTGATTCTTTAATCGAAATTTTGTACAACTGATGAGGATTTGATCATGGCAGATAAAAAGATTTCCGCGCTGACAAGCGCAACCACCCCCCTTGCTGGCACAGAAGTATTGCCTATTGTTCAATCGGGCGCAACAGTTAAAGTTGCCGTATCTGATTTGACAGCAGGCCGTGCAATTAGCGCAACAGCCGTCACTGCATCAACAGGCAATTTTATTGTTGGTACATCCGGCCAAGGCGTTGACTTTTCTGCTACACCAGGCACAGGCACAAGCGAGTTGTTTGCTGACTATGAAGAAGGTACTTGGACACCCGTTGTTTATGGTGATGGCGGATCGGCTGGAACTGTTGCTTATACAACTGTGGGTAAATATACTAAAGTTGGCCGTTTAGTAAGCATTGATGGATATGTTAGTTTTACCAATTTAGGCTCTTGGACAGGCCGAATTGGATTAAGTGGCGTGCCATTTACTTGTAGTAGCGGTGAACCTTACATGGGCAGCTTTGGTGCAGGAAACGTTAACATTATTGGCGCAGCTAATATTGCATCTTGGATTGGTGGAATTTCTACAACTGGCGTTAATTTTGCAATTACTTTGGCGGCGTCAGGAGGAATGGACAGCATTCGATTTACGCAACTAACTTCTTCAAGCGTATTGTATTTTACGTTGACATATTCTATTTCTTGATTCGGAGTAACACATGGCTTTGACCAAAGTAAGTTATTCGATGATAAAGGGCGCGCCCTTTAACGTGCTTGACTACGCCAGCCTTGCTGAGGTAGTAACGGCTCGAAGCCCAGGTGATCCGGCCAGCCATTTGTTTACTTCGTTTTTGTGTTGGGACAAACCAATTAAAGCCGCTTTAGACGCATGTTATGCTGCTGGTGGCGGCACAGTTGTTCTTGCAAAAAATAATGTTCCATATTACGTGCGGGACAGTATTGTTGTTAAATCAAATACCACATTTATTTGTGAAGATTGGATTATCTTAGCTGATTACAACTATGAAGGCGGCACACTTGGCGCAAATGGTAACAACATCCTTGTTCAAAACATTCAGATTGACAACAGCAACATTTATGCTGGTGGGTCTGGCTACAACGGTATTGGTGCAAGCGGCAAAAATGTTAAATTCTTTGGTGGAATTATTAAGAATTGCGCCAGAGGTGTTGGCGCCCCTGCCGATGGCGGTAAGGGAATTCAAATTGAACCTGGCGATGGCGAAGACATTGTTGTTGATGGCGTGACCTTTAGCAATTGTTTTATGGCTATGTCAACCATTCGTGATTTTGGAACTGCAGCGCCCTATTACGGAATTGTTTATTCCAACATTACTGCTGATAATTGCGGAATTTTGTTTTTTGTTCGTCAAGCCAATGGCGCGCAAAGCCAAACTGGTTTGCAACATTCAATTCAATTAAACAACTTTTATGCTGTTAATTGCGGAACTTTTGAAGGTGTAATGCAGTTTTCAAGGGCATCAAATGTCATGGTTAGCAACGGAATTGTTGTAACTAGCCCTAGCTCGTCAGCACAATCATTAGTTCGTGGCAACCATGCAAACTGCACATTTACCAACATTGGTTGGTATGGTGATACAAATAACTGTATTAATCTTGACCCAAGCACTTATGCCGTTGATAGCAGTCAGCCTGTTGAAAATAATGTTTATGACATCAATGTTTGGGGTCAAATAAATTTCTTTGCTGACGCAAATGTTGCAACTTCTTATAGAACATTAAATGGCTGCACTGGAACTGTGACATTTAGGCTTGAACCAGCGACAGCGTTTTTTGGCTATGAAATGCGTAACGGCACTTCGGTATTCAACATGAGTTGTAATACCGGCCCTAGCGGTGCATCTAAATTTGTAGTAACAAACACCAGTTTAAATTGGAATGGTTCTACATTGCCGTACACATTTGCTGGCTTTTTAGATGGCTACAACATTCCAGTATTTAACAATAATAACTATCAAACATTTACAACAATTGCAGCCGCTTCTGTTCCAAACTTATCTTTGTTTTTAAACACTGCAACTGGCAAATTGTCTTACAAAGATAGCACTGGTACAGTAAACGCTTTATATTAACCGTGCCAGTCCGGTTGACTGGAAATCTTAATGCCACGGTGGACGCCGTGGTTGGAAACAAGGAAATATCATGGCCCTCGAAAAAGTTGTCTCTGTTGATTTGATTGAAGTTATTGAAAACGGCTCAATTCAAGTTCGCACCAAAACTGCTATCAAAGAAGATGGCGTGGAAATCAGCAGCAAGTTCCATCGTCACGTTGTCGTGCCTGGTGCTGACTACAGCGGTGAAGATGCCAAAGTGCAAGCAATTGCCGCATCTATTCACACTGCTGAAGTAATTGCTGCATACCAAGCAGCTATTGCACAATCAGAGTAATCTGGTGTAAGATTAAAACAACTGTATCGGCCCAGTAGACCGAGGAATCTTAGGATTCATAGAAATGACTCAAGAAGTCCAAGCCCTAGCGGAAGTAGACTCCGCGCCAACCACGGATGTGACGGCCACACCTGAAGTTGTTGAAAGTACGCCGGAAGTAGCTGAAACACAGCCAACCAAGACATTCTCGCAAGAGGAACTTGATGCTGCCATCGGCAAACGCCTCGCAAGAGAGCAACGTAAGTGGGAAAGAGAACAGCAACAACGATCTGCCGAAACGCAAATCGTAAAAGCAGCTCCGTCAGCATCCGTTGACCAGTTTGAAAGCCCTGAAGCCTATGCGGAAGCACTGGCCTATCAGAAAGCTGAAGAACTATTGGCCAAACGTGAAGCGGCAAAGCAGCAGTCGCAAGTTCTTGAGAGTTATCACGACTTGGAAGAAGAAGCTAGGACTAAGTACGACGACTTTGAACAAGTTGCCTACAACCCCAAGCTACCAATTACAAACGTGATGGCAGAAACGATCCAGTCTTCGGATGTCGGGCCTGAGTTAGCGTACTACCTTGGCTCAAATCCTAAAGAAGCAGATCGCATCTCACGCATGTCGCCCTTGAGTCAGGCGAAAGAAATTGGAAAAATTGAAGCCAAATTGGTTTCATCGCCCCCAATTAAGAAAACAACATCTGCGCCAGCGCCGATTTCTCCTGTCACCGCACGCTCCGCTGGAGTGTCGGCTTATGACACTACTGATCCAAGGTCTACCAAGACCATGACGGATTCGCAGTGGATTGAAGCCGAGCGTAAACGACAGATAAAGAAGTGGGAAGCGCAGAACCGCTAAAACTTTGACTTTTTAAAAGGAATTTATCATGTCTAACAGTATTTTGACCATTGACATGATCACCCGTAAGGCTCTCGAAATTCTTGAGAACAACCTGGTGATCACTCGTAACGTGAACCGTCAGTACGACGACAGCTTTGCTGTTGAAGGTGCTAAGATTGGTTCTACCCTCCGTATCCGTTTACCTGACCGCGCTCTGGTAACTGACGGCGCCGCCTTGCAAGTTCAAGACGACAACGAGCAGTTTACAACCTTGACCGTTGCCAGCCAAAAGCACATCGGTGTCAACTTCACATCTGCTGAATTGACCATGCAATTGGATGACTTCGCAGAGCGTGTGTTGAAGCCCCGTATCAGCCAGTTGGCATCTTCCATTGATGCTGACGTTGCCAATGCTTATTTGAACATTGGTAACACCGTTGGTACACCTGGCACCACTCCTTCTACTTCTTTGGTCTTGTTGCAAGCCCAGCAGAAACTGAACGAGAACGCTGCTGTGATGTCTCCCCGTTACGCTACCGTGAACCCTGCTGCTAACGCTGGCTTGGTTGAAGGCATGAAAGGTCTGTTCAATCCTACAGACACTATCAGCAAGCAATTCAAGAACGGCATGATGGGCACTGGTGTGTTGGGCTTTGACGAGATCAACATGTCTCAGTCTATCAAGCAATTTACAACTGGCTCACGTACTGCTACTGGCGGCACTTTGTCTGCTTCTGTGTCTACACAAGGCGCAACTACCATCTCCATCACTGGTGCTGGTGCTTCTGGTACTGTGAAGATTGGTGACGTGTTCACCGTGGCTGGCTGCTATGCTGTCAACCCACAGACACGTGAGTCCACTGGCTCTTTGTTCCAGTTCGTTGCCACTGCAAACGTGACTTTGAACGGCTCTGGCGCTGGTGACATTACTGTTGCTCCTATCTACACTTCCGCTAACGCTTTGGCTACCGTGGACAGCTTCCCTGCTTCCGGTGCTGCCGTCGTGTTCGTTGGTGCAGCTTCTAGCCAGTACGCACAGAACTTGGTCTACCATAAGGACGCCATAACATTTGCTACGGCTGATCTCTTGCTACCCCAGGGGGTTGATATGGCTGCTCGCGCAGTTCATAACGGCATCTCTTTGCGTGTGGTTCGCCAGTACGACATCAACAACGATCGTATGCCTTGCCGTATCGACGTTTTGTACGGCTTCAATACGATTCGTCCACAAATGGCCTGCCGTATCTGGGGCTAATTGATCGGGGCTTCGGCCCCTGTCTCTGTTATTAACATTGAAAGGAAATTATCATGGCTCTCCCTAATGGCGCAGGCGGTTATCAAATCGGCGACGGCAACTTGCTCGAAGCTCAACTGACCGTACAAACTATCCCCACCAGCTTGACCGCTGACACCACCCTGACTGCTGCTCAAGTTGTAGTTGGCTTGGTCGTTTGTGCAAAAGCATCGGATGCTACATTGACCGTGACTCTGCCTACAGCAGCGTTGCTCGATGCAGCTATTCCCAGTGCAAAAGTTGGCTCAGCTTTCGAGCTGACCATCTGCAACAACAACAACACTGGCGCATCGTCTACCGTTCCTGTCACAACAGGCACTGGTATCACGATCTTTGGCTCTGTTACCGTTCCACGTTTCGGTGCATACACATACCGTTTCGTGAAGACTGGTGACGCTGCCTACTCGGCCTTCTTGAAGTAAATAATGGGGGCTTCGGCCCTCATTTTTAAGGAACTATCATGTCAAATACCCAAGCAGTAGGTGTTGCGTATAGCGACCCCGAATTTACTACCTGCTACGCAAGCCAAGAAATTGGTTACAGCGCAGCAGCTCAAGGCGCGGTAACACAGTTGACCAGCAAGTCCACAGGCGTGACGTTGAATACCAGCGCTGGCCGCATCACAATGAACAACGCGGCTTTGGCAGGAGCCACCGCTGTATCGTTCATTTTGACCAACAGCTCGATTTCCATCAATGACACAATCATTGTTTGTATTTCTAGTAACACTACTGGTACCACTGCTGGGGCTTACACCACTTACGTTTCGTATTTGGCTGCGGGCTCTGCCTTGATCACGTTGCGAAACTTGACTGCATCAACTTCATATTCTGAAGCTGTCATCATTAACTTTGCAATCATTCACGGCGCAGTCTAACCAAATGGGGGCTAATCACCCCCATTTTTAAATTATGAACGTCACACTCGTACACCCCATCCACGGCGCCAAAGTTGCAACAATGGAACTTGAGGCAGAAATGGATGAACAAAACGGCTGGACTCGTTATAATCCAGACACGACTTCTGAGCCTGAAGAAGCGGCTCCTGTGAACGTGCTGGAAGTTAAACGCCGTAGAAAAACCACCGCTGAGGTTTAAACATGACAACGTACACCGCTGGCCAACAAATCGAACGCGCTCTCAGGCTTCTCGGTGTGCTTGCTGAAGGTGAGACACCCTCTGCGGCCACGGCTCAAGACGCCTTGATGGCGCTCAATCAAATGATTGACTCGTGGAATACTGAGCGCCTAGCTGTTTTTTCCACACAAGATCAAGTCTTTACATGGCCTGCAAGTCTTATTAGCCGCACGCTTGGCCCATCAGGCGACTTTGTGGGCAACCGCCCGATCTTGCTTGACGATGCTACTTATTTCAAAGCGCCAAATGGCGTGTCATATGGCATCAAATTTATCAATCAACAGCAGTACGATGGTATTGCTGTTAAGACCGTAACATCTACATACCCGCAAGTCATGTTTATTAACATGACGTTTCCTGATATTGAGATGTTTGTTTACCCACGTCCAACACAAAACTTGGAGTGGCACTTTATTTCGGTTGAAGAACTAAACAATCCTGCTACGCTGTCTACGGTTTTGTATTACCCACCAGGCTACCTGCGCGCGTTTACATACAACTTGGCCATGGAGTTCGCCCCTGAGTTTGGTGTTGAGCCATCACCACAAGTGCAGCGTATTGCTATGACTAGCAAGCGCGATTTGAAGCGTATCAACAACCCAGATGACGTGATGGCACTACCATACTCATTGGTGGCCAACCGCCAGCGTTTTAACATCTATGCTGGTAACTACTAATGAAGACGCCGATTCTAGGCTCTACCTATGTGACCCGCAGTGTGAACGCTGCGGATGCACGCATGGTCAATCTGTTTCCAGAAATTGTTCCCGAAGCCGGTAAAGAGCCAGCATTCCTAAACCGCGCGCCTGGCCTAAAACTGCTTAACACTATTGGCACCGGCCCGATTCGTGGCCTGTGGGCCTTTTCATCTAGCGACAGCACAGCGTTTGTCGTGTCAGGCACACAACTTTACAAAATTAGCACTTCGTATGTGGCCACGCTACTTGGCACTGTGACCGGTACTGGGCCGGTCAGTATGTCTGATAACGGCACGCAGTTGTTTATCGCGGCAAATGGCCCTAGCTACATTTACAACAACACCACAAACGCCTTTGGCCCAATCACTGACCCAGACTTCCCTGGTGCTGTAACTGTCTGTTATTTAGACGGTTATTTTGTGTTTAATGAACCAAATAGCCAAAAAATGTGGGTGACCGAGTTGTTAGATGGCACATCTATTAACCCATTAGAGTTTGCCAGCACCGAAGGATCACCTGACGGTTTGCTTGCTGTGGCGTCCAACTTCCGCGAAGTGTGGGCGTTTGGCACAAACTCAATTGAAGTTTGGTACGACTCTGGCGCGACAGATTTTCCTCTCCAACGCATCCAAGGCGCATTTAACGAACTTGGTTTAGCTGCGCCTTACTCAGTAGCCAAGATGGACAACGGCTTATTTTGGCTTGGGCGTGACCGTCGTGGCCAAGGTATTGTCTACCGCGCCAACGGCTACACCGGCATTCGCATCTCAACCCACGCTGTTGAATGGCAGATTCAACAGTACGCCGATTTGTCGGATGCTATTGCGTACACATACCAGCAAGACGGCCACAGTTTTTATGTACTGGTTTTCCCTAGTGCTAACACCACTTGGGTTTATGATGCAGCCACACAAGCATGGCATGAGCGTGCTGGTTTTGATAGCGGGGCGTTTACTCGTCACCGTGGTAACTGCCAAATGGCGTTTAACAACAAGATCGTCATTGGCGACTTTGAGAACGGCAACATCTACGCTTTTGATTTAGATGACTTTAGTGACAACGGGAGCATCCAAAAGTGGCTACGCTCATGGCGTGCGTTGCCTACTGGCGCTAACAATCTGCATCGCACAGCCCAGCACATGATGCAACTAGACTGCGAGTCTGGTGTAGGGTTAAATGGGTTGCCTGTCAACGAAACAATTTATTTGCAAACAGAAGCTGACGATTATTTAATTACCGAAAACGGCGATTATTTAATTGCAGATCAAGAAGCTATTGCTACTCAAGGCGCTGACCCACAAGTCATGCTCCGCTTTTCAGACGATGGCGGCCACACATGGTCAAACGAGCATTGGTCATCTATGGGAAAAATTGGCCAATATTACAAACGTGTAATATGGAGGCGTTTGGGTATGACCACTAAGTTGCGTGACCGAGTTTATGAAATATCTGGCACTGACCCTGTGAAAATTGCAATCATGGGCGCAGAACTTATTCTGAGTCCAACGAATGCCTAGCCCTAACGCAACGCCAACGCCGATCACGCCACCGCGAGTGCCGCTGATTGATCCGCGCACGGGCTTCATTGACCGTGCGTGGTATTTGTTTTTCTTGTCGCTGAACCAAATTGCCACAGGCGTTGTTGACAATGTTAACCTTGGCACTGACTCAATATCTTTGATTGCGGCTTACGATCAGGCTTTGATGTCGGTCAACCAAGAGTTGCAAACCCTGCCCCCCGTAGTTACCCTAACAGCGCCTGACGTGTTGGGCGATTGCTGCTCAGCCTTGGTGTCTCAGCTGGCTGAAATGCAAAAGCAAGTTGAGGCTTTGCAAGTCCAACCGATTGTTGACACCGCCGCTATTACTGCGGCGATTAACGCCGCATCATCAGCACCAGTCACCAAGACTGCTGACTTTACGGTAGCTGACAATGAGACTTGGCTAATCAACAACAAGTCTGGCTCGACTTGTACTGTGACTTTGCCAGCGGCCGGTGCTTGGTCAGGCCGTCAGCTTACGTTTAAAAACATTCAAGCGCAGACCTTGGTGTCAGCTTCAAGTAATGTTGTACCAATTGACAGCGCAACTGCTGGCACTGCAATTCTCTTGGCAGTTGCGGGAAATTGGGCGACAATGGTGTCTGACGGCACAAACTGGATCATTATGCAACAGGCCGCTAATAACTGCCTCTTATTGGAGTAAACCATGACAGTCACCGTAAAAGTATTAGTACCGGCAAAGTATGCCGAAAATGCCCAAACAACCCAGTACACAGCGACTGGCGTTACGGCCATCATCGACAAGTTCACCGCAACCAACATCAGCGGCTCTGCCGCCACAATCAGCGTGAACTTGGTCACAGTGTCTGGTTCTGCCGGTAATACCAACTTGATCACCAAAACCAAAACTTTGCAGGCGTCTGAAGTCTACACATTCCCTGAATTGGTTGGACAAGTGCTTGGCGTTGGCGACTTTATCAGTACAATCGCAGGCACAGCCAGCGCTATCAATATTCGCGTTTCTGGACGTGAGGTGACCTAATGACAACTCAATTGGTAGATGATCGTGAAACAGCGCTTCGCGTTGGTTACGAAGCTACCGATTGGAACGTGCCAGTATCGTTTGAGGACTATCGCGCATCGGTAAAAGATTGGATAATCAAGGCCATTAAACGTGATGACAAAGTTATTGGCGCGGCGTATCGTAAAGATGATGAAATACATGTTTCCATTCTTCCTGAATGGCGGCGTGTTTGGGTTACAAAAGGCTTGCTAAAAGAACTTTTTAGTGGCCCAAAAGTAACTACAAGAGTTACACGCGGACATGATTACATGTACGATATATTGAAACGGCTTGGCTTTAAAGAAACTGACGGCGGCATGCTAGTCAAGGAGAATTGAAATGGGTATTGAAACAGCAATTTTAGGCAGCGCCGTATTAGGCGCTTTTGGCGCTAATAAAGCTGCCAAAACGCAATCTCAAGCAGCTACTCAAGCCGCCGATGTGCAAAAGCAAGTTGCTGATGAACAAACCGCATTACAGCGTGAGATGTTTCAAGCGCAACAACAACAGCAAGCTCCTTACCGCGAAGCTGGTGTTAATGCGCTCAATAAATTGCAAGGCTTGGCCGATTACAAAATGTTTGGCCCTGAACAGTTTAGCGCGGATCCAGGCTATGGATTCCGTTTGGCTGAAGGTCAAAAAGCCTTAGACCGCAGTGCTGCCATGCGTGGTGGTTTGATTTCTGGTGGCGCTTTAAAGGCCGCTACTCGTTATGGCCAAGACATGGGTTCACAAGAATACCAAAACGCATTTAATCGTTATCAGATTGAACGTAATGCTACGTTAAACCCATTGCAATCATTGGCTGGTATTGGTCAAACTGCAAATAGTCAACTTGGCCAAGCTGGTCAAAACTATGCAACTGGTGTTGGTAACGCATTAGGTTCATATGGTTCAAACGTGGGCAATTTAATGACTAGCGGCGCGGCAGCTAATGCTGCTGGCCAAGTTGGCATGACCAACGCAATTACTGGCGGTTTGGGTACTTATTTAAATTACACAAACAACAATGCTTTGCTTAATGCACTGCGTGGTGGCGGTAGCGGTTATGGTGGTTATACAGCACCACAAACTAGTTTTACTGGCGCAGACTATAGTCTTGGCGGCAAACTGTAAGGAACAAACATGGCGCTCGATCCAAACATTGCTCTTAACATTAGACCACTTGAAGTTCCAAATCAGTTGGCACAGTATGGCCAACTTGCGGCCATTCAAAACGCGCAAAATCAAAATGCTTTGGCGCAGTATCAATTAAGTTCTGCACAACGTGCAGATTTGGCACAAAGTGCTTTGTCTGAAGCATATAGAAAGTCAATTAATCCTGAAACTAATGCTATTGATAGCCAAGCATTAATAAGAAATTTGGCCGGTTCTGATGCTGCACATTTAATTCCTGACGTACAAACAAAATTATTGGCTGCTGAAAAAGAACGAGGCTTGATTAAAAAGACCGGCGTTGAAACAGCTGAAAAAGAATTGAAGTTAAAAAGTGACCAACTTAATTTTGCTTGGAATGCAGTTGGTTCTGCAACCACACCACAAGCGGCTATCGACAAAATAACCGAAGGTGTTAAGAACGGTCATTTTGACATGAAGACTGCATCAACAGATATACAGCAGCTTCAAAACATGACGCCTGAACAGTATCAACAATACAGAGTTCAAAAAGTTATGGGCATTTTGGATGCCAAAGACAAACTTGGTTTCATGTTGCCTAAAGTTGCACGTCAAGATATTGGTGGCCAGATTGTTAGCATTCAAGACAATCCTGCGTTGCCTGGTTACGGTCAACCAATTGCTGGTGGTGCTATAAACAAAACGCCAACATTTGCTGATATAACTGGCCAAGGCCAACTTGGTTTGGCACAACAAAGATTTGCATGGGAAAAAGCCAATCCTGGCTTTGAACTTAAAGAAGCTGAAGACGGTTCAATTGTTGGCGTCAATAAACGCACATTGCAAGCCTTTCCAGTGTCTATTGGTGGCACTACACCAGCTCCAACGCCAATGGCTGGTGCTGGTATGCCAGGCGCTAGATTGCCTGCGCCTGCTGTCCAAGCCATCCCTGGCATGAATAGTGTGTTAGACCAGCAAGTGCCGGCAGCAGCTCCTACAGCTGGTAAACCATTGATGGGCAAAGGAACTTCATTGACAGAAAGCCAAGGAAATGCTGCGGCTTATGGCATGAGAATGAAAGAAGCTGATTCTATTTTGGAACAAATGGCCAAACAAGGAACGCTTAGAGGCGCTAACATTGAGGCTGTTCCATTTGTGGGTGAAGGATTGGGCAAAATATTGCCTAGCTTTCTTGGTGGAACTAATGCGGCACAACAACAAGTTAATCAAGCAAAAGCAAACTTTGTTACTGCCGTACTTCGTAAAGAATCTGGTGCTTCTATTTCAGACGCTGAATTTGCAAGAGAAGATAAAAAATATTTTCCTCAAGTTGGCGATGATGAAAAAACCATCAAACAAAAAGCTGACGCCAGAAAATTGGCAATTAAAGCTATGGAATTACAAGCTGGACCAGGCGCTAAAAACATTCAACAATATCAGCCAACTGTTGGTGGTGGCCTAAGTGGTGCAACCGCAAACGATCCATTGGGATTGGGGATTAGATAATGGCCACACTTGCAGAATTCCGCGCACAATATCCTCAATATGATTCTGTGCCAGACATTGCTCTGGCTGATTCTTTGCATGAAAAATTTTATTCAAAGATACCAAAAACAGAATTTTATAAAACTATTGGTTTGGGTTCTGCGGCGGCAATACCAGGAGCTGAAAATGTTGTAACTAATGTTAAACAGCCAGAAGTGTCAATGCGTGACCGCATTATGGGCGTGATTGAAACGCCTTTGGCAATTGGTGCTACTCTGGGCGGCGCTGCAATTGCACCAATTGTTGGTGCTGTTGGTACTTTGACTAGCGGCAAATATGGCACTCAAGAAGGCATTCGTGCTGGTGAAGAAGCCATGAAGGCTGTGCAATATCAACCACGCACACAAACGGCTAGAGAAGCCTTGGGTGCTATTGGTGAGTTTTTGCAACCAGTTACAAATGCTTTGCCACCAACACTTGGCGCAACTGGCACAACTTTAAATGCTTTAGCTCCTGCTTCTATGATGCAAGCCAATGCAATGGCTCGTCCTGCTATTGTTCAAGCAACTGCACCAGTTCGTAATGCTTTGGCCAATGTAATGACACGCGAACAACAACCAGCTATGGCCGGCATGGGTGCAGCCAATACTGCTGAAGATTTAATGCGCCAGCAACGGTTGGAGCAATTTGGTATTCGTGCAACAGCTGGTGAACGTGAAAAGAATTTGGCCAAACAACAATTTGAGTCAGATGTTCAGCGTGGCGCGTTGCCTGGCGTTTCTGAAGAAGCCAAAGCTGAACTAGGCAGACAATACGGCGCATTTAAGACTGGTCAAAAACAAGACATTCTTAATCAGTTTGAGCGCATGACCGAAGAAGTTGGCGGGACAATTGACCGAAGCACACCTCGTGCGGTTGGTACTGTTGTTGATAAAGCCTTGGTTAAACAATATCAAGACAAACTTAAAAAAGTTGATGATGCTTATCAAGCCGCCAGAGATTCTGGGGAAACAAAACAAGTTGTTGATACTGCCCAATTAGAAAAATGGTTGTCTGACAATGCGCCAGAGGCCATTTCTGTGCCTCAAATTCAAACCATTGGTGCAAAGTTAGATGCTTTAAAAAAGATAACTGGCAATCAAGTAACTATTGATGACTTGGAAAACATTTACAAGTCTGCTGGTAACTTGGCAGAAGGCAATCCTTCTGCGGCAAGATTTATGGGTCAAGTCAAAGGCGTTATCAATGACATGACCGAAGGCGCTGGCGGTGATCTGTATCGTGCCGCCAGAACAGAGCGCAAACAATTGGCCAAACAATTTGAAGATGTAGATCGAGTTGACAAATTGTTAAGCACCAAGGCCGGCAAGACAGATCGCAAAGTGGCGCTTGATGATGTGTACAACCATATTGTGACTGATGGTTCATTGGAAGAAATGAGAACTGTCACATCATTGCTTAAAAAGACCCCAGAAGGCCAACAGGCTTACAAAGAATTGCAAGGTTATACGTTGCAAAAAATGAAAGACTTGTTGCTCAAGCAAGGCGATGAAACAGACAATATTCGCTTAAATAACTTTAACAACTTTGTTACTCAGCTTGATCGAGAAGACAAACTTGGTTACATGTTTGGCAAGACTGGCCGAGACACATTGCTTGATTTAAAGAAAACAATTGGCGATGTAATGGTTAAAGAACCAGGCGCTGTTAATTACCCCAACACTGCTGGTGCTGTTTTGCGTGGCCTTGAAGCCCTGCAAAAATTGCCCTTTAAAATTCCTGGCACTAAAACCGCTGCTGAATTTGCTCGTGAAAGACAATACAAAAAACAACTTGCAGAATCTTTAAGTCAGCCAAACCAGTTGGCTCCAAAACAGACAAACCAAAACGCGCTTATTCCATCTACCGATGTTGGAACAATAACAGTTCGTTAATTTAACAGGCATGGCACAATAATGGACTCTCAAGTTTTATTTAACATTGCGGTCAGCTTGGCTGGCTTTTTGGGTGGCTGGGTGTTAAACAACATCTACCGATCACTTGAGCGTTTAGATTCTGACGTTCGAACTATGCCATTGAACTATGTTACCCGTGACGACTACCGCGCTGACATGCGTGAAGTCAAAGACATGCTGGCCAAGATTTTTGACAAGCTAGACAACAAAGTAGACAAATGAATGCGCTGGTTTTGGCTACTGCTCATATCATTAGTTTTTTGGGCAAATGCCAAAGCGCCTTGCATAGTTACAGACTTTTACGCGCTGAGTTGGTTGGGAAACCCCTCAGAGCGTCACCAGAGATTGTTGGAGTGGCTTACCGCAAATGGTGACAATTGCTCATCTGAGCAGCTGGCGGGTATTTGGAATAACCTTGCGGCATGGGCAGGGACGGCAGACAGCTCAGAACTAAGGGTTAGAGTTCTTTATTACTATGCCAGAGCGATTGAAAGGGAAAAAAAATGATTACCCTAGACAAATGGTATCCGATGGTTCAACCAACCTATGACGCAAGAATGGTTGCTTTTGATCGTGCTATGGAAAAGAAGCTAGAGCAATACAAAGAAGCCGTGGAATGTAAAAAATTAGCCATCAAAACCCAAGAATTAGATGTTGAGCTTTACAACAAACGCGCTAGACAAAATACAATTTCGTTAGAGAATATCAACAATCACCGACGTTTTGCAATATTTGTGTGAGGACAAAATGGAAGATTCAAGAAACAAACTGACATTCTGGGTGACGTTCATGGTAAGCGCCACGCTTTGCCTTTGCATTCTTGGAATGGTATCGGCTTTCCTTCTCGGCCTGTGGGCTAAAGAAGTTGATAACGCTGAAATCTTTTCCATGTTGCATCCCGCTTTTCAAACCATCATTGGTGGCTTTATTGGCCTTTTGGCGGGCGTGAAACTTTCACAGAATCAGGATGAAAAATGATTGGATTAGATGCACTTTTAAACGTGGGTGGTAAGCTCATCGACAAGCTGATTCCTGATCCTGAGGCTAAAGCCAAAGCCCAGATGGATCTGGCAAAGATGGCGCAAGATGGCGAACTGGCCAAGATGGCCAACGAGACTGAGTTATACAAAACCGAGCAAAACAACCTCACAGCGCGTGTTCAGGCAGACATGGCATCTGACTCTTGGTTGTCAAAAAATATTCGCCCTATGACGCTTATATTCCTTTTGGTGGCCTATTCTGGATTTGCCATTGCCTCGATCTTTGAATACGAGACTCGTGGTGCTTATGTCGAGTTGCTTGGCCAATGGGGTATGCTTGTGATGTCGTTTTACTTTGGTGGCAGAACACTTGAGAAAATAACCGACAGGGTGAAAAAGTGAAGTTAACTGAACATTTTTCTTTAGAAGAACTGACACATACCGACCACCGTGAATACGACAATACGCCAAATGATGCAGAACTTGAAAACCTTAAACGCCTCGCAGAGTTCCTTGAGGACGTCAAAAAAGCCTTGGGTGGACGACCAATTATGGTTAACTCAGCTTTTCGCAGTAAGCAAGTCAATGATGCTGTGGGTTCTAAAGATAGCAGTCAGCATCGCATTGGTTGTGCTGTGGACATCCGAGTTCCTGAATTAACACCTAATGATGTGGTTAAAGCTGTAATCGCATCAAATCTTGGTTATGACCAAGTTATTCGAGAATTTGACCGCTGGACGCATATTAGTATTCCAAATACGCCAGATATGAAACCGCGCAAACAAGCATTAATTATTGATAAACAAGGCACTAGGCCGTTTGTTTAAATAAAAACGTCACAAATATTTACTAAGGTGTTGAAATGTCTAATATTCCAACACCAGAAGATGCACGTTTCTTTGCATTATGTGTGAAGAAATGGCAAGCAATTCTTAACCTTGGCGACTGGCGCATTGAAAAAGGATTGAAGCCTGCCAAGCAGGCAATGGCTTCTGTCGAATTCAATGAAGGCGCCAGATTAGCCACTTACCGTTTAGGTGATTTTGGCGCAGAACAAATAACTCACGAATCCCTTGATTGCACGGCATTGCATGAATTGCTTCATGTAATGCTACACGATCTTTTGGCCGCAGCTCAAGATCCTAAGTCATCGCAAGATGACATAGACAAGCAAGAGCATAGAGTGATTAATTTACTTGAGCGCTTGCTTTCAAAGGATTCAAATGGTGTCAACTAACGGGCTAACCGCTTGCTCAGATGAGGAATTCCTTAAACTTTGGGATCAGTACCAATCAACGTCAAAGATTGCCAAAATTTTATGCGTGACTGATCGGGCGGTTGCCTACCGCAGGCGCAGGATGGAAAAAGAGCATGGTGTTTTGCCCGCAGCAGACCATCGAGGCGCTTTGTACGATGAGAGACAGAAATCATTTTCCCCATTAAGACAGATTGACCTTGGCATATTGGACGGTACGGTCATCGTGTTTTCTGACGCTCACTTTATACCTGGTCAACGCTCTACCGCCTTTAAGGGGCTTCTATGGGCCATAGAGACATTTAAACCAAAAGCCGTAATAGCTAATGGCGACTCGTTTGATGGAGCGGCTATTAGTCGCCATGACCCAACCGATCAGCCAGCCACGACAGTTATCCAAGAACTAAAGGCTTGCCAAGGCGCTTTGGGTGAGATTGAGGAAGCCGCTAAAGGTGAGCGCCACAACGTCAAACTGATTCACACATGGGGCAACCATGACGCAAGGTTTGCCAACCGGCTGGCGCAACATGCACCTCAATACAAAGACGTTTTAGGCTTCAAAATAACGGATCACATTCCTGATTGGGAATTCTGCTGGGCTTGCTGGCCTACTTCCAAGGTAATTGTCAAGCACCGATATAAGGGGGGAATTCATGCCACCCATAATGCAACTGTTAATGCGGGCGTTTCCTGTATAACGGGTCATTTGCACAGCTTAAAGGTCACTCCATTCAGCGATTACAACGGGGTTAGATATG
>Ga0209400_1000482_pt1 | contig 34786 bp, 30 predicted proteins | sample M_130807_EF_Meta_FD_187313 | JGI IMG/M metagenome (GOLD analysis project Ga0209400, IMG submission 187313) | Freshwater microbial communities from Lake Montjoie, Canada to study carbon cycling - M_130807_EF_MetaG (SPAdes) (version 2) | ecosystem: Environmental > Aquatic > Freshwater > Lake... | reverse complement strand
TCTCCATAATTCGCTGCATTCAGCGAGATGGCCATCGCATTGATCGTGAAATCTCTCCGCTCCAAATCTTCCTGGAGGGTGCCGTCTTCTACGAGGGGCTTGCGCGATTCTTGCCGGTACGATTCTTTTCGAGCACCGACAAACTCAAGTTCCCAGTCATCTAACTTGAGCATGGCCGTGCCGAAATTTTTGAATACCGACAGGGGCACATGTACTTCAAAGGTCTTCGCAACTGCCTGTGCCAACTGAATCCCAGATCCGACGCAGGTAAAATCAATATCCTTACTTGGTCGTCCCAGAATCAAGTCACGCACATAGCCTCCTACGACATAGGTTTCCAGGCCTTCTTCAGCAGCCACTTTCGCAACACGGGCAAAAATGGGATGTTCATCCAGCCTATTCGTTAAGTTCATCCCTTCTTTATTTTTACTTCTCCTTCGGGACCTAAAAACAACTTCTTAGTTCCTGAATGAAAAAGCGGAAAAAGCAGACTAGTTTGTACCGCTGCCTCCACACCTGTTTCTTCGGTAAAAATCACAGGTTGGGCAATCTGAAATAAGAGTTTATTCCAATTTGGCTCACGAATTAACGAAAAGCGAACTAGTCCATTCACCACGGCTCCCTTAGGTAGTAGGGGATTTGCTGGACTTTCGTAAATAGTAGGCTTGGAAGCAAATTCGACAATGTCCAGCGAAACCTCAGAAAATGAGACGCAAAGCGTTCGAATCTGAAATAAGTCAAACAGTAGGTAAATCCCCTTTTCCAGAATCTCCTTTTCAGCAAGGGATCCTTTACGCAGGGAAAAAATCTTTCCGCTACCTTCTTTGATGTAAACTATTCCTTGTTCTTTAAGAAGAGTAAGAATGTTGGTCTGATCTAGCATGCTACAAAAATAAACAGATTATCTATCTAGACTACCATCCTAAATAATCATTCGTATTTACCTGATAAACAAAAAGTAACTAGCACCTGGTTATTTTCTCAACACACTCCCAATTAGCAACAAAAAAGGACAGCAGTTGCTGTCCTTTTTTTATTTTGTTTGAAACAAGAATTATCCTCTCAACCAGTTGATAAAAGTTTGGTAACCAACACCAATTTCACGAGCGAAAGCTGCTTTTGTCTTTTTTCCAGCTGCTTCAACTTTCTTCCACTCTTCCATGATCTTTACTTTTTCACCATCAGAAAAAGATCTTCTTTTCCCTTCAGACTTACCTGTAGAAGTTCCATTCAAGGAAGCGATTAACTCGTTAAGGTCTGCTAGGAATTTGTTCTCAGTAAGAAACAAACCAGCAGATTCTAATTTCTTAATTACTCCATCTCTAGGATTTACTGGTGTTACAGCGATTCCTCGGGACGCAGCTTCATGAAGGTCAATTTTTTTTCCTTCAGCGGTTACATACACAAACCCATCGGATTTCTTTAAATCTACGATAGACTCTTTAATTAGTTCTCTCATGCTTTTGTTTATTTTATAGTTTAAAAACGACTCGCAAATTAGTACGAGAAATTAGTATTCCAAAATGATTAATATAATTTTTTAACAAAAAAATAAAATTCACTACTTGTTTTAATAGCTAATCAATTTTAAAACCATTAAAAAGCCTTTTTATTTCAATTAAACACAGATTTAAAAAATGACTTAGCATGAAATTAAAATTACTAAAAAAAGTAGAATAGCGCCAAACTTTGTCAAATAAATGTAAAAACGAATCCTGTTACACAAATCAAAAACACAATTTGGGTGTGATTTATGTATTAAAGCAAGAATTGGATTACTAATTCTATAAAGAATACAAGCATATGGTTTCCTGCCAAAAGGCAACTACAAAAAGTCATAAAACTAGGTATGAAATTGAATCTATTCGGTTTGAAATACAAAAAGAATATTTCCTCATAAACAGACTTAGCGTCTAAAAAGTCTTGTAACCTACCCTTGAACTGAAGTAGATTTTGAATTCTCAATTTATAAAAACTTAAAATTGATATGAAGCCTTTTTATTGTGCAAGAGTAATGTGAAAATAACACAAAACCCACCCAGTATTTACTGACTAGATTGGGAGGTATTGATTCTAGGTTTTTAGCTCAGATTTTTCTAGGTTTTTCTGAAAGGTGAGGCAATTACTTTTCTGAAAAATTCCAAGCGGGTTAGTAAGACCTATTCATGAAATTTTTCTACCTTTATACCCCATAAGAATTCAACTTATTTCTATCCCTCCACCGCTTCTTATGGCCTCAAAAACAAAATACATTTTTATCACCGGAGGAGTTACTTCTTCCTTAGGAAAAGGCATCATCGCCGCATCATTGGGCAAATTGCTTCAATCCAGAGGGTTTAGTGTTACCATTCAAAAATTTGACCCCTACCTAAATATTGATCCAGGAACCTTGAATCCTTACGAGCACGGCGAATGCTATGTAACTGAGGATGGAGCAGAAACAGACCTTGACCTGGGGCATTACGAACGATTTTTAAATGTAGAAACCTCCCAAAGCAACAACATCACCACAGGTAGGATCTACAACAATGTCATTACCAAAGAGCGCAAGGGGGAATTTCTCGGCAAAACGGTTCAGGTAATCCCTCACATCACAGATGAGATCAAAAGTAACTTCTACAAGCTTGGCCAAGATGGAAAATACGATGTAGTCATCACAGAGATTGGCGGTTGCGTTGGAGATATCGAGTCCTTACCCTTTATAGAAGCAGTGCGCCAAGCCCGATGGGATCTAGGTCCTGGCAATTTTCTAGTGGTTCACCTTACGCTTATCCCTTTCCTTAAAGCGGCAAAGGAACTAAAAACCAAACCCACACAGCACTCTGTGAAGCAACTGCTTGAAGCAGGTATACAGCCTGATATTTTAGTTTGCCGTACCGAGCACCCTTTACCTGCGGATGTCAAACGAAAACTAGCCTTGTTTTGCAATGTGCAGTTGGATAGCGTCATCGAAGCCATGGATGCTGAATCCATCTATGACGTGCCGCTGCTGATGAAAAAAGAGAAGTTGGACGAACGGGTACTTTCCAAACTTAATTTAAAGTCGAAGTCAAAGTTAGACCTGAAAGATTGGAAAGGCTTTTTAGGACGATTGAAAAATCCAACCGCAGAGGTAACCATAGGTCTAGTTGGAAAATATGTGTCGCTACCCGATTCCTACAAATCCATCATTGAGTCATTTATACATGCAAGTGCCGCAGCTGAATGCAAGGTCAACCTAGTCCTGCTATCCTCTGAGGATATAAATAATGGAAACTACAGTTCCAAACTAAAATTATTTGACGGCATAGTGGTTGCTCCAGGGTTTGGAGAGCGCGGTTTTGAAGGCAAAATCGCCACTGTAAAGTATGCTCGCGAAAACCAGATCCCCTTCTTCGGTATCTGCCTAGGAATGCAAGTTGCCGTGATCGAGTTTGCAAGAAATGTACTCAAACTTGACCATGCCAATTCCACCGAAATGGACCCAAATACCCCGCATGCTGTCATTGCCCTGATGGAAGAACAAAAGAAAATTGACCAAATGGGTGGAACTATGCGTCTGGGTTCGTATGCTTGTGATCTCATAAAAGGCAGCAAGTCAGCTTTGGCCTACGGGAAAACAAAAATTCAAGAGCGACATAGACATCGCTATGAATTCAACAACGATTACCTCGAACAAATCGAATCCAAAGGCATGATGGCCACAGGAAAAAATCCTAAAACTGGATTGGTAGAGATTATTGAACTTAAAAACCATCCTTGGTTTGTTGGCGTGCAATTTCATCCTGAATACAAAAGCACTGTATTGAAACCACAACCTTTGTTTGTAGAATTTATTCAAGCAGCCCTCGATAAAAAAAATAACAAATAACTGGAGCTTAAGCCCAGCTTTCTTCAACTATCATGGACAAAAATCAAGCAACAGGTTTGATCCTTTTTGCAGCGGTCATTCTCACCTACTCGATATTTTTTGCGACAACCCCAGAAATTCCGCCTGTAGAAACCACCACTTCTGCCGATTCGACCAACACCACTACAGCAGTAGCAACCGCCACCTTGCCCACTGCAGGAGTTCCAGACAGCCTACTCGACCTGGAGCGTCAACGTAAATTTGGTGATCTTGCTCCCTTCACTGTAGGTGAGGAAAAGCCATTCGTCCTAGAGAACGAGGTAGTTAAAATCACGCTTTCCAACAAAGGAGGAAGCATCAAAGAGGTGCTACTGAAGAATTATACCAGCTGGAAAAACGAACCTCTCTACCTACTGGATAGTGCTCAAACTAGCCTAAACTACTCCATTGACACCCGTCTAGGAACTGTGAACTTGAATGACTTGTACTTTGTGCCAGCGTTTAGTTCAGAGAATGTTGAAGGTATAAATCAGCAAACGGTAACTTTTACAGCAAGCAGCCCAGCAGGACAATTAATTCAAAAATACACGCTGAAGGAAGGGGAATATACCCTAGAAAAGAACTTTGAAATTCAAGGACTCCAGGGAATAATAACTGCAAAAGCAGTTGGAATTGACTGGAAAGATGAAATCAAATCCCAAGAAAAAGACTTAGCGGAATCCAGAAGAAAAACACAGGTAAATTATTACTTGGCTGAAGGTAGCTATGAAAATCTAGGCCTTAGTGATGATCCTGAAGAAGCAAAGGTAGCTGAACCTGTAAAATGGATTTCCTTCTCCCAACGTTTCTTTACCGCAGGAATCATTGCAGACTCTGTATTCCAAGAAGTAAACTTGAGCCAAAGTACACCTGCCGACTCCTCCATAGTTCGTTCGATGAACGCAAGCCTTTCCCTTCCTATTTTAGAAGGTCAAGCAAACCTCAGCTATTATTTTGGGCCGGATCAATACAAAACTCTAAAAGCCATCACCCCTGGATTTGAGGAAAATGTAGACATGGGCTACTTTTTTGTGAGCTGGGTAAACAAATACATTGTCGTACACCTGTTTGAATTCTTAGAGAAGTACTTTGACAGCTATGGGATTATTATCATCCTTATTGTACTTCTAATTAAAGTAGCCTTATCCCCATTGACCTATAAATCCTACATCGGGATGGCTAAAATGCGGGTGATCAAGCCCGAGATTGATGAGTTGAAGGAAAAGTATGGAGAAGATGCTACCAAAATGCAGCAGGAGCAAATGAAGCTCTTCTCTCAATTAGGCGTGAGTCCTCTGTCTGGCTGTCTCCCCTTATTGTTGCAGATGCCATTTCTGTTTGCCATGTTCTTTTTCTTCCCCAATGCGATCGAACTTAGACAGGAATCCTTCTGGTGGGCAGATGATCTTTCTACCTACGATGAGTTTATCAAGCTTCCATTCACCATTCCTTTCTATGGAGCGCACGTCAGTTTGTTTACCCTACTGATGACGATTTCCCAGGTTCTTTATGCACATTTCAACAACCAGTTGACTACCGCAACAGGCCCTATGAAAAACTTGGGCTACATCATGCCAGTCATGTTTATGTTTGTCCTCAACTCCTACCCTGCAGGACTTAGCTTCTACTATTTTGTATCCAATATCTTTACTTTTGGACAGCAAGCCTTGATCAAACTTTTTGTTGATGATGCTAAAATCCGCCAAAAAGTAGAAGAAAATAAAGTGAAGAATGTAGACAAGAAAAAGTCGAAATTCCAACAGCGGCTAGAAGATGCCATGAAAGCGGCAGACGCAAACAAGAAAAAATAAAAAAAAGGGGGCACATCAAATGCCCCCTTTTTTTATCCCTTGCAAGTACTGCTTCAGTGCGCAACTAGGTAGCTGAAGATTCAGTTGAACCGTAAAATAAGTTTACGTCCACTCCCCAATTATCCAAAACTAAGGGTTGTAAATTACCTGCACCTTACTGTGAACCCGAATCAGATAGCCGTCGAGTTGCGGTGATCTTGGTAGTATCCATTTCTTTAGAAATAGTGGATATTCACCTTATTTTTTACTAGAAACCTTGCAAAAAAAGAAGAGCCCTGCCAAAAATGGACCTGAATTTGCTTAATATTGATTTCTAAATTCCGGTAACATACACACCATGGGAAAAATAATTGCCATTGCGAGCCAAAAAGGTGGAGTTGGAAAAACTACCACCGCAATGAATTTGGCTGCAAGTCTCGCTGTTTTAGAATTCAAAACCTTGGTTATTGATGCTGACCCCCAAGCAAATACTACTTCAGGTCTTGGCCATAATCCCAAATCAATAGAAGCTAGCATATACGAGTGTATGGTAGATGGTGTGGATATTCAATCCATTATCCTACCTACCAACTTGGAACATTTATCTCTAGTTCCTTCTCACATTGACTTGGTAGGTGCTGAAGTGGAAATGATCAATATAGACAACCGAGAAGAAAAGATGAAAGAAGTGATCTCTTCAGTGAAGGATCAATACGATTTCATCATCATTGACTGCTCTCCTTCCCTTGGTTTGATCACCATCAATGCATTAACTGCTGCAAACTCAGTAATTATCCCAGTTCAATGCGAATATTTTGCATTGGAAGGTTTAGGGAAGCTATTAAATACCATCAAGATAATACAAACGCGACTTAATCCAGATCTTGGAATAGAAGGAATTTTACTGACCATGTACGATGTACGTCTTCGCCTTTCCAACCAAGTAGTAGAGGAGGTCCGTACTCACTTTAAGAATATGGTATTCGAAACTATTATTCCTCGAAATGTCCGACTTTCCGAATCCCCAAGCTTTGGACTACCCGTAATTTCCTTCGATGTTGATGGAAAAGGTACCATTGCCTACCTCAATTTGGCAGGGGAGATTGTACAACGAAATGGACTTCAAAATTCAAAGAATTGATCATGTCAGATTCAAAATCCCCACGAAAAAATGCATTAGGAAGAGGTTTAGGCGCTCTTTTGGAAGATAGTCCTGCTAAAGGTAAAACTCAAGAAATTCTGCCTGAAATTCAAAAAGTAGGAATCTTTGAAATCCAGTTAACTGAAATTCAAGTCAATCCTTATCAGCCAAGAGTACACTTCGATAAGGAGGCCATGCAAGAGTTGTCTGAGTCAATCCGCGTGCAAGGAATCATTCAACCGATCACCGTCCGGAAGCTGGCACCAAATGAGTACCAACTTATTTCAGGAGAACGGAGATTTCAGGCATCAAAGCTCGCGGGACTTACTAAAATCCCGGCGTATGTGCGTCAGGCCAATGACCAGCAAATGCTGGAAATGGCGCTCATTGAAAATATTCAGCGTGAGAATCTCAATGCGCTTGAAATTGCACAATCCTACCAAAGGTTGTTAGTTGAATGCAACTTAAAGCAAGAAGAACTTGGTGACAGAGTTGGGAAAAATAGAACCACTGTCAATAACTACCTCCGCTTACTCAAACTCCCTCCGAGTATCCAAGCGTCCATCCGAGACAACCAATTGTCCATGGGGCATGCACGCGCTTTGATCAATATTGTGGATGTGGACAAGCAACTTGCACTCTTTAAGAAAATTATAGACGAAGAACTAAGCGTTCGAAAGGTAGAAGCTTTGGTTAAAGGATTGAATGAAGGAAATCCAGAGAAACCGAGTTCCCAACCGGAAATTAGCCCTGTTCGAAAGTATGAACTTACAAAGATCCAGCAGCGGCTTGCTACCCATTTTGGAAGCAAAGTGGCGTTAAAGGCCAATCAAAAAAATAAAGGAGAAATTAAAATCCCGTTCAGGTCTGCTTCTGATCTCAATAGGATTCTTGAAATCTTACAAATCATTTAATTGTGTTTGCTTTTTCCTATCCTATTCTACCCTCCAAAACGCTGCTTTGGTCTTTTTTACTAGCGCTTTGCTTATTGGGAATAGGAACAGGTATTGCGAATGGGCAATCCGCCACTAGCGAGCAAGACACCTTAAAAAAATTGGAAAAAGAAGAGCGAACGACTAGTTTACTCCCAAAAGATCCAAAGAAAGCCACCTTGCTATCAGCGATGCTGCCAGGAGCTGGCCAAATCTACAATGGGAAATCCTGGAAAGTACCGATCCTATACGCAGGGATACTTACAGACGTCTACTTTATACAGTACAATCACAAGCGGTACGAACGCTTCAGAGATGCACTTTTTGCGCTAGACAAGGGAGAGCCCAACCAGTTTCCTTCCTTAAATCGGGCTGCATTGGTTCGAAATGTGGATTATTGGAGGCAAAATAGGGACTTAACCCTCCTCCTAATGCTCGGCATTTATGCCCTCAACTTGGTGGATGCGAATGTAGATGCACACCTATCTGGATTTGACATCTCTGAAGATTTAACTTTGAAGATAGCCCCTCAAATTGGCACACTTTCTGCGTCCTCCACTACGGGTTTTTCACTGACACTCCAATTCAAGTAATGAACATTGCACTTCTAGGATACGGAAAAATGGGCAAGCTAATCGGTGAGTTAGCTGAAGAAAGAGGACACCTTATCGCAGCTAAAATCGATCTTGAAAACCAAGAATTACGCAATTCTTTAGACCCCAAAACCATCGATGTAGCCATCGAATTCAGTCAGCCAGAAGCTGCAATAGAAAATATCCGATGGGCCATTACAAATGGAATTCCTGTGCTTTCAGGAACTACCGGCTGGCTTGCCCGACTTTCAGAAATTGAAGCGTTGACCCACCAACACCAAGGGACCTTCTTTTACGCCTCCAACTTTAGTATTGGAGTAAATGTATTTTTTAAGGTAAATGAACTCCTTGCCAAGCTCATGAATGAAACCAGCGGCTACCAGGTGTCTGTTGAAGAAATTCATCATACCGCCAAAAAAGATGCCCCTTCTGGAACTGCCATCACCTTGGCTGAAGGAATTCTCAAGCATTATGCACAGTTAAAGGCTTGGCACTTGGTGGGAGAAGGTCCCAACAGCTCAAGTTCATTACCAATTACTTCCAAAAGAATTGATCCCGCTCCTGGGACACACCACATCCGTTATACATCAGGGATTGATGACCTTGAAATCACCCACACCGCACACAGCAGGCAAGGATTTGCTTTGGGAGCAATTCAAGTTGCCGAGTGGATTTTGGGGAAAAAAGGAGTACTTTCGATGGATGATTACTTATCATTTTAAGTTAACAGCTAACCAATGAGTAAAACTAAACCAAAAAAATCAGCCTTTCGCGAGTGGATCGATGCGCTAGTATTCGCTGTAATTGCAGCCTCTTTAATTCGCTGGTTACTGCTCGAACCTTTCACCATTCCAACGGCTTCGATGGAAAAAACCCTTCTAGTTGGGGACTTTCTTTTTGTGAGCAAATTGCATTACGGAACACGGATTCCAAAAACACCCCTTCAAATTCCACTGACGCATCAAAAAATTTGGGGTACTGAAATCCCTTCCTACACCGATCTGATTCAGCTGCCTTACATGCGTCTGCCTGGATTTGCTTCAGTTGAGCGTAATGATGTCGTGGTATTCAACTATCCGGTAGAATTTAACTTTCCCAATGACCTCAAAACCAATTACATCAAACGAGCAGTAGCTGTTCCTGGGGATGAAATTGAAGTACGAGAGGGAGAGCTATTTATCAATCAAAAGGCTGCACCCAAACCAGAGGAGATGCAGTACTCCTATGAGATTACTACCAACAGAGGCCTTACGGTAGATTTTTTGAAGGATTTTGGAATCAACCAAGAGAGTTTCTATGCTGCACCCGATGGTACTCGCTACCTGGTTTGGACCACAGATACGAACATCGAAAAACTTAAAGCCTCGCCAGTGGTGACCTCCGTTACCAAATCCCTGCAGCCCAAAGGACAAGCAGAATCTGGGATTTTCCCCAATGGTGCAAACTTACCTTGGAATAGAGACAATTATGGCCCACTCCTTATCCCAGGAGAGAGTCAAACTATAGAGATGACACCAGAGAATGTGGCTAAATATTCCTTTACCATAGAAAAGTATGAGGGCCACGAAAAAGTAGAAGTGAAAGAGGGCGTTTTATTCATTGATGGTAAAAAGGTGGATAGCTATACCTTCAAGCAGAATTATTACTTCATGATGGGCGACAATAGACATGATTCTCTTGACTCCCGCTACTGGGGCTTCGTGCCTGAAGACCATGTGGTGGGCAAAGCCTGGTTCTTATGGCTATCCTTGGACAAGTTTGAGTCCATGTTCGGAAAAATTAGATGGAATAGATTCTTTAAAGGAATATCCTAAGCAAAAAGCCCCGCAGATGCGGAGCTTTTTTTTACCAAACTATCGGAGTTTGGCCAGTGGCATTCAAGTATTCATTGGCTTTGGAAAAATGCTTACATCCCCAGAAACCGCGGTGAGCAGCAAGTGGGCTAGGATGAGGAGCCTTCAGGATGCAATGCTTTCCTATATCAATTAATGCTTCCTTTTTTTGTGCAAACGCCCCCCACAGTAAAAATACAACCTGAGACCGCTCTCGGCTGATCGTTCGAATCACCTCATCCGTAAACACCTCCCAACCTTGATTTTGGTGGGATCCGGCCAAGTTTGAACGAACCGTGAGCGTAGCATTCAATAAAAACACCCCTTGAGAGGCCCATCTACTGAGATCTCCATGCGCCGGCATAGGAATCCCTAAATCAGTTTTTAGCTCCTTAAATATATTGAGCAAACTTGGAGGGAAGGGCACTCCAGCCGCAACCGAAAAAGCAAGTCCATTGGCTTGGCCTGCTCCGTGATAGGGGTCTTGCCCCAGAATCACCACCTTTACTTCGGGCAAGGGACAATGCCAAAAAGCAGAAAAAATCTGCTTTCCCGCTGGAAATACTTGGTATTGCTGGTACTCCTGCTTGACGAATTGAGTGAGTTTCAAAAAGGAATCGCTCTGGAAAATTGGATTTAAGGCAGTTTTCCAGGTGGGTTCTAAGGCAACATCCATCGGATAAGGGTTGGTTTGAAAAGTAGAAATCCTAACTTTAGTGCTTGAAATAGTGATGCCATGGTCTCTGCGATTACCAAAGGAATTCAAGTAAGTGTTGAAACTACCTACCAGCCGGATTTTTCAAATCCGCAGCAGCACCATTATGTATTCACTTACAAGGTACGCATAGAAAATAAAAGCAACCATACCGTTCAATTGTTGAGAAGGCGATGGGAAATTTATGATGCTACCGAAAGCCGAAAAATTGTGGAAGGAGATGGGGTAGTTGGACAGCAGCCTATTTTAGAGCCTGGCGAGTCTCATACCTACGTTTCTGGCTGCAACTTAAAGTCGGGAATTGGCAAAATGCGTGGATCGTTTACCCTTGAAAAATTAATGGATGGCAAACTCTTGGAAATCGTCATCCCAGAATTTCAGCTAATTTCCACGCTCTTCCAAAATTAATGCCTCGGAATTCATTTGCCATTGCCCTTGCCTTTTTTCAGCATTGGCTTCGAAAAGAAGACCTTTATAGCCAACAATCCCCCTTTATTTTTTCTCACTACCAAGACTTAATTGCCTATTTAAAAAGTCCCAAACTTTTTAAATCTGAGGCTGCAGATTTTAGTACTTCAATTTTTTCAAATACGGCTCAGAAAAGAACTACTGGCGATACTAAAGCCCTCTGGAAACCCCGCAAAAAAGCGGCTCTACTCTGTTCCTATTTTTGCCAAACTACTTCAGCAAAACAGGTAATCGAACTAGGAACGGGAATTGGAGTCGTGACCCGGCTTCTTGATCAAGTAACCAAAGGGAGTCTATATACCTTCAGTGAAGGTGATTCTTTTGATGACAAGGATTCCTTTTCATCCAAGACCACCGTAATCCGTGAGTTCACGACAGCAAAATTCGCAGCAGCACTTCAAGACTTGGATGCACTCGATTTTTTGGTCATCCATCCTGAGTTTTCGCAGGAAAGCATTCGAGAAGTGCTTTCCATATGCCTTCCTCGAATGCAATCCACAGGGATTCTTGCACTCGGTGGCATACACCAAAGTGAAGCGATGAATGCATGCTGGCAGGAAGTTCGAAAAGAGGAATGCGTGAAGCTTACCCTAGATTTTTTTGATTACGGAATCCTATTTTTCGAGTATTCGGGACCAAAAACCGATCTCCTATTGGAATACAAATGAGTCGATGGACATGCTAAGGAAGTCAAGATTGGGTGAATGGACACGCCTTAGTTAGGCTACTTTGCTAAACTTTATCTGCTCCATGCAAGAATTGGCAAAGATATTGATAAAGAGTAGGAAAGGATTTTGTTCGAAGGTGAGACGGCAATCTGCCGCGGTGACCCACGAATAATGCCCTTTCCTATCCCCTTGAATTATGGAACAGTTTAGCAATGGCCAAAAGTCCCCTAAAAGCGAATTAGGCAAAAACTTGATTTTGGTATTTTTGGTGCTATTAGTCTTGATTAGCGGAACAAAACTGTATCTAGATCACCTGAACAGCACGAAACAAACAGCCGAAATCTCAGCATTGACTGTAGAAAACGAAGTCCTTAGTACCCGGTTAGATTCAGTGGAGAAACAACTGAAGATTCGAATTCAGGAATTGGAAAAATTAGGGGCTAATGTCACGGAACTTCGCTTTTTGCAAGATCAATTGATTCAAGAAAAAAAATCCAATACAAGGCGAAGTGCGAGAGAAATTGAGGCATTGAATCAACGAATCAAGGATCTCTCCAACTTATTGGTTCAAAAGGATAAGGAGATCAGTCAACTTCAGGAACGTTTTCAAGCGGTATCCTCGGAAAATGAAGTGCTCAAGAACAATCAGTCTGAGCTAGAAAAGGAAGTGACTCAAATCAATTTACAAAAGCAAGAATTAGCTACGAAGGTGGCAGAAGCCTCCAAATTAAAAGTTAACGGAATTCGGGTGTCAGGAATGAATGCCAGAGGCAAAGCATTGGATGGCAAAGGCAAGACTTTTAAAAAGAAACAAATCAAGGGAATTCAGGTACTGATTCAACTTGCTGACAATTCAGTTGCTGAGAAAGGAAGTCGAACTGCCTATCTTCAGGTAGTAGGTCCCAACAAACTCCCTATTTTTGACCTTGCCAAGGGCTCAGGAAAAGCCAATTGGACAGGAAAAGAGGAGTTTTACACCGCAAAACAAGAGTTTTGGTATGATACCAAGGAACAGACACTTGAATTTTTCTACGAAAAAGGCAGTCCTTATAGCCCAGGTAACTATGAAGTTAAACTCTATGTGGATAAGCAGTATTTAGGAAGCAGTTCATTTGTGGTGGAATAAGTAGGATCCTGTATATTTTTTCGATTAATACCCTTAGATTCTAGATAATTATTTGGAGGGTAGCCTGTTTTCTACTACTTTTGCGGTCTGTTTATTTAAATTCCAACAAACACATTAAAAAATGTTCCAAAGAAGTTACGAGACGGTATTCATTTTAACTCCCGTTTTATCTGATGTTCAGATGAAGGATACTGTCGACAAGTTTGTGAACTTGTTAAAAGAAGAGGGGGCAGATGTTATAAATGTGGAAAACTGGGGTCTTAAGAAGATGGCTTATCCAATCGAAAAAAAGACAACAGGTTTTTATGTTTTGGTAGAGTTCAAGGCTGACCCAACACTAATCAGAAAGTTTGAGATTGAAATCAGACGAGATGAGAAAGTGATGCGATTCCTGACTACGGTATTGGACAAACACGCAATCGTGTATGCCCAAAGAAGAAGAAAAGGAGAATTTAACAAAAAAGCTGAAGTTAAGGAGGAGCAAGCCCAATGACACTAGTAAACGAACCTATCAACAGAGGCGAAATCAGAAAGAAATATTGCCGATTCAAGAAGCATGGTATCAAGTATATCGACTACAAGGATCCTAACTTTCTTTTGAAATTCGTAAACGAGCAAGGTAAAATCCTTCCAAGAAGACTTTCAGGTAACTCTGCAAAGTATCAGCGGAAAGTTGCTCAAGCAATTAAGAAAGCAAGACATTTGGCTTTGTTGCCATTCGTAACCGACGGTTTGAAATAGGCCAACGGTGTATCGTTCAATCAATAAAGATCATTACAAATGGAAATCATTCTAAAAACAGATATCAAAGGTCTTGGATACAAAAATGACTTGGTGAGCGTAAAGCCAGGATATGGTAGAAACTACCTGATTCCTCAAGGCTTTGCTGTACTTGCTACAGGGTCAAACAAGAAAATCCTTGCTGAAAACATCAAGCAAGCATCCCATAAAGCTGAAAAGATCAAGACTGAAGCAGAAAACATCGCTGCAAGAATCTCCGAAACCACCCTTGAAATCAAGGCGAAAATCGGCGAAACCGGAAAAATTTTCGGAAAGGTAACTACCCTACAAATCTCAGATGCATTAGCAACTAAAGGATTTGAAATCGACAGAAAGAAAATCGCTATCACTGTTCCTGTAGAAGGTGCTGGCGAATTTACTGCTGACATCGACCTTCACAGAGAGGTCAAGACTCAGGTTAAATTTGTCGTAGTAGGCGAATAATCGATTCGAAAAACCATAAAAAAAGTCCCGCAGATGCGGGACTTTTTTTATGCCAATGCCGATTCCAATTCCTCGACCAACTTCTTGGCTACTGCCTTGCTATTTTTTTCCCGCGCAGCTTTAAACAAGCTAAGGGCAGCTTCGCTCTTTTCTATCAAACCAGAAGGATTCTGATCATTTTGGTAGCTTCCCCAGCACCATGATAGCTCAGCAGCCAACTCCACCTGGGACAATTTTTCCAATTTCTCGATGACCGAAGGCACCACCTTTTTCATTTTTTTAGAGTTCATCGTACTATTCATTTAGTTGGTTTATTTCTTATAAAGAAACAAAATAGGGTATTTAATTTCATTATTTCAAAATAAATTCCAACTTATTAATGATTTAGTAATTTCAATCGATTTCATTGCCTATTTTTATCTCTTATTCTACAAAAATTTAGTAGAGACAAAATCGAGTTCTCCGGTTTAGACAAGTCACTTGACAACAAAGAATTAGCTTTTCCAAACCGGTAAAAATCAAAAATCTTTTGTGCTAGGCTTGGAAAAAAATTAAGAGAACTCTACCTTTGTTGCACTATTTCAGGAGTTCTACGCTTTTGAAAAACATTGACTGATGGTGTAACTGGCAACACGTCTGATTTTGGTTCAGAAGAGTCTAGGTTCGAGCCCTAGTCGGTCAACAAAAAAAAACCTCCCTTTTGGGAGGTTTTTTTTTGTTGTATCCTATTGGCATAGGATAATTCTTTAATCGTTACTTATACAGGCCATTAAATAACATTTTGAAGGTGCCATGTGCCTGCCCACGGAAGGTAATCTCCGGACCAAAAGCATAGAGCTTGCCTTTTCCTACCTGTGCTTCAAAAGCAGTGACACCTCGCTTCAAGTAGTTTTGTCCCCAAGCCCAGCCACTACGAAGCGGAGGGGTAGTTCCAAACCAAGCCAAGGGCTTGACCCCTAAACTAGCTGCTTCTGGAGCCAGACGAAATACCGGGCTATTGGAAAACATGATGTCTGCTTTTGGCCCCATACCATAGTTTATGGGAGCAGCAGTATCTACCTCCATCTCCAATACACTTCCTGGAATGTAATATTTATCGCCAGTAAGAGACTTTTCCTGACCATTCACGATCTCCACCAAGGCATTGGAAACTGGCAAGCCCAATTGGCTTGCTAAAGAAGTAGCGCCGCCAGCAGTTAGAATTTGCCCGCCTCCCTCAAGAAATTTCTTCAGTTGAGGAATGGATTTATCTACAGTAAGTCTGCCTAGCATGTGATGATACAATGCAGGAATGTCTTCTTTTTTGGGTTGCGCCCCGACACCATATCCACCCCCAGCTCCTGGCATACCAGGACCTATGAATAGAAGCACATCGTATTTTTCAGCCAAATTGCCCCCATCGATCTCCATTGGAAACACCTGTGCGAAATCGAAGTGAAACTGCTCCATGATCCATCTTGTCCAGCCTGAAGGCATGGAACCACCATAATAATCGTAAAGGCCTATTCGTGCTGGTTTGATTTCTTTTGCCCCAGCAGGCATTCCTTTTGCCGCAGTGGGTGCTAACCCATAGGCACGAACTGCTTGTTCTAGGATTTTTTTGCCCGTAGCAGGTACGTAAAAGGCGCCTGCAGGAATAGCCCCTGAGGCGGATTGCGTGCGGTATACCTTTACCTTTCCTTTGAGCAAGTCATTCACGGCTGTAAAGGAATCGTTGACCCGTGGGTCAAGAAAGTAGCCGGAACCTGAAGCTGGTAATGGGGTACCTTCCGGAGCAAGCAGTTGCCCATAAGCAACAGCCTCAAAAGGCCCATCAAATCCTTCCATAATTCGATCTGCCTCAATTCCCATTTGGAAGGCTAGCGTCCAACCTGCCGCATCGTAAGGACGAACAGGAGGACCTCCAGGGTATTGGAAATCATTTGGGTGATCTTGAGGCTCAAACATATCGATCACGTGGGGACGGAATGCCTGAGCTGTCTTCACGATGTAGGATCCCTTCGGGTAATTCTTTCCTCCCACAGTAAAGTCGCTTGTCGCCCGATGAACCAAAATACCAGACTTAATCAAGGCGTTTAAAAACTTAACGGCCGTAGGGAAATCCGCTTGATCGGCTGAAAGAATGTATCCTCGTGGATCACGCTTCGCAGGATTGGCATAGACCGAGTCGTAGAATGCGACTGGAATACCAGATCTATTGCCAAAATAAGCCTCTTCCGGGTCATCACCTGCGGGCTTGCCCTTGCTCGCCTCAAAGAAATTTTGAATGTCCTGCGCATATTTTGGATAGCGGGTCCACGTGTCCGTATTTCCTCTATCGATGGATTTCTTACCCATCAAATAGAAGTTGTAAAGCAACTCATCTCCATGTCTAACCGCATGGTTGAGGATCGCATAATTCATGGAAACCGAGTAGTCGATGGAGCGACGGAAAGGCCATGGCCCAGGAGTCACGGGAAATGGATTGCCATTGTTGGGAATCAAACGATCTGGAACCAATGGAATAGCATAGGGAGAAGGATCACCCACGATCTCGGTAAGAATGCCAATCATGTTGTGGTAGTATGGGGTGGTTCGTAAACCTCCATTCCACCAGGTGGAAAATACGGATCCATCCAAGCGTGCAAAGCCAGGTTTTTCTTCCTGGTGCAACCGATTGATCATGGCTGCTCCCACCGCATCTAAGCCAGTGATAATCAACGGGTCAAACACATGGTTGAACGGATCACGGTAAGGAGGTCCTGCTACCACAGTACCTGCAGGACCTGATTGGTGGTGGTTGTAAATAATTTGAGGCATCCACTCCACGTATTGCTGCAAGGAAATATTGGTGGATTCCTTCATGTTGTTCATGAAAAAATCACGGTTGTTGTCGTGCCCCACATACTTCTGGTAGAGTACAGGGATATTTTTATTGCGTTTGGTCTTGTCCTCTGGGCGCATGTACCAATCGGACATGATCTCCATCCCATCGGGATTCACATGCACCAGTAGGATGATGACCTCATCCAAAATTCGAAGTGTTTCTGCATCATTCTTTGAAGCAAGTTCATACAGGGTCTCGATCAATTGCTGTGCGCCAACCACCTCATTGGCATGTAGGCCACCATCGATCCATACGATGGGCTTTCCTTGACTGGCGAGTGCTCTAGCCTCGGAGTTAGTAATCTCCGCTCTACCCAATTTTCTAGAAATTTCTTGGTAGCGTGCTAGGTCAGGGAAATTTTTTGGCGCAGTAATTACCAAAAGTGGTTGCTCACGACCAAACTCCGTTTGCCCAATACTTCGGTATTCCACACGATCCGAAAGGTCGGCGACTTTTTTGAAGTAGGACTCCGATTGAGAAAAATTGGCGAGCATGTAGGGGTCTCCAATCGAGAAGCCAAAGTGCTCCTTGGGTGTTGGTATGGTCTGTGCAAGCAAAATAACTGGCACAAGCAAGGTTAGTAAGAGGAGTAGCGCTATTTTTTTCATGAAAGAAGTGAATTATACGTTTCCAATTTAACCCTTTGATTTGGAAAATGTGGTAAAATCAGCCCTGTAATCCGATTATTACAGGGTCGGAAAAATAGCCAAATGAATAGCTGAAATTTAGTTCTCCCGTGCAAAGCGGATAATTCTGTCCAAAAATTTTGAAGTGTAAATCAGCAAGTAAATTTTTCTTTTGACTACCGTTTTCAAAGGACAATCCTTTCCCCAAAATCATTACTTTTGTTTACAGATCCTTTTTCATCCTTATCCCTCTCAACCCTTGATTCCTATGTCCGAGGTAAAAATCTTTGCAGGCTCAAACAGCATAGATTTGGCACAAAAAATCGCCAAAAGCTATGGTAAAAAATTAGGAGACCTTACCCTATCTAGATTTAGCGACGGGGAAATGTCCCCTAGCTTTGATGAGTCGATCCGAGGCTGTACCGTATTTATTATCCAAAGTACTAATCCGCCAAGCGACAACCTTCTTGAGCTTTGCCTGCTCATAGATGCTGCCAAGCGCGCGAGTGCATACAAGGTATGTGCGGTAATCCCCTACTTTGGCTATGCGCGTCAGGACCGGAAGGATAGGCCTCGAGTATCCATTGCAGCCAAGTTGATTGCCAACATGCTGACTTCAGCTGGTGCTGACCGAATCATGGCTTGCGATTTACATGCTGGACAAATCCAAGGTTTTTTTGACATTCCACTAGATCATTTAAATGGATCTGCTATATTTGCACCCTATTTGAGTACGCTTCGCTTAAATGACATGATTTTCGCCGCTCCCGATATGGGGGGTGTTGGAAGAGCAAGGTCTTTCGCAAAGCATTTTGAAGTAGAAATGGTGGTCTGTGATAAGCACAGAAAAAGAGCCAATGAAATCGCTTCCATGCAGGTGATCGGAGATGTGGAAGGAAAGGATGTGATTCTTGTAGATGATTTGGTAGACACTGCAGGCACTTTGTGCAAGGCTGCTCAAATCATCCTAGAAAAAGGAGCCAATTCGGTACGGGCCATCGTGACACACGGTGTACTTTCTGGAAAGGCAATTGAAAACATAGAAAATTCGGTGTTAGAGGAACTAGTCATTACAGACACTATTCCAATAAAACATCCATGTTCTAAAATCCAGGTACTGACTGTAGGAGAACTGTTTGGCAAAGCAATTCATGCTGTCACAGGTCACACTTCCATCAGTTCCTTATTTATTTGAACCAATTTTAAATACAAATACACATGAAAACACTAGAGATTATAGGGTTTAAAAGAGCAAATCTCGACAGTGCTGCTTTGAATGAAATCAGAGAGGTCGGCAATGTTCCCTGCGTAGTTTATGGACCAGGCATTCCTGATCAAGTTCATTTCTATTCCCCAGCGATTCTTTTTAGAGACCTGATCTACACTCCAGACGTTCACCTTGTTGAGTTGAACATCGAAGGTAGAATCATCAAAGCAGTCTTGAAAGAAGCGCAGTTCCACCCGGTAAGTGAAGTATTGCTTCATGCAGACTTTATGGCCTACACCGACACCAAGGTGATCAAATTTGAAATTCCAGTTAAAATAGAGGGAAGCTCTCCTGGTATTGCCAAAGGTGGTAAACTTGAGTTCAAAACCAGAAAATTAAAAGTAAAGGGTTTGGCCCAAACTCTTCCTGATTTTATTTTAGTAGATATTTCTAACCTAGACCTTGGCAAATCATTCAAGGTGGGTGAGGTAAAGGCAGAAGGATTTGAGATTTTAACTTCTCCGAATGTGTCTATCGTAACCATCGGTGTTCCAAGAGCACTACGTGGAAAGAAAGGAGAATAAATCTTTCTTTTCTCTTTCTGAAATCCTGCTCTTTCCCGAGCAGGATTTTTTATTTTTACCCAGTTGAATCCTCATTTATGAATTATTTATTAGTCGGCTTAGGGAATATTGGGCCCGAATACGAATTGACTCGACACAACATTGGTTTCCTTACACTGGACCGCCTCGCTGACAAAGAGAATGCAGTCTGGAAAAGCGATCGCCTAGCTTTCAAAAGTGAATTCAAATACAAAGGCAGGACGATCCACCTGATCAAGCCGACTACCTACATGAATTTGAGTGGCAAGGCGGTAAATTATTGGATGAAGACCCTCAATATTCCAAAGGAAAACATACTTGTACTGGTAGACGACGTAGCCATCCCATTTGAAAAATTAAGGATGCGACCAAAAGGCAGTGCCGCAGGACACAATGGTCTCAAAAATATCGAAGAACTATGTGGAGGACAGGACTACCCCCGGCTTCGCATGGGTATTGGAGACAATTTTCCAAAAGGGAGACAAGTGGACTACGTTTTGGGGAGATTTACCCAGCAGGAGCTGGATGCTTTACCTGCAATTATGGACAAAGCCATCTCCATGTCTTTGGGATTTTGTACAATTGGAATCGCACAGACGATGACCCAGTTCAACGATTGATTTTTAGGAATTTGGAATTACGACTCTATCCTTATTTATTTGTAAACTTTCAGGTACTATTTTATAAAGAAGAGGCGAGAGACTAGGCTCCATGACCCTCTGGCAACCCGCTCCACAGTAGAGCAAGGTGCCAAAACCTACCCTTAGCGGGAACTATAAATTGGCGTAACTCACTCTACCCCTTTTTCTGGTTCAGTTACTGCTTTGGGAAATTTCTAAAGAAATAAGTTCCTGAGCTCATTTTATTCGAACCTCTATGCCACACTTCGAAACCGATGCCATTCGCATCCAGCAGCGTTCCAACCAACGAGAACACTCCTCTGCACTCTACCTGAATTCTAGCTTTGTCTTTGAATCCGCAGAGGAAGCTCGCGCCATGTTTGCGGAAGAAATACAAGGGAATATCTATTCCCGCTACTCCAACCCTAACTCCTCGGAACTGATTGAAAAAGTTTGCCGTGCTGAAGGCACCGAAGATGGCATCGCTACCGCTTCGGGTATGGCAGCCATGTTTGGAAGCATTGCCTCCCTATTGCAGCAAGGAGATCACATCTTGGCTTCCCGCTCCCTATTTGGCTCTACACACCAGCTACTCACTCGCGTATTTCCCAAATGGGGCATCACCTCCACCTATGGGGACATAGCTGACTATCAAAATTGGGAAAAATTACTTCAGCCCAATACCAAAATGCTTTTCCTTGAGACACCCTCTAACCCAGGTTTGGAAATTATTGATCTCGAATGGGCAGGTAAATTTGCAGCAGCGCATGGACTCATCCTTGTGGTAGACAATTGCTTCGCCACACCTTACCTACAGCAGCCTGCCCAGTGGGGGGCACATCTCGTAACCCACAGTGCCACCAAATACATCGACGGACAAGGAAGAGTACTTGGAGGATTGATTCTTGGAAAAAAAGAATTGATCACCGAAGTTCGTTTTTTTACTCGCCACACCGGCCCTTCCATCTCCCCTTTCAATGCTTGGATCCTATCCAAAAGCATGGAAACCCTAGCTGTTCGCATGGACCGACACTGCGAAAACGCAGAAAAAGTGGCCCGATACTTTGCCGGCTGCCCGCACCTCGATCGGGTAAACTACCCATTTCTACCCTCCCATGAGCAGTATGACTTGGCCGTCAAACAAATGAAAGCCGGGGGAGGCGTCCTTACTTTGACGGTCAAAGGAGGCCTGCAAAGGGCACAACGCTTCATCGATAAACTTCAGATGATCTCCATTACGCCCAACCTAGGCGATAGCCGAAGTATCGTCACGCATCCTGCCTCCACCACACACAGCAAGCTTAGCGTTGAGGAGCGACAAAAGGTAGGGATCACGGATGGGCTAATTCGACTCTCCGTAGGGCTCGAGCATCACGAGGACATCCTTCAAGATGTGGAGCGCGCCTTGGAGCAGTCCAAGTGAGTAAACTACCGTAATTGATTTCTCAGGACCAAAAAAGGCCTCCAAGGACGGTCTGGTGCCTTGTACAACTGATCAAAAGCAAAAGTACCTACGATGAGATCTTCATCTCCATCTAAGTCCAGATCTCCTTTGGTCAGCGTCAGCAAATGGTCTTCGATTTGCTCTTTTAAGGTGGATGGGACAAACTTCCCACTGGCAGTTTGCTTGAAGTAAATCAGATGCTGGTAATCTATCTGCCTTAAATCTGGAAAAAAAGAGATCGTTACGATATCCACAAATCCATCTTTGTCAAAATCACCAAGCTCCAGCGCGCTAGCACCATACATGGGATAAAACCAGGATACCTGGTACCGCCCTTTTTCATCGCGTTTAAAGATTCGGATGCCATGGTAGTACTTGAAAATTTGACTTTGGTCGGCATTGTCTCCGTTCACCAAAATGATTTCTTGTACGCCATCCCGATCGATGTCTTCAAATTGAAAGTCACTGGAACCAAAGGCAGGGTGAAAAGCCAATAGCTGCTTTTCTTTAAAATCCCCTTTTCCCATGTTCTCAAAGAGCGATATCCCCTCTTTGGCTTGAGAAAAAAGCACCATCAGGTCCAAATCCCCATCCTTGTCGTAATCTACAGCGATGGAACGCCTTGCTCCTGGATCTTTCTTCAATATCACTTCAGTGAAGCCATTGAGACCGCTAAAAAACACGCTCAACTTCCCCACATGATTGCCAAATTGGCAAATCACGTAATCCTTTTTACCGTCCCCATTCCAATCCGCTACTTCCATGTCCATGGGGCGCATCAGGTGATCGATGCGTGGCTCCTCTTCCCAACCTTTTGCCTTTGATGAATAGGTAGACAAAAGTCCAATCGAGTCATTGGATGGGTCCATCTTTCCCATGGAAATCAAATCAAAGGAAGATGGGGAGTTCCAAATGAGATCCACTGGAGCCACGCGGGTAGGCAAGGAGTCTAATTGCTTAAACTTGTTCTTTGAATCCAAGCGAAAAATAGATCGAAAACGATGCCCTAGCCACAAATCCCCCGTTTGCGGATGAATGCGAAGTAAGGTAGTTAGGCTAGCTCGTATCGCTGGAAAAGTCGGTACCTCAAGGGCAAATCCAGGAATCCCTACCCCTGGACGCTCCTTCTTTTCTTGCGGCAAAGGAGATTCGGGTGCATTTTCTAAGTAGTAAGCTTCTAGCTTTTTCCAGTTTTCATGCGTGATGTAGGGCACCTTGGAGTAAATCCCTTCTGGAACCCCCTCGTCTTCTGGCATAGCAGTTCCAAAATCCTCCTCCAAATACAAACCCATGCGCTTGCGCATATCGGGCAGCAAAGTGGTCCAGGTTTTCTTATCCAAAATACTTGGATCAGGCATCAGGTGACAAGCCGCACAGTAGCCTTTGGCCAACTGCTCACCCGAAAGATCAAGATCCGATTGAGATAGCTGGTAGAGACTCGGTGGCGGCTGCTTCCGCTCAGTGATAGGTTCGCAACCCCAAACTATCGCCAAAAGAACCATACAAAAAACACTAATCTGTCGCATAGCTGATCTACAAGACTGATTTAAACTCCTTTACCACAGCAGGATCTATCCCAAAAATGGTCGAATAGTCTAAGGGCGTGGAGGAAAAAGAGAGTTCTGGATTGGTATACTGATTACTACTTGGCTTCGCTTGTTTGCAAGAAGCATGGACTTCTTTGAGGTAGCCCGATGCTTTCAAGATCGGCACATGCGCAGGCTTCAACCCTCCGCCTGGCATCACAATTAGCTGGTCTTGTGCCAAACGCAGCAGTTCAAGTACTTGATCCAGGCCTTCGCTAAGCGAATTTTTTCCTCCAGAAGTAAGCACACGCTGAAAACCCAGCTGCATAATCTTCTTCAAGGAGTCTTGAAGATTTGCCGAAGCATCAATGGCTCTGTGGAAAGTGCATGGCTTGGAGCCGGCAGCACGAAGTAAAAATTCACAGGCTGATTCATTAACTATTCCCTGTGCATCCAATACCCCAAAGACAAAGCCATCTGCTCCAAGATCCCCCAATAGCTGTATGTCGTGCTTCATGACTAGAAGTTCCTTGGAGGAATAGACAAAATCACCTCCACGCGGACGAATCATGACAAAAATAGGGAGGTCAAGCTCGCTCTTCAAAAAACGCAGCATCCCAGCACTGGGTGTCTCCCCTCCTTCAGGAAAGTTGGCACACAATTCCAGACGATCAATCCCCTGTTCAGCTGCTTCCATCGCAGCCTGCACATTAAAAACAGGAGCTTCTATAAGAATGCTACTCATGATTTAAACTGACTACCTGCCTCCACCAACACATTGCCCGAATCCGTGGTAAGGGCATAATTAAAACCTGGATGCACCGCAAAAGCTCCTACCTCACCCTCCTTGTTGACTGCAAGAAATCCTGCTTGGATGTCTTTTATGTTTTTGTTTTTGGCCACCAACCTGCGTACAGCTTCCTCGCAGGATTCTTGAGGGCTTCTCCCTTGACGCATCAGTTCTACAATCAAAAAGCTGCCGCAAATACGGATGATGGACTCGCCCAAGCCGGTAGCTGTGGCTGCTCCCACTTCATCGTCCACAAATAGACCAGCACCAATGATGGGGCTGTCTCCTACCCTACCATGCATTTTGTAGGCCAGCCCACTCGTCGTACAGCTACCTGCTAGTTTCCCAGCTGCATCTAGGCCAATCATGCCGATGGTATCGTGATTTTCGATGTTGATGATGGGCTTGTATTGGCTAGTCACCTTCCACTTGTCGTATTCTTTTTGGGCATTCGGACTCAATTTCTCCACTTCCATGGGAAATCCCTGCGCAATCGCAAACTGTCGAGCTCCTTCACCTACTAGCATCACGTGAGGTGTTTTTTCCATGACCGCTCGAGCCAAGGAAATGGGATGCTTCACCTGTCTGACAAAGGCCACCGTACCGCAGGAACCGTCCCCCTGCATAATGGAGGCATCCAAGGTGGTGATCCCTTCCCGATCTGGCAATCCCTGGAGTCCTACAGAAAGATTTTCTAGATCCAATTCGGTATTCCGCACACCCGCTTCTACTGCATCGAGGATGCTTCCCGTTTGCTTAAGCTTGGCCCAAGCATCTGCATTGGCCGGCAAGCCATGGCTCCAAGTGGATAGGATCAGGGGTTTGGTTCCAGTGGACTTCTTACTAGGGGAAGCTTGGCTTTCGAGCGCAGCCATCCCAGGCAGGAGTAGTGCGGATCCAAGCAACGATTGCTTGATAAATTTTCTTCTTTGCGACATGGATTGTACTTTAGAATCTGGAAGACAAATTATCACTTTTGATCCGAAATACCCCTTCCATTCCTCCAAATCTGAAAACAAATCCATGAGACCCTATATTTTAAAAGAAGCCAGTTGGAAAGACCTCAAAACCTTCCGCTACGAATTGGCAGTTTTGCCCTGGGGGGCTACAGAAGCACACAACTACCACCTACCCTACGGGACGGATGTGTACGAGGCCGATGCCATTGCGGAAGAGGGAGCACGGAAAGCCTGGGCAAAAAGCAATAAGGTGGTAGTCCTTCCTACCGTTCCCTTTGGAGTAAATACCGGGCAAGCCGATATCTACTTGGATCTTAACCTCAATCCCAGCACCCAGCTACTGATCCTTCAAGATTTGATTGTGGTGCTGCAGCGCCAGGGATTGAAAAAATTACTGATCCTAAACAGCCATGGAGGCAACAACTTTCAGCCCATGCTCCGGGAATTGGGACTTAAATTTCCAGACATGCTGCTCTTCACGTGCAACTGGTTTCAGGCACTCGACAAAGGGCAGTACTTTGAGGAAGGCGGCGACCATGCGGACGAAATGGAAACTTCCCTAATTCAATACCTCCACCCTGAATTGGTCACGTCACTCGATGAGGCGGGATTGGGAACTGAGAAAAAATCAGTCATTCGCGGGATCCGTGAAAAATGGGCCTGGGCAGAGCGCAAGTGGTCTGAAGTGTCAGAGGATACGGGAATTGGTAATCCAAAAAAAGCCTCCCCAGAAAAAGGGAGGCGTTATTTCGAGGCGGTTACCGATAAAGTTGCCGAACTAATGGAAGATATCTGCCAAGCAAAACCCGGAGAATTGTACCATTAATTACTTGGGTAAAGGGAGCGCACTTGCCTCTCCTTTGTAGTTGATTTTCGTGGCTGATTTTAGTCCTAAAGGCAGGTGAAGGGTGCGACTGGATTGCGAACCAAAGCCTGCACCAAAACTCGTGTCGATCCGTTGCTTTTTGCCGTTGGCTAGCACCAACTCCACTGCCATGGCATCGGCCGGAATTTGCAACACCTTGGTATCTTGCAGCTTCGCCGAAAAAGCCAATAGTTTGGACCTATTTTGCGATGCGATATACAAGGCATCCCCACCACTTCGTGCAAGTTTGACCAAGGACTTGGCATCCCCAGGAACAACAAAGCCACTTTCTCTTGCAGGAATGGAGGAAAATCCTCCTTTGCCATCGCCAAGAAATACCCAGCCTACGGATGCATCTAGCCTTCCAATAAATACTTCATTGCCGTAATCATTTCCTACCATTACTAAGTCGGTAAACCCATCTCCATTGACATCTTCTGCTAGCATTCCATTCATCGGTGCCAACTGGGCTTGCCAAGGCAATTCATGAAGGGTAAACTTTCCGTTCCCCAAATTCTCTACCCAAGCAGAACGATCGTAATTTCCCGTAAACACGCGAGCATCCTTCTTTTCCTCTTCAGTAAAGAAGGTTTGTTCTGTGCTCAAAGCGAAGTATTTGTAACGATCAAATTTTCGTCTAAACATTGGACTTTGACCAATCAAATCATCCCAAAAATGCGTGGGATAAGCCTGGTAATCTCCACCAATTTTGGATTTATAATAGGCAAAGGATACAGGATCCACTGAGCCATTGGCATCAAAATCTTTTGCATAGACCTTGTATGGGCGGACAGCAGAAGGATGAAATGGATTGTTAGCACCAATATTTCCCACCACCCAATCCGAGTCTCCATCCTGATCCAAGTCGGCAGAGATGATACTGTTCCACCAACCACTATAATCTTCCAATCCGGTGCTCTTGGCAAGTTCAAAGCGCTTACCTGTGTTTAAGAAAAGTGTAATCGGCATCAGCTCTCCTACGACAACTAAATCTACCTTTCCATCACGATTCACATCTGACCAAAGCGCATCGGTAAGCATTCCTCGATTTTCTAGTTCAGGAATCCAGTTTTTAGTCACATCCGTCAATTTGCCCTTCTCGTTTTTCAAAAGGAAAGACTTCTCAGGGAGCGGATATTGCCCAATGGGCGCACGACCTCCTACAAATACATCTACAAACCCATCTCCATCGAAGTCTGCCCCACGTACCACCGAACCATTACCTACGGCAATCGAGGAAATCGGATCCAACTTAAAGTTGCCTTTTCCATCGTTGAAATATACCCGATCCTGGTATTCTGGAGCTCCAGGCACAAATTCAGCACTGCCTGACACCAAATACAAGTCCAAGTCTGCATCGTTATCCAGATCTACTAATAACACGCCCGTCACCTCTTGGGTAATGCTTTGTCCAGCAGAAAGAAGAGTTTTTTGGGTAAAGGATCCATTTCCGTTTTGACTGAACCAAACTGGGGCAAATCCTGAAGAAGAGCCAATCACGAAATCCTCTCTCCCATCCCCATTCAAATCACCCACAGCAAGTGTAGGTCCATATTGGGAAAGTTTATGAGGAATTGTCCGCTGGACATTGTAATCGATTTTATCTACCTCCTGATGCACATAACTGATGCCTAAGGAATCAGAAACCTCCCTAAAAACTTGGCTTCTTTTACCCAAATCAGCTAAAGCAACTGCTGTAGTTCCTGGAATTGCTTGGGAATAGGCAATTTTTAGTACTTGATTGGCAGCAACTTGCTTTTGGGTGCTGACTTTTCCATCCGCCCATTTCACCAAGACCTCATCTACTACCGTGGCAGAATCCAATCCAAAATGAAGCACAGGTTCGGTGGAAGACATGTAGCCCCGAACCACCTGCATTTCCTGGTAACCCAATTTTCCGTTTCCAAACTTGACCCAAACCTTAGCTCCTAGACCATCTGCATTGTTTTTTGGCCCTTGTAATTTGATTCGAAGGTAACTTGGCTTTTTCTCTTGCTGATTCAGTGTGTTTTCAAAGACAAAGGCCGGATCGTTGATGTTGTTGACCACGTAATCCAAATCTCCATCCAAGTCCAAATCCAAGATCACCGCTCCATTAGAGAAGGAAGGTTGACTCAATCCCCAAGCTTGGCCCACATCTTCAAAAGCAAGGTTGCCTTTGTGCTTGTATGCATAGTTTGGAATTTTTACGATTGGAATAGAATCCAAGAGTTGCCGGGTAGAGGCAATGTTGCCGACATCGGCACGGTAGTTTGCAAAATCCTTGTCGGTAATGTCACGAGGAAAGCCGTTGGTAATTAATAGATCTCGGTTGCCATCGTTATCTACATCGGCAAACAAGGGAGCCCAGCTCCAATCGGTCTGGTAGACTCCGGCTAACATTCCCACCTCACTAAATGGAACACCAGGACCATTGTTGAGGTGCAGCATGTTGCGCACGTATTGGTATTCGTAGCCAAACTCCTCGTTGTTGAGGTAGGTTTGGTAAACGTTTTTGCCAATCGTAGTTTTTTTGCGGTAGCTATCCTCACCGAGCATGTCAATCGTGATCAGATCGGGAAGCCCATCGTTGTTGACATCAGCCATATCAGAGCCCATGGAGAATTGGCTTTGGTGCCTCAGCAAGTTCTTGGTTTGGTTCGTGAAGGTTCCGTTCTGATTGTTGATGTAGAGAATGTCGTTGGTGATGTAATCGTTGCTCACGTGGATGTCCGGCCAACCGTCGTTGTTGACATCACCGATTGCAAGACCCAATCCGAAGCCCTCGTAGGTAATGCCTGCTTCGAGGGTGACGTTGCTGAAAGTTCCGTCCCCATTATTTCGGTAAAAGGAATCGTTGTTGATGGCCGAGCCATCGGTCACTTTTGCCCTAAAGTTGGTAGGCTTCGCAGCTAGCTGCTCGTTGTTGAGCACATAGAGATCCAAGTCTCCGTCCAAGTCATAATCTAGGAATGCTGCGCCCATGGAATTGCCTGGGTCAGCGATGCCGTACTGGCTAGCCATTTCCTTAAAGCTGATGTTGCCTTGCGCATCTTTACCCTGGTTGACGAAAAGCAAGTTATTCCGCTCCCCTGAACCTTTTTTCATGGCCGTTGCCACGTAGATGTCTGGCCAGCCATCGTTGTTGATGTCTACGACAACTGATCCCGTACACCATTTGTCTTCTGCCAGAATCCCTGCCTGTTCGGAGACATCGTCGAATTTGAATTCCCCTCGGTTGAGGTAAAGGCGATTGGCCACTTGGTTGCCAGTAAAAAATAAGTCTGAAAGGCCATTCTGATCAAAATCTGCTGTAGCTACACCGCCTCCATTAAAAATATATTCATCTGTAAGGATGTTGAAGCTATCTGATTCTACGATCTGATTGGCAAAGGTAATCCCCGTTTCCTCGGGAGATTTGAGTTCAAAGAGCGTTTGATCTTGTTGGCAAGAAATTAAAAGCGTACCAAGTACTAATGCTAGAAGGTAGGAATGAATTCTCATCAAGAAATGGGGAAATTAGAACTAGAAAAATAACATTTTCCCAACTGGAAAAAAAAGTATTGGAAGGCAAACAAAAAAAAAGAGAAGGCCGAAAGACCTTCTCTTTGTACTCGTATTGTATTAAGGGATTAGAAACCTGGGTTTTGCACCAAGATATCCTTACCTACCAAGTCAATTTGATCTTGAGGGATTGGAACAAACTTGAACTTATCGGAGTACTTAGATCCACCTAGAGCAGAAGCTAGTTTCACACCATCGTAAGCAAAGTAGAAATCCAATTCAGCCTGGGCAGTGCCCCAACGCTGAAGATCATAGAAGCGGTGACCTTCCATACCCAACTCCAATAGACGCTCGTGACGAACTGCCAATCTAGCAGTGTCCTTGCTTGTCCATGCAGCAGTATACGTGCTGATCTTGTAGTTTGCAGCAGCAGTACCGTTGCTTCTCTTAATTTCAGAATTGATCGCTCTAGTACGAACTCGGTTTACATACTCTCGGGCTTTTTCCAAGCTACCGACTTCGATTTCAGCTTCAGCAGCAAGCAATAGCACGTCTGCAAAGCGGATGATCATGAAGTTGATACCGGTATAACCTGGAGTCCAAGAAGAGTTGTCCTGGAAAGTTCCAGACTCAGACTTCGCATACACATACTTCTTAGGAGAGTAAGGACCTGCGTTTGGCTGGTTACGGATCCAAGCTTGACCTGGGTGATCCATCCAATCCAAATAAGGGATACCTCTACGACCTACAGTATGATCTAAACGAGGGTCAAGTTCGCCAGCATCTGGAGTGAAAGCAGCTCCAGAAGCTACGTCCATGTCGTTCTTCACTTGGTTTGTGCCAGTGTTGTAAGACTTATCCAAAAGTGGAAGACCATCCTTAGTTCTGAATGCATTCACAAAGGTGAAGCTTGGCTGGAAGAATCCACAACAGTTACCTGGACCAGCAGGTCCGGTGTTGTAAGGGAAGTTCAAATCAAACTCAGGGTTTGCGTTGTTTACAGAGCCAGTGTTAGCAGCAGACTGATAAGCCCAGATAGACTCCTGGTGGTTATCGTTCTTGCCACGGAACATGTCATCGTAGTAAGGAACCAAACCGTACTTCAATCCATTGGAAGTTACACCATTAGCGATTACGTCATCAAATAACGCTTTAGCCTTTGTAAACTCCTTGGTGTACATGTACACTTTAGCCAAGTAGGTCTTTGCTGCCCATACGTTTACTCGACCTACTTGAGGCTGAGTAGCTGGAAGCTTAGAGATTGCAAATTCCAAATCTGCAATGATAAATGGCCAAAGAGGCTTGTCATTCTTCACTTTTTCTAGACCAGAACCGTAATCAACAGATTCGTCCACATAAGGAACCTTATCGTAATCACGAGTAAGCTCAAAGTAGAAGTGCGCTCTCAAGAATCTTGCCTGAGCAGATAGACGATCCTTATCTGCAGCTGTCACAGTTGTACCAGCTTTAGCTAATAATCTCAATACGTTGTTCGCTCTTGCAATACCTTCGTAACCTACGTTGTACTTTGCTCCAATATCACCACCAGCAGCGTTGTTTTCAAAACGCTGAATTGGGTTGATTGTCGTAAAGTCACCTGGGTCAGTACCTTTGTTGGCCTCTCCCCCTCTAATACTACCCCACACCCAGTTGGATGGGGATCCTAACCTGTTGCCACGCCCGTTTACTTGGGAGTACGCCGCGATCAAAGATGCATCTAGACCAGCTAAAGTAGATAACTGGGCTTCAGCCAATTGGCCAACCGGCGGGACTTCCAAAAACTCCTCGCTACAACTCACAGCTACTAGCATCGCTCCGGATGCAAGTAGGGCACCGATTTTTAATTTGAAATTGTTCATTTGTTTAATCAATTATAAAGTCTATAACTAGATTCAAAATTAATTGTTTGAGTTTAGAAACTCAAGTTAAGACCGAAAGTCCAACCTCTTGTTACTGGGTAGTTTCCTACGTCAATACCAAATGTTGTATCGGCATTACCACCAACTGCAGGATCCAATCCTTCGTAACCAGTCAAGGTAAACAGGTTGTTCACAGAACCGAATACTCTCAATCTTTCCATCTTCAACTTCTGCAATACGCTAGCAGGAGCAGAATAACCTAAAGTCAAGTTCTGCAATCTCAAGTAAGATCCATCTTCCACATAGTGAGAGTTGGCTACGTTAGCGTTAGAGAAGTTAGACACTCTTTCTACAATTGGAATAGTTGCATCCAAGTTTTGAGGAGTCCAGGCTTCAAGCAATCTAGCAGACTTAGCAGCACCTTCAAAGGTCTGGTAGAAATCAGTAAACCAACGAGACTGGTTCCAGATTTCGTTGCCGATAGAAGTATACAAGTAAGCAGAAAGATCAAATGCTTTGTAACCAATGGTAAAGTTCATACCACCTGTGAAATCAGGAACTGGGTTACCAAGGAAGATACGGTCATCAGGAGTGATTGTTCCATCCTTGTTTACATCTTCAAACTTGAAACGACCTGGAGCAGCACCGTCTTGCTTAGCATGCTTGGCTACATCTTCAGCATTGCGGAACAAACCAAGGGTATTGAATCCGAAGAAAGAAGAAAGTGGCTGACCTACCGCGTTACGGATAGGCTGGATACCTCTGTAAGAAGGGTTGATTGAAGTAATGAAGCTCAAACCTGGAGAAAGGGCTACGATCTCATTTTTCAAGATAGATCCAGTAGCTGTTAACTCATAAGTCAAGTCTGAAGTCAAGTTACCACGAGTGGTTACCAAAAGGTCCAAACCTCTGTTTGCCATCTCACCAATGTTTACTGCTGGAGGAGCAGCATTGCTACCTGCAGTCAATGGAATTGGAACAGTGAACAACAAGTCTTTGGTATCTTTTCTCCACCAATCGAAGATCACATCCAACTTACCGTTGTAGAATGTACCATCAAAACCTACGTTCTGAGTGATGGCAGTTTCCCACTGTGCATTCGGGTTACCGATACGAGATCTTCTGAAACCAATCTGAGCACCTGAGTTGGAACCGGTGATATCGTAAGAAGAAGCTCCAATATCACCTCCGAACAAAGAGAATTGGTTGTTTGGATCTACGTTGTTTGAGTTACCCATTTGTCCCCAACCACCACGGATCTTCAAATCGTCGATCCAAGTAGCACCTTGTAAGAAAGATTCAGAGGAAACTCTCCAAGCAGCAGAGAATGCAGGGAATACACCGTATCTAGCGTTCGCACCGAAACGGGAAGAACCGTCACGACGAACAACGGCACTCAAGATGTACTTGTCGTCGAAGGTGTAACGTACCTGACCAAAGTAAGAGTTGAAATTAACGCCTTTAAACTGGTTAGAGTTTACTTGACGTGTACCTACTGGCAAGTTAGAGATGGTGATGAAGTTAGGATCTGTAGAGAACGGATTCTGACCTACAGCATTCATACCTCTACCAGCACCAGAGTTCAAAGCTTCTTGACCTGCCAAGAAATTGAAGTCATGCTTGCCAATTTTCTTCTTGTAAGACAAGGTGTTGGTGAACGTCCAGGCAAAAGAGAAACCTGCACCTTCGCCGTATCCGAAAGCAGAGTTGTTTTCAGAGTTTTCGTACTGAAGGCGAGAATAATCCCAGAAGTAGAAGTTGTTGTACTGACCACCTACGGAAGTTCTGAAAGTCAAGTCATCGATGATGTCCCACTCAGCATACACGTTACCGAAGGCATTCGCGTTGAAGTTTCTGTTGTTCAACTGACCATCACGAGAAGCCACTGGGTTTCTTGGGTTGTTGAAACCTCTAGAAGCAGTACCTGCATAGCCACCAAATTCGTCATAGACAGGAATGATGGAAGGCATACGGAAAGCCTGAAGGATGTCGTTTTCGTCAGCAGATACACCTCGTCCACCAGTACCACCTGTTTGACCCAATACCTGACGGTAAGTAGCCTGGAAGTTTTGGCCTACGCGGATGCGCTTTGTTACGTCAAACTCAGAGTTGGCACGCAAAGAATATCTTTTGAAGTTGTTACCTATTAAGATACCACCTTGCTCCTGGATACCCAAGCCAATAAAGAATCTAGAAGTCTCAGATCCACCATTGAAGCCTAAGGAGTGTCTGTTTAGTGGAGCAAATCGAGTGATTGCACCGTACCAATCGGTACCCTCACCAGTAGCAGCTCTGGTCAACTGACGGATAGTTCCAGCAGCAGGATTGACATTGTACCAACCTCTTTGCTGTTCGATTTGAGCTGCAGTAAATGGACCTGGCTGTCCAGAAAGCACGCTAAGTGCTCCTGTTGGACCTTGGCTGATTGAGCTCAAGTAGTATGGCATTACAGGGCTAGCGCCTGTACCAAATTGTGGGTGACCATAAGCTGGAGTACGGTTCTGCAAAGCAGCTGTGTTCTTTTCAGCCAACCAAGTAATGTCTGCATAGCCTTGTGGGTTCAACATCTCAATACCTGTGCCTGGATCAGTGATACCAAACATTCCGTTGTAATCTACACGCAACTTCTTGTCTCTAGCACCACGCTTGGTAGTGTAAACAATTACACCGTTGGCAGCACGAGCACCATAAATAGAAGCTGCAGCCGCATCTTTCAATACAGTAGTAGACTCAATATCGTCAGGATTCAAGAAATCAGTAGAAGAGGTAGGCAATCCATCGACAATGTACAAAGGCTCGTTACCACCGAAGGCACCGAAACCACGTACACGAATGATAGAAGAAGTACCTGGCTGACCGTTGGTAATTACAGTAACACCAGAAACACGACCTTGAAGGGTCTGCTCGATGTTACCTGTAGGGATTACAGTCAAATCTTTAGGGCTTACTGTAGCGATCGCACCAGTCGTCTCTCTTCTAGAGTCGATGGAGTAACCTGTTACAACTAGCTCGGTAAGCGTTCTTTCGTCAGGCTTCATGGTGAAATCCACCACACTTCGTGCACCTACTACTTGTTCAGCAGTAGTATATCCAATGAAAGAGAAGACCAAAGTTGCTTGGTCATTAGGGACATTGAGGGAATATTTTCCATCAATATTAGTGGCAGTACCAGTGGTCGTTCCTTTCACAAGGATAGATACACCCGGTAGGCCCATGCCAAATTCGTCAAGTACTGTACCTGTCACCGTCTTTTGCGCATAGGCAGCAGAGACAGAAAGTACTAAGAGCGTAAGGCACACACTTAGGATTTTGTAAATTTTTTTCATAAACATAGATAGATTGGGTAACAAGATTAATCTCAATAACCTGTTTGTTAATTGATAATGCAATCGTTTGCGATTATTCTTAAACTAGTTGCAAAAGAGATTTCCTGATTTTTTGGAAGATTCTTTTGCACCTATACCTGGTCAATTGACCTGCGAACTGAAAAAAACCGATAGGTTTAGCATCGGTCGATACTAGGTGAGAGAAGGGAATTAGTTAAGAAAATTTACTCATAGGCTAGTTTTTGGGGTTAGGTTG
>Ga0209400_1000481_pt1 | contig 34918 bp, 51 predicted proteins | sample M_130807_EF_Meta_FD_187313 | JGI IMG/M metagenome (GOLD analysis project Ga0209400, IMG submission 187313) | Freshwater microbial communities from Lake Montjoie, Canada to study carbon cycling - M_130807_EF_MetaG (SPAdes) (version 2) | ecosystem: Environmental > Aquatic > Freshwater > Lake... | reverse complement strand
GAAGCAATCGGATATTGGGCAACCCTCAACCCCATAGAAGTACCTCACGAAGTATCACACAGGTACAGGGGTTTTGATTTTCCCGATGTGTTGGCTCGCGCTATTTGGTACGATAGTTATGTTGCCAAGGTTTATAGCAAAAACACACCAAGCCTTGTGCTTGGGGAAATATCAATGCCGAGCGTTCGAACTGCTTTAGTGACTATGAGCAAAGAGTACAATGAATACTTTCAGTACCTAATGCAGCAACCACAAGTAGAAGGTGTTGATTGCGATGTTTTCTTTCAACTTGCCACGATGGGCGCACTCAGATTCGGATAATATTTTAAAAAATAATTCTTAACAATTTACAAAATGAAAAAGTTTTTGATTTCAATTGCAATGGTAGCATCACTAACGGCTACCGCTCAGTTACACATCATTGAGGATGTAAGCGACTTGGGGGGCAAGGTTTACATCTACCCTTCCGAGAACTTGATTATTACCAACACAGCCAAAGACAAAGGCTTTACTCTATCCGCTGACTTCAAGCGCAAAGGAACTGAAGGCGACCTTCACCTTACAGGAATGATTGGTCAACTCGTCAACATTGGAACTTGCTGCGAGAAAAACGAATTGATTCTGATGTTTACTGATTCGACTAAAATGACCTTGGTGTCTTGGAACAAGTGGAACTGCGAAGGCAACGCATTTTACAGGGTCGATGGAGAACAGGCGGAAATTCTTGCTTCAAAGCCTATTCTAAAGGCTCAAATGAAAAATGGATACTCGTATGAATCTTACGCAAATAGCTTGGGTGGCGAAGACAAAAATTACTTTGTCAGACTATGTGCAGACGCGAAAGAGAACAAGGTTAAATTGGTAAAGTAAGCTAATCTCTACTATGTTTGCAACACCTCCTTTGTGGGGTGTTGTTTTTTTTATAACCTTTTAATGCCGATAAAAATGATGCTACTGTTGATTGTTTGGCTCGTAGGCTCTGTGCTTAGTGGTCGTATGGCTTATGTTTTTTCTGACTACAAAGAAACTGACATGGGTCGTAGAAGAATAAAAATTTTCATTGCAGCACTCCTCAGTTGGATACTTGTAATAATTGCCTTAATCAGATTTTACATAAGCACCAAACGCTATGAATGATTCGAAATGGACAGAAATAGAGCGCGAGTATATCTTGAGCATAATTGACGACAACATTCTAACTATCGGATGCGTAGAGTTTATGCTTCGGATTCGTAAGTATCGAATGTCTTATCTCAAGTGGAGTTCTTTGGCAATGCTTATTGGGATTTTTGGATACGGTCTGCCATATTACTCTTTTTTTCTACCCTTGCTGCCAATATTGGGCGTAAACATTGTATATTTCATAGATATGAACATTGTCGTATTTTCGCTCAACAAGGTTCACAGTCAGCTAATCCGCGAACGAATCATAATTGATTGGGACGAACTGATGGGCTTTGCCTTGGAATATTTTACAAATCAAATAACTTTCAAATCAGATGAAAAAAGCAAGAATTGAAATTCGTGATTCGAAGCGCACAATAGACGGTAAGGCGGCTCAAGCGTATCGCGTAGTATGCGTAGGTGCAAATGGAGAAATACTTCAAAACTCAGAAGTGCTTAACGACAAGAACGCTGTTTACACCCATATCAAAGCGATGGCAAAACTTTGGACATTTGGCTTAGAAGCCACCAAGCCACCAAGCGGATACCCCGCATTAGTAGATGATAAGACCAAGGCTCAAACCTTTGCTAAAAAGGGATTGAAAGTTGCGTAAACAACCCTAATTTTGTTTGAATAAACTCGTACTTTTTGTGCGAGTTTTTTTTTGTATGGAAGTAGATAAGTTTTTGAGCAAGACCTATAAGGGAAGATTTGTTGAGCATTTAGAGCAGTTTTTGCTTTCGCTCGACAAAACATATCGTTGGGTCAACTATCATTTCAATTTCAAGCCCACCAAAAACAAAACAAAGTATTACTTCTGCTTCTATTGTAGGGATACTGAAAGTCTTATTTTATGCGCGGTTCACAAAGTTCAGCATACAGCAAAAAATATAATCAAGGTAATTTATAACGAAAACGCTCATTACGCTCTGAATGATAGAACATTCATTGTCAATGCCGTGTACAGTAAGGGTGTCGCCATAAAAGAACCCGACTTTGATACTGTGTCCGAGCATTTTGAGTTTCTTTTTCCCCAAACGGGTGTTTAAAACTTTATCAACAAAGTATTGCGGTTATTAACTTTGCCCCTATGTTTGTGATGTAATTCATAACGGAAATGGCAAAGAAATCGTTCAACAAGGGTACTATTGAAAAGTACCGAAGCACGTTATCTAAGTGCATTACGAATAAAGAAACATTTACTACTTATTCATCGGGAATGTCCCGCCGTATCATTTTGCCTACGGGAGTGAATATGAAATTCTTTGGGAGTGAAAAAGCCAACTCCCGTATTAGCGGAGCGTTTATGGTTCAGATGGTTCAGCGAGAGGTGGACGCTTACATAGAAAAAAATGGTGTGCCTTCTTATAACGTGGTAAGTGACGTTCAGCTATTCAATTTACCTAAAATCAAAAAAGTAATCGAGGGTAAAAAGAAACCGATTGTGGGTATTGATATTAACGCTTGTTATTGGAATACAGCGCATAAGTTGGGGTACATCAGCGATGCGCTTTTTGAAAGGGGAATAGATACTTGTAAGAAAGAAGGGTTGCTTATTGCTATCGGTTGTTTGAACAAGAAACCCGTGCTGAAGCAATATAGAGATGGTAAGTTGGTCGGATACACTTTTGATGATGCGGTTCATAGCAGATATGCTCCATTTTATTGGAATGTAATTGAGCATACTCACAAAATAATGATGGAGTCCTACGAGCGGTTCAAAGAGCATTGGTATATGTATTTGACCGATTGTTTGTTTGTTGATTCTATCGCCGCTAAAGATGCGCAAAAGTTTATTAGTGACAAGGGCTACAAGTGCAAAAGCCATGCAATAGAGTTTATGAATTTCGATGGTAAGCGGTTGCGGTGGTTTGACTTTAAGGATAACCGAGAAAAAGAGATTCACGCTCAAGGTCGAGATATTGACCTAACCTATACACTAACCCGCATAGGAAAGGGGATGCACGATACACCCCCTTCCCGAACTAACTAAACATACTCAATAACACGATTTCAATCGTAATCGAAACACAATGGAAAATACAAAAATTAGTCAGTCGCTCCTAAAGAGCCTATTCAACTACAAGCAAGGAACAGAGTGCGGAATCAAAATCAAAGCGCACTATTTGGACGGATTGGAGTACGAGTCAAGTGATGCAATGAACCTTGGGAATTGGTTTGAATATAAAGCCACAGGTCAATTGCCACGAAACGCTCAAGAGCCTTTGCCCGAAACTTTAAAGAACGGTGAACTAAGTATTGCTTATCGCCGAATGAGTAAACAACTTGAGAACTATCAAAAAATACTTGACTTATATCAAATCAAAATCCTTGAAACAGGATACCATTTCAAACACGAGTATGCTTCGGGAATAGCCGACATCATTGCCGAGTGGAATGGCGAAAAGTGCATCATTGATATAAAAACAACGGGCAAAATAGACGACAAGTGGAGCGAATTTGGATGGGGCGATGAAAAGTTTGAGTATGTAGATTCACCTAATACTCAGTATCTTACAATCCAAGCAGTCCAATATAAACTACTTGCTCGCGAAGAGTGGGGAATAGATGTTCCTTTTTACTTTTTCGTATTTAGCACCACAGACGAAGATGCTATGAAAATCTTTAAGGTCGAAGTTGACTCTGCGAGGATTGACAAGCACCTTGAGCAACTCAAATCTGCTTATTCTTTTTTCAATCAAATATTCATTAACAAATCGGAGGAGGATTTAGCCTACCCCGAACTTAAACGCTGTAAACTATGTCAACTAAAAACAAACTGCAAATGGGCGGTGGAAGTACCGCTAATCAAGACGATTCAAGTGTATTGAGTTACATCTCTTATCTGAAACGCTATGTATTTGTTCTTGAAACATACCTTGAAATAGGTTCAGAAGAACGCTACTTACCGAATCAAGATAAATGCTTAGTGTCACCTATGACCTATGTAAGCAAAGCCAAAATCGCACACGAAATCATAAACATATCAAAAATAATTTCATCGTATGAAAAATTCAGAAAATCAAACACAACAGACGGAGATTCAGTTAGCACCAAGCCTAACACCCGAAGTGTCAAAAGCACTAAAAGTAGCATTTCAAAAGTGCGCAAATCTAATAGGTCAAAGTGATGCGGTTCGAGAACTTGGTTTTGCAAGTCAAATCATAGCCAAATCACCCACGCTTCAAAAGTGCAGTTCAAATAGCATAATTGACGCGGTTGTAAATGCTTCGAGGGCAAACGTGACTCTTAATCCCGCCCTACGTCTTGCGTACTTAGTTCCTCGCAAGGGCGGGGCTACTTTGGACATAAGTTATATGGGTCTGATAACTATTCTAAAGAAGAGCGGTGGCTGTAAGTATGTTGATGCTTTTGTCGTTTATCAAGACGAAGACTTTAGTTATAATCCCGCGATGGGAACGATTCACCACACGCCTCATTTTGCTACAACGGAAGCGGAACAGAAAACTCGAAAAATGATTGGTTGTTACAGTCGGGCTGTACTGCCGAGTAATGATACAGTCTTTTGTTATATGCCCTATTGGGAAATCGAGAAGGTAAAAAGATTCAGCGAAGGCTCAGACTCGAAATGGTCAGCGTGGACGACTTGGGAAGAAGAAATGGTCAAGAAAAGCGTTATCAAGCGTCACTTTAAAATGCTTGTCAGCGGAAGCGAAGCGGCTGAAGTAGTAGAAGCCCTACGAATCGAAGAGGAAAACAACCCGTTGGTGCAAAAACCAACGCAAAACAAATCATCATTGTTTGACTTAGACTTTGAAGAATAATATGACACGACAAACATATTTCGGGGTCAAGAATCTAAAATAGGTTGTGTTTTTTGAGTACCTTCGTGCAACAAACTCAAAAAAAATTCCTAAATGAAACTTAATGCAGTCAAGTTCAAAGACAAAAAATCTTTCGACAAAAACAAAACAAAACTAAATGTAAAAGAGATTCACGAACCGTTTCAAATTATTGTTTTTGAAGACCAACAAGAGGTCATTCCCGACTTTACAAAAGTGTCTTCGGTTAATCAAGTTGAACAGGGCTTGGAGGTAATTCCTACGGGATTAGCGATTTGCATAGCAAACGACTTCATAGCTGCTGAAACTTATTTTCAAACGCATAAGGTAAAAATCAAAGACTCGTACAAAATCTCCAAGACTTTCGTTGTGGAAATGAATGTCGCAAATTTTGATGAGTTCAAAAAGTGGTTGGCAAGCAGCGGATACTTTGTAAGCATAGAACCCGACCAAATTTACAAGGCTGAAAAGTCGAGTGACTTCTACACATACGACCAACATTGGCATCTTCCAAATATTAAGGCTCAAGAGGGTTGGGCGTTAATGCCAAATGGGGTTGTGGGCGATGTAGCTGTTCTTGACCTTGGTTGTGAAACAAATCACGAAGACCTTCAAGGGGCGACCAATCTGAATTGGAATTGTGTTACTGACACAAATAATGTAGAGCCTGTTGTAGATGACGAGAAGCACGGAACGGCTTGTTCGGGAATCATCGCAGCAAGAACCAACAACAACGTGGGATGTAAGTCGGTTGGAAACAATCACCTTCGGGTTCAATTTATGCAAATTGGTTACAACGTACAGGGTGGAAGTTTTTCGACAACTGATTCTATTTTAACGAAGGCTATCAACAAGGCTATGGAAAACCCAAACTGCCTTGCTATTTCAATGAGTTTTGGGGGAACGGGTGTTCGTCCAAATTTTGAAAACTCTCTAAACATTGCCCGCACTCAAGGACGTGGTGGTAAAGGAATCGCTTGTTTCGCCTCTTCGGGAAATGGCTACTTAACCGAGTTCACTCAATATCCCGCTTATTACAATGCTGTAATGGCTATTGGAGCGTCAAATACTGTCAATCAAAAAACAGGTTTCAGTAACGCGGGGTCGAAGTTGTTTGCTGCCGTTGGTGGTTCGGGAATCCTTACAACAGACCGAATGGGCATGAAGGGTTACACCGCAACAGGCGACCCAACAAAAGACAACTATGCAAGTTTTAGTGGAACATCCGCATCTTGCCCGTTGTTTGCGGGAATTGCGGCTATGTGCCTTCTCAAGAATCCAACTCTTACAGAGGTTCAATTGCGCGAGGTGTTTAAAAAGACTTGTCGCAAAACAGGTGGCTATACATACACAAATGGTCGTTCAAATGAATTGGGATACGGCGTAGCAGAGTTAAATGCAGCCTTAATTGAAGCGGGTAATGGAGGTGTAGACCCACAACCTAACATCACCAATCTAACATCTTTCGTTTCTGTACAGTCAACCGTTCTTGCGGGAAATTCTGTTCCAATCACATATTCTGCGGTTACAAACAATCCGTCAATGCCGTTATCCACCATTGCGTGTCAAGTTTGGTTTAGCCAAACACCACAGAAAACTGCATCAAGCGTGTTGATTCAGTCGCAAAACCTAACCTTGGGTGGCGGAAAAGAAACTGATTCGGCAACTTTCAATTACACAATACCTTCTGATGTAAGCGGTAACTATTTTGTTATTGCGGATGTAGATACCGCTAATGCGGTTGTGGAAACCTCTGATTTGGATAACTCAAGCACAGCAAGTATTGCGGTTTCCGCGCCTGTAAACGGAGGACTTGATTTAGGAATTACCATTACGGGGTATGAATGGTTATCTGATGGAAGGATTCGTATTTCATATTCTTTTACCAATCTCGGAACAGAGCCAATAACCTCTTCAAAAAGCACAGCGGGATTTGTTGGTCGAAACGCTACAACTTGGAACAGAAACGACAGACTCGCCCCAAATCAAACAGCAAGAATGTCAAGCGTGTTCCCCACTTCACTTTTCCCCGCAACTTTCCCCGCAACTTTCAAGATTAACATCTTGCAAGTGAATGGTAGAGCGGACGCGCCGAACAAAAACGAAGCGTCAATTTTAGTCATTAAGTAATGAAAACCCCTCAAGCACAAGCAGAGCAGTTGATTGCACAGCACTTGGCTGCTATGCTTGTCTTGGGTGGATTCAGTTATTTCGACAGGGTAGAGTTTGCCAAACGTAGCGCCTCCATTACCGCACTTACCGCGAAACTCAACAACGCCGACAATACAACATATTGGGACGAAGTCACCAATCATATTGAGAAGTACACAATTCAATAGCTATTTTCGCGAAATGAAAAGAGATGAACACGACAATGTTTCTTTTTTAGTGCTTCGACTGATTTTTTGGTTGGTCATTCTTATGTTTTTGACCTTCATTCATTTTTTCTAAACTAAACTTATGATAGACTACACAATCCAATTGAATACGCTTGAGTTTCGTAGCGTAGTGAAGGAATTGACCGCAGAGGTCGATGAGGTCATTGAAACAGGAACATTTCACGGAGATGGTTCAACTCGCATCTTTGCTGATACAGGAAAGTATGTTTTCACCATTGAGTGTAATTATAACAATTTTGTTATAAGCAATCAAAATCTTGCAACATACGAAAACGTGTGCGTTCTTCACGGCTTGTCTTTGAGCAAGGCTGATTTGATTAAGGGGTTGTTAAACGAGTCTTTTGACTTGGATGTCACCTACGATAGCAAATATCCAAAGTCGTTTTATATGCGAGAAATTTCGCAAAATGTGGTGGTTGATAATGCGCTTGAATTGCTTTGTAACAACGACCGCAAACAATTGATTTTCCTTGACTCAGCGGGTGGCGTAGGGTACTTGGAATATCTATGGGTGATGAATCTGCCCAACGAGTATTTGATGAACAAAATTCTCATGCTTGACGACATAAATCATATCAAACACTACCGCAGCGTGAAAGACTTAATCGACAAAGGATTTGACGTTCAAGTTAGTGAAGATAAGCGTTTTGCGTGGTGCGTAATGAGTGGATATGAACGCGACTGACCTCTTAAAACATCCCTATTACGACCGATTCAAAGAGATTTTATCTGACCCGACAAACGCTTGGATTGAACGAATACAAGACGCAGGCAAGGTAGAAGATGGGTTGGTGACGATGTACAATGGTTTGAAGGTTTATTCAGACTGTTATTACGACAACTTTTCGGATATTTTTTGGCTCAATGGTGGAGTTCACGAACCACAAGAAGAGTTTGTCTTTCACCACGTTCTACGCGGAATCAAGAACTCAATGCCAACTATCTTGGAATTGGGTAGCTATTGGGCGTTCTACTCAATGGCTTTTATGCAAAAGTTTCCCCTTGGAAAGGCTTTTTGTGTTGAATCCGACCCAAATTATATGGCTCAAGGTCAAAGAAACTTTGCTTTAAATTGCTTAGAAGGCGACTTTACTTGCGGATTTGTTGGCGATGGTGCTATCAAAGTAGATGATTTTTGTGCTGAAAAAGGAATTGAGCAGTTAGATATTTTACATTCTGATATTCAATCCTTTGAACTACAAATGCTTCACGGTGCGCAAAAGATGATTTCTGAAGAGCGTATTGACAATATTTTCATTTCTACTCATACCCAAGAACTTCATTATGCTTGCCTAAAATTCATTTGCGACAACAATTACAATTTGGTTGTAAGCGTGGATATGAATGAATCTTATTGCTGTGATGGAATAATAGTGGCGCAAAGCCGTAAAATCAACCATACTCCATACAATGTTGCTAAAAAGGGAAGTAGAGCCTTATGGACTGATGAGCAAATGATTGCTCATCTACAATCCGTAGTTCGTAAAAATGAAAACCCACTCCGTTGAGTGGGCTAACACAACCTAAATTATGATTCAATTCACTTGGCAAATATAAAAAACCCTCGCACGTTTGCGAGGATTTTCAACACATACCTAAAACTATTTTTTGCTTACCAAGCCAATTATAAAAGAGAGTCAAGCATCGTATTGTCACCACCGTCTACATAACTGAAGTCGCTAAATTTTGCTGCGGCTGCGGTTGTCGTAGCGGGCTTCGAAGCCACGGGAACTACAAGCGGGCGAGTTGTAGCATTGACGGGGCGCGATGACAAAGGCTTACTCGTAGTTGTTCCACTTGGAGTAATATTTGGTTTACTTGCGGCAATTGCTCCACCCAAACTTGGTACATCACTTGGCTTAACATTGGTTGTTGTTTGAGTAATGTTTTGAGTAGTGCCTACCGACCCTAAAGGAAAAATAGGTACAACTGCAACGGGTATCTCAGTAGCAACAGCAGATTTTTCTACACCTTTTGGCGCAGCACTACCACCGCCGCCACCTCCGCCACCTCCACCACTTGGTGCGCCTCCTTCTTCTTGAGGCATTTCTTCCTCTACAACAACTGCTTTTTTCTTTCTCAAGAATAAAAACAACAGAGCCAAAACTCCAACACCTATTAAAACTTTCTTTTTATTCATTTCTTTCGTGTGTAAAATATAAATCCACCAATTACAACAGCCGCACTCACCAATATCAACCACTTGTTTTGCACTACCGCTTGTTTTACGCGCTCGGCTACTATTTGAACCTCCCCTAAAGTGTTTTGTGCTTCATCTACATAAACACGCATCGTCACAGGGTTGTTTTGATTATCATAGACTCGAAACGGCTTATCTTGAAAGCCAACAACCTTAGCCGTATAATCACCCAAGGGAAGGTCAACAATACCATCTATGCCCGCAGCGGCTACTGCCTCTGTGCCGTTTACCCCCTTGAAAACAACAGCAGGCAAGGTTTCTCCTTGTCTATCGTAAAATGTAACTTTAGCCATTAGAGTTGATTTGGAGTTTTCTTTTAGTGTAAAGCGAGCCAATCCAAAAGCCTAATCCAAAAATGATAAGTTTTGTAATCATTGTTATCGGTTTATGGTTTCATCAACGCAATCCATTATTTTCTTGCGCAAAGGCATGAAAATTTTCATCTCTTCGGGCGACAATGCTCTTTTCAAATCGTTTCTTTGCGTGAAATTGCTTGCTTTTTTCAATACGCGAGCCTCATCTTTAGACAAACCTTGTAAGCACTCATCAATCAACATAATTTGATTTGCGGATAAATCAATACCCTCATCAGCTATTTGAGTGTCAATGCTTCTTCCCATTTCGGTTGACCTAAACTTTGAATAGGAGTCGATTGCGTCTGAAGAAGATTTTGCGTCTTGTTTTGGCTTGGACTTGCGAAACAGCAAATAAATGCCAATAGCACTCAAGAGAATAACTACTATTGAGTTATCTTGAGAGCCATCGCCAATAGGTTGTGATGCTTGTCCTTCCATTTTAGAAGCCTAAGTTGTCAATATCACCTCCGAAACCATTGAACGCAAAATCAGCACCATCATCAACCCCGCCTTCCGATTTGCATTTGCGGCGAAATTCACGCTTTGCTCTGCCTCGTAAACCTTGTGATTTTGCTTCAGCCCGACAATCTCTACGGGTTTGTCTGCGTTGTTGACGCATTTCTTTTTTTGAACCCGTTCCCGTCATAACATCAGTTAATGAAGACTCTTCATCAGAATAGTCTTCACCTCCTGTTGGCTCAGATGAACGCTCGCTACCGCTTGAGTCACCGCTTTCGGTAGGTTTTTTACGCAAAAGGAAAAATGCCGCACCACCAAGTACAAGTACGCCAAGCCCTATAAATAATACTTTTTTGTTCATTGTATTCTTATTAATTATGCAAATAAGTCGTATGTTTCATCGAAGTAAGAGAAAGCAAAACCCTCTCCACCTTCTTTTTTACATTTCTCAATGTATTCTCTCTTTTCTTTGATTTTCTTTAGCTTTAAAGGAAATCCAAATTTATTATCTGCTTCTTTACGGCATTGTCTACGTTGGGCAATGTTTTGAGCCATCTCTTTTATATTCGAGTTTGTCTTTTTCCCTACGTCACGAAGAATACGACCGACACGAGTGTTTTCACGAACACGACCCCCAAAACGCGCTAATTTTTCGCGTAATCTTTTCTTTTTCGTTTCATTTTCGGGCGATGGTGGCTGTTGTTCAAGCATAGCCAATTCCTCTTCTGCGGCTTGCGCCTCTACCACCTCGGTTTCTGCCGTTACTAACTCGGCTTCTGTTGCATCCTCCATTGCTGATGCGCTCTTTTCGTCCCCACTTTCTTCGTTTTTCTTACGCAAAAAGAGAAAACCAATAACCGCAACAGCGGCTACTCCTAAACCAATGTAAATAGCGTTATTTTTCATATTAGAAAGTTAAAGTAAATGCAAATGTTTCTGTTTCTGAATCAGCCATAGGAGATATTGAAGAGGAATTAGCTGTGTTCATAGCCTCAAAAGCAGTTTTAAAAGCACCGTAAGAAATATTGTTCTGTGCTGCAAATTCTCTCAAACGTCTACGATATTGTTTCTTTCTTTCGGGAATTGATTCGATTGCTTGAAGTGATTCCCTAATTTTCAATCTTTTACCCATCATTTTATCATAATCAGACTGCGTGATTCCAAAACGCTTGAACAAATCATCTTGAGAACTTGATGGACTTGTTGATGTCACATTTGTTTTTGTTGCACATCGCACATTTGGACAAGGTATTTGACCCGTGCCACAACCGCAATTAGGTGTGTTCGGTCTACCCTGTGATGGCGACCCTTTGGTTGGTTGAGTTGGAGGCACAATCCCTCTACCGCCCGTAGGGTCATTTGTAGTGGGCGCATCAGCACTTTTTGTTGCTGCATCCATATCACCGCCTTGCTTTTTGCGAATCAAAAAGAAGTAGCCCAATAATGCGGCGACTCCAATTCCTATGTATAGTGCTTTATTTTTCATGGGTTTTTTTTAGATAGTTTCACCCAATGGCATACGAAGGTCTTTCGTAGGTTTTGCGGATGCTGTTGCAATTACAGGAATTACAGGAATTACGGGCGCGGTTGCTGCTCCTGTTGAAGGCGTACTGCTCTTCTTTGAGCGCATAAATAAAACGTAAGCTACAACCCCAACGGCTGCAATGATGAGTAGGTTTTTGTTTTTCATAGGATATAATCTTTGTTTGCTATTATTTGAAGTAAGCCACTTAGAAAGTCTTGATTTTCAGCGACTATTTTGTTGTTTGCTGTAAAAACACCATTTTCGTATATGGCTCTAAAATTTGGTGTATTCGGCGAATAATTTATACTCACCACATATCGCTCATCTACATCAATTTGTAAAGGATTTTCAGACCCCGTTTCAATTGTGAACAACACCAATGGTTCTTTAGAGTTTGCGGGCGTAGCTTTTGGCTTATAACCCTTCTCTTTAAGTTGGTCAAAAAGCGCGGTCAAGTTTGTTGGAAAATTCGGTGGGGTGTTGTTTACCGCTGCTTTCAAATCAACTTTTTTGAGTTGAGTAAAAATTACATAAGCAACAATAAGAGCAAGCCCCGCGACCGCCCACTTTTTATATGTATTTGAATTAGTAGTCACTATTACAACATAGAGTCTTGAGAATCAATATAATTCCTTCCTTTCTTATTCAGTAAACTCTCTAAGCCGTCTGCCCCCGCGAAACCACTAAATTTTAAATCGCTTGTATCGGAAGGATATTTCATTCGTGCAATTTGCTTCACCATATCAGCGATGTCGTTATCGGACATATTCCAACTGCCGTCATTCAACTTCAAAGTGAAAACATCATTATTGTATCCCCACGTTCCGCCATACTTCTTTGACGCATCGCCTTCATCTTCAATCCAAAAACCGCCATCGGGAGTAAAGTTTGCCATTATATCGTTCCAACCCCAACGGTCAATAATGTAGAATCGCATTTTATCTGCGGCAATAGACTCTGACTTCAAGTTGCCCGCGCTCATTACGTCAGCGATTTTATTGAAGCCGCTTGCAGTAATTGTTGTTACTTGACCTCTTCCTTCGGGAGAAGCCAAGTATTCAGCACCATATTTATCGAACGCTTGACGGATATATCTGTTATCTCTTGCCCCCATGCGGTCAAGGTCAATAGACCTTGCATAGTCGGGATACTTATCATTTACCCATCCACGAAACTTGTTGCCGTCTGCATCATTGGTAAAAGGAGTGGCTTTGCCCCCAACAACTTCTTTAGCACTTTGAATCACGGTTTGAATCACGGGTTGATTTGGAACGGGCTGATTAGTAGAATTGGCTAATTCTTTATCTTTCTTCTTTTTACGGAAATAAAGAAAAGCACCAACACCAACGCCAAGAAGAGAAACACTTCCAATTGTCCACCATAGCCAATTACCTCCACCTTTTTGACTCATATTTATTATTTTTGTTTATAAACAATCATCCCCGTTTTAGTCTTTGACGCAACGTATGTTTTACCGTTGTGAGTGAAAGACGCAGCACCCGATTTCCGCGCTTTGTTCATTTTGTTGAAGTATTCGTTAGCCATAACTTATTTGTTTTTACGAATGAAATAGATGCTCGTTGCTATTAACGAACCAAAAATAATTATTGCGGCGGGAAATAGCCACCACCTGTTCTTAGCATCTGAGAAACTCCTACCAAAAGAGGAAATCTTTTTTTTTATGTCCTCAATAATTTGTTGCCCTTGAATAAGTCTATTTGCCCTATCCTCAATTCCATTTGTACCGCCATTTATTGCGCGTGTAATATTCGTGTGTACGCTCCAATTGCTTGTGTCTTGAATAGGTCGCGCAAGGTCAAATTTGTCTGCCCATTGATTTAGGCTTAATCCATCTCGAACTCTATCACGCCAAAAAATAGTGCTGACTTCGGTTGCCAAGTCGGGTTCTTCAACTAACAACGGATTAGAAACAATGTCTTTTCCGATTTTTTGTGACATCGTTTGATAGTTTGCTCTACCTGTCAATTGAATGAGTCCGCGACCCTTAAACCTCAAACCATCTCCCGCGTATATATTTCCTAAGTCAGTTCTGCCGTCATATTTATTGAAATACGAATCAGCCCCCTGTTCGCGAGTATAACGCAGTCCTCCCGACTCTGTTCCAACTTGGGCAAGAAAAGCAAGAACTCTTTCGGGCGTATTGATTCCATACTTATCCATATACTTATTCAAGTGTGGACGGAACTTTTCTGCGTTCTCTAAAGAACTGCCTGTTGCTTTTGCTATTTGTTCAGACGTGAGATTTAACATCGTTTTGTCGTTTCCTAAAAGTTGCGTACTAAAAATTTGAAACCAAGCAAAAATGATTAACACCACCTTGATTTAATTTCTTGAAAAGGCACATAAGCGTTTTATTTCTAAATTCCTAACAGAAGCAAAACGCCAACACCGCCTCCGATAAACTTCCAAACTCCGCGTTGATACCATTTTGGCGTTTCCTCCAATTTGAATGACGCTACATCTTTCGTAGTCGAATGTGGGTTGTCATTTCTAATGTACACCATTTTTTCTTTCTTTTTGAAAAGACCACCCTTGCTTTCACCAAACTCAATATTGTATTTGTTATAAACCTTGAGCGAATCGAAAATCACTTGGTTGTCAATGATGTTCGCATCAATGTTTAGCCAAGTGTCGTTGTAAGCAAACGCTTTCGCCTCTATGGTATCATTATGGAGTATGATGAGCGTATCGTAAATCGGTATGGTAAGGGTTTCATATTTAGTTTCGGTAGTGAAAATTACCTTTTGTTCTAAGGTTTTAAGTTCCTCAATTTCTTTGAGTTGCGCTTCTACTTCTTTTGTTCTTTCAAGCACTATGTTGTGGGTGCTTGTTATCTCTCTTCCTTGGTCGTCAATCGTTTTCTGCAACTCTACATTTTGAGCGTTGAGCGCAAGAATTTGGTCTAAAGAGTTTTGATATTTCCGATTGCTATCACAACCATTGAAAATCAGAATGATGATTACGATGCCGAGTACGACAATCAATAAATTTTTTACCCAATCTTTCATTGTAAGTAGAGTTAGTTAAGTTTTAAATAAGTACAAACACAAAAACCCCGCGAGTTTTCGCGAGGTCGAAAGTAAGTAAAATTTGATTACTTCTTGTACAACTTGACGGTGATTGCTATAAGCAAACCAATCATCAAAAGGTTGTGTACGTTTTGTCCACCTAAAAAGGTGTTTGGGTCTTTAATGTCAAACATAGTATAAATTATTTATTTTTATTTCGAATTGCCAAACCTACGATAACTCCTACACCTACGAAAGCACCAATGGAAACGAAGAACGCAACTATACGTTTCCTACGTTTTATTGCGCGTTCATCAATCAACGTGTAAGTGTAAGAGTTTCCATATCGTTCACGCTGCTTATCAGTCAAGTTCATAAAGTCATCGAAGTCAGAATTTCTTTGAAAAACTTGACAACCCGCCGACCACCTATCTACGTTTTGTGAATCTTCACCCGCCTTATGGATGTTGATTCCAAAGTTTCCTGTTTCGGTTTTATTGAATATATCAAAAACAGCATTACGGTCATAGTCACGATAAACGGTCACAGGTGCTTTTTGAGTCAGAGCCTTATATGTGCCTTTATGAAATCCTTGTTCGTAAGCATCAACGTATTGACCCTCTTTGAGCATAGCAGTTCCTTGATTGCTCATAGGGTTTAACAGCCAATATGTGCCTGTATCAGTTGTTATGGGATAGGTTTTATTTTCCCAATCACCACTATCGTTTTTCCAAAACACAAAAAGCGTGTCATCAAACTTATTTGGCTGCGATTCCGAATTGCGAACCCCAACAATATTCAACTTGTAAGGTTCTTCAGAAACTTTATATTTTGCGCCCTTCATATAGCGAAGAACATTTTTGAATGTCGGTTCAGCCATTTTATATGAGGTCGTTATCTTGAATGTAAGTTGATTTGATACGCGAAAAATCCACCGCGCCATTTGCAGTTGTGCTACCGCTTTTCTTGCGCATAAATGCGTTCAGTCGAGCCAATCCCCAAGCCGTGCGAGAATTAGGTGCGCCACCCGAAATGGTTGGTCTATGTGATTTGCTATATGCACCTAACCCCCTTCTCACGACAGCTTTAGCTGTGGCTAAAGAGATTTTGTTTTTCGGATTATTTTCGTTGTATTTCGTTACTTTTGAGCCAATTGCGCTGACTAAAGAGGAAGAGAAAGAAATTGCCGAGGCTGCGTCTTCGCTACGGGCAGAACCCTTAACATTGCGCTTCGAACCATACACGCGCTCTTTCTGAGGCGATGGTGTTTGTGCGAGGCTCTTTCTTCCTTCCCTCATTACGATAAAGTTTTTTGAATATTTTCCGCCACAATTTGATGTCCCGCAGCGGTAGGATGTATGCCGTCATTTGTTTGCTGCTGTAAATCATAAACAGGAACAAAATTGGCGTTTCTTATCGCGTTTGGAAGTTGTCTTTGCAGTTCTTTGCGCTTTTCAATGAGGGGCATCCATTGCTGCGCGGTTGTTACAAACTGAGTCAAAGGCATAATATTCGGGTTGCCAAACTTGCCATTTTCACCCTCAATTTTATAGCCCAAGACCACAAATACATCCGCTCCATTTGCGTTGCCCGCGTTGACCATAGATTGAATGTTTGCAATAGTTTGGGTTAGCGGTGTGGCACTACTTGTATCGTTTCCGCCACCGTGTATATATATGCGGTCATATTTGTTGTTTGCTAATTTTTCATTTAGCGCACCAACCATCCACTCAGTTCTTTTGCCGCCAATAGCCACTACATCAATAGTTTTGTCGGGATTCAATTGTCCAAGTTTGTTTGGATATGTGTAAGAGATTGGGCTACCGCCTTCAGTCTGAATAGCGGCTTGTGAATCGCCCACAATGAGTATTCTTTTTGGATTTTTGTTTTTCAAGCCTAATTTTTTTGCAGCATAAATGAGAACAACGGTCAATGTAATCGCTATAACAATCCCCACACTAAGTAAAACTTTCGTTCGTGTTGTCATTGTGACGAAGTATTGTTTGCCTCTATGCTTTTGAGGCTAAATTTATCAGCGGTGGTAGAGCCTAAACTTATGCAGCCTATGTATTTCAAAGCGTCTACTACAAACTCACTTGGAGTTCGCGCATCATTAAACCAAAACGGATAAAACAAAATAACACACAAAGCCAAAACGCAAATGATAGCGATTATTCGCTTGGAACTTACTGCTCCACGCTCATCAGATATTAGGCTTCTCCAAAACCCCTGTTTCATCCTATTTGGCTGCCTTTTTGTTCAAAGTATATAGGCTATATCCTAAATATGCTATCAGCAAAGTAACGGCTATCAAATCAGCGTGAGCCTTGATAAGCGTTAGCAACTCCATTCTCTTTTTTGTTTCTTCTCCGTTCATTTCAGTTTGAATTGTTGGTGGTGGTTGATTGTTTGCCATTCCTACGGCTTGTGCCATTGCGGGGTTAAATAGTACCATTTACCAAAGTATTTTATCAGCAAAAAAACCCGCGCTTCCACGCTTGTGTCTGTCGGATTCGTGCCTTGTTTTGTATGCCTTTTTCCTCTTAGCAGCAGTTCCCCGTGGAACTTCGCCCTTTTGCTCTTTTTGCTTGAATGTGGGATAATCATTCATACCCAAAGCACCTATGCTTGCGAGTTTTTCGCCCTTCTTATCGTACACATCAATCTTTTTGCCCTTAGTCTTGCTCGGCTTGATTGTGACTCCAAGTTTTTTGGCTTTGTCTTGGCTATATTTCTTTATTTTATAACTCATCGAAATCTGTGGAGTTTAAAAGGGTGTAGCTAAACAAATTTCCAAAAGCCGAACTTGACTTTTCAGCCAAATTCATAAATTCATTGAAGTCAAGTGGATTTGCAAACACTTGGCAGCCCGCGCTGTATCTGCCAATATCAACAAGTTCGCAAACAGGATTTGAGCGGTGTATGTTTATTCCAAAGTTACCGACCTCAATAGTTGACTCGTCAAAATCCTCTATTTTATCCCTATTGTTATCTCGATAAACAGCAACAGGCGCACATTGTACTAAGGCGGGATATTTTCCTTTGTGCATACCGATTTTCCAACAATTAGAATATTGATTAGGCACAAGCATAGCCGTACCTTTTTGGTTCATGGGATTTCTCATCCAATATGTACCCGCATCAGTTGTAATTTTCCATTGCTTGCAAACAAAACGCTGTGATTCATCTTTGTAAATGCAGCATAACCAATCGTCAAAAACATCTGCTTTTCGGTTCAAAGAACGGATGCCTACAATGTTGAGATTGTAGATTCCGTTGGAAAAAAACTTATAATTTTTTCTCTCAATGGCGCGTTTTACGAGCAATATGCGAACTTCTTCTTCCGTCATTGTAACAATAGTGTTCCACCTTTTAGTGAGTTAAGATAGTTTTTTTGCTTCAAAAACCTCATAGACAACTCGGTTGCCAAGGCTTGGTCAAACTCTTTCATATAACCAAGCGAAGCCTTCACATAGTTAAAAGTAATGCGGGAAAAGGAGTTACCCAATACAACGTAGCTAAAAGTGGTGTCTGAATTAATGGTAAAGTCTTCCATAGGATTTCCCGTGGCTTCTCCTCCAATCGCGTGAATAGAAATGTTGTTGTCTTGATAAGGGTCAATTGTTGGTGTAAATGAGGCTAACCAACGATTTCCATTTGGCTCTCGATTACCATAAGTTACTTCTTGTAGTAGTTGTTCGCTATCATTACTAATTACGTCAACACCCATTATTCGATAGGCGTTTCCTGTTTCGCTTTGCTGAATCACCGTAATGGGTACTACTCCTTGAATGTAAATAAACGGATTATTTATAACATAGCTTACCAAAGACAAAGAAGGGTCGGCAATCTCGCCACCTGTCGTAAATTCAAAGCGAGTTACTGAGTCAAGAGTAAAAACAAAATCATATTCTTTACCCGTTATTCCATTTGGTGTCTTTTGGATATACATTTCTCCTGTATTTCCTTGAAGGTCTGTAATGGGGTTGATTGCGGCAAGCAAATTTGCTACGGTTTGTCCAATCAACATATTAGCAGTTGCTAATGTGTTCCCAAGAGCGTCTTTTACATTGAAAGTTGTTGCAGACGTAAAAACTCCTGTCGTAGACAAATCAGTAACAGCAAGATTATAAGTTGACCTTATGTTTTGAGTTATAAGCGTAGTTTGATTATTCTGACCAACCGCGCCTTGATTGAAAAGATTAAAAGTAAATGGTGTCGAAGTTGTATTTACAAACCTCAACGTAAATGAATTATCTATGGATAGGTTTTTCCCTATCATATCATCTTCATAATCAATTGAATTATCGCGCCACCAAACACTCCGCTACCTATTGCAATTCCGAAGATTTTAGCCAAAACAACTTTTTGACTTTCAATCCAATTTTCGTGCTTTGCGACTTTTGCAACCAAACCTTCTTGCGCCATTTCTTCATCACCAATCAAAGTCCTTAGTATCCTATCGACTTTCATCGAAATGTCTTTCATCTCCTTGTGTATCGCTACCATCTCAATTTGAGTATCGTTTTCAGATTTTCTTGTTCGAATTGTCATATTCTTACATTAAAAGATTGTCCATAAAACGAAAATACGAAAAGCAACATAGAGGTCAGAAGACACTTATGCAACTCATTGTCAATGCCGACAAAAATAATTACAAAAACAACTTCCTCCCAATTATATTTGCCCAATTAAACAAAGCAATGACAACAACAAACTTTGAGATGGAAACACAGACAGACAACTTTATCATTCTGAGCGTTAGCGGTGGAATTGGCAAAAACATTCTCGCAACCGCAGTAGTAAAAGCAATCAAGCGAGAAAACCCCGATATGAATATCGTGGTGTTGACCGCTTGGAAAGATGCTTGGATGTACAATCCTCACATTTATCGTTGTTACAAGTTTGACAACGCTCCTTTCTTTTTCTCAAACTATGTAAAGGGAAAGAACGTAAAAGTTTTTGCCTTAGAGCCTTATCAGACAGAGGCTTACATTCTAAAGAACGAACACTTAATTTCCATTTGGTGCAGACTATGTGGCGTTGAACACCAAGGAGAAACTCCCGAAATCTTCTTCAATCAGCGCGAGGTTGAATATGTAATCAACAACATCACTAAGAACGACCCAATTCTGCTTATTCAAACGCACGGAGGCGGAGTTTCAGATATTAAGCACTCTTGGATGCGCGATTTGCCTATTGGTGTTGCGCAAGAGGTTGCTAATCAATTTAGAGGTGATGCTCGAATCATACACGTTCGCCGCGATGACCAAATTGCATTGAACGATGTCGAGCAATTTAAAGGCGGTATCCGTGAACTTATGGTTCTTGTCCGTGAAAGTAAATATCGTTTGTTCATTGATTCAATGTGTCAGCATACAGCAATGGCATTGGGTAAGAAGTCCACGGTTTGTTGGATTAGAAACTATCCAAATGTTTTGGGGTATTCGCTTCACGACAACTACCTTTGCGATGCACAAGATGAAATTGATAGTTTAGATTTTTCAATTCTTGAGCCTTACGATATTGCGGGTCACATCATTCAATGTCCGTTCAAAGAAGGAACGAAACTATTTGACGTTGATACACTTGTGCAGTCAATTCGTACTCAAGCGTAACTAAAACTCTTACCAAGTGAAAAAAATTATCTTCGTTAGTGGCTTGCCACGGGCGATGACTACACTTATGTGTAATGTCCTCGCAAACAATCCAAAAATAGGCGGAGGGGAAACGTCCCCACTACTTGAATACATTTACGGCGCAAGAGCCAATTTTAGTCAAACCCCCGAAGTAAAGTCAGCACTTACGGACGCTGATATGAAAAACTCATTCCTTGAATTTTGTAAATATGGAATGGATGGTTATGCAAAGAAAATAACCGACAAAGAAATCTATCTTGACAAATCACGCGGTTGGGTTAACTACGCTGATTTTCTGTGGAAGTTTAATCCCGATGCTAAAATCATTGTAATGGTTCGCGACTTGCGGGCTGTTGTTGCAAGTATGGAAAAGAAATGGAGGGCTAATCCCGAAATTCTTGACAGTCGTGACAATCCTCAGCAACAGGACTTTATTACGTTGGAGCAACGTGTGAATCATTATTTGGGCGATGCGCCACTTGGGGTAGCAATCAAAAGATTGTATAACGCCCATCAAACTAAGTCCATCAACAATATGCACGTTGTGAGGGCAGAGGACTTTACTTCTAACCCCGAAAAAACTATGCGTAGTGTTTATGAGTTCTTAGGCGAAGAGTATTATGATTTGGATTATTCAAACGTGAAGCAGATGACGGTAGAAAACGACCGCATAGCTGACTTTGGAGTTTATGGCGACCACAAAATCAAATCAAACATTCAGCCTCTAAAGAAAGACTACAACGAACTGCTTGGGGCAAACATTTGCTCACAAATCAAGAACGGGCATCCGTGGTTTTACGATGCTTTCAAATACTTTTAAATAATGGCTGCAAGGACTATTTGGTTGACGGGGTTGAGCGGAGCGGGCAAAACGACCTTGGCAAAATACTTACGGTATAATTTTTCTTTGAACACAGTTATCATTGACGGTGACGAACTTCGAAAGACCATCAATGCCGACCTTGGTTTTACTACGGAGGACAGGGACAAGAATATTACGCGGGCGGCTCAAATTTGCAAGATGCTTAATGACGGTGGTCACGATGTAATTGCTTGTATAATGTCACCTTTGGAAAAGCAGCGTAGACAGGCAAAACAAATCATAGGTGAGGAGAACTTTTTCCTTGTTTACGTTTCCTGTGATATTGATACGCTCAAAGCGCGGGACACTAAGGGATTATACAAAAAATATCAGTTGGGGGAAATCAAAAATATGGTGGGTATAGATTTGCCGTATGAAGTTCCCGACAATTCAAACGTAGTTGTAAATACAGCGGCTTTTAGCGTAGAGAAAAGCGCAGAACTTATTAGCAAAGCATATAGCAAATTTGTACAAAAACAATACGGAAATGGAGATACTCGTTCGATTCAACCACAACGGAACTAATGACGCTCAGAGATGGCGTTTAGTTTGGGATGGTAAAGAGTTCATTTGCACATCAGTACGTTTAGAGTGCGGAAGTGAAACCGTTAAAAAAGCCGTTATGGTAAATGGTGAGCCAACAATCAAATGGCACATTCAGCCAATTGAACCCAAGAAGGTTGTTTTCAACTTTAAAGACGAAGAAACACACGTTACAATACTATGAGTTACAATATGTTTATCGGGCGTTATCAGTCGCCACATAAAGGTCATCAAGCCATATTTGATACATACCTAAAACAAGGTGAGCCAATATTGATTGCTATTCGTGATGTTAAGACCGATGAGAAAAATCCACTTACCTCACAACAAGTACAAAAGTTGTGGCAGACCGTATACCAAGGTAATCCACTAGTTGAAGTAATCATTATTCCTGACATCAAATCGGTTAACTATGGTCGTGGCGTAGGCTACGAAGTTAAGGAAATACAAGTCACTCAAGACATTGCTAGCATTAGTGCTACCGATATTCGCAATTCAATACAGCAAGGTCTCTTTGATTGGAGACACAATGTTGATGAGTCTATATGGACTCTTCTTGAAAGCTATTTTTTAGAGCTTTAAGCGAAAATTACTTGATTAGCTTTTACGTAACTCATCCAACGCATGTTGGTTGCTGTCAATCCCGTTACCGTAACAACTAACCTTGATGGTGACGAGCCTGCTGTAATCACAATACCTAACGCACCACTAGAATAATATTGTTCTATGTTACCTTGATGCACTATTGTCGTTGTTCCCGCTATGTTTTGAATCAATACCGAGTCCTCACTATAACCCTTTGCGACACCTGAAGTTGTTTGAACACCCACTGTAATAACATTAAGTGCAAGAATTGAATTATTTAGAAGCGTAAGTGATTCTGATGCCGCAGTACCATTCAAATACAACTCCGTTGGTGTAGCATTAGCCGTAGTGTTCCAAAGAATGAAATCAGAAGATTGGTGCGTATTATTTGGAGCATTGAACGAGCCTGTTGCCCATGCTTGCTCTGCGTATCGCGTTGTGCAAGCATACAGACCTTGCGCACTTGAATTAGCACAAGTGATAGTATTGTGACATCCATAAGGGATGAAGTTGTTTGCCGTAACATTATTGATGCAGTTACAACATCCATTAAGTATTGTAGAGAATTGTTGACCACAATGAATCGTATTCAAACAACCATTGCTAATGGTATTGAAACAACCTGTCCTACAAATAGTATTGTCACATCCATTACCAATTTGACTATAAATTGATAAGTCACAAATTGAATTACTAATTCCTGTGCCTATAAATCCATAGCAAGAATCAATACTTACATCATTTGCGCATCCATTGGCAATTGCACTAAACAATGCGCCACAACGTAAAATGTTAATACAACCTCCCGATATAGAGCCAAAACATGTAGCGTTGGTATTACTACAACCACTTAATATGCCTGAGAAACAAGCGGAGTTTATACTAATACAATTTCCTCCACCACTACCGATAAAGGAGTAACCCGAACATATTAAATTGGATGTTCCTCCCGAAATTGATGACGTTCCACCATTACCTCTTATCGTATTCGAGAAACCACTTAGGATTCCTGAGCATCCCATGTCGATTGTGTTATTGCATCCACCGCCAATAACGCTTATTCGTCCTATGGAAATATTTGAGCAAATAATGTTACCACTACCACCACCAATAATAGATTCGAGTGTGTTAGCTTGATTACCACTACCACCTCCTACAAACGCATTTTGGTTTGCTCTATTTGAAACTCCTGCTACAATACCACCATTAGCACCACTAACAACGTGTGATTGACCGCCACCTATAAAAGAAAGGTTTGCAGAACCCGCATTAGACACTCCACTTACAATGGCGGCAAGATTACCTCCGACAGTATTGTTACAACCTCCTAAAATAATACCTCCGATGTTAGTAGACTTATTATTACAACCATTAAGTAAGGTTAAGTCTCCACATGCGCAGTTTCCTGTACCTCCTAAAATGATATTGCAACATTGACCAAGACGCACACAATTGTTAGTACCACCTAAGATGGTGCTACAAATACCATCAATATTATTAGAACTACCACCGAGGATTGAACTTAAAGTACCGCACACTCTATTGGACGCTCCACCAACAATAGAACTAAAGCTACCGCAAACCACGTTACTACATCCACCACCTATAAAAGAACATGCAGCGAGTACACGATTGATTTCTCCACCTACTATTGATGAAAGAGGACTTGAAACTTCTAAACAATTACAAAGACCTCCAACTATATTACTACAAGCACCACCTACTAAATTGAATTTACCTCCAACTATGTTTGAGTGATTCTGTCCTATAACAGTATTGCATTCACCACCTAAAGATGTCGAAAAGTCTGCAAGAGAAATATAGTTGCACTTACCACCGCCTATTATCGAACATTTCGATTGTTCATTGTAGTTACAACAACCACCAACAATAGCTGAGTGGAGAGAACTTTCTCGAATGCAGTTACCTTGACCACCTCCAATAAATCCAAAATCACCAACTACACCAACCTTGTTATTGCAACCACCACCAACAAATCCAAAACATGAATCTACCTTGTTGGTGGAACCACCTACAACGCTTGAACCACATTCTGCACAATTAGATTCACCACCACCTACAAAACTTAGAGCATATATCGCACAATTTGTTGTTCCACCTACAACTGTGCTACAATTGGCGCAAGCCCTATTACCTGACCCACCAAGGACTGTCGCTCCTGCGGCAAGTGCTTTGTTACCATTACCACCAAACACGCTACTGAATCCGCTTGTTGCGCAGTTACCACAACCTGCAATAGCGACACTACATGCGCCACTAGCACAATTACCAACGGCTTGTCGAACCGTCGAGCAACTTCCCGAATCAAGGACTACAATACCTGTAAAGCAACTAAAACATATTGATTCTACTTGACCATTTGCGCTATTTCTTCCAAGTATTTGTTGGGTAGGCGTTGGAACGGAAACGTTTGTTGGCGAATCAACAATGTTAAAATTATTGACAAAGGTCGTGCAATTGGCATTTGCACAAATATTACTTCCTAAGATGAATGTCTCTGTGCATAGACAATCTTGGTTTTTGCATCCTCCAAGTATTGAAGAATAAAGACCACATGCACAATTACAATCACCACCTCCAAGGAATGTAAAAGCACCTATCGCACAATTAGAACATCCACCAAATGCACCACTACATGCACCACTAGCGCAGTTACCTACATTACAACGATATGATGAACCGCTACCTGTATCTACGAGAATTACACCCGAACCAACACTTGCACTAAATGACGAGAATGGAACATATTCCACATTACCATTCGTCACATTACGCATCAAGATTTGGTCGCTTGTGCCCGGACTTACGGTCGCAGTTGGAACATCATTTATGGCTAAACAATTGACGTATGTCCTACAACCCTGTGTAGTCGTAATATTACTTCCTACAACAAAAATGTCACTTGCACCACCCCTTAAATAATTACTATTGCCACCTAAAATTGCGCTGCAATTAGCTTCAATACAGTTATTTATACCACCTCCAATAAAAGAGTAGTCTGCCTTAAGACCAACATTACCCTCTTGAATGCAGTTAAAATAGCCACCAACTATTGAACTACAACGTGCTGTATCACATACAACATTATAACAACCGCTTAAACTTCCCGAAGCCCTACCACAAGCGCAGTTAAATACCCCACATCTTTCAACTGAATCAGCACCTGCGCTAACAACCATAATCCCTGTTCCACCTGCACCAAACACACTAAAATCAGCATATTCGATTTGACCCGTTGTTTGATTTCTTATAATTACTTGGTCAGTATTTACAGGAGAGATATTTGTTGGTGGGTCAACAATATTGAAATTGTTGACGAATGTTGTGCAGTTAGCATTCGCACAAATCTTAGACCCTAGTAAGAATACCTCACTAAAAAGGCAAGTTTCATTTAAACAACCACCTAAAATTGCTGAACACTCTGAAGTTAAAATGTTACCAAATCCTGCTCCAATAAAGCTACTTTCTCCTTGAGAAATGCAGTTTGAAACTCCACCGCCTATTATTAAATTATTGCCACTTACAATGCAATTTCCGTCACCACCAATAATAGAGTTGTTGAAATATCCCGATGCAGTACAATTATTTCGACCACCACCAATAAAGGAATGGTATGATGAGTTGGTATTGTCAAGACCTCCAACGATAGATGAGAGATATGCACTACTTGTAATAATGTTATTACACCCACCTCCAATAAATGAACAACCTGCTTCTGCACAATTTGATTGACCACCAACAACACTTGCATGGTTTAATCCTGTACAGTTTAAATCACCTCCTAAAATAGAACTGCAATTACCCGCTGCTATATTTCCACAACCACCACCGACAATAGAGCCTGTTCCGCTTGCGCAGTTATCGCGACCACCTAATACCGAAGAATAATCAAAAGCGCAGTTATTGCAACCACCCGATACAGCGGACAAAATGCCTAATGCGGTGTTTTGCAATCCGCCACCAACAAAACCTGCTAAATCACAAACGCAGTTAATGCAACCACCTACTATGGCTGACCAATTACCACATGCACAATTATTCTCACCACCTAAAGATGCGCTATAATCACAAAAAGCGCAGTTATTTACCCCACAACGTTTAGTTGAACAAATACCCGTGTCTAAAACAATTATTGAACCTGCTGCGGCAAAACGAGCAAAACAAATCGATTCAACTTGACCTGTTGTACTATTACGTGACAAGATTTGTTCAGTAGCAATAGGCGTTACAATATCTGTTGGTGGGTCAACGATATTTGCATTGTTCACAAAGGTTGTGCAAGGTGCATTAGCGCAAATGTTATTTCCAAGGATATAAACATCATTGTTAAGGCAAGTGCAGTTTTCACATCCACCTAAAATGCTTGAAAAAGTTCCATCGTTGGTATTGCAAAATCCATTTAGGATTGAGCCATAACAACAAGTAGAGATATTGCAAAAACCATTTACAACACTAGCGTAAATATCACATACCTCATTTCGTTGACCATTGATAATAGCACCAAAAGCACCTTGAGCAATGTTACTACCTCCACTACCTATACTTGCATAATTACAACAAATACAATTTCCAAGACCATTATTGATAGTATTATAACATCCACAAATTATGTTGCCATATCCATTCGATATTGTACCAAAGCAATTACAAATGCAATTGGTTGCCCCGCCAAGTATCACAGAATCATCGTCAATAACACGATTTCTATTACCTCCTACAATTACTGCGTTATTTGCGTTGGTAATCCTGTTGTCAAAGCCTCCACCTATAACTGAACAAAAGGAACTACTAATAATATTTTGATTTCCCGTGGCGATAAAAGCATACCCTGAATTTGAAATAAGATTAGAACTGCCTGCTCCAATCATATTACTGAAACTACTGAAATTTGTACTATTACAAATAGTGTTGAAATCACCTCCACCTATAAAACTTTGACAGCCATTACGAATAACATTGAAAAAACCATTTGCAACAGCATTTGTACCTCCATCATTACCACATATCCTGTTACAACAACCACCTAAAATTGTTGAAGCACATCGATTTATCACGTTGCTAACACCACTTACAATGGACGAGGAATTAGCACACGCTATGTTCAATGCACCCCCAAGAACTGAGGAATTGCAACAAACTGCCTTGTTAGCACAACCCGCTACGATTGATGCATAGTCGCTAGTAGCGCAGTTACAATTACCACTTACCACTATTGAGCAACAACCACTTGAAAGATTGTTTATTCCACTAACCACCACAGAAGTACAGCAAGAAGCGCAGTTATTACATCCCGAAAGAGAAGATGAACAATTTCCACTTGCGCAGTTGTTTACTCCACAACGAGCAGTTGAACAAGTGCCTGTATCAACAATAAAGATTCCCCCACTAAATGCACTAAATGGAGCATATTCCACAATACCGCAAGTAGTATTGCGAATCAAGATTTGGTCGCTAGAAGATGGCGCATTACAAACAGTAGGGGTATTCTTTATGCTAAGACAATTGACAAAAGTTGTGCAATTAGTATCTGCGCAAATATTTGACCCGACTATATGAACATTATTACAAAGGCAAGTTCTATTTTTTTCACCACCAACAATTGTCGAGTTTAAAGAAGTATCTAAGATATTATCGCAACCTCCACCAACAAATCCAAAACCACCCGTAGAGCAATTTGTACTACCGCCTATAACCGAACTACAAGCACCCGTAGAACAATTGGCTATACCTCCAACAACATTTGAATAAAGTGCTGTTGCTTTATTAAGACAACCATTCCCTACACTTGAAAAACATCCTGTGGCACAATTGCATTCACCTCCACCCACACTTGCAAAACATTGACAAGCGCAGTTCTTACATCCACTTACTATGGAAGAAAAGTTACAAGCCGTGCAATTACATTCACCACCTCCTATAAACGAATCAGTAGCAGTTTGTATTTTATTACAAAAACCTCCACTTATTGTTGAAGACTCCGAATTTGTACGAATTGCGTTATTGCAACCCCCGCCAATAGTGGCATTTGGCGAACAAGTAGTATTCCCAAATCCACCCGAAATATTACTATTACTACATAGTGCTATGTGAAAACCACCACCACTAATTGTGGAACAATTTCCACACGCTTTATTACAGAATCCGCTGTTTACAGACGCATTAATTCCGAAAGTGCAGTTTAAATTACCACCACCAATAAAAGAAAACGCACCCGAAGCGCAGTTAGAACAACCACTTAAAGCAGCACTACAAGCACCGCTTGATAGATTACCAACGCCACAACGATAGGTTGAACAAGTACCCGAACCTAATACGACTATGCCACCACCTCCCGAAGATGTGCAATTGATTGTGACTACACCTAATCCACTAACGGGAGATATGGTGATTCCCGTACCCGCAACAATTTGCGTGACCGCACCACCGCCTCCCGAACCCGCTTGTGATATTTTTACTAATGCCATAGTTTTGCTAAATTTTATCTAAACAGTTGTTTGTCGCTTATGTTTTGTGTTCCTTTTTTCTGCCGTTTACAAGCATAGTGGTTTAGTTACTGAATTTGTGATTACACAAGTGTTATGTTGAGTATGTTAGCCGCTATTGCATACGCTTCTTGATTTGCATCACCGCTTGTACCCCAATTCAAATATGTAGTCCCATCAATAAGTATTTGACCCTCGTAAACAACTACGTTATTTACATCACACAAGGCATACTGAAATGCGGCTTGACTACTTAGGTCATCATAACTCACATATAAACGTAAGGATACGACTACTTTCGTTTCGCCATTGCTTGAAATGTCAAAAGGATGTATTGGTAAATTGCTTACTGAAAATGCGGGGCTAACAGGTTGCGGAACAGGCGCGACACTACGAAGACCATTACCTATTGTAAATTTCACAAATGTCATAGTATTAAACTAATGTCCCGTTTCCACCAATCATAACAACATAAGCCGTGCTTGAAGCCGTAATCACCAATTGAGAAAGAGTATTTCCCGTGTCGGCACTCAGTTCTATTGTGGTTGCAGAAGGAATTGTCATCGTTTGAGAAACTGCATTTACAATAGTTGCCGTTCCCCCCGATGCCAATACCGAAACGCTTCTTGCAAAGGTTATTGTGAGGGTGTTTGCACTTGTGACGGTGAATAAAAAGGGTGGTTGGGCGTTCTGACTCATTTTAAGTGTTTAAAATTTCTTCTAAATCTAATTCTTGTATCAAATTTTGCCTCTTGTACAAGTGAAGTTTTACATCTTCAATCTCTTCGCTTGGCTCAAGGTGAATAATGATGAAGAGTTCAGTCATCTCACAATCCAATTCTTTAGAAAACTTGTCCAAAGTTTTGGTTATGAAATTTCCACAAATCCCTTCGCGGTTCATCATATCAAATCGCACGTTCAATATTTCATTGAAGGTTACGACCTCACTTTTTGAGCCTTGTACTAACTTTTTGTACTTTGGCTTTTCTTCTTCAGCATCCCAAAAAATCAATAGTTGAACTTCTTGGTTGCTCTTGTTTAGTTCTTGCGAAAAGTGGTTAATCCCATTTCGCATAATTTTTTCAACGTAGTCGGTAATCATTGTATTATTAGTTAATTACCGCGAATATACTAAGGCGTGTAAGTGTAGTCAATTGGTATGTTGCTAAATCCTAATGCGCCAAATTTGCCGCTTATAGTTCCCACATATCGCAAATTGATTTTTTTAGTTTGGTTTGGATTCACGACGAAAACATCCAAGAAAACCGATAGTAAATTTTGAGCAACTTTACGAGGGTCAAATTGAACATCAAGAGGGATTGTAGTGCTTTGATTCGCGCCGACAATGATAGGAGTGCCACCCCCTTTGAGAGTGGTAATAATAGTGCCTTCAACTTGAACATTTATCGTATAATCTGTAATTGCAAATTCTACTGACGTGGGGTTGTTGACAAGCAAGTCGGATAAAATCCGAATGTTACTCAAACCAAAGTTTTTGATTTGAAATGTCTGTAATTTATAAGTCAATTGAGCAGCTAACTTGTCTGCTTGTATTTTGAGATAAATTACATATCCTACAAACAGCAGAACGATGCCGCCAATAACTAACCCAACTTTTTTATTCATTTACGAAACTTGTAAATTGCAAAAATTACACCCCCAAGAACTACAACCCCACCAATCACCAACACCCAAGGAAAATCTTTTTTATTTGTTTGGGCGGGAGGTCTATTATTGCCTTGATTATTTACGTTTGTGTTTGAGTCTACCGATGGCACTTTAAACCCTAATTGACTCAAAGCACTTGAAAAGGTTTGCAATCCTGTTTGAAGGGCTTCACCACCTCTTCCCAAACGAAGACTACGAACTTCTTTCTCAAATCGGTCAACTTCGGCTTTTTTATCAGCATCCGTCACAAGGTCTTCCATAGTTGAATTATGCCTTCTAAGAGCCGCTTGATATTCGGGCGTTTCCTCGAAAGAAAAATTCATAAACGAGGTGTTGGACTTTGCTAACTGACGATAACCGCTGTTAAACCCAAAGTATTCTTGTTCTATTCCAAAATCGTTAATATCCATCTTATTTCTTTTTTAGTAAAAAGTAAGCTACTCCGCTAACAGCCACCAATCCAAGTCCAATCAATACAAAAGTCATTGTATTGTTTTTTTCGGGTGTAGGCAAGGGCGGTGGCACATAACTTCTATCATCTCCACCCATAGCATTTTCTAAACACTCATTGTAAGCATCTCTTTTACGACCTCTAAAAAGAGGTCTGCGACCACAAGCGGCAATACGCTGTTGTCTTCGTGCGCTTCCTCCTGTTGCTTGTCTTACTTGACCAACCTGTGAAAAAACATTAAGTCCTGTTGTTAATAAGGCATCGAGAGGAAAAGATTTATCTGCTGCGGGCGCGGCTGCTGCGGGAAGCGTGGGCGCAATAGGCGCAAGTCCTCCTTGATAAGAAGGCAACGTAGGAGCGGGTATTGGAGTTATTTCGGGCATTATTCAGATTTTTTAGACGTTATTTTATAAACGAGGTAGCCAAGCCCAACGAGGACTACTGCGCCAACCGCGAAATAGATAATTTTCTTTTTGTTATCCCCACCACCTAATGATTCGTTGATTTCTGCTATTGCGGCTGCTTTTTCATCAGCGGTAAGGTTTGGGTTGTTTTGAATTGCCACAATAGGGTCAAACCCACTCTCTTGCGCTTTTATGACCTCTTCAGCAATTTTTCTTTCTTGAGGAGTCATGGTAGCATCTACTGCCTCTTCTTCTTTTTGGGCTTGATTTAACTCCGCGCTGATTTCCATCAACTCTTTTTGGTTCTTGAAATTCTTTTTGGTGTCAACCAATTTGAGCAAACCCGCGATAACACCACCGCCCGCACCAATAAGTGCTGCCGTTACAGGGTCTGAGAAATTTACAAAATCGGAAGTCGCCTCACTTGGAAGTTGTGGGTTTTTGCCCGCTGCTGCTCGACACTTTTTACCACACACAAAAGGTTTTTTACCTTTACCCGCATTGATAGCAGCATTGAGTTTATCTACATTTCCACCAAGTTTTTCCCACTTCTTTTCCAACTTTTCCTTGGCTTCAGCAGTAAGCAAGTTGAATTTTTTTGCTGATGCGCGGAAATTTAGGCGTATCAACCCAAGAGCAGCCCCTCTTGCGGGTGCAAGACCCGCAGTTGCAATACCTCTTCCTACTTTACGCAAAGCATCACGCAGTCTTCTTCTACCACGACCGCCCGCATTTTCATATTCTTCGATTTCAGTAACGGTTTGGTCAAATACTGAACGAACTTTGTCTTGAAGTTCTTTCTTTTTTTGATTACCCTTAACGCCTTTGAAAAAGAATGTAGTCTTATCGGGGTAAAGGTCAAGAACATTCAAGAGCATTTCATCACGCTTGTTATCGTAAAGAAATGTGCCTTCCTTTTTATTGAAGTTATCTCCGTATTTTACCTCTTTCTCTTGCTTCATGTTTAAATTCTTTAGAAAGTAATACCCTTCGCTTCCAAGCCTTTTCTCAATAAGGTTGAATACAATGTAAATGACCAATCAAAACCATCAAGGTCGCTCATTAGAATACCCTTTAAGTCTTGTTTTGAGTCGCCCGTAAGCCATCCACAATTATCGGTTTCTCTTACGCCATATACGTTTTGCAGTTTGAGCCAATCCGCTTGATTGTTCACCGCTTGCAAAACCGCCTTATAAACCCTTTCTTCCGTTCCGCTCAATTCGCAGCCTCCTAACGAAACCTCTACGTCCTGTGCTAAAGACAATGCGGCTGAGTCCGAAAGCGTAGCAGTAATGCCTTGTTGTTGCAGTTGTTGCAACTCCTGTGATGTTTCTTGCTTAAATTCCTTATCATCCTTACCTTCTTTAGACGCTTCAATAGTCTTCTTTATGGCTCTCCAAATTCCATATCCCGCGCCAACTATTGCGGCTAAACCGACAACAGCTACTACACCTTTTGCCCAAGTAGGTAATTCATTAAATTTCATAGTTATATGCGATTTTCTTCAAAGTTAAACATAGTTTTTGTAAAGTGAATTTCCGTCATAGTTCATTTCAACGTGCTTATTCTCAAAGTTGCGTATAAAATCGTCTATGATTTTCATTCGATTATGGTTCGCCTCGTTGGGCGATGTAATGAAAACTTGCGTGAATACATTGTAAGCATCAATGCGTGGATAGCCTAATCCTAAATAGATTAGCAACCCATTGAGGTCTGCTTCTGTTTCATTAGCCATATCCGTATTTAGATAGTAGTGACTAAATTCGTGAAGCAAAATTGCCATGCGCATTGGTATCGTATATGTTTCAAACTTCTTTTTTGAAACTTCTATAATACCCTTACTTCTGCTGATTCGGGCGGGTGTCTTTAGAGGTCTTCCACTCTCGTCAATAATATCATCTAAGTAGTCAATTCGGAACTTTCCGTCATCCGATGTGTAAACACTTCCTTTGGCTGATATATATCCCGCTTTGGCACTAAACTCTTCAGCAAACCGCACAAACCGTTGAATAGTAGGATTGGCGTGGTTAAATGCCGTTAACTTCCTTTTGAGTGGAAGTTTCTTCATCTCCAAAACTTTATAATCCCTATCCATTCCGCCATTCAATTCCTCTTGACTCTTGATGATGACTTCGCATTTCTCAGAAGTGATTGGCATACGGACAAATAAATCTTCCTGTTGAGAAACAACGCAATAACGATTGGTGAAAACCGTGTTTGGTCTTGACGGGTCGCTAACCTTGAGATATATCTTCTTTGGCGAGCGAACAGCAATCCGAATCATTATTGTGCAAGGTTTACCCTTGGTGTGTGCTATTACTTTCATTTACGAAACTTTCTGTATGCCCAAATTCCGCCAACTAAAAGAATTATGCCTATTCCTAAGTATTGTGCGGGTACTCCAAAAATGGAGATGCTCATTGGTTTTTCTTCTTGATTCATAACTTCTTGAGTATTAAAGTCTAACGAACCTTCTTTTTGTTGTTCAAATACCCATTCTTTGAATGACTTTGTGCTTCCGCTTGATTTGTATTGTTGATTAAGCGTCATCAGATTTCTGATTTTCGATTTCCGATAACGTATCCGATAACACCACCCGCAATACCAACCATAATAGCATTTTGTCTTAGTAGCGTTCCTAAAATAAGACCGCCTACAAGACCCATCAAAGCACCGTTCAAACGCTTAGATGTAGCATCGCCTACCATTGAGGCATACTTGCCATCCATAACCGCCTTAATCTTTGCTGTTTGACTTCCTTTCATTGAAATTATTGCTTTCTGTTTTTATAATAGAAATAAGCACCGACTCCTACTAAGCCAAGCAAAATCAACCAACCATAGTTGCGTTTGATTTCAAATTTTCTTTCGGGAAGCGTAGTTTCCTCGGTTTGAGAAGTTTCACCATCTAAGTTTAGATAGTTGGTTACTGACTTGCCAAGTATTTGGCTAAACATCTTCTCCTTCATCATTTCGCGAGTAAGCAAAGTGGCTTCTTTCATAGCCTCGGTGTGATTCTTTAGAAACCCACTCCCTTGCTTCATTAGGTTACGATAACTAATGTTCCTATCGTGTTCCTTGAGGACAACATCGCCTTTTTGATTCACAAGGAAAGAAATGCGAACAACGCGATTAATCATTTTTAGATTTCCGCTATTAGCCTCAACCGCTTTAGTTAAGTCCTTGGCTTTTAGGGAATCATATTGCACAGCGCATATATCCAAAACATCGGCAGTAGCACGAGGATACAATAAGAAAGCCTTGCTCATCTCTTGAATAAGCAAGTCTTCTTTTTCCCGTTTACTGAACAGGCTGAAGTTCTCTATTG
>Ga0209400_1000479_pt1 | contig 34960 bp, 55 predicted proteins | sample M_130807_EF_Meta_FD_187313 | JGI IMG/M metagenome (GOLD analysis project Ga0209400, IMG submission 187313) | Freshwater microbial communities from Lake Montjoie, Canada to study carbon cycling - M_130807_EF_MetaG (SPAdes) (version 2) | ecosystem: Environmental > Aquatic > Freshwater > Lake... | reverse complement strand
GTAGTTTGCGCGGTTGTTTGTTCGCCAAAACTACTTTTAGCAAATGCCAAATTATTGACTGTAATTTGTTCAAACCGTGCAATTGCCATTTACATCACCAATGGTTTGTATGGGCGTAGCAATGTAGCCACGCCAAATGGAATGTCTTTTAACTGATTGTCAGTTGTATTGCTACGATTGTTATACAAGTGCGTAAACAACAACAAACCCGCTTGCTTAATAACGGGATAGGTTTGCAACGGATTAGGTGCGGTTGTGTACTCGCAAATAATCGGTGCGGTCATTTGGCTATTGATAGTTGTCGGCAAAGATTGAATAATTACCTTGTTGCCGCTTGCATCGTAATAGTATTGCGTTGAAGATACAGTAGTTAAAACGGGCGGTGTACTGTTATCCCAATACGCTACGCGTTCAATTGTTACGCCCGCCATGTCAGGGTATTGGTTTTGCGATACTTCGGGCAAATCCAAACATACGGGCGATGCGGCTAGGTTTTCAGCACCGTACCAAACACGGTAGGTAACTGAAAAAATAGATAAGCCTAAATAATCTTCAATGGCTTGTCGAACCGCAAGTTCTAATGATTGCAAATAAGCATCTTGTGATTCATCTTCAAACAAATTTATTTGATTGGTGATTTCATCCAAGGTTAACCAAGGCGTAACTACATCGCGGTCTATCTGTTCTGTTTTTACATAACTGAACGGATTGCGGGTAGATGCCCCGTAAGGCGCACCTAGTAAATCGCTATTTACTGACATTTAAGCCCCCTTTTAGGCGGCACTCATACGAACACCCGCGAACGGGTCGCGCACGGTGCTTACCATACGCTTTTCGGCGTACATCGTTACAAAACCCGCCTGTGTTTGTTCAAACATTTGGATGCTCATTTGTTCGGTGTCGCCGATTGTTAAAAAGCGATTCCAGTTTGCCAAGTAGATTGGGAAATCTGCGGAAAGGTATGCGTTCGGGATAACAGGCCAACCAAAAATGTGACCAATCGCGCAACCATCTTTTTCGCCTAGTTCTAAAAACAAAGGCAAACCCGCCGTATCTTTTAATTGGCGCAATGTTTGAATCATAGCAGGGCTAATGTGCCAAGCAGTTGAATCTAGCGACCAATATTGCGGGGGCAAGGCGTTAGCCATGTTGACCACTTTGTTATAAGTTACCGTAGTGCCGCCATTGCTAACCGTAGCGATAGTATGAATACCATTTGTGATAGCCGTGCCGCTAGTACCAAAAGCACTACTAGCCCCGCTAGTGTAACTATCCAAACCGCGCAAACCGCTAGTAGCACCAGTTGATGTAGTTGTGCTACCCGCTTGGTCATTGTTAAGCACCATTGATTGACCTTCAAGTTGTGCAAACTCAAGTGCCAAATCTTCAACAAGTGTTGCATCAAGTCCATTAACATCACTTAGCACCGCCGTTCTGATTGGCAATTGTGCAACCAATACGCGCACGGGTAATTGCCAAATAGAAGTATTGACATTAGGCGAACCGCTATCAGGCGTAAATGTATAACCCCAAGGGTTTGTAGAATTTGCGGCGTTACCAGTTTTGGCAACGAATTGGGCATCAGAGCCTTTAACCGCGATTTGGCGTGAGCCTTGACGCAAAGGGTTTGCTTGACGCAAAGCCGCAAACGCATCATCAAAAACAACATTACCACCGACACCCGAACCCGAACCAGTAATCGCGCTTGCTTCACGCAAATCGATGTTTACTTTGCCGCCTTCGGTGATGGCTTGTTTGATTCCGTTCAAGATTTTTTCGGTGATAGTCATTTTGAATTCCTGTTTAAAAAAAGCGGGGGATTTTCGCCCCCCGCTAATGGCAACGCAACTATTAGGTAGCAGTTCCAGTTGAACGGTAACGCACCAATGCGTTAGGGTCACGAACCGATGTTGCCAAACGCTTTTCACCAAAGAATGTGATAAAGCCTGGGGCAGTTTGGTCGTATCTACGCATAATCATGTTCAAACGGTCAATGATTGTGTGACCGCGTGTGAAATCACCAAAGTACATTGGGTACAAACTTGTTGTAGCCGCAGAACCTGCCGTTGTTTGCGATGGTGTATCGCAATACTTGTTTACGACAACATCAAAGCCCAACAATTGACCTACGATACCCTCAACTGACAAACCTTCGTTACGGTTGAAGATAGGTGCGCCGTTGTTATCCTTCAATGCACGAATCGCGTTCAACAAAATTGGGTTAATCATGAACTTTGTTGATGGTGTCCAATATTGTTGTGGCAACTGATAAATCGTATTGATTACATCGTTATAAGTAATATTGTTTGCGCCAACGGTGTTAGCGTTAGTGGTCAATTGGTCATAAGTAGCAAGGCTATGCAAACCGCTTGATGAACCAGTACCGCTAGAACCAAATGCCGCAGTAGTGCAAGTACCACCCGCATAGGTAGCGTTAGCACCCGCGTATTGGTCTAAACCGCGCAAGCCATTTGTACCGCCGTAGGGGTTAGTTGCTGATTGTGCCGCTTGGTCGTTGTTTTGAACCATTGAAAGGGCTTCACTTTGTGAAAACTCCATCAACATATCGTCAACAACATTGGCTTCCAAACCATCAATGTCATCCAAAGCCGCAGTACGGATTGGGAATTGAACATTCAGGTCTTGCAGAACCAATTGCCAAATAGTTGTATCTTCAGTTGTAGCCGCGCCATTGTTTTGAATGGTGTAGCCCCATGCCGCACCCGCATTACCAGTTTTGACACGGAATTGATAAGAAGAACCATCAGTAGCAACGGTGCGTGACAAACCGCGCATGGGGTTAGCCAAACGCAAAGCGGCAAACACGGGGTCATAAGCGGTGCGACCACCTTGATTGTTACCTGAACCTGTCAATGCTGATGCCTCAAGCATATACGCATCGCGTTGGCTTTCGTCAGCAAAAATTTGCAGTTCTTTTTCTACGCGGGAATTGCTTTTGTAGAAAGAAGAAAGTTGTTCCTTAACAGAACGGTTCACATCTTGGCGAACAGTCTTAGCGGGCTTGATAACGGCGGGTGCTTGAATCGATGCTACTTTGGCTTCCAAAGCGGCAATAGTTTCTTGCATTTCGTTTTTAATCGCTTCAACGGCGGCGGGAATTTTTGCTTCTACGGCGGCAATGCTTTCGCTTTGCTTGGCTTCGATAGCATCCAGTTTTTCAATGATTGCTTGTGACATGATTTAACCTTTAATTTTGGTATCAAGAATTTTAAGAAGTTCACGGGTTTCTAAAGCCGCGAGAATTTCCGCTTCGGTAGCCTCCGCATCTGATTCACTCAGAATAGGCGCAATTTCAATAGGCGTTGTAACTACATCGCGCAGTTCTAACACCTTTTTGAATGTAGATGCGGCGGCTACCGCATCCTTTTTAGATAGCCCAACTTCACGCAAGGCTTGTTCTAAAACTTTTAAATCCGCAGAACCATCAGCGCGGAAATATTCCAACTTGCTAACTTCTGCTTGTGGGTTGTTTGGATACATAACTACGGATACTTCGCGTAAGCCGCCTTTTGTGATTTGAAAATATGCTTCATCAGATTGGTCGGGTTCGCCATCAGCATTTACCATTTGGTATTGTTCGGCATAAGCACCAACGGAAACGCCGCCAAACATAGCGGGTGATTCTTGCATTACTTTGTAAAGGTCAGAACCCATTGTTGTGTTTGTGTACAAACGCCCTTCGGCTTTCATTCCTGTATCGTCAAACTCAAACGCATCCCATTGACCAACGGGGATTGCATCCGCATCGTGATTTACAAACATGGGTAGGGGGCGACCTGATTTAGAAAAATCTTCTGCCCATTGCATAAACCCTTCGGGTTGATAATTGAACCGCCTACCATCTGCGCCTTCACGCGCACCCCAAGTAGTTACGGTTGCTTCAATTTTTCCTGTGCTTTCGCCCTGCTTTTCCAAAACTAATTTGGCTTCGCAAACCATCATCAGGTTTTTTACGGTCATAGATTACCTCATCGATTTTTGTTCGGTCGATGTCATATATTGTTTTAGGGGGTCGCCCTCTTTTGGGGGGCGGTTCTGTATTTGGCTTATATGTTGCCAAGGATGCTATCACTAATTTAAAAATAGTGGACAATTTATTTTCACTTGCCGATATTCATTTTGCGGGTTTGATTTCCACCCCCGCCGCCCGTATCTTGGGGGGATGTTCCCGCAATCGGTTTATCTTTCCCGCCTTTATCAATCAATTCATCTGCCCCATCCATATTGGGCATCCCCAAATATTCACGCGCTTCGTTGGGGGTCATAATCCCGTTTGTAACGCCCGCGGTAGCAAAATTCATTTGGTCTAACGGTGCGCCTTTTAAGAAATTGCGCGTATCAAATTCAATGCACAAATTGGGATAGCCAACAAACAAATGTTGCTTTAATTTCTGCTGAATGTTAATTAAAGTTGGGTACATTGTGGATTTATAGAATTCATCCATCATTGTTTGGGTATTGTTGTACTTAGAATCCCCGATACCAATCATTGCCGCGGGAACGCCAAACAAACCGCAAATCCGTTTCATGGTTTGTTCTTTTAACTTAGCCGCATCCGTATCTTGCAGGGTCAACATATCCAACGGGGTGTACTTCATGCCTTGGTCTAGCAACATACCCTGACCCGCTTTGCTTGGGTCACTTGGGCGGCTAGAAACCATTGCCGACCATGCTTCTTTCAAGCGGGCGGCAATTTCCTTATATTTGCCATCAGGAATAACACTTTCGGTAGTAAACATTCCGCTTGGCTTTGCGCCGTTTTGCATGATGTAGTTGGCGTAAAGGTCAATATCTTGGTCTAGCGAAACCAGTTCTGCCGCCAAAATGCCTTTGTTGAAACCCGCAGAACCTTGCCAGTTCATTTCCTTAATGTGCATCACTTGGTTAAAGTTAAGCGGTTCATCACGGTTAAAACCGTAAGCGGGCGTACTTAAACGATACGATGGGTAACGCGCAGGGGTGATTGTTACGGCAATCAAGGTTGAATCCAAAAGGTACATTTCTAACGGGGTTTCCGTTGTACTCTTTTGGTCTTTTCTCCACCAAAGGGTAAATGCTTCGCCCGCAAGTTCGTACCACATTAACCATTGATACCAAAATTCGTAGGTGCTTTGGAAATGGTTGGGTTGCGCCAAAAGGTTTGCCACTTGCTTGGCTTTTGCCTTATCCCGTGCGCCTACCAAATCGGATTTAATGGCATCCACATAAGTACCATCTTCCGATTGGCTAACCACGCGAATAGGCAATTGGGATAGGGCGCGGGCTTTAGCCGCAACGCAAGCCATGATTGTGCTATTGCGCGTAAGCAATGACATATCCACGGGGCGACCCGCGTTATTGGTCGCGCCTGTGGTTACATAAAGAATTTGAGTATTGACATTAGGGTTTTTACTATTGCCCTGATAAACGATGTTATTGCCTAGCGCAGATTGACCAAACAATACATTTGATTCGTTTTTTTGGTCTTTATTGCGCTTGAAAATGTCGAAAATAGCCATGTTTTTACCCAATTTCTTAATGGTTTACCATTCAAAACTTCTAAACCCAAATGTATCAGAAACAAAAACATTGTCTAGATGGCAATGCAAAGCCATAATCATTGCAATAATTCCGTCAACTTTTGCGGATGTATCGGCTTCATTCTTGCGAACTTTCACATTTCCATTTACATCCGTATAAACTTCGGCGTTGCCTAGTTGCCAACCAACAAACGGGTTGCCATCGTGCATAATGCCTTTTTTCAAAATCAATTGTTCTGCGGTTTTAGATGGGTTAGATAGAACCGCCATTCCCTGCCCAACCTTCTTTACGGGTAAACCCTCGGAATACAAATTAGCAACCAATGACGCGGCGTTGTACGGGTCGTAGCCGATTTCTTTAACATTGTGCTTAATACATTGTTGCTTAATGTAGGTTTCCACTTCGTTAAGGTCGGTTACATTGCCTTGCGTTAGCCGCAATATGCCGCTTGCATGGGCTTGTAGAAAGATAGATTTATAGTGATTGGGGATTAGGTCTAAACTTTCTTCGGGTAAGAAAAATTGAAATTCTGCAAAGAACTTTTCTTCCGAATATCGGTGCAAAGTGCATACGGCGTTCAAGTCGCGGCTATATGCCAAGTCAAACGCAATAAAAGTTGATTCGGGTTTATCTTCGGGCATAGGGAAAACTGAATCATCCCAATACCTTCTATCGACCCACGCGCTATTTGCGCTTACATAGATGTTCAGTTGCTTACAAAGAAATTCGTTAAGGCTTGCGGGCTTAGATTGCGCTTCGTGCGCCATGTGCCTTATGTGTTCGGTAGTAACCGATATGCCAAGCATAGGGTTGGCTTTAGCCCAAGTTTCTTCGTTTGACCATTCATCACCCGCATCGATGGAATACAGTAAACCAAACCATCGGTAGTTATCTTCTGCCGTGCCGCGTAGCACCGTGCGTAAATGGTTTAAATCTTCGTAGAACTTGGTTTCGCGGGTAAACGATGCGGTAGTTAGGTACATACGCAAAGGGTTCTTACGCGCACCCATACCGCTATGCAAAACTTCAATAGATGACCTTTCGGTAATCTGCGCCGCTTCATCAATCATCGCGCACGATGGGTTTTTACCATCGCCTGTTTTTCTATTATCACGGGATAGCGCACGGTAAGTAGAAGTGGAATCACCCGCTTTCTTTAGTTCGCTTCGGTAAACAACAAACTTTTGTTGAAACTCATGCACCATATTTTCAATGATGGCTTTAGATGAATCAAAGCAAATACTTGCCTGTTCGCGGTTGGTCGCCAAAGTAAAAACTTCCGCGCCCGCATCCCCAAACTGTAATTCGTAAAGTGCAATGATTGATGCCAAAGTTGTCTTGCCTGATTTACGCGGCACAAACAAAATTACATCAGTTACCCAACGAATCGTTTTATCTTTTCTATTCCTAAACCCATAAACGGCGGCTAGAAACAAAATCTGAAACGGTTGCAGTTGGATAGGCTTGCCCGCTTCCGCACCTTTAACATGGCGGCAGAACTTGGCAAACTTTAAAATGTGTTCGGCTTTTTCGGGTACAAATTCATAAGGCGCATCCCGCCGTTCCACCATATCTAGGAATCGTTGGGCGGCTAACCTTACATCTTCGCAAGCGGTAATGTCGCCAAGGGTTACGCCCCTAGCGTATTGAAAAGCGGGTTCAAGCAGTTGCGAATAACTCATCTACTTCGGATGCCTTATTCTTAATCTTTGGGCGACCCCTTGCCACTAATGCTAGTTCGGCAAGAATCTTTATCGCTTTGTCCATTGATTCGGTTCTTATCTTGTAATACGGGCTAGGTGCATCGCCCGCGTTGTAGTGGTAAATCGCGCCATGTTCCAATAATCCAATGTGCGCCTTAACCAAAGTTTCCACCACCAAAACCAAAGAACCAATTAGCAGTTCATCAGATGCAGTTAACGCACCCGTTGAATTTTCCACTTCGTTCCTGATGGCGGTTTCAAACGCATCGGCGTTCCAAGTGCTTGGATTACGCAAAAACGCAATAATTTGTTTGGGTGCTTTTTTCATTTTTTCATCTTAAACGGTTTGTTGCGTATTAGCAACCTTATAACCCCCCCTATCTTTGCCTTTCTGCGAAAGAAGCACCGCGCTTGCTTTCCAATAAACTGAAAATTTTTTAGTTTTTGAAACCAAAAGGCTTATTATTCCAACCCTGTGTTGTATTGATGCAACATATACGCATAGTCATGCTTTGTGTAATCTTTTGCACCATCTTGGGCGTAGTGCCTATAGATGCCTTGCTTTTCTAGCCCTGATTTTTGGCTATGGCAATTGTGGCAAAGGCTTTGGAATATGTTGCGGCTAAAGGCATGGCTACCTATGTGCTTCCATGCAAACAAATGGTCTATATGCTTTGCTGATGCCACTATGTTGCGTGATAGGCAACCTTGGCATAGTGGTTGTTTGCTTATTTGTACTGCCCTAATTGTTTTCCATAACGGCGTTTGATATGCGCTATCTGTTTCACGGGTAGCCATGTTGTCTAAACCGCCATGATTTAGGCAGTAAGTGTTTAGCCTAGTTCTTGGGTTCTTGCATCCCAACTCTGAACACTTTTGGTTTGATGGCATCGTTGGCATGGTCTATGTATCCTGATGCGTGTGCGGCACGGGCTACTTGTAGTGCCTTTGCCTTTGTGGGAAATGGCCCTTTACTGCCCCAATACCATCCTTGTTGTGTCTTGCGTATCGGCATATCAACTTAGGAATCGTAGTTTGTAAAGGGTGCTATTGATAAGGTTAGCAATGTTATCTACTTCGTTTTGAAGTTCGCTATCCTGTGGAAAGTTAGGCGCACGGCGTAGGGTTGCTACTTCATCTTTCAGGTAGGTTAAATAAACAACGGGGTCTGTTGCGGGCAATTCGTATTCGGCTTGGTACTTGGTAAGTAACCCGTATTTGCCTTGGAACGCCTCTACAAAGTTATCGACCAATTCGCCAACTTCATTGTAAAAAGTACCTAATGCCATGTGTTCGGAGAAACTAGGCGTTTGGAAATGCAGAATATGGGCGTTTGTGACGCTATGCAATAGGCATTGCACAAACTGCATTACGGGGTCGTTTTGGGCGGCTTCAGCGCGAAATTTAACCATCATAATCCTTCAGGTAGTGGTACATCATTAGGCCATAAGCCGTATTCTTGCAATTTTCGCACCGTTTTCAAATGTGCGGCAAGCCAAATCTTTTGCCGTTCGGCTTTATCCAGTTTGCCGCCTTGGTCTATTTCCATGTGGCATGAATAACACAAACTGCTAATTAGGTTGTCATCAGCACGAATGCCGCGGCCCTTGCCCCCTTGCCAATTAGTGTGGGCGGCTACTACCGTTCCATCGTCTGCGCCGCAATGTTGGCATGGTATTTCACGGGCGTTGCGTAATAAGTCAGAACTACGGATGTATTGGTGTTTTGGGAATCTCATTCAATTTCTACCACTAAGTTACCGTTTGATTTTATGTAATTTCTTGTTTTTTGCACATAGCGTTCAAATTCTGCGCGGGTTACGCTTCCCTGTTGCAAATCGGCATATTCCAGTAATTCCCGCACCGCTTGGATGCCAACCCCATCTAATCCCATTTGCATGGTGCTTTGGTAGCGTATAGCGGCTTTGTGTAGGCTTTCTTGGGCTTTTTGACATACGGGCAACACTTCAGGGCCAACGCCGTTTTTAGCCATCATTTCCGAAAGGTTTAGCACATCTACTAGGGTTCGCCAATCCTGTATCGTGCCGTTGCCTTTGGTGATTGATTCCAAAGCGGCATATTCGTTTAGTCGCAATTTATCTAACAAATGTCTAGGTGTATAACTAGCCCCAACAATTCCATGTGCAATTGGGTCTAACAATGCCCAAAATTTGCGTTTAGTGCGTTTACGCATTTTTACTGTTTTGTCTTAGGTGTTTGCCTGTAATGCGTTTGTTCCAACATGATTGGCAAATCCATTTATGCCCCATGTCTATGCCGCCTTCGGGCGGTTTATCAATATCGCATTTAGTGCAAAGTTTAAATTTGTGATTGGCAAACCGTGCGCCAATGTTTATTTGCGGCATCATGGTTCTTGCGCCCTGTCTTTTTCTTCTTGTAAATGCGTAGCCAATTTCATTACGCCATCTATTTCCAATTCGGCAAATTGTTCTTCAGATAGCAAAGCAATAACTTCTACACCCTCAAACATAACCGATTCAATGTTTTCGGCAAATGTGCCGTATTCATCGCGTTCGTAAGTCATTTTGCAAGTGACGGTTTCGCCGCCCGCACCAGTTTCAGCATTAAAGGTAAATTCGTAATCACTCATACGGGCGCATCCTCAAAATTATCGGGGTTGAACTTAGGGGTTTTACGCCCCTTATCTTTTGGGTTTGGAAACGGGGGAAAGGGCCAGTTCATGCCGCTACCGCCTGTGGCATTTGTGCAAATTGAGCCAAGGTAACAATTTTTACTGTACCTTTGTCCATTGCGTGAACCCAATTCCTGTGGCAAACATAGCGGATACATTGCAGTTCTGTAGATGGAATGGTTTTATCAATCCAAACATTGTTGAATTCATCCAACATAATTACAAGGTTGTTTTTCTTGGTAGATGCGTGTTTCATTTTGCGCTTTCGTTTAGACCGTGATGCAACGGCATGGTTGCAGTATAAGCGGGCTTATATATCCTACGCAAGTATGGGGTTATTCTGTTGCTTTTATGCCATTGCGTTCGTTAGCCGATTCGGTGCGCCATACCTCACTACGCATTTGGGCGGCGGCTAACATGAACTTCAGGGTTTCTTCTTGCTCAATTGCCACCGCCAAACCACGCAATAGTTCTTGATATTCGGGATGGGCATAGGCTTCCCGTTCCTGTGCCGCCGCGCTTTCGTAACCCGCTTCCATTGCTACTTTCATCAGCAACGCCTTTTTGGTTTTACGGAATTCTTCTAGGTAGATGCGTTCGCTTTTAGCCTTGGCGTATTTAGGCGCGTTTGTAATGATGTAATCGATGGCTTTGTACGGTGCGTTCATTTAATTACCCCAATCATTCGTAATGCGGCTTCAGGGCTATCGATACGGGAAAGAGTACCACCGCCCCAATTCTCGAAAAAGTCGGCTTGTAAAGGCGTTAAACGCCCTTTCTTTGTGCTTTTAATTTCTACCAAGAATGTATGCCCACGGTAGCCAACTAAAAGGTCAACGGGTAGTCCAATAATCCAAACATAAGCACCCGCGGCGCGTAGCGCAGAAACGATTTGTTCTTGGTTGGCATCAACCCTTGCGGCGTATCGCATTTAAATCCTTTTGTTCATTCATTCTGCGCTTTAAATCATCGGCGGCTTTTTGCCCGCGTTTGGCGGCAATTTCTTTAATAATTTTGTTCCACCATTCAATTGCTTCGCCTTTGCCTTCTTCCAATTGCTTTTTGCGGTAACGGGCAATCCATTCCCGCGCTTCACAATCCTTAAAGTGTTCCATGTCCATCAATATCGCCAGTTAGTTCCAAGGCTTTGCGGATAACCCATAGCGGGTAACTAACCCCATCCCGCACCCTGTCCAATATTCGCATTGCCATTTTGTATGTCATTTAATCACCGCAAAAACAATCTATAGATTGGTCGTCAAAAATTTGCATTTGATTTGCTGAAAAATTATGCAATTCACGATAAGACGGATGACCTTTGTTAAATCCTGTTGATTCTTTGCTCATTTGAAAAACATCACTCTCCATTTTTGCCCACCACAAAACTTTTTCAGGATTCAATCTTGCAATGTTTACTTTTTTATCTACGCTTTTTAAAAAACAAAGGTCACAATTGCCAAGCAAAGATTCGCCGCGATGAATTTGCAGTTCTAAAGTAAAAGATTGATTAGCCCAAAATTGATTAATTGTTTCTTTTGTAACTCCTGATAAATAAAGTGGTAATTTGCTTTTATTCATCTTTGCGGCGCGTCTTGGTTCATCAGCACGAATACCAACAAAATCATTATTGTCGTTTTCATCGTGTTCCCAACCAAGGCTTCGCAAGTAACGATGTATTGTTCTAATTTTTAATTGACCTGTACACCATCGTTGAGCAGGATTAGGCAATTTTTTGTAGTAATAAATACATTTTTCAAACGGTTCACCATTTCTTGATGCTGATTCAAAATCGACAACTTTAAATGTTGGTTTTCCATCTACTAAATCCCATTCAAGCCAATTTATATGAACATTCCAAGTTTTACTAAAATTATTAACAAACCGCAAAGTTGCTTCATCTTCTTTGCCTGTATTAGCAAAACAAACAACTGCATCTTCAGGTAGGTTCATATCGTGAGCCTCTAAAACTTTGTAAAGCATATATGCAGAAGTTCTACCACCTGAAAAACTAATACAAGTTGGTTCAATGATTTTGTATGGGTTGCTCATGATTTTTTCCTTTAAGATTTTGAACGCAATTTAGCCATTTTTGCCAATACTTCTAAAGGAATTGGTGCGGCATTTTTTGAATCTGCTTTAATTTTTTCTAAAGCAGGGTCAGGCAAGTTATTGCTTGGTACTGTAATTCGCACAATGTCGGCGGGGTTTTGTTTGGGTGCGTTAGTGCTTCTTACCCAATTGCGCCATGTTGCAAACCAATCCAACTTAACGCCCTTTTGCCCTGCCTGTGAAATCCAATAATCTTTAAATTGGTCAAAGGTTTTTTGTGCGTTTAGTTCGGGGCGTTGTTCAACTAAAAAATCGCACCATTCTTTTGGAAAAAACAAATCATTGGCGAGGCGTGAGCCGCGTTGTTCTTTCTTATGGTTATTGGTTATTGGTTTATGGTTATTGGTTGGTTGAACATCTGTTAAATTTATGTCTAACGGTTGTTCAACGGGCGTTGAATTCTTGTTCATTGCGCGTTTAGCCGCTGATGCTTTACCCGCTTTACTTGCAATGTTTAATTGTTGTTTGTAATGTTCAATTTCTTTATCGCACCGTGAATGATGCCAATGCGTTTGTTGTTCGTTCAATGTAAAAAACATTTCTAACAAACCTTCTAACATGGGCGTATTGTCCCTAGTGTTAGTTTTCATGCCAAGTTCAAATAAATTATTTGGCAATGGCTTTTCAGTATCGTAATAAAGCCATATCAATTTTAAATAAACGCCAATTTCTTCATTTGTTAAAAATGAAGTGTCCTTGATGAAATCACCAATATGATGCTGATAGTAGTGCATGACCACGCCCCAAAATTTCCCCCAAAAGAAACGGCGGCAGGAGGGGGGTGTTCTCTTTTCGGTTGGGTAGCAACTCCCAACCTAGCCGTGTTTCAAAAAATTGTATCAAAGAATCATTAATGTATGCAAATCTTTGCGTTCTTCATGGGTCATAAAATAATACAACCCTTGCGTGTAATCTTTATGCAAATGGTAGCAAATCAATTGATACAACGAATCTTCCATCGATTGATTTGCATACGCAAATGCAAGGTGTTCCATCATCAATGATTTGTGATGTAAATATTTTTCTATTTTTGTCATTTGAACCATTCGGGTTTAAGTACCTTCAATTGCCAAAGTCGCGCCTTGGGTATCTCTTTCCATTGGCTAATTGCCGATTGGTTGATGCCCAATATTTGCGCTAATTCGGTTTGATTGCGTACCTTAGTTAACAATTCTTGTTTAGTCATGTCACATTATAAGTTTACTTATAGGCTTAAAACTAAGGGAAATCCCTAATAAATATATTTTTAAAAGGGCTTCTAAAGTCAATATTAGTGCGCTTATAATCTAGCCATGCCCCGAACTTCTTGGGGTCTTATAGGAGAAATGCAAATGAAATATGTAAATCAATTTTCAGCATACGAAGTTCACAACCCAAGTTTTAATGACTTGACCCTTTCCCAACAAATTGAATACGGCATTAATGATTGGGCCGTTGAGGGCAAAAGTGGTCATTTGTACTTTGGTCGTACTGAACAAGAAGCATTAGAAATTGCTAAAGGTTTTAACTTTAAATAAAACAAGCGGGGGCTTAGTCCCCCATCAAAGGACAAAACAATGAAACAAAAAATTATCACCACTTTAATTGAATGTGCTTTAGCAATTGTCATCTTTGGCGGTTGGGGCGTAATGTTGGCATGGCGGGGTTAAGCATGAAATTAATTTATCGCTTTCAAGATTTGTGGCGTATGCCATCAGCAAAAGAAATGGCGGCTAAAGAACTTGAAGAAGCAAAACGCCGTTTCTTAGATGCTCAATCAGCAATGGAATACGCCCGCCGTATGTCGGATTACCATGCCGACCGAATCAAACGCCTTACCAACTATTTAGAAAGTTCAACATGAAAAATCTATCCACCGCATTGGTCAAAGCACAAAAGGCGTTTGGCCCTGCTTTAAAGACCTCTACAAACCCGCATTTCAAATCCCGCTATGCCGACCTTGCTTCTTGCGTTGACGCGGTTATAGACGCGCTAAACAACAACGGTATTTTCCTGTTTCAAACAACTTCAGAACATATCGATGGCATTATTTGCGAAACAAGTTTTTTGCATGAATCAGGCGAACGGTTAGATTGCGGCAAACTATTCTTCCCCGCACCCAAGCATGACCCGCAAGGTTTTATGTCTTGCTTAACTTATATCCGCAGGGCTTCATTAATGGCGGCTACGGGGCAAGCCCCTGAAGATGACGATGGCAATGCCGCGGTGCGTAAACCTATGATTGATGAAAACGCGCTTGTAGACCACTTTGCGGCTATTGAGGCATCAACCGACCAAGAACAATTAAAAGCCGCCTATAAAGCCGCATACGCCGCTTGCAATGGCAATGCTGATTGGCAAAAGAAAGTGATTGCCGTTAAAGATAAAGTTAAGGCAAAACTGTAATGTGGCGTAAAAGGGAAATTCTTATGATTGAAAAAGTTGAACAAGGTACACCTGAATGGTTTGCCGCACGATTGGGTAATGTCACGGCATCTCGCGTTGCTGATGTAATCGCCAAAACCAAAAGCGGTTATTCAGCATCACGCGACAATTACATGGCGCAATTAATTTGCGAACGCATGACGGGTACGGTTGCAGAATCGTACACAAATGCGGCTATGCAATGGGGTACGGAAACTGAACCGCTTGCCCGCGCCGCTTATGAATCTTACGCGGATGTTTTGGTTGATGAAGTAGGCTACATTGCCCATCCAAGAATTGACCATGCAGGGGCATCACCTGATGGCTATGTAGGCTTGTTTGGTTTATTAGAAATCAAATCACCTCAATCAAATACGCATATTGATACATTGATTAGCGAACAAGTGCCTACAAAATACATAACCCAAATGCAATGGCAAATGGCTTGCACGGGTCGCGCATGGTGTGATTTCGTATCGTTTGACCCACGATTGCCAAAAGGGTTACAACTATTTGTTAAACGCGTTGAACTTGATACGGAATATGTGGCAACACTAGAAGTAGAAGTGGTTAAGTTCTTATCCGAACTAGATACCAAAATTAGTAAACTGTATGAAAGATTAAACCATGTCAACTAAATTAGATTTAATCGCCGTAGTAGGCGAATACACCGATGCCCAAGGCAACAATAAAAAACGGTTTGCCAAAGTGGGAACGCTATGGGATAAAGGGCAAGGCATCAGCATTAAAATTGACAATATGCCGCTTAATTGGGATGGTTGGCTAACCGCCAAAGCACCGCTTGAACCGCGCCCATTGCAAAAACAAGCCGCGCCTGTATTTGATGACGATGCGCCCTTTTAAATAATAACGGGGGAAATTAAGTACCCCAATTTATAGGACATTACAAAATGAACGATTTATTTGAAGAAGAATATTTAAAAAAACTACGCGCCGATTACAGAAAAGTTTTAGAGGGTGATGGCGGCAATTGCCCTTGTTGTGCAAGATGGGGAAAAATAAACACATTTCATCTTGATGAAACAAACGCGCTTTCACTTCTTTGGATGAAGAAAAACGAACAAGATGCCGATGGTTGGATTCATACCGCAAAATTAGCACCGCGTTGGATGATGCGGGCAAAATCATTTTCAACAATGCGGCATTGGGGCTTGGTTGAATCTGCGCCTAATGATGATAAAGAAAAGAAAGGCGCGGGGGTTTGGCGGCTTACCAACAAGGCGCATAATTTTATTGGCGGCAAAGTGCGTTTGCCTAAAAAAGCATTTGTTTATAACCGTACTTTAGTGGCATACGGTGAACAAGAAATTTACATCAGCGAATGTTTTGGCAAACGGTTTAACTATGAAGAAGTTATGTCGGATAGGTTCGATATTAACCAAATACAAAGTTAACTTAGAAACAATGCGCGTTCATCGATGCGGCGGTTTTGTAGTCCTTTTAAAACTTTGCCGCCCGCCATGCAATATTTCATTAGTTCTTCTGCCGCGCCTTTTTTATCGCCGCGTAAAAGTTTTTGCCGTAGCGTACTTCTTTGAAGTGTTCCCAAGCCCACATTAAAAGAAAAAGATACCAACCCGTCAAACATACCTTGTGTAAGTGGTACGGGGCAAAACTTTTCCACGCCGCGTTCAAATCTATCAAGGTCAGTTCTAAGAATTGCATTTACTTCATCCATTGAAAAGATGCGGTCATCTTCAGGGCGTAACGGCAACCTTGCGCGTTCTTCAATTTTAAGTTTGCCATGTTCGGGATACATCACATGACCAACCCCGATTGTCCAAAGTTTAGCAGGGCATCTATACGGGCGTTGCCTAACCCCTTCATGATGCTGAATCATCTTAATTGCTTTGTCGGAAACTCTCATTTTCCAAACGCCCTGCCGCCAAAGTGAAAAGCAATAATTGATGCAAACAATGCTTGCGTATCTGAATCCCAAAGCATATTGGCTAATGTTTCAAAGTTTTCGCCCTTATGCCAACCATAGGAAAACAAGCCAACATCAACAAACAACAATAAGAAAAAGAAACCATAGGTAATGACGGGGCGAACCGATGCGCGTAGGTTACGCATCCATTGCGATGTACCCTCATTTAAAAATGTATCGTGCGCGTAAATGGCTTGCATTTCGGCTTGTTGTGCGCCTATCAGGGCTTGCGTAGTGTTTGCCGCGGATTCGGTTGCCAGTTGTTCACTACGAATATGTTCTACGCGTTCTTGCGCTTCAAATCCCAATTTACGCATTTCTAATTCGCGTTCAATCTGCAACCGCGCTAGTTGCAGTTCGTGTAACTTATCGGCTTTATCTTGAAAGAAATCAAGAATCTTGGGTAAGCCGCCCATCAGAAAAGAAATCAATGTAGAAAGTAAAGTTAGCATAATGTTCCTTAAACAAAAATCTGAAATCTACGGCGGTTAGTAAACATTTCTAATTCAAGTTGGTTAACCCGCGCCCGCTTGTTATAAAGTTCTACATCCAATTCGTGATTAACAGTTTCAACTTTATGCGCTTTTATCGCGTTGTCGTAATCTTCTTGTACGCGCTTAACCATCCTATCAAACGCTACAGTTTGTACATCATGCCGCGCTTGCACGGTTGGATACCATTTGCTTGGGATTATCATTTTTTTTCACGCGCAATTGCATCTTTGTAACCATGAATAATTAACGCCCTAGTTTCTGATGAATCTGCCGTACCCGCCCATTCAGCAATGTTGTTCCAAATAACTACATAATCTGATGCTTTGCAATATGGCGCATTGTTTTTTAGCCATTGAATCATTTGTTGATGGCGTTCTGATGGATTGTGAATTGTGTAACCAATGCCGTAAAATTCGCGCACATGGCATCCATCTTTGGCGACCGCACCCGCAATCACCAACGCAAATAAAAGTATAAGCCACTTCATTCATGCGCCATATCCGTTGCGGCTAGATTGATTCGCGTTTTAAGCGCGGCAATATCTTCTATTTTTTCTTTAAACCCAATGGCAACATAACCCGCAAACTTACCCATGTCGGGCGGGATGCTACCGCGGCACATAAACTTAACGCCTTGCTTAACACCCCATTCACCAACCTTAGATGACGGGTTAAATTCTTCGCATAGAACTTCGCCGTTCAGCATCGCAACCATTGCGCTATTTCTATCTGCGCTTGCGTTAAACAATGATGTAACCGTGCCTTCTATTTTCTTTTCACGCGTTCCATCGGCATTTAAGGCTAAAACGGTTGTGCGGGAATTGCTTGCTAAGTTTGCTTTGTGAACCAACAAAATCAACCCATCAACATCTTTCATCAATGATTGTGCGGGCGGGATTAAATCTTCTTGCTTTGCCAGTTGCGGCATCTTATCTTGCGTTGTAATCGCCTGTAGGATTACTTGCCGCGAATCCCAAGCAAAGTAACCCGCAAAGAAAAGAAACGATAAAAGGATTACCGTAAACAATTTAAACGGGTTATCAACCCATTCAATCAAGCCAATAATTTTGTCAACATTGGTTTGATTTTTAGGTTCGTGTTTGGGTTCGGGTTTAGGTTCAGGCGCGGGTTTAGGTTTTGGGGTCGAACGCTTAACGGCGGCTACCTTTGCAGGGGCTTTAACGGGTGTTTTAGCGGTTTTCTTAGCCGTGACCATACCAAGCCCTTATTCATTACTTTAAGTGTATCAAAGATGAATAAACAACGCCCGCCATGCCAAACAACATAGCCCCGCAAGCCTTAATAATGATGCCTTCTAAACGCTTAATACGCGCACAAAGCATTTCATAACGCAATGTGCATATTTCTTCATGGGCTTCTAACGGTGTCGGCATTTTCGACCTTATCAAAGGTTTTGTAATCGGCATCCATAAATTGCATATTGTTTCGCAATCTTTGGTCATCGGGGGCTAATTTTATGGCTTCTTGTAAAAGTTGTGTGGCTTCTTCTTTTAGCCCAAGATGCCATGCCGAAATGCTACCTAAATCCCAAGGTTGTGCGCCCCAAACTTCAGGGTTCATTGTGTACACCAATTGTTTATCTTTTATTTCAAGTGCTGATTTCGCCGCAGAATAACATTCAACCCAAAGGCTACGGCGGTAGCAGAACATCGCCAGTTCGCACCAAGGTTCGCGGGTGTTAGGTGCTTCAGCAATGGCTAGGCGATACCACTTATGCGCTTCTACGGATTGCCCTAGTTCTTCATGCGCCTTACCTAACAAACGCATTGCATAGCATCGTTCGTTTTGCCAAGTGGCTTCGGGCATTGCAAGGTAATTGTTTAAGGCTACGATTGCTTCTTGCCAACGCGCATAGAAAGTTAATTCACGCGAACGGTAAAACGCATTGCGCGGGCATCTTGCATCTTCTTTAACTGCTAAATCAAGCAAAGGCATATATTGCCCGCGGGATTTTGTATTGTCGGGCAAATGCTTAACCAATAGCATATCGGTATGCGCGTAAATTTCCGTAATGCGACCATCAGGGCGGGGATATTCGTGTACGGGATGATGCCAATGGTAGCCACTACGGTGATGGATTTTTTCGTAGAAAAAACTGATGCCGCAACCCCAATCAAATTTGTATCGTAGGCGCGTAGTGTTTTCTTGCCAAACGCGTTCAATTTCTTCGCGCCAACCATTCATCAGAACTTCATCAAGGTCTAGCGAAATGCAAACATCAATATCACGCGGCAACAAGGCTAGGGCGGTATCACGCGCTTTATCAAACCGCCAAGGGCTAATGCAAATGTTGTGAACTACCGCGCCGTTTTCTATTGCAAGTTCTACCGTTCTGTCAGTAGAACCAGTATCGGCAATTAAGATAATGTCGGCATCTTTAGCCGAATCGCAAAAACGATTTACAAATTCTTCTTCGTTTTTGCTGATTGCGTAAACTGCTATCTTGAGTTTTCTTGTCATGTTTTGTAGTGTGTTAAGTTAATTCAACCCATGCTAATTGGTCTTCATTCCAAGAATAAAATTTACCTTCTTCGGTTGGCATAGGCGTTGGTGCTTCCCAATAACAAGATGTTTCGTTTAGCGACCAACTTGCAAATGGTTTAGGCGGTATAAACGCATCACGGATTGCATCGTATGCGTAACCAATACCCGCGTAATTTTTTCTGTATGGTGTACCGCCGTTTGTATGAACACCGCCGTAGGTGTTGTAACTTGTACGCTTGCAAGTTTGACCGCGAAATTCACCGTAGTGTTGTTCCCAATCTATACCGCCTTCGCCTTCATCTTTACCTACAATAACTTCGGTAACGATATTGTTTGCGTCTAAAAATGCGTAATGTGCCATGTTGATTTCCTTTAAACAGTAACTGTTCCTGTACCCGCAGTGAATGTGTAAATGGTTTTTCCACCCGAAGTAGTTTTAGCGTAAGTCAAGCCCCCACCGATAGATGTTAAATCAGGTAGTGCTGATGAATAAGCAAGAATAACAATACCTGAACCACCAGCGCCACCAGCATTACCGCCCGCTGAACCGCCTCCGCCTCCGCCCCCGCGATTTGCTGTTCCTGCTGAGCCAGTGCTATCTTTAGAGCCATTGCCGCCGCCGCCTGAACCACCTGATGTTGTACCTGAACCAGTTCCACCGCCGCCGCCACCGCCCGCATAAGTTACTGAAGAACCTGAAATACTTGAAGCAGTTCCATTGCCGCCCGCGCCAGTAGCACCAGTTTGACCAACTTGCCCTGCGCCGCCGCCGCCGCCCGCATTAGAACCACTACCTAAACCGCCATCATTGCCTTGAGATGGGGATGTAGATGGCGTGTTACCAACACCTCCTCCAGAAGAGTTATTTCTTGTTCCGCCACCTGAACCGCCATTGCTTCCCGCTTCGCCACCAGTTGCTACATTGTTTGCACCTGCGCCGCCACCCGCAGAAGTAATTGAACTAAAAACAGAATCGTTTCCATTTTGCCCGTAAGGGGAACTTGCACTTACAGTTCCCCCCGCACCTACAGTTACAGTAAATGAGCCAGTAACAGTAGTTGACCCCGTTCTAAAACCACCCGCACCCGCACCGCCGCCATGATTTGTTCCACCTCCACCGCCACCCGCAACAACAAGATAATCAAGGGTAATTCCACTCGACATTGCCAACATCAATTTAGTAAAAGCAAACATTGTGAAATCCTTATGGTGTATAACCTTGGGCAATGCTTCCGTACCAATTTGTTCCATCAGCAATAAAAGTCAAAATGTCCATCTTGCCCGCCGCCGCCGTAATTGTTGGTGCGCCTGATGTTCCCCATTTAACGCCTGTAAATGTTGCAGTTCCATTGCCAGTAGATGCCGCTTGTTTTAATAGCAATACAAACGATTTGCCCGCAGTAGCAGTTGGCATTGTGAATGTGCAAGCAGTTGAAGCAGTTAATGTTGCGGTTTGTACAGTTCCACCAGTTAACGACAATGTGCTAGATGATGTAACAGTTCCAATTGCGTTAAGTGTTTCAACATAATTAGTAACAGTTGGATTTGTTAGCGTTTTGTTTGTTAGCGTTTCCGTGCCTGTAGGGGTTACATAATCTGTACCCGCAACCGCATTTGCTAATGCACCGCCTGAATTGGCTTTTAACAATGCCGTACCGCTTGGGGGCGCAAGGTAATCAGTTCCCGCAGTAGCCGCTGATAGCGCAGTACCATTACCTTTAATAACGCCCGTAATGCTTGTGGTTAGCGTAATTGCAGGGGTTGTCGTTGAAGTGGCTACAGTACCCGCAAAACCATTTGCAGAAACAACGGATGCGCTTGTAACAGTTCCCGAACCGTTATCAGTCCATGTTGGTACTGCCGCGCCGTTGCTTGTTAAAACTTGTCCCGCAGTACCCGCCGCAGTAAAGTTTAAAGTTGTGCCATCGCCAACCGCTACCGCGCCCGCGGTCGGGGTGTTACTTCCGTTAATAATAACTGTCATTTTGCTTTCCTTTAATTAAGAAACAATCCATCGTTGACCAGTTGCAACGGTAATGGTAACGCCCGTGTTCACGGTAATCGGCCCAACCGATGCGGCGTTGTAACCCGCAGTAATTGAAACATTGCTTGTTGCAGTATCCAAGTTAGGAACAACCACGCCGTAAACAACCGTGCCTGTCGGGCCTGTATTACCAGTTGCCCCCGTTGGGCCTACAACGCCTTGAACACCTTGAATTCCCTGTATGCCCTGCGGTCCTGTCGGGCCTACATTGCCTTGAATTCCCTGTGTGCCTGTTGGTCCAGTCGGGCCTTGAACGCCTTGTGCGCCTGTACTGCCCGTAGGTCCTGTTGGCCCGACATTACCTTGTGCGCCCGTATCGCCTTGCGGTCCTGTAGGGCCTTGGATACCCTGTACGCCTTGGATGCCCTGCGGTCCTGTTGGCCCAACCACGCCTTGCGTTCCCTGTGCGCCCGTTGGTCCAGTTGTACCTACATTGCCTTGCGGTCCTGTTGGCCCTGCAACGGTTGAATCTGCACCTGTTGGGCCTGTCACGCCTTGGATGCCTTGTGCGCCCGTAGGCCCTGCTACGCCCTGAATTCCTTGAATACCTTGGTCGCCCTGTATGCCCTGTGGCCCTGTCGGTCCTACCACGCCCTGAACACCTTGGCTACCAGTTGGGCCTGTATTGCCTTGCGCCCCTGTAGGTCCAGTTGGTCCTACTGCACCTTGCGTTCCAGTTGGGCCAGTTGCGCCTTGCGCCCCCGTAGGCCCTGCTACGGTGCTTGCCGCGCCCGTTGGCCCTGTTGGGCCTGTTGCCCCCACTACGCCAATAGATTGAATAACGGCAATTAAATTGTGATTGTTAGCAAAACCAGTTGTACCCGTGCCGCTAGATGTTGACAAAGTAACGGGGCAAGTAATTGAACTATTGGGTACTACTGTTGGGTTAGCAGTTAATATCCATTTTTGGTAATTGTTTGAATTATTTGCATCTTGCAAAATGACGCTATCGCCAGTTTTCAAGAATCCCAAGAACAAATCAACATCAATGCCGTTGCTTGTCAGATGGCTAAATGTAAGATTGGTTGCAGATGTTTGAGTAGCGTTATCCCAATACACATGACCCGATGTAGGCGTTCCTGATGTTTGATTTGTATCGGCTTGATATGGGTAATACGATGATGATTGACCATCTGCGCCTTGTGCGCCTGTCGGTCCTGTTGGTCCTGCTACTGTAGATGCCGCGCCCGTTGCCCCTGTAGGCCCTGTTGCACCCGCAACGCCCGTAGGTCCTGTTAAACCTTGTGCGCCCGTTGGGCCTGTCGCGCCTACCGCACCTTGCGAACCCGTAGGCCCTGCAATACCTTGTACACCCTGAATACCTTGGTCGCCTTGGATACCTTGTGGACCTGTAGGCCCTGCATTGCCTTGGATACCCTGCGTTCCTGTAGGACCAGTAGGCCCTGCTACGGTAGATGCCGCACCAGTAGCACCCGTTGGGCCTTGTGCGCCATTACTTCCCGTTGGGCCAACATTACCTTGCGTTCCCGTTGGGCCTGTCGGGCCTTGTGCGCCAACATTGCCTTGCAAACCTTGCGGGCCAGTTGCACCTACATTACCTTGAATACCTTGTGCCCCTGTCGGGCCAATCGCGCCCGTAGGTCCTGTACTTCCGTTAACGCCGCTTGCGCCCGTTGGTCCTGTCGCACCAGTATTGCCTGTAGCACCTTGCGCCCCTGTTGGGCCTGTAACGCCTTGGATGCCCTGAACACCTTGGATACCCTGTATGCCTTGCGGGCCAGTTGGCCCTACTACACCTTGTGTACCCTGTGCGCCTGTAGGTCCTGTAGCCCCCGTAGGACCTTGAACCGTAGATGGCGCACCAGTTGCACCAGTAGGCCCTGTTGCGCCTGTAGGCCCTGTAGGACCTTGCACCGTGCTTGGCGCACCCGTAGCACCCGTAGGGCCAGTTGCGCCCGTAGGCCCTTGATTTCCCTGCGGGCCAGTAGGCCCTGTAGCACCGCTAATTGCCCTATCAATTCGCAAATCAATACGAGGTTGCGGCGTTACTTGTAGGTTTACATTGTTGCCATCTTGTACGGAAACTTTAATGTTGCTCATAAAACAATCACCCCATCGCTACGCACCAAGAACAACAAAAAAATAATTGAATCATCCGCAGGGGTTGAACCCGATACGGGAAAACTAACCTTAACGCGACCTGAGTAACCCACGGGGTCAACGGCGTTAATTTCTAATTCGGGGTCATTGCTCATTAGAGACCATGCACTAGCATCAATTACCAATGTGCATGAACCCGCGGCGGCAACAATGTTAGTAATCGTTAATGGAATAGCGGCGGGCGCGGGATTGTAATCGGCAATGTCAAAAGTTAGACCATTACGCGTATCAATAATGTTTGATAGTTCGCGGCGAACAATTTGGGCGTTAAGGGTTGCGCCTGTTAAATCAACGGGCAAACCATTAGCGGAATTGGTGAATGTCAGATTCCAGTAGGTTTTCTGATTCCATACCAATTCACCCGCAAGAATGGGGTTGTCGAACCCGCTTACTTGTGCAAGGGTGTTCTTATTGAAAATCGCCATAGCGTTCCCTAAACTTAGTTAGAACATCCGCGAATCCCGCGGTCATGGTGTATTGTCTTTTGTCTATTTTATCAAGATTGATTTAATAAATCAATAAAATGCCACAAATCTTCATTCCGATATGTTCCCGTTGGCTTATCGATTGCCCACGCGGTTGGCGGCCCGTTCAATTCCGTAAGGTTATCGCCAACAATTCGGTATTCTTTAACGCCCATGTTTGTGTTAAAAGTTTTACCATCTTCATTTAAAACCCCAACAACAACCCGAACATATTGGTTCACTAATTCTTCAACAACTACGATTTCTTCTTTAACCGTTTGTGATGGTATTGTTATATCTCTTGCCATATCAACCTTTCAATTGTGCTTCTAATGATTCTACTTTGGCACTCAATTCCTGAATTGCTTTAGTTAGAACCGCTATGTATGACGGATAGTGGATTGTTTTAAATCCTGTTTCATCGCCAACTTTCCAATCGGGTTCATGGTAAACCAATGATGAACCTAATTCTATAATTTCTTCAACTTCATCAGCAATAAACCCATAACCTTTTTGATGTTTGGGGTCTGCTTTAAGTTTGTACGAAACGGGGCGCAATTGTTTGACAAACGCTAAACCCAAATCGCTATCGGCAATTTCTTCTTTTAGGCGTACATCTGATGGGCTTGTTGTCGTTACTTCAATAGTTACGATGTTGCTTGTGCCTGATGTAGCAACATAAGCACCAACAATGCCTGTGGATGTACTACCTAAAATATTTAATCCTGAACCCCCTGCATTTGCCGTTCCTGAATTTGTTGGAAAAATTCTAGCCCATGAACCCGCAATAACACCGCCCAAATAATCAGCATAAGTTGCGTTTGTTGCAAAACTTGGTGTTCCCCATGTTCCATTTCCAAGCATTACATCACTAGAACTTCCTGTAGGTTGCGGATATGTATAACTTCCCCATCTAAAACCCGCAATACATTCAATACCATATCCCGCTAATAAACCAAGCCCGCTAACACCCGCACCATATAAACCTTGACCTTTGACACCAATGTTTCCATTGCCTAAAACGCCAACGCTTGAACTTCCATTTGCCGTTCCATTTACTCCATAACCGCCTGTTGTTGAATAGTTATATCCATATACGGCAGATGAATATGGATTTGAAATTTCTCCAAAAACACCATAGGTATAACTTGAAGTTGTATTGTTATTAAAACCAAATAATGCCGCGCCTGTTGCATTGTTTGATTCAGCATAAACACCAAACTTAGCAGAATTGCTTGTGTTAAAAGTTGCCGCCGCAAAACCTCCACCTGAACCACTAGGAACGGCAGTAGCACCATCAAATTGAACAACGCCCCGACCAAAGATGCTATTCAAATACATATTGCCGTTTGATTGCTTTATGTAATAACCAACCGTGCCAGTAGGCGCATTGGTTGTTGGAACACCACCATCCCAATTATCTGAACGAATATCTTGAAATACGCTTGCCGCTATTGGCCCTGTCCATGCGGTTTGTCCCGCACCTACGCCATCTACAGTAACCGCATTAGCGTTGTAACGCCCTTGGATATACCAAAGAACTTGACCTACTGCTACTGCGGGCGTAGTTAATGACCATCCGCTAGGCGCAGTTGCCCCTGTTGTTGGCGTTGTAAATGTTGGGGTTGGGTCGCTTTGTGATTGAACTTTGTATGCGGTTAAAGATGACAAACCTAATAATCCATTTGCGCCTGTAGCACCCGTTCCAGTAGGCCCTGTTACACCCGTAGGGCCGCTTGGTCCTGTAGTTCCAGTTGGACCAGTTGTGCCTGTTGGGCCACTTGGACCAGTTGTGCCTGTTGGTCCTGTTGGCCCTGCGCCCGCTACGGGATTCCAAACCAATGCCGCGCTAATTGGGCTTAATATTGAACTTGTAACATCGTTGCCAACATTGTAGGCAAAGTAATAAGTTCCCGTGTTTAGCGTAATGTTTGCAAAAGTGTAATAAGCCCCATTGGTAACGGGTTGACCATTAGTTGTAGATGCGTTAGCAACCAATTTCCAATCAGCGGCAGTTGGCGTTGCGCTTGTAGTCCAAAACAAATTACCAAATGTTACGCGACCCGTTGTAGGAATAAAAACTTGAACATTGATATATGGAATTGTTGCGCTTGGAAATCCCGTAACAGTAGGTGCGGCTAATGGTGAAAAATAACTTACCGATGGCAAGCCCGAATTAGGCACGGGCGTAAATTGCGTAATGTCTTGGTCATCATAAACTTGCGCGTTGTATTCTGACATTTCCAATTTTGCGCCTAGCGAACCATCGGGCAAAGATGCTTCGTTAACTTTCATCACGCGGAAAAGTTTTGCGTTCCATCCATAATCAGAATTGGTAACGCTAACTACATCGCCCGCATCAACTTGGATGCCGTAATATGTAGTGCTGAAACCTACAATTAAATCTTCCCGTGCTTGTTCTAACAAACGATTGGCTAGGTAATGCGCTTGCACCGAATCGTTAACCATATCATAAGTAATTGAATACTTGTTAACGGGTTCATTTGGATACAGTAAACCGCTAGGTGTTTCAATATTGACAAATGCGGCTTGGTCGCGGTTTTCTTTAAACGGGAATCGCGCTTCAACTTGGTTTATTGATGAAGTAATGTCGGTTGCACTAACGCGGATTTCGCCAATGATATTGTTGTCATTAAACGCATAAGAAGTTGATTCCGCTTTGTTTACAACCACCGACCATTGACCCAATGCGGCGTTATAAGTCATCCAAGAATCACACGCCGACATAATGCGGTCAACATTAGAAAGAACCGATTGCCCTGCATCTAATACGCCGTTAATTCGGTAACGCGCTTGTGTAGCGGGGTTGCCGCTTGAATTTGTAAATGTAATTGTTTGGTCGCCGTAAGTGTTTAAAGCGGTTGCGCTTGTGCTATTAACAAACGCGGCATCTACTGCACCGCCATAAACCGCATTGGTCATGTAGTCATACCAAACATCGCCCGCTTTGGCTACACCCGTACCATTTAATGTATGGCTTACATGAAATGTAATGGGTGAAAGTTGCGTAGTATCAGCATCGCGGTTGTAAATCAATTTAACGATTGCAAAGCCCAAACCATTCATTTGCCGCGTTCCTGTCCAACGCTGACCAACGGCAATATCAGAACCGCCCATAACCGTGCTAGGTGCGGATGCACCGTTAGCAGATGTAATAGTTCCACCCGCCGTAGATGTATAAAGATTGATGTAAAGGTTGCCGCTAATTTTTGTGTTTACATTTCCCGCTTCATCGGTAAGGCTAACTACTTTTGTTGAATCTGCGCCTGTACCAAAAGTAATTTTTCTATCGCCAAAATACATATCGGCGGTATCAAATGTAAATTGACCATTAGGGCTAATGCTTGAAATAGCCAACACATAATACATTGTCTTTTGGTCTTCGGTTAATACCGCATCAACAAATGTGCCTCCCATATACGCCGTACCATAAACAACGGGAATAGCATTAACCGCGCTTGGCGGTACTTGTTGCCTTACGCCCATGTCTTGCTGAGTTTCGGGGTTTTCTGCAAAGATTCGGGTAACAATTAACGATAAGGCAAAGTTAACGGCAAAGGTTGCCACGGCATAACTCATGCCTAATTCCATAATCGCATATGCAACTAATGTGCTAACCATTTTTATTCCCTAACAAAAGTTGCGCCAAGGGCCTTGTATCCCCTGCGCGTGTAATCAATCAACGGCCCATTAGCAGAAATTGAAGTGCAAACAAAATCTACATCACCCGCTTTTAACATTTCCTTTGCGCGTTCATCAAACGCTTTCCATAGCCTACCGCCAACCGTTCCATTGCGATGTTCAGGTTCTACCCACCACAATAGTTCGTTTAATTCTTTCACTTTGGGCGACCAAATGTTAGAACTTTTATAAGCCACAATCGCGCCGCGCAAATGCGAATCCACATAAATGAACCCACGCCCTTGAATAATGCTAAACAATAGTTCTTCAACATAGCGGGGAAAGTGATTACACGGTTCGCCAAGTTTTTTAATTGGGTTTTCATAGGCGTATGCCTCCACGATTTCTAACAGTCTAGGTATGTCGTATCTTGTCGCTTGTCTTATCATTTTTTAGTCGCCACCAGTTGAACTACTGTCCAATGTTACGGTTGTTTCGCTTGCTTGTGTTTGTGTCATTGGCGGTGAACCAAAATCAAAATATGTATTAGAAATTTCGGAAACACGATTCATTGAAGTATCGCCCGCATAAATAAATTGCCAATTGTTCTGATTGGTTTTAACGCCCGACAATCTGTTTTCTAAAATGCGGCGCATCGATGAACAAGAAATAGAACAAGTTGCAATTCGTGTACGGGCTTCAGAATTAAAATCTTCTGTAACTGAAACGCTATTTATGATGCCTTGGTAGCGTTTAAAGAATTGGGTTGTAGGCGTAGTAATGATTTGGTTGTTACTGTCAAAGAAACCGCGCCAAACTTCTACCAATGAACCTTTAATGTCGTTGCCTAAGATGATGCCTACATTGGTTGGGTCAATCCCCGTTAATGCAATGGTCATATCGTCAGAAGTTGCTTTAATGTCGCGCTGAACATCGCCAACATTGAGTAAAGCACCAAGGTTAGCAAAGGTAATGCCGCCAACGGTGATAGGTGCGGCGGCGTTGCAGAATGTGTAAACTGTAGCCGCGTTGCCTACGGTAAGTTTTACAAATTCCGCATGGTTAATTTGTGAACCAGTTACGGCGTTAATTGTTGTCATGTTATGTACTCACGGAAAACAAACGGGGCATCCCATTGCACAAACGCGCCATCCGTCATTGGGTTAAGTGTATAGGTTGGGCAAGATTCTGCAACCACCGTAAATGTGCAAGCATTTCCTACATAAACAGTTGTACCTGATGATGGCGTACCAATCAACGGGCGATTGATGCCTACTGATGAACCCGCGCTATCGGCGGTTATCTTGTAGGTGTATCCGTTAATCATAATAAAGTCGCCCGCTTTAAATGTGCCGTTAGAAGTTAGAGCAAGTGTTTGCGTATTAGCCGCGGGCGCACCGTTTAGCGTAGCCGCCGTAGCCGTGCCGCGCATTTTATTAAACCAAGAAAGATTAGTAGTATTAAAAGTAATTGTTTCAGGCAATTGCCTATCTTTGTTATCGATGGCTTGGATAATATCCCGAACTTGCGGATAGTAAAGGTATGCATGGGGTTGGATAGTAAACACCCAAGGCACGGCGGTTAGATATTGCGCTACGGTGATATAACCCGAACGCGCTACTTGTTGTCCAACCATACGGCGGTTGTTTACCGTCATTGATTGTTGTATTTCAAAGATGGTTTGGAAACTCATGCCCGACCCCTATTTACCGCCAACGATTTATTGGCGTACTGATTTGCCGCCCAAATCGCGTTAGAACTACCGTATAGGCGTTCTTCAAATGATTTGGTATCAATGGCGTTAATGTAGTTGTTTGTAACCATCGTAGTACCGCCCGCGCCCGCTAAAGCATGGTTCGGAATTACTGTACCTGATGAACGGGGTACAAACAATTCAGGCCCGCGTTCCCCGACCACATAAGGCGTATTGGCATTAGCAGAACCGCCTTCTGCTAAGAACCCGCCAAGGTCTTGATTGCCAAAGGCGTTGCCAGTACCAAAGCCGCCGCCCGCGTACATCCCAAACAATTGTTTAAATATTCCTGTAGCCGATGCGCGTAATTGAATAGCAATCAAATCTTGAATGATGCTACGCGCCAAACTCTTAAACGATAACTTGCCCGTGCGAACAAAGTTATCTAACGCGCTTTCCATGTTGCCCATTACGGATTGAAACGCCTTTGCGCCGTTTTCTAAATCGGTAGGCATATCGCGGAAAAACTTTGCGCCTTCTTTTAAGAAACCTTGTTCGCCAGTTCCTTCGCGTTGCGCTTTAACCGCTTGGTTTTGTGCGCGTAGATAGCGTTCGGTTGCATCGGCTAATGCGTTTTCTCTTGCTACTAATTGTTCTTTTGCATCCGCATCCAAAAGATTGTTGCGGTTAATTTCTTGAATAGCATCTAAACGCTTTTGTTCTGATAAATATAAATCGCGTGTTAAATTTGCATCTTCTGACCTCATATCAATTGTTTTTTGGTCAATAAATAACAACTGATTTTTAATTTCTAAGCCGCGTTGTTCTTTTTCAATACGCTTGGCTTCGCTTGTATATGCGGCTACTTGTTGCGCTTCAATATCCAAAAGAAGTTTTGCGTACCTTTGTGCTTCGCGGTTTAAATCCGCAATCATTTTTAATCTGCGGCGTTCGGCTTCTTCTGCATCTTTATCGCGGGCTTTAGTAACAATTCTACCCACACTAGCGGCGGGCGATTTGTTATCGGTACGGTCAGGATGTACGCCACTACGCCCGTAACTTGTACCCATAATTTGGGATTCAAAGAAATCTAAATTTTGGCGTTGCGATGCGCGGTAGGCATCATATTTTTTATTAGCGGCAATAGCCGCATCAACGCCTTCTGTAACAAGAATTTTTGCGTTCTGATAGGTGTGTACCAATTCATCGGCAATACCTTTAAACACAAACGCAACATTAGCCCCAAGAACCGCAACGGTTTGAAATACTGTTTTAAAGATTTCACCTAAAAGGCTAGTTTCGCCTTTCATGTCTTTTATGTAATCTAGCGTTGTTTTAAGAACTGGCCCAAGTGCCGCGCTAAGAATTAACATTGTGTCACGCGCATTTTGCGCCAACATATCGTAGGCATCCGCGGCTTGCTGAACACCAATTGCTTGTTCATCAGTAAGTTTATTTGTCTTGCCCATATCTTCGGCAAGGGCAACAAAATCTACACCTTTGGCGGCTTTGCCAAAAACATCCATTGCTTTGGCATTGCGCGTTACTGAATCTTCCATTGAACCAAGATTTTTTACAACCTTGTTTAACAATTCTTCTTCGGAAAGTTTGCCTAAATCCTGTAGGCTAATGCCCAACATCTTTGTTGTTTTTTGCGCTTCAACTGAGCCGCCCGCGGCTTCATCAATAAACTTTGTAAACGATGCTAAAAGTTTGCCTGAATCACTTGCCTTGCCGCCCGCATTACCAAGTGCATTAGATAGTTTAAGAACCGTGCCAATAGCAACATCATTGGCTTTGGCTACATCCGCTAATTCATCGGCGTATTGAAGTGCGGCGGCACTAGCGGCAACCAAGGCGGTTGCGCCTATCTTTCCAAACTTTTCCGCGGTTTGGCTAAATTGTTCAAGTTTCTTACCCGCGTTTTCAATACCTTTATTGAATTCTGCGGTATCAAGCCCTAGCACTACGCCAAGGCGGGCAATCATATTAGCCATCTTTTACCCCAAACAATGTTTTATCAAATCCTTGCGCCTGTTGCATAAATGCTAAAAGGCTATTATTTACTGCCGCTTTTTTATGTTCATCACTTAAAGGCGGGTAGATGTAATCATACGCACTACCCAAAATGTTGGCTAGTTTATATGGCGGTGAATTTGCCGTTCTCATGTAATTAAACACCCCGTTTGTCAGGGTTGCTAATTGAGTAAGAACGCCATAATTTCCAATCATCCCATCGGCATACATAGTTTGAATGTTTGCCAAGGTTACATCGTCTAATTCGGCTATTGTTTCTAGGGTATGCCCGTTGAAAATCATTGCGGCTAGGCATTGGCTTTTCAACGAGCCTATTAGTTTCCCCGCGCTTCCCTGTAGGTTGGGCTAATTACTTCACCAATCTTTTCCACAATTTGCATCTGTACGGAAATAGGGAATTCTTCTTCAATATCCGCGTAGGTTAAATCTTCTAGCGTTACGCCTTCCATTTCAGGAACAAGTAACTTAAAAAATTCAGTAATACGGGCTTCGGTGATGGCTTTGTTTTTAGCCGCTTCGCGCATAGAACGCCCATCTACCAAAATGTCATCATCGGTAAATTTAAATTCTTCCGTTTGATTGTTTTCAAATTGACGCAAAGGTTTGGTAATTTCTTGGTAAACCTTTTCTATTGTTTCTTCATCAGGTTCAGAAACCTTTTTGTAGATGGCATCCGATTCAGCAACTAAAGGGATGCGTACTTTAAAAGTATGCCCACCTAATTCAAATGAACGGATTAAAAGGTTTTTTCTATTTGTTTGGTACTTATCGCCAAACGCTGAACTAAATTTTGTCATTTATTTTTCATCCTGTATTGATTTATTCGCCTACCTAAAATTTCCCCTAGCCGCTTGGCGGTTTGTTGGCTTTGGGATTCCATTGCAGGGCGTAGGTATGATTTTGCACCATTCCTAGCCGTGCCGAATTCTTGTGCTATTGCGCGGGCATCACCTTGTACACCCATAAATTTATCAGCATTGGCAACGCCCATCTTGGCTAGTTTGCGGCGGGCGGCTAACAAGCCTTTTCCTTCACTCATTGCTTTTAACTTTTTACCCGATGCGGTAGTTACTGCCGCTATCACGGTATCGTTATAAGTAATGTATTTAGAACGCCTATCGCGCTTGGTTGGTCGCCGTGCCTCTACTTGCAAAGAAAGGCGCAAGCCGCCAGTATCCATTGGGGCGTTTGACATTGCTTGGGTTAAAACGGGTTGCATTGCTTCCCGTGCGGCGGGTACAAGAATTTTGCTTTGCGCTTTCTTGTCGCCAATTTCCGCGGCTAATTCTTCAAATGCGGCGTACACATCTTTCAAACCTTCAATTTTGAAAGTAACGCCCATGATTAGCCCATCGGTTTAATAATCTTTTGATACAACGCGTTATTTAGCGTATGTACATAATCTACGATTTCATCGGGCGTGAACTTATCCGCATGGTTTGCGGCAATGTCATGCGCCAAAGAAATTGCAGTTAATTTTTGTGCAGTAAACCCAAACCAATCCTTACGCGAATCGGATTGGGCTACCAAGAAGTTCAACAAATCGTTACTGTCTTTTATTGTCGTTTGCATATTATTTATTGTATTTACTTAGAACTTTTAAACATACCGCTTCTACAGAATCCGCATCAGCGGCGGCAATGGCATCTTGTAGTTCTTCGGCATCTACTACCATTCCTTGTGCAATTGCATCAAGTGATTGGTAGGTAGTGCTTAGAACTTCTACGGCTTCTTGTACGGTCATCATGTGTTATTAGACCAACCATATTGGTTGCCCCTCGGATGAATTGTAAAGTTGCATTTTGCTTCTGCGCTTGGGCTTGAATCAATTGTGAATTGAGAAACGCGACCATTGAACGCATACGCAACCGTATTAGCACCGTCAACCGCGGCAACAACAAAAGTGCGGTCAACCGTACCGCTATAGGCATCAGCACGAATTTGCAATAACGCGGTGTCGCTTGGATTCCAAGCCGCGGTAATGCTTAACGATGTAGGCGCAGATTGCGTTGGGATTTTGTCGCTTTGGCGTGAACCCGCAACGCCAAAAGATGCAACCGCATCATCCTGACCAAAAGCGGGTACGGCTTCCACGGGCAACAAAACACCCGCGCCGCCAGTACCGTTAGCCGCTGTGCCTACGATGGTTGTAACTTGCCCTGTCCATACGGAAAGGTTTGCCGTTGTAAGTGGTGTAGGCGTTGCCGCGCTTTGCATATACAACGATGCACTAAAACCCGCTAAAACTTTATTTGGTATAGCCATGATATTCCTTTAGGCGTTGTTAGACCAACCGTAGAGATTTCCACGGGGGTGAATGGTGAAATTGCATTTGGCTTCAGCACTAGGGCTTGAATCAATCGTAAACTGGCTTACGCGGGCGTTAAAGGCGTAATAAACAATGTTTGACCCTTCGGTAGCACTAACTACAAAAGTACGGTCAATCAAGCCGCTATACGCATCGCCGCGCATCAACAAAAGCATTGTGTCGCTAGGATTCCATGCGGCGGTAACGCTAAGTGATGTTGGTGCGGATTGTGTTGGGATTTTGTCAGATTGACGCGAACCCGCTACACCGAAACTAGCAACGGCATCATCTTGACCAAATGCGGGTACTGCTTCTACTGGAATTAGATTGCCTGAAATCGCAATTCCTGAAACATTGCCAAGGGTTGAAAGTTGGGTAAGTGTTAGTGCGGTAGGTGTTGCGCCTGATTGGGCATACAACGCCGCGCTAAAACCCGCCATTATTTTGTTTGGTAGTGCCATTTTAAAAGTTCCTTCAAAAGTTGTAGGGTTGTCTTATGTTGGAATATCTAGGGTGCAATCAAGAAAAATTTGGGCTAACTTTTCATCATTGTCATAAGTGTTGTAAAGCCAAAAAACATCTGCTTTAGCAATCTGAAAACCGTTAGTTGCACCGCCAAACAAACCACTATATCCGTGCAAGGATTGTAGTATCTGATTGGAAATAGTGAAACCATCTTCTATTACTTGCGTAAAAATACTTATCTGAAATGTTGGGCGGTCAATGCCTTTTACGGATTGAACTGGCCCTGTATAAACATCCTGATGGACATTTCTTAGCATCCAAACAATAAACTTAGGTTCAGTTGCAAAGTTACGGTTAAACGCCGCATAAACGGGTACGGGCGTAACAATGCTTTGCAGTTGGTACTGAATTGCTTTGCCGTATTGAACTGGATTTTGTTGCGTTGCCATTTACACCGCCGTAACTGGGTCAGTTCTATACGCCAAGATAACCACGGTCATCCTATCGTCAGATTCACGGATGTTATCAATACGCCAATCGTAACCGTTGTAATTGATTGAATAAAGGTTTTGATTGCGAACCATTGTTCTTGTATTTGGCGTGTAGTTCAAAATGAAATTGACTACATCTTGATAAAGGCGGTACTTTTCCGAAATCTTTAAACTATTGGCAACGGATTGAACACGCGCACGGGTGCGAAACCAAGTAGTTTGCGCGGTTGTTTGTTCGCCAAAACTACTTTTAGCAAATGCCAAATTATTGACTGTAATTTGTTCAAACCGTGCAATTGCCATTTACATCACCAATGGTTTGTATGGGCGTAGCAATGTAG
>Ga0209400_1000478_pt1 | contig 34964 bp, 30 predicted proteins | sample M_130807_EF_Meta_FD_187313 | JGI IMG/M metagenome (GOLD analysis project Ga0209400, IMG submission 187313) | Freshwater microbial communities from Lake Montjoie, Canada to study carbon cycling - M_130807_EF_MetaG (SPAdes) (version 2) | ecosystem: Environmental > Aquatic > Freshwater > Lake... | reverse complement strand
CCTTCGCCCCATACGGTGCCTTCGCCTGATTGGAAGAGGGTCTTGCCGCCGCCGATTTTGACTTTGTTGTCGGTGGGGTTGATCCGCTCTTCACGCGCCGATCCGTCAACGCGCAGGTAAACACCGCGGTTGTCAAAGGGCGAGGGGTTGAAGATCGCTTCCGCGCCACCCGTTGTAACGGGGGTCGTCAGGATGGGAATGCCGCCATTGTCCGAGGTGCTGAGTCCGCGCGCGGTGGTCGTGGAGCTTGTGCCGCCGGTAACCAGAGTGTAGGCGAATCCGCATTCGCCAGCCTTAAGGATCTGCGCTTCAGGCGTGACCACGTTGTCGGGCTTCTTGTTGCTGGCCGCGTTACCGCCTTTGGCGTAGAAGATCTCCTCCGAGGTGGTGAAACCTTCCGCGATCAATTGCCCCAACAGCGAGTTTGCCGTGTTGCCATTGAAACTCTTGGCGTTGTTGCTGGCTTCGGCGGTCTTCGAGTCGGGAAACGATCCGAAGTCGCTTTCGAAATCCATCATCAACAGGTAAACCTGCTTGGCATTGCTGATGGCTTGTACTTTATCCACCTTCTTCCTTTGTTTAAGGATGGCTGGGGTGGCGAGTGCCGCAAGCGCAACGATAATTGCGATTACGACGAGCAGTTCCACAAGTGTGAAACCCTTGCGATTCCATTTTTTCATTTTCATACTATTACTTTGTTTATTTGGTTTTGCTATTTGGGGCTTTTCTTCCCCGTTATTATAGTATCGAAGTATAATCGATACATGTGGGAATGCTAGGTCCCGTCGGAGGGAACGCAAGGGAAAAAACAGGATATTTAAATTAGTACTGCGTCCGCTTACATCTCCAGCAGCATCCGGGTGGGGTTTTCGAGGCACTCCTTGATGCGGATCAGGAATGTCACGGCCTCCTTGCCATCGACGATGCGATGGTCGTAGCTGAGAGCCAGATACATCATCGGGCGGATTTCCACCTTGCCGTCGATGGCCACCGGGCGTTGCTGGATCGTGTGCATGCCCAGAATGCCGCTTTGCGGTGGATTGAGGATCGGCGTGCTGAGCAGCGAGCCGTACACCCCGCCGTTCGAAATCGTGAACACTCCGCCTTGCAGGTCTTCGAGCGCGATTTTCCCTTCGCGGGACTTCGTGGCGTAGTCGAGGATGTCCTGTTCGAGTTGTGCGAAATTTTTCTTGTCGCAATCCCGGATCACCGGAACGATGAGACCCTTTTCGGTGCCGATGGCCACGCCGATGTCGTGGAAATGGTTTTCAATGATGTCGGTGCCATCCATCATGGCGTTGATCTGCGGAACATCCTTCAAGGCTTGTACGACCGCCTTGATGAAAAACGACATGAATCCCAGTTTGACCTGGTATTTTTTCGTGAAGTCGTCCTGTACGGCTTTGCGCAGGTTCATCACCGCGGTCATGTCCACCTCGTTGAAGGTTGTCAAAATCGCGGCCGTGTGCTGGGCGTTGACCAGATGATTGGCGATCTTGCGCCGCAGCATCGACATTTTTTTGCGGGTCGTCCGGCCATCGTTGTGAACCGGTGTGACAGCTTCCACAGGGGCGATTTCAGTTCTCGTAACAATCGGTGCGGCAACCGGAGCAGCGGCCACCACTGTCGGCGCCGGTTGAGGGACCGGAGTGGGAGACGGAGCGGAAGCGGGAGTCGGGGTCGGGGTCGGAGCGGGAGCAGGCGAGTCGGACAACGCGCCCTCGGTGAGGGAGGCGATCACCGTGCCGATGGGAACTTCCGTGCCCTCGGGTACGATGATGTGCAGAACACCGTCGACCGGAGATTCGAACTCGGTGGAAACCTTGTCCGTTTCAAAAGTAACCAGCACCTCGCCTTTGCGGACCGAACTACCATCAGCCTTGTGCCAGCGGGCGATGTTGGCCGAGGTGATGGATTCTCCGGCGGAGGGGACTTTGATGTCGATGGGCATGGGATCGTTAGGTTGGAATGGAGAGATCAGATCGAGAAGGCGGAGGTGAGGAAAGCTTTGAATTCGCGGTAGTGCACCGCCTTTGATCCCGCGGCCGGACTTGAGGCCTCGTCGCGACCCGCGTAGGCGAGGTCCTTGTTCACCACCTTGCGCAAGCGTGGGGCGACGTAACTCCAGGCACCCATGTTTTCGGGTTCCTCCTGGCACCAGACGAACTGCCGGGCGTTCTGATACTCGCTGACAAAGAGCGAGGCGAGTTCGGAGTGGAAGGGATACAACTGCTCGATGCGGATGATCGCGGTGTCTTGAATCTGGTGCTCTTTCCGATAGGCGTCAAGGTCGTAAAATACCTTGCCCGAACAGAAAATCACCCGGTTCACCGTGGTGGGGTCGGGATGGGAAAGGGTGTCCGGGAGAATTTCCTGGAAGCAGGTCCCGGGGAGGAAGTCTTCGACGCTCGAAACCGCCTCCGGCCTGGTCAGCAGGCTTTTCGGGGTCATCACGATCATCGGCTTGCGGAATTCCCGGCGTTTCTGCCGCCGCAGCGCGTGGAAGTACTGGGCGGGAGTGGTGAAGTTGCCGACGATCATGTTTTCTTCCGCACAGAGTTGCAGGAAACGTTCCAGTCGCGCGCTGGAATGTTCCGGACCCTGGCCTTCGTAGCCGTGGGGCAGCAGCAGCACGATGTCGGAAGGCGTCTGCCATTTTGATTCGGCGGAAGCGATGAATTGATCGATGATCACCTGCGCGCCGTTGGAAAAATCGCCGAATTGCGCCTCCCACATGGTCAGCATGCTCGGAGCGCCGAGCGAATATCCGTAGTCGAAGCCCAGCACGGCGAACTCTGAAAGCAGCGAGTTGTATACACAGAAGCGGCTTTGGTTTTCCGCCAGATTTTGCAGCGGAATGTAGCGTTCGCGGGTTTCGTAATCGTAGAAAACGGCGTGGCGCTGGCTGAAGGTGCCGCGGCGGCAATCCTGACCGGACAAACGAACGGGGTTGCCCTCCTGCAGCAACGCCCCCCAGGCGAGCGACTCGGCAAGCGCCCAATCGATGTTCTGGCCTTTTTCCATCGCTTCCTTGCGCCGCGGAATGAAGCGTTTTTCCAGGGTCGGATGCAGGTGGAATCCCTCCGGCACCGAGGTCAATACGCGACCGATGTGCGCCAGGGCCTCGGTGGTCACTCCTGTCGGCACGGGCGCGTGGTGGTAGGGGACTTGTTCGATCGCGGTGGAGCCGCTGAACGCCGTGCGGTCGCCGGTTTCCTGGAGTTCGACCATTTTCTGGTGTCCCGCTTCGAGGGTGTCCCAGATGGTTTTTTCCATGGCTTCGGCCTCTTCCACACGCAAGGTGCCGTTTTCGATCAGTTCTTTTTTGTAGAGATGGTTCACTGGTTCGCGGCTGGCGATCGCTTTGGCGATCAGCGGCGCGGTGAACGCGGCCTGGTCGGTTTCATTGTGACCCTGGCGACGGTAGCAATACATGTCGATCACCACATCGCGGCTGAACTGTTGGCGGAAATCGAGCGCGAACTGCGCGGCCCACCAGAGTTCCTCGGGTCTTTCGCCGTTGACGTGCAGGATCGGCGCTTCGATCATTTTGGCGATGTCGGTGGCATAAGCCGACGAGCGGGCATCGGCGGGCATGGTGGTGAAACCGATCTGGTTGTTGATCACCAGATGAATCGTGCCGCCGGTGCGGTAGCCGGGGAGTTGCGAAAGGTTGATCACCTCCGCGACCGATCCCTGACCGGCAAAAGCGGCGTCGCCGTGCAGCAAAATGGGCAGCACGCGTTTGCGGTCGGTGAGATGGCCGTCGTCGCCCAAAATCCGCTGCCGCGCCCGCGCCCGGCCTTCAACGATCGGGTTGACGGCCTCGAGGTGGCTCGGATTCGCCGCCAGATTGACCCGCACCTTGCCGTCGGGCACCTCGCGCACGCTTTCATAACCAAGATGGTATTTCACGTCGCCATCGCCGGCCACCAGCTCGGGTTCGTAGTTGGGCGTGAATTCATACAAAATCGTGGTCAGCGACTTGCGCACGAAATTGGAGAGGATGTTCAATCGTCCGCGGTGGGACATGCCCATTTCAATCTCCAGCACGCTGGCCGACGGACAGGCCTGCAGGATGGCGTTGAGCACGACCATCGCACCTTCGCCGCCTTCGAGAGAGAAACGTTTTTCCCCGATGAATTTTTTGCCCAGGAAACTTTCGAAAATCTCCGCCTCCATCAGCCATTGCAGCGATTTGATCCGCTGTTCGCGGGTCTCCGGCGCGCGGCGGGGCCGTGCCTCGATGCGCTGGCGCACCCAGTGCCGCACCGTGGTGTTGTTGATGTGCATGAATTCGAAACCAATCGTGCTGGCGTAGGTTTCCTCCATCACCCGGAAAAAATCGCGCAGTTTCATGCGTTCGCCGCTGCGGAAAAACGCGGATGCCGCCTCTTTGTCCATGTCCGATTCGTCGAAACCGAGCGCCGCAGGTGTGAGCCGTGGGTTGGTTTCGGGCCGCTCGGCCAGCGGATTGATGTGAGCCTGCGTGTGGCCCAGACGGCGGAAATTCTCGACGATACCCGTTACCTTGGCGCGAAAATCCAGTTCGCCCTGCGGAGCCAGATGATCGCCGCTTTGTGCGGCCGCCGGGGCACCCGGAAGCGGCGGTGGCTGCGCGACACCCAAGGTAAAGCCCTCGAAAAAAATCGCCCACTGCGCATCCACGGAATCGGGATCGACACTCCAACGCGCGTGCATTTCGTCGAGTAAACCGGCATTCAAACGGGCGCTGATGGATTGCTTCATGGCGGAAATCATTCGGGGCGGCCCGCGCGGAAATTTCTCACTTGGCGATGGGCGCGGGGCAGTTCATAGTCGCGTGCAGCCTGAACGTCAACAATTCACCGCGAAAAATATCATTCCATGATCGATGTCAATCAGCTTACCAAATTCTACGCACGCAATCAGGTTGTCCGGGGTATCTCCTTTCATGTCGACCGCGGCGAAATCGTTGGATTCCTCGGCCCGAACGGCGCGGGAAAAACCACGACCCTGCGCATGCTGACGGGCTATCTGCCGCCGACATCGGGCACGGCATCCATCGCCGGATTCGACATTTTCCGACAGTCGATCGAAGCGCGGCGGAAAATCGGCTACATGCCGGAAAACGTGCCGCTCTACGACGACATGCGCGTCAGGGAATACTTGAGCTTTCGCGCCCATCTCAAGGGGCTCGACAACGGAAATTCGCGCAAGCGTGTCAACGAAGTGATCGACACCTGCGGCCTGGAGGCGGTGAAAAAGAAAATGATCAAGACCCTTTCCAAAGGATACCGCCAGCGGGTCGGCCTCGCCGATGCCCTCGTGCACGATCCGGAGCTGTTGATTCTCGACGAACCGACCAACGGCCTCGATCCGAATCAAATCCGCCAGATTCGCGAACTGATCAAGCGTCTCGGTGAAACGCACACGATCCTCGTTTCCACCCACATCCTGCACGAGGTGGAAATCACCTGCAACCGCGTGATCATTATCGATTCGGGAAAAATCCGCGCCTCGGACACCCCGGCGCAACTGGTCGGAAACATGCGCGCCGCCGGTCGGGTGACCGCCGAGTTGATGGCCGATGGACCGATTGCGGCGGCGGCGATCGCGCGCATCGAACACGTGAAAAAAGTCCGTCACGAGGAAGTGGACCACGGCTGGACGCGTTTTCACATTCTCAGTGATTCGAACAGCGATGTCAGGGAGGCCGTCGCACTGCTCTCCGCGCAATACGGCTGGCCGCTGCGCACGGTCTTCCGCGATGAACCCACGCTGGAAGATGTGTTCGTGGAGATGACCAGGAAGGATTGATCATGGTAAATGGGAGTCTGTCACGCGGGTGAATAGGCTTTAGCCGATCTCCAACCGCTCGAATGCATGGCGTTTTGTGAAAAACCTCGATTTCATGTCTGGTTGGATTTCCATGGCAACCGGCCCTAACGGGACCAACGGTGATAGCGAAGCGTGCCGCGAGACACCCTGAGAAATGCCCCACACCATTTTCCCGAGCCCTAACCGGGCGCAAGGAATGTTGTGGGAGAAGTAGAGAAAGATTGTTCACACGCGCCCCACAGACCTCAACCTTCCGTGCCCCCACCATTCCGGCAGCTAATACCAGCAATGCTCCAGCACCAGCCCGGTCAAAAAGGCCCCGCACCCGTACCGATGGCCGCCGCACCCGTACCAATCAACCCTAAACCCGTACCGATTGACCCTGCACCCGTACCGATCAACCCCGCACCCGTACCGATTGACCCCGCACCCGTACCGATCAACCCCGCACCCGTACCGATTGACCCCGAACCCGTACCGACCAACCCCGCACCCGTACCGATTGACCCCGCACCCGTACCGATCGACCCCGCACCCGTACCGATTGACTCCGCACCCGTACCGATTGACCCCGCACCCGTACCGATCAACCCCGAACCCGTACCGATGAAATCCCGCGCGGTACCCACTCTTGATCCGAAAATCCCGAGGCTTTCTCCTTGCCGGATTCCGCATTTTCTGTAGTGTAAACTACGCAAACCAACAAAATTACAATGGAAACCAAGCAATCCAACTACCTCACCATGGCGATCACTACCGACGATGTTTGCGGTGAAAACGAAGCCCACTGGACTTCACTACCCGCCTTTGCCAGCGAAATCGCCCTCGCCCGCACCCACATTGCCAGCATCCGTCAGCACAGCCAGGCCCAGCTCGGGGCGGACACGAAACCCCACACCCGCACCAAGGACGATGCCAAAAAGTCCCTCGCCCGCCTTGCCGCCGATACCGGCGCGCCCGCCAGTGTGTGCGCCGAAACCACAGGCAACCTGCCCGCCGCCACCCTGCTCAACCAGAGCTACTCGGACATCTATTACGCCACCGATCGGGACGCCGAAGACCTCGCCGTCAACCAGCTCGCTGCCGCCCGCGCCATGGATGCCACCGCGCTCGCCAACTACGGCGTCACCGCCGCACGCCTCGACGATCTCGAGGATGCCCTGGATCATTACAGCGAAAAAATCGGCTCCCCCCGCGCCACCACCGTCAAGCGCCGCGTCCGCACCCTCTCCCTGGAAGACCTCTTCGACAAACTCCGCGCCGTGCACTCCCGCATGGACCGCCTTTCCGCCGTTTTCCGCACCACCGCCCCGGATTTTTTCGCCGCCTACGAAACCGCCCGCGTCATCATCGACCGCCCCGCCACCCAAGAAGGCCCCGAAGCCCCCCCCGCACCCCAACCCGCATAAGCCGCCTCATGTTACCCAAGCCGCCGCACTCATGCGCGGGACCGAGGAAGGCGAACGTGTCTCGCACGATTGCGGCATGATCGACCCCGAAGTCGCCTGATCAAGCAAAGGAAAACAGAAGAAACAACCCAAAAGCAATGCAAAGAACGGGAGAAAATATTACCATGCGCCGGCTGACCCCGGAGATGACCCCGGAGATGACCCCGGAGATGACCCCGGAGATGACCCCGGAGACTCATGCGCGGACTGACCCCGGAGACTGACCCCGGAGACACATTTTTTTATTTTTCACTTGCAATAGTAGTCGTGGGCCGATAAAATACCGTTGTTCAGTAAATGACAAATAAACATAATCATGAAACAAACACAAATATTATCCGTCGGACTTGCTTTGCTTTTCAGCATCACATCGGCAAATGCAATCGTAATTTTCGGCAACTTAGGAACCGTTAATGCCACCACGACCAGCAACACGGTGGGCTATCTTAACGACTCGCAGCAAAATCAATTCCAGGCCCAAGGATTCACTATGGGTTCGTCTGATTTTGAAATCGATTCGATCGAATTTGGTTTTGGGTCCAGTGGCTCTCCTTCACCCTTGGTGGAGATTTACGGGAGTGCATTAAATGGTAATGGTGATTCAGTTCCTTCTGGCGCCGCACTGTCGACATTTTCTCTGTCCGCAGCGGGTGCTGTGTCAGCGAAAGCAATTTACACCTTCGGAGGTTCTTTCACGGCAAGTAAGAATACCGCATATTGGGTGGTTGTCTCGAACTCCAACTCTGCGGAGCTAGAATCCTTTGAGTGGTATTCGAATGACAGTTTTACGCAGCCATCTCAGATGAATGCTTCTGGCATCACTTATTTAGGCACCCGTGAGCGTGACGGTATTGCAGGATCTTGGAATGGCACCCTTCCTTCCCTTAGCATTCGGGTCAGTGGCTCTGCGGTTCCAGAGCCATCGGCTTTGGCGCTGTTGGGTCTGGGCACCGTTGGCTTCTTCGCTCGCCGCCGCCGCATGGCTTAATTTGAATCATCAAAATTGATTTCTAGAGGCGACGCTGCAAGGCGTCGCCTCTTTTGTTTGGTGTGCCCAGCAGGGAGCACCGACTCCTACTCGGAAAAGTTTTCTCGACGGCGATGGTTTGGCCCGGCACAAGCCGCCTCCACGAGTGTCCGCAATGGCCGCCGACCGTTGTGAGACAGCGAAATGAATCGAGCGCTGAATCCGAAATCCTTCGAGCCAAATTGGGTGATTCGCCAGTCACGCACGGCGACAGCTTCCCAGACAAACTATCATCTCAACCGAAGGCTTCGATCCGATCCGCATAGACGCAGACGAGTTTGTTTGCCGGAAGCAGTGATTCGATCTGCGGCCACACTGCTGCGAGGAAACGATGAAACTCCTTGCGGCGCATATTGCCGAAGCGCAAGTGCACGATCCAAGGCGGTGGTGTGCTGACCAGAATCCGATCCGAGAAATCAGCGTCTTTGGTGACAATCACCAAATGCCGCGATTTGGCATGAAGCCATAGTTCGTTATCGGTGGGATTGTCACCCACATCCAACGCATGGCACACAGGCAGCGAAGGAGTAAAAGCCAGTTCCCCCGGCAGATTTTCGTCCGGAAGAAAACCTTTCACGTTAGCGCGGTGATTTGGAAGTGATTGGCCATCAGGCGCGATGCCCACTCCATGCAGGCGGGCACATGCTCCCGAGTAAGCGACGGATACGCTTCGAGAACGTCATCCACCGAGTCTCCGGCAGCCAGAAACTCCATGACTGTTTGCACCGTGATCCGCGTTCCTTTCACTACGGGGCGTCCATTGCAAATCGCAGGATCAATGATGATACAATTTTTCATGAGTCGAATCTGGCCCAATCCGAGGCAGATGGCAAGTCACGATCTGTAGCGCCTAGGTGCGGCATCTATGTAGCATCATCGTCCCTCGGCTCATTTGCCCGGAAACGGCGGCGGCCCGATGCCGACGATCCGGGTTTTGCTGCCGACTTTCGGCACGTGGAAATCGACGATGCCGTAACCGTTGCGCTTTTGGCCCCGGTAGGAGCGGCCGTCGCTGGAGCCGACCATCACGGACAAAAGCGGTCGGGTGGCTAGCTTTTCCCAACTCCGCCGACTACAAACGCATGGCTGCCAAATCCCGGCTGACGACCCAAGCTTACCTATGGCTCGGCATCTCTGATGCCACCAGCGAGGGCATGTTGCTATGGACAAATGGCAGCACCGACACCTACTCGTTATGGCGCACCGGCGAATCCAGCGGCGGTAGCAGCGAGAATCACGTCGTCATCGCCGAAAACTCGAACAAATGGTCGGATGCCATGGCAAGTATTGCCGCGGCCGGCTATCTCTTCGAGCGGTTCGACCTCGATCCACTCATTACCGACACCGATGTCGACGGCATCAATGATCGCACGGAAGTGGAGATTCACTTTAGCAACCCCACGGTTAAGGACACGGATGGCGATGGTTTTGAGGATTTGTTCGAGTTCAACACCGGCTTCAACCCGGCACTGGCCACCAGCACGCCCGATGCGTTATCACCCATCCGCACTGCGGACGAAATCCGCGCGTTCTGAATTGTTGCCCCATTTATTTAGACTACCGAGGAGCCGGCCCCTTCCACACATCTGAGGCAAACTCCACGTGCACTTCCGCGGCGAAGCCATCGCTAAACTACCACCCGGTCGGCTGAACGGTGATTACGAATGGTCTAGCGATTCGCAGAACTTGCGGAACGCCCGCTCCTCCTCGTCCGTAGCTACTCCGGCGACAATGTGGCCCACAAGACTACGGACGATGGAGAAGATTTCCGGAGCGAGGTTTTACTGGGCGATCACATCGCGAATGATTGCTGCGAACGTGTTGCCATTATAGAAACAAAACGGGGCGAGCCGGTGACAGTGCCTGCAAAGATCCACTGCCTCATCGAGGTCCATCGGCTCACGGTGCCGGCTTTGCCACAATGCCTTGGTCTCATCGTGACCGACGGAAGTCGGCTTGTGCAGCGCGTTCTTGGCCTGGCACAAAAGCATGTTCTGTGAGGTGACAAAGTCCCAATCGTAGTCAGATAACCATGATCGGGCCAGCTTCATTACTTGGCCGATTTTTTGGAATTCTTAATCTTTTGGAGTTCTTCCACTCCAGTGCTCTTCAAGTAGCCTTTGCCGGTTTTTGCATAGACTGGCTCGGCAAGAAATCGATCCTGAATGGCAAGTGCATCGGCAAGAACTCTCTGAAATACAGGATTCTCCAGCATTTTTGGGTCTATCATTGGTTTTTCATTCTCACTCATGGAGACCAGCATAGCCCATCGTATCCATCGACGCAATCCTTCTCTTTTAGTAGTGATTAAGCACTGCCCAGTTCAGAAAATAGGAAAATCGATTTGTGATTTATGGTAGCGATTCTTTGACTCATGACATTCGCGCTTTGAGAGGATCGAGCATGATAAATGCTCGCAGTACTTTTGCTTCTCTCTGTGAAAATTTTCTCTTCTTGGTTCCAGAACGAACGGCCGCACTGTGACCGCTTTCCCGACAAACGGTCATCTGATTTTTGATTTTATGAATGTTGATTTTTGAATGATCAGGGCGCATTCAGCGTCCATCGGCTCATTTGCCCGGAAACGGCGGCGGCCCGAAGCCGACGATCCGGGTTTTGCCGCCGACTTTCGGTACGTGGAAATCGACGATGCCGTAACCGTTGCGCTTTTGGCCCCGGTAGGAGCGGCCGTCGCTGGAGCCGACCATCACCGGCAGGCCGTCGGACTTTTCCTTGCCGAGATAAATTTGCACGTGCGACACGGCTGGGGCTTTGTCGCTGTCCGCCACGTCTGCCGCCCAAAAGATCAGGTCGCCCGGTTTGAGTTTTCGATAGACCGCATGGCTGATGTCGCGCGCTTCGGCGGGCACCAGGGTGAAACGCGGGGAGTCCTTCAACCAAGCGAACTGTCCCGCCGAACTGCGCGGCGCTTCGATTCCCGCCTGCTTCAGGATGTAAGTCACGGCTCCGGAGCAGTCCATTCCCTCTTCGGGCGATGCGCTGGCGTTTTTGTAGGGGATGTCCGGATGATCCGCTTCCAGTTGCATCGCCTGCTGCAGCATGGTTTTGGTTTTGGCATCAAGGTCCTTGTCCCAATCCATTTCGGGTATCGCGCCAAGAGGGGAGGCGAACATCACCCACGACAACAGGATGCGCGCGTTCATTCGCTCAGCCCAGAACCGCTTTCACGGGAACGCCTTTGTCGGCGATTTTGAAGGGACGTTTGGAGGGCGACATGATCACCAGCTCGTGGGGCAGGCCGAGGGCGGCGGCGATCGTCGCGTTGAAATCCTGCACCGTCACCGGCTTGTCCTTCACCTTGTCGCCGCTGGCATCGGTCTCACCGTATTTCATGCCGCCCTTGATGCCGCCACCCGCAAGCAAACAAGAATAGGCGGCGGGATGGTGGTCGCGACCGTCCTTGTGCTCGGCCTGGATTTCCGGGGTGCGACCGAACTCCGTCGCCACCACCACCAGGGTATCCTGCAGTTTGCCGCGCTTGTGAAGGTCGGTGATCAACGCCGCGTAGGCTTGGTCGAACTCCTTGCATCGACCTTCGACCGCGGTGAAGTTGTCGTAGTGCGTGTCCCAGCCGCCGAGTTGCACTTCGACGAATCGCACGCCGTGTTCGACCAGTCGTCGCGCCAGCATGCAGCCCTGGCCGAAGCGGCCGGAACCGTAGAGTTTTTTCGTTTCGGCCGATTCCTCGTTCAGGTTGAATGCCTTGAGATCCTTGGAGTTCATCAGCTTGATCGCTTCCTGATAGAGATCCTGATAGGCTTTGACATCGCTGTTTTCATAACGATCATGAAATTGCTTGTTCAGCTTGTCGGCGAGACTGAGGCGGCGGTCGAAATTCTCCTTGCTCACTTCCTCGACCCGCCGGGAATCCTGCAGGCCGGCATCGGGACTGCCGACGGGAGCGGCGGAATACTTGGCGCCGAAGAAACCTCCGCCGGAGTGGTCGGCCGGGGTGTCGATGGCCACGAAGCCCGGGATTTCCTGATTGATGCGGCCGCCGAGTTTCATCACCCACGAACCGATCGACGGATGTTTGATGGTGCCGCGCAAGTTGTAGCTGGTGTGCATGACATAAGCGCCCTGCTCGTGGGCCCCCTGCATCGAGGTCATCGAGTTGATCACACAGACCTTGTCCATCACCTTGGCTGTTTCGGGCAGGTAGTGGCCGAGCATGATGCCATCCGCACTGCTGGCAATCGCCGTGGTTTTGCCCATCACTTCCTTCTTCTTCGGTTTCGGGTCAAAGGTATCGACGTGGCTCATGCCGCCCGACATGAACAGGTAGATGACGTGTTTTGCTTTCGCGGTCGCAGCGGCCGATGCCGGTGCCGCTTCGGCAAGGGTCGCGCCCAACATCGGGAAAACGTGAACGCCGAGGCAGGTGCGCGCGGCCTGGCTCAGAAATCGGCGGCGGGACAGTTCGTCAGGTTGTTCAAAGGACATGATCGTGGATGTTGGGGGTTTATTGCAGGAAGAGAAACTCGGAGGACATCACCAGTGCGGAAACGATATTGCGCAGGCCGCCTTCTCCCGATGCCTTCATCTCGTCCTTCATCCAGCCCATTTCCTGTTCGGTGGGCGGACGGTTGAGGATGGCGACATAAATCCGGCGGATCTTTTCCTCATCGGTGTTGGCTCCCGCGAGCCCCTTGTAGAGATGGGCGTCGGGATTGTTGACCAACTGGCGCTGCACGAAACCATTCATCAGAGAAAGCACCTGACCTACATTCGGTTCGCGGCTTGAGGCTTCGACGACATCGCGTTCCGATTGGCCGAACAGAAAGAGGAAGTGTGAGCGCGGTGCCGGTGATGGCAGTTCCGAGGCCCTCACCTGGGCGTCGTTGTTGTAGGTGCGGACCTCGTTCATCATCATGTTCGGGTCAACCTTGCCACCGCCGCCGCTCTTGACCATCGACGCGAAGGTCGTGAAATAATCGCGCACTTGTTTCTCGGACTTCAATGCCAGCACTTCCTTTGAGAGTTCGGTCATCGATTTTTTCCCCACCAGTACCGGTCGACCGTTGTAATAGATCCGGTCGTCCAGGGTGCGACGCGGTTTTTTGTCGGGGTCCCCACTGGCAAGAGTGATCAGCGAATCCCAGATTTGCTCGGCGGAAAGGCGTTCGATTTTCCGGCCGTGGAAATCGTCCCCGGTCTCGACGGTGGAGGGGTTCGGGTTGGTGGCGAATTGAAACGTTTTGGTCAGCAGCAACACGTGCTGGAAGGCGCGGAGATCGTATTTCAAATCGACCATGGTTTGCACCAGATGAGTCATCAGGTCCGGGGCCTGGGTTTTTGCCGCGGGGATGAATTCATCAACCGGTTCATAAAAGCCCTTGCCCATGACCCGCTTCCACATGCGGTTGGCAATGACCGAGGGAAACTGCTCGGGGTTTTTTGTCGTCACCCAGTCGGCGAGCTTTCTGCGGCCGTCATTTTCGTCTTTTTTGTCGGACATCCGCACGCCCTTGCCGAACGGTGTTTTGGCACCGACGATTTCGCCGGGATCGGCATCGCGATACTGGTAGTCGGACGGCAGGGATATGCGACCGCTGCCGCCGCCGCCCAGGCTCATGCCATAGACCCGGTCCCACATGATCTGGGCGATGTTGTAATCCTCGCGATTGCCGCCGTCGCGACGTTCCACGTTCAATTGCCGCCACAAGGGCTCCATGTAATTTTTGTTCAGGCCGTCCTGGCCGTTGGTGAAGGCGGCCAGTTGATAGAAATCGTGCCGCTCGGTCGTGCCGAACGGATCATCGTGGCACTGCGCGCATTCCATGCGCGAACCGAGAAAGATGCGCATCGAGTTGGCGAGATTGTCGAGCGGCATGCCGCGATCCCGGGTGTAGTAACCCACCGCTGCGGTCTTGGGATCCCAGCCATCGCCTTCGGCCGACAGCAGGATGTGCACAAAATCATTCCACGGCATGTTGTTGTCGATCGCCGTGCGCACCCAGTTCCGATAGGGTTCGTTGTTGGCATTGTTGCCGGTCTGGTGATCCGCCAACCGCAGCAGGTCGAAGGCCCAGTTGGTCATGTGACTCGAATAGCCTTTCGAATTCAGCAAGTAGGTCACCAACTCCTCCCGTTTGTTCGGTTCGTTGATTTCCAGAAACGCCCGTCCTTCCTCGATGGTGGGAATGCGGCCGATGCTGACCAGAAAGGCGCGACGAAGAAACGTGGCGTCGTCGGTCACTTTGGGGACATCCAGTTTTTTCTGCTGATAAAATCCGGCCACCGCCTGGTCGATTTTCAGCGCGGCTTTTTTCAAGGTCGCGAGATCGGGGCTGGGGGACGACTGCTGGGCAAAAAGCAAGCCGGGAAGCAGCATCATCAACAGGATGGGTTTCATATGGAAAAGACTTCCATTCCGGGGGCGATTGTCAACAAAAATATCCGTTTTCGCGGGCTTCCCCGAGGCGGCGACCTTTCAGGTTTTCTCTCGAAACAAGGCGACCGAGTGGCGCATGTAGTTGAAGCCGGAGAGCACGGTGAGCACCAGAGCGATCCACATCATCAATGGCGTGAAGTAATGGACCGGGTCCGTCAGCCAGCGCAGAGAGACCAGTGCGGAAGGGACGGTCGGATGGTCGCGCAACGCCAGCCAGACCAATCCGGCGATGATGAAGACGATTTGAAAAATCATTTTCAATTTCCCCCAGCGATCCGCTGCCATGACCACCCCGTGTTCCACGGCGATCTGGCGCAGTCCGGTGACGAGGAACTCGCGGCAGATGATCAGGATCGTCACCCACATCGGACAAAGATGCTCGATGCTCAAATGCACGAACGCCGCGCAAATCAGGATTTTGTCCACCACCGGATCGAGCAGTTTGCCAAGCGCGGTGACCAGGTTGAGCTTGCGTGCGAGATAGCCGTCAAGCCAGTCGGTCGATGCCGCCACTGTGAAACACAGCAGCGCCAGCCATCCCGCCACCGGACCATCCACGGAGGCCGCGGCCACATAGACGACTGTGAGCCCGAGTCGCGCCAGCGTGATGGTATTGGGTAAATTCACCACCGCTGTTTCGCAGAATTTGCCATGGCTGGCAATCTTTGCTTGTGGGAAATGAGGTAGCACATGGACTGCCATCACCCGGACGCTCCGGTCAGTACAACGGAATTGTCCACATTCTTTGTCATTTCACCAACAAGGGGTTGCATGAATCGATGTTTTCCTTTACGCACCGCCTTGCATCCCATCACACGATCATGAGCAAAAGTGACTTCGGACTTATCGGACTGGCCGTCATGGGCCAAAATCTCGTTCTCAATGTGGAATCGCGCGGTTTCCAGGTCAGCGTGTTCAACCGCACCACCGCCACCACCGATGAATTCATCGCCGCGCATCCCGGCAAAAAGCTCGTCGGCGCGAAAACGCTCGAGGAGTTCGTGCAGTCGCTCGCCACCCCGCGCAAAATTCAGATCATGGTCAAGGCGGGAGCACCGGTGGATGCGGTGATCGAACAACTGATCCCCCTGCTCGACCAGGGCGACATCATCATCGACGGCGGCAATTCACTCTACACCGACACCGAGCGTCGCGATGCGTACCTTTCGGAAAAAGGCCTGCGCTTCATTGGAGCTGGCGTTTCCGGCGGTGAGGAAGGCGCTCGCAAGGGACCGGCGATCATGCCCGGCGGACCGCTTTCGACCTGGGATGTGATGAAGCCGATTTTCGAATCGATCGCCGCGAAGGTCGACGGAGAACCGTGCGTCACCCACATCGGTCCCGGTGGTGCGGGGCATTATGTGAAAATGATCCACAACGGCATCGAGTATGGCGACATGCAGTTGATCTGCGAGGCCTACAACATTTTCAAGTCCGCCGGATTCACCGCTGCGGAACTGGGCCAGGTTTTCACCGACTGGAACAACGGCGACCTCGAAAGTTATCTCATCCAGATCACCGCCGAGATTTTCAAACAAATCGATCCCGAGACCGGTGCCGCGCTGGTTGACATGATCCTCGATACCGCCGGTCAAAAGGGCACCGGCAAGTGGACGATCATGAACGCGGTGGAAAACACCGTGGTGATCTCGACGATCAACGCCGCCGTGGAAGCGCGGATCCTTTCCTCGATGAAGGACCAACGCGTCGCCGCCAGCGCGGAACTCCATGGTCCGGTCGCGAACATCAGCGGCGACAAAGCAGCACTGGTCAAACAAGTCCACGACGCGCTCTTCGCCTCGAAAATCATTTCCTACGCCCAGGGTCTCGACCTCATCGCCACGATGGGCAAGGAGAAAAACTGGGGCCTCGACCTCGGAAAGATCGCGGCGATCTGGCGCGGCGGTTGCATCATCCGCGCCCGCTTTCTTAACGACATCACCGATGCCTATCGCAGCAATCCGCAACTGAGCAACCTCATGCTCGCGCCGTTCTTCAAAAACCTGCTCAACCATTTCCAGCAAAACTGGCGCGAAGTGGTGTCCCTCGCCACCCTCAACGGCATCCCCGTTCCCGCGTTCAGCGCTTCGCTCGGATACTACGACAGCTATCGTAGTGCCGTTCTCCCCGCCAACCTTCTACAAGCCCAGCGCGATTTCTTCGGCGCCCACACCTACGAGCGCATCGACAAACCACGCGGCGAGATGTTCCACACCAACTGGCCGGATGTGATCGGGTGAGTGATGCGGCCGGGCGCAGTGATTGCCCCGGTACGCGGGACTTGGCCATCTTCCGAAATCGGAAATGCCCCGGCACACGTGTGTTGGCCAACCTGCTCTTTGAACTCTGCTGTGAATTTTCGCTTCGTTTTGTTCATAATCTAATTCTTGTTGTTGGTTGGATTATGGTCCAGAATTTTAGCGCACCTCAGTGCGACGCTGAAAGATGAAAATGCTAACATCGCACAAAGCGGTTTAATGTGTATCATGATCTTGATGTTTTTTTTGAGGTCTCCACGAGTGACCTTGTCTTTGAATAGTTTGAAAACTCCATCTAAGGCTTGCTTCTTTAAGTCGCTGTGTTTCCAATTTCCGGGATCGCCCCAGTTTCCTGTCTTCAATTCCTTATTCATGTCATTTCCTGGTTCTTCATTCACTGGATTGCTCGCCGCGGGCTGTGAAATAGCTGGAACATCATGGGCAAGAAGCCAAGCTTTCACCGAGTAGTCTGCGGCGTAAGCGGAACCTTGCGAATTGGCGAGATCAATGCCATTTGTAGAATCCGGCACCGCTCCCCCATTCTCGATTCTGAGATTGGTGAACGGTTTAAAAACGGTTCGGCCATGAGTTGAGCATGCTGAGCGCAGAGTTAAGGAGCTAGAGTCACTCCTTTGTCAGCTTCCGGCGCGAGATTGTTCTGTTGATCGTATTCGAGGTTTCGGTCGTTTGGCGTTGGGTTCAGGTAGGAGCTGAAGGTAAATGAAGGGTCTAACACCAGTTCACGCTTTTTATTACGATTCAAAGTATTGAATTCGAAAGGATTGGAGTTCTCTTGAGCATTCGGCCTCCCGACAATTTTCCCATATTGCGCCGATGTAATTTTGTTAGTCGCTTTGTCTCTGACCGTGCGAATCTTAAATAGATAGCCCAAAGGCTGTTTTTCTTTTGCCTCAGACCTTGCCTCATAGATCGGGCTTTTCACAATAAGAGACTTTACCTCGTAGCCATTTTCAGGGGCGGCTCTTGGGTATTTGAGTTCGCTTTCCTTTCCAATCAATTCAGTGATCGGAAGGAGGCCATCGTCTGGATTGGAAAATCGAATCGTTGCGTCTGTCTTGTAGCTTTCTGGGCTCGTAAATTCCGAATTAAAGCGGATGAGTAGATCCGCGATTTCTCCTTTTCCATCCGGGTGCACCCAGTCTGCTTTGATCATATCAAAGCCTACTTCCTCCCCGAGTCGCGGCGCACGATAGATATAGTTAGATCCAGATAAGCCTAATCTGACAATCATTGGAATCGGTTTGCCGATTCTCTTGAGCATGATGGGGACGGTCGGATTCCAGGGTTGGATTTTGTCTCCACTTTTGATTTTGTGAAGCACTTGATTTTGAGGTGAAATGTAAACGAGTCTGCTAAAATAATAGCCCAATTTTTCAACTTCGATAATAATGCTTGTTTGAATTTTTGATTCAATAGGAAACACTCCTTGCTCGTCGGTTTCACCGTGGAAGTCATTATAGCCATCCTTGTATTCGAGTGGATTCCCAACAGCCACATGTACTTCGGCATCTTTGATGGGCGCACCATTTTCATCAATCACTTTTGGGCTAATTTTTATAATCGCATAATCGCCTTGAGTCGGTGGCATGTCCGGTATTTCCTGAGAGTAACATATGGATAAGAACGAGAAGTTCATTATTGCTGTTATATATTTCATATTTAGTTCGTTGTTATTTTTTGAGGTCTCCACGGGTGACCATGTCTTTGAAGAGTTTCCAAACTCCATCAAGCGGTTGATCTTTCAAATCGCTGTGTTTCCAGTTCCCGGGATTCCCCCAGTTTCCTGTTTTGAATAGATCGTTCATATCATCTCCTGCAATTCCATTAATGGGGTTGCTTGCTGCCGGTTGTGAAATCGCAGGGACATCATGGGCGAGAAGCCAAGCTTTCACCGCGTAGTTTGCGGCGTGGGCGGAACCTTGTGGGCCGGTGAGAACAATTCCGTCTTCAGAGTCCGGCACCGCACCGCCGTTTTCGATTTTCAGCTTGGTGAAGGGCTTGAAGAACGGGTTCGCCATGAGCTGTGCATTCGTGATGGCCGCTGTATCCGGCAAGGTGCCACCGGGCGGATCGAGCGGATTTGGCCGATATTGCTGATAGTGGTTGGGGTTGAATTCCCAGCCACCATTGGCGGACCAGTTGCCTGTTCCTGCTCCTGTAATAAAGGCTTTAACAGCGAGACCCTTGTTCATCTCCTGGGAAATCCAAGCAGATTCCCCTTTGAAGACGACATCGATGAGTAGATTTGGATAAGTTCCATTTCCCGACTTCGCGACATCCTCGCCCGTAGAGTAGTAATTGTGTGGAGTGGTCTTGGTTGCTAGATCGCCGAATCTTCCCTGCCATGTTAGTTTAGCGCGGCCATCGCCGGGGGAGGTGAAGAGGGTTTTCCAGTCACTCGACCACAGTCGGGTGGGATAGGGTTGGAAGGTGGGATTGCGGACATTGGTTCGGTCCGTTGCGATGTGATTAGGGAAATACGCTTCGCGCGGGACGGCGGGATTGAGCATGAAGTATTTTTCCGCGTTCAGACCTTTATCACAGATAGCACTGCCCATAAGCATGTTTCCGAGGCTATGCCCCGCAACGACTTTCCCGCCGCCACTAAGCCCATTCACCAGCGTTGCTAAGGCATGGGATGAAGAGAACGCATTGTAAACATTGCGCCAGTAGTCGGGGACAAACCCTCCTTCGAATGGTAGGATGGTGTTATCGCCAAGTCTCCCTTGATTGCCCTCCCAAGTCACACCGAAGAATTTTGAATCGCTGCCCATTTGGTGGAGGCGTTTGAATACTTCGGCATTCCATCCGCCAGCGGCTTCTTCGCTAACATTGTAACCATGGCAGAATACGAACCAGCGATCTTTGCGGGTGGCTTTGAATTTCGTGCTTTCTGGTTCTTGAATGGCTCCCGGAGTTTGCCCGTAGGCTGCGGGGCGGATGTTGGCCCGCCAGAACATTTTTTCAACGTCCACGATTTCAACGGGCATGGCGCGTGCAATTCTAGCGATTTCTGCGCCGCCGTCTTTCTTGCTTATGATGAGTACGAAAGATTGGTTGGTGGCGGATTTTGCTTCGAAGAGTAAGACTCCCTTACCGTCTTTGGCGGCGTTGAGGTATTCTGCTGTGAGTTCCGTGCCTTGCCCAGCGGTATCAAGCATGGGGCGGGCCAAGGCTTCATCTGCCATGGTGGAATTTCTTAAGTAAGCGCCAGCACCTTGTGCTTCGGGGCTGCTTTCAGGATGCACATCCGGCATTTCGATGAAGTGAAATGCACCTGTGGGATGGAAAATTTTGTACGTGTATTTGTCGGCAGGAAGTACAGTGAGTATTTCCTTCAGGAGAAGTTGGACCGGGAAGAAATCCACCAGATCGCGAGCATCGTTCAGAAGCATGTCCGCGCAATCGACCTGGCTTCCGGGAATGTCTCCGAAATGGGGTTGGTCGTTACTGTCGTCATCATCGTTGATCCAGAAGACGAGAGGGTTCTCTTTCGTCACTTTGCCGCGATCTCCGTCGTTAATCATGCCATCCCTGTTGTAATCCGGCACTACCTCCACTGGCACCAGCAGCACCGGCAGGAATTCGGACTGGCCGATTTTCATTGCGGAACCGAGGATGCTGCCTTTTTCATTGATTTGTTCGGCTTTGAAGTTTTCCCAACCGGATTCGCTGAGTAGGTCATCGAGGTTTACGGTTTTGCCATTGCGCCAGACTTGATGCTCAGGGAAAGTGATGCCGATTCCGTCTGCGTTCATGTCCATGATGCCGGGCACGGGCATGAGTTCCCAATTGCCGTTGCGGTGCCGCTGGGTGCTTACGCTTTGCCCGCCTGCGGCACCGGGAACCGCGACTAAGGTGTTATCGTGCGGATCGGCGGTGATGCCATAAATGATGCTGCTGGGTGGGGTGATGTCGTTGATTTTGACTCCACCGTTCTGGTGAACGAGTATTTTTCCGGTTCGGGTGATCTGCGGTGCCGCAGAGTAAAGGTTGAACCAATCGATGCTTGGTATGTCTGTGGTTTCTGCCGACGTGGCAGTGATTGAGAATCCAGGGGCGGTCAGGGTGGACGTGATTGTTATAGGTGTGGTGCCTTGATGGTAGATGCGTTCCTCTGTGGCAAGCTGATTGAATCTGCTTTCGACAAGGCGGTGGGTGTGTTGGGTGGAGTAGTCACCGTAACGACTCGGCGCAGAATTCAGACCGCCCCACTTCACTGTGATTGCGCGGGGTCCGGGACTGTCATCGGATCCATCGTCGAGGTGGTGTCCGTGATAGGTATGTTGGCTGTTGTTGAATGAGACGGTGAAATCATTGAAGGTTTGGATGGCGTTGCTGACATTGCTGAAATTGGCAAGCGGATTCCAGACGACGGGAAAGGATTCAGTGTCCCATGTGGCGGGAGTTTTTTCGCCATTTTCCAAGACGGGTTCCCGACAGATGTTGTTATTGTCATTGAGGACTGCCGGGACGGTAGAACGCCCGTGTTGGGTGGAGTTGGCTGTGAGTGGTTGCATCTCCAAATCGATGACGACATAGCTGCCTTCGTGAGCACGTTCCCAATCAATGAGAATTTTCTTAGGGTCAGCATCTTTGTCATTGAGCAAACCATCGCCGTCGATGTCGCTGGGAGTGGACGCGGTATTGGTCGGTGAACTGCCAGCGTTTTGTTCGACGGAATTGATGGCTCCGTCGTTATCGGGGTCGCCGTTTGCTCCGTTGATCACGTTGAATGTGCCGTCGTCGTTGGGATTAATGCCGTAGGCAACTTCCCATCCATCGAGAAGGGTATCGCCATCGCTGTCGGAGGCGTTAGGATTGGTGGCAAGTTGGTGTTCTTCGTTGTTGGTGAGACCGTCGATGTCGGAGTCGATGTCGTCGATCAGCACGTGCCAGAAGAGCTTTGGAGGGGTGGGAGAGCCGGGCTCGGTGACGTTGATGCCGGTGCTGTGACTGGTGTTTTCCGCAATGATGGGTTCGCCGACTGGGAGCCAGTTTTCCAGATCGGAGCTGGCCTGGAGTTGGTAGCGTTTGCCGATCCGGGTGGGCCAGGTGAGGGTGTAGGCTCCGGCGGTCGCGCTGGGGAGCAGTGTGGTGGCGACGATGCCTTCGGGTGGATTGGCCAATGAAGGATCGGTGCCGGCGGCGGCTTCGGTTCGATTGTCCCAGCCGTCTAGATCGGGGTCGGCGTTGGGCAGGTGCTCCGGGTTTGTTGGGGAGAATAGTTGGCCGTCGTTATACTGTTTTTCCCAGAGGTCGCTCAGGCCGTTGTTGTTCGTGTCTAGGATGGCATGGGCAATTGCACTGAAAAGCAGGGTGTGCAGGAGGATGAGTTTTTTCACTGGGCACCTCCTGCTTCGTTGGTGTTAGCTTTTGGCTCGATGGTCCAGTGTTGAATGATGATGTCGGGTTTGGGATCAGGGGGATTGGCGAGGCGTTCGGCGGCTTTTTGGGCACGCTCGAGTGTCAGGCGTTGATGTTCGGCGATGAGTTCGTTGTGGTTTTCACGATAGATTTCGTGCAGACCGAATAAAGGCGCGAGTTCTTCGTCGCTGGGGTTTCCTTGGATGACTTGAAATCGGGGCTCGGTGCTGCTGTCGGCGGGCAGTTCGGGAATGAGTGGCGGGGAATAGGTTTTTCCGGCGCGGGCAGCGCGGGCTGCGGCCCTGGCGGTGTCCTCATCGCCGACCATGAACATGAGCATGTAGGTGGTGCGGTTTTTCTTAAAGCGGCGGAGGGAATCGAAGTGGTGGAAGTTGACATTGCTCCATGCTTTGTAGGTTTGCATGGGTGTCAAGCCTTGGCTGTTCCAAGTGATGAGCGTGCGGGTGTCGTCATACACGGTGCAGGAGAGCATCAGCGTACGCTGCGGATCGGCCTGTGCGATACGCGCGTCGCGAGCCGCGAGTTCTTCGGCGGTGAGCGGTTGCGGTGCAGGTGCCGCCGGGATGGGAGGAAGATCGATGGGGACGATTTCCTGAATGGTGAATTTTTGGCCATCACGATGGATGACTTTGGACTCGAGAATATTTTCCGGAGGGACTTCGAGGCCTTGTTGAGGCGCGGCGGGAGATTCGCTTGCAGCTTCACGAACAATGGGATCGATCAACTCGGCATCTTCGCTGCTAGGTTCTTGAGCGTAAAGAGATAGGGAACTAATCAGGTAGAAGAATATAGGTATCGTTTTCATAGTGACATGATGTAATAGTTCCACTCAGGTGGACGGGGAGTTCAAAAGTCGCAACAATACGTCCGCAGCGGCCTTTGGCCTACCTCCGAAGAAAGCGGCTTGGACATGCGCCGCTGCCTCCCCGACCTTTCGGCTGGTTTGGCAGCAATGGTTTGCGGTCATTGCTAACGGCTTCGTGAGAGGATATTCAGACCTCATCCGCTTGCGCGGCCATGGCTAGAATAAACACGTGTTTGCTTGGGGCAAGACTATTTTCCTAGAATTCGCAGGGTGGGAAAGCGGATGAGGGGCATAAGTGGGTCAGCTGACGGCTGATGAGGTGGCGAGTCACCTCATAAACTTGCAGGATGATGTTTGCACAAGACCTGTGAGTTTGGGCAGTTTTTCTGAGGCGCGAGGAAACTTCGACCCTGAATTGCTTAAGCAAGTGTTCCTGAAACTCGCGGGCGAAATATCCACCTCCGGGGGTGGTGCCCGGCTCGCCCATCTCGCAGACAAACTCAAACTGGTGGACGGCACCTTGATGACAGCCCTACCACGCAGCACCGGGCGCTCTGGCTCAATGACCAAAACCGCGCGGCCAAACTGCATTTGAAATTCACCGTGCGTCGTCAAACACCCAGAGACGTACTCATCACTCGCGGAAATTCCTGCGAGCGCAAGGCGTTGCGGCAACTCATTGATGGGCTGTGCAGAGTTGTCTTGTGACCGAATGAGGCGGGCTATCTATATCATCACAAGGTAGGAATGAGATCTGCGCCTCTGCCCCTGCTGCTCTCATACCTGCGGTGGTGGCGGGGCATCGTCGCCGTCCTCATCGGCCGCGGCGGCATCGCGCAGGAAGGATTGATCAAAGTAGGCCATTCCGGCATCCGCATTGCGTTTGAATTTCATCGCCAGGGTGAACAGATTGTCCATCAATTGGTCTTCCAAGGCATCGCGGCTGCCGCGGGTGTCCGTTTTTTCGGCTTTCACTCCGCCGATCGCCAGCAGTTGCGCAGTGCGCACGGCGGTGAATTTCGCATGAAAATCCTTGAAGGTGTCGACAAAATTCTGTCCCAGCAGCGCGACATGGCGCTCGGCGGCTTGTGCGTAGCGGAGCATCAAGGCTTCCACATCGGCGAGGCTGGCTTGGTTGTATTCGTTCAGCCCTTGAGGATAAAATTCGGCATAAACGGCGGATTCTTTATCGTATTCGGCGCGGATGCGGCCTTCCTGGCGGCGCGCGGCCTCGAGGAAAGCATCCAGCGCATTGTTCATTTTGAGCGTCATGCCCTTCTGGATGGCGGCACGGGTGGCCTCGTCCACAATGGCCCCGAAGTAGGCTTGGTAGGCGCCGGTAGTCGCGGTGATGAGTGCGGTGAAAATGCCACCAGGATTGTCGGCGGAGAGCCGTTGGAGGTGGATTTCAGCAAACTTGCGCAGGTTGTCGTCGCTGATTTTTGGGCTGTCGAAGATGACTTTGAAGTAAGTACGTAGGTTTTTCATAGCGTCAAAAAATGAACGAGGGATTTGTGGGAGGTAAGCCCAAAGTTTGTCATTATGTCGAACCGAGCGCGCCAGCAGCTCAACCGTGATGTCATGCGTGAGTTTGCCACCTTCCAAAATCGGAAATACCCCGGCACACGTGAGTTTGCCACCTTCCAAAATCGGAAACACCTCAGCACACTTGCGTTTGCCACCTTCCAAAATCGGAAATACCCCGGCACACGTGAGTTTGCCACCGTCCAAAATCGGAAATACCCCGGCACACGTGAGTTTGCCACCTTCCAAAATCGGAAATGCTACGGCACAAGTGTGTTGGCCACCTTCTAAAACCGGAAATGCCCCGGCACACGTGTGTTTGCCATCTTCCAAAATCGGAAATGCCCCCGGCGACAACCTGCACAACTACCGGTAATTTCCAACCATAAAAAAGTGCTGCCGTTTCAGATTTTTTTTCCCCGCTTCAGCTTGCGTAACAACTTGTGGAGTCGAATGGTCGTGGCTTCGCGATCGAGTCGGCTGGCGGCGACGTCGAGAACAAATTGCTCCCATGCATCTGCTTCCAAAGTCTCTGCGGGAAGCAGTTCGTTTTCACTCAGAAAGACGAGGCAACTGGCAAGCGCGACTCGTTTGTTGCCATCGACGAAGGGATGATTGCGACACAGGTAGTAAAAGTACGCAGCCGCAATCTCGATCGGATCGGCAAACAATGGCTCGCCTAGCAACGTTGCCTGTGGAGCTGCAACTGCTGATTCCAGCAATGCTTGCTCGCGAATGCCAGCACCACCACCGTGTGCGGCAAGGACTTGCGCGTGAATCGCTTTGACTGATTCCACGGTGAGATGACGAATGGATCGCGTCACGACAACCGGCGGAACAGTTCCGAATTTTTCTGGATCAGTTGTTTGGTTTTGACCGCAGCCTGTTTCGAATCGATGACCGGACGAACGGGAGTGATAATGATCGATCCGCCGTCATGCAGAGAGACAGTGACTTCGTCACCCGCTTTGAGATGTGCCAGGCCCATCAAGGTGGAATCGAAGATGATGCCGTGTGAGTTGCCGATTTTGGAAATGGTTTTTATCATGGAGTAATACTAAGTTTTACATGGAGTGTTGTCAATCAGCGAATATGCGGCTGCAAAAAAGCGCCCGGCACAGGGCTTCTTGGGTGGATTATGCCGTATGAACAAAGTCAAAAATCAACGCTGCGCCCTAATGCGAACGACGTTTCGACTTGCCAAGACCGCCCGATTCACTTGTAGTTGCCGTCCTTTCGGAATCTATGGCACTCATCGTTCAAAAATACGGCGGCACCTCGGTCGGATCGCTGGACCGCATCCGCAATGTGGCCAATCGGCTGAAATCGACGCGCGATGACGGAAACAAGGTTGTCGCCGTGGTTTCGGCGATGTCGGGTGTGACCGACGGACTGCTGAAAATGGCCCATGAACTCTCGGCCTGTCCGCCCGAGCGCGAATTGGACGTTCTGGTGTCCACCGGCGAACAACAGTCGATCGCCCTGGTTGCGATGGCTTTGCAGGACATTGGTGTCGAAGCCGCCTCGATCACCGGAGCCCAGGCGGGCATTTTCACCACCGGATCGCATACCCGCGGGCGGATTCTGGAAATCGATCCCTCGCTGATGAACCAGTTGCTTGACGAGGGCAAAACCCTGGTCGTCGCGGGTTTTCAGGGCGTCACTCCAGAAGGCATGATCCACACGCTCGGCCGCGGTGGTTCGGACCTCACCGCGATTGCGATCGCCGCCGCTCTCAAGGCGGATGTCTGTCAGATTCTCACCGATGTCGATGGCGTTTACACCTGCGACCCTCGCATCGTCCCGAACGCGCGCAAGCTGCCGGAAATCAGCTACGATGAGATGCTCGAAATGGCCTCGTCAGGCTCGAAGGTCATGCAGTCGCGCTCGGTGGAATTTGCGAAAAAATACGGAGTCATTTTCGAGGTGCGCTCCAGCCTCAACAACAATCCCGGAACCCTCGTTAGAGAAGAACATACCGCTATGGAAAACGTCGTCATTCGTGGAATCAGCATCGAACGCTCGCAAGCCCGTGTCACCGTGACCGGCATTCCCGATGCCCCGGGCATGTCCGCGGCGATTCTCGGAGCCCTCGCCGAGGCCGAAATCAATCTGGACATGATCATTTCGAACATTGCCAGTGACGGCTTCGCGCGGCATTCGTTCACCATGCATTCGAACGACCTCGGCAAAGCCCAGGCCGCATTGAAGCCGGTGATCGCCAGGCTCGGCGGTCACGCGAAGGTGGAAACCGAAGGCGGCATCGCCAAACTTTCCGCGGTCGGCATCGGCATGCGCTCGCATTCGGGTGTCGCCGCGACCATGTTCAAGGCCCTCGGCGACGCCGGCATCAACATCGGCATGATCTCCACCTCGGAAATCAAAATCGCGGTGACGGTGGACGAGCGCTTCATCGAGGACGCCGCACGCGCCGTTCACGACGCCTTCCATTTGGACAAGGAACCGGTGTGAGTTTTATCAACTTTCCCCGCCCTGCTGTTCGCGGCTGATTTCCATCAGCAGTTTTTTTTCTTTCTCGGTCAGCGAGTGCAGGCCTTTCTCGCGGACCTTGTCGAGAATCCGGTCCATCGCGTTGGTGGCTTTCAAATCAATCACCGTCCGCGGTTTGAGTTTTGGTTCCTGACGCGATGTCACCGGCTTTTTGGGCCGGCTTTTTAATTCGGGCAGTCCCAGTTCGTCCGCCAGTTGCAGCGGTCGAAGCAGGTTTTGATGGCGCAGCAAGGCCCAGATTGCGCCGAACACAACGACATGCATCGCCAGCATCGTCCACTGGCGAAAAACGATGTCGGTGCCTGCGGTGCCGAGCAACACGATCAAGGCGATCCATTTCAAGCGGATGCCAAAGAAAAAAAACGGCTCTTCCGGATTCATCAGGCAATAGATCAGAAACACCAGCGTCCCTAACAACTGGGGACCCAGCAGGAAACCAGGGCCCAGGGCCTGGCAGGCCAGCAGCACCAGCGGCGGCATCAGCCAGGCCATCGCGCAAATCAGCGCAAAAACCGCGGGCTCGGTGCGTTCCTCTACCCGTGATCCAAAAATCGCGAATACCACCAGGCTGAAGATGAAACTGACAGTCGGGTCCGCAAACCAAAGGTAACTGAAAACCGTCCACCAGGTTTTTTGCAGATCCGTATGCGTCGAAAACTCCATCAGCTCCGCATAGGACGACATTCCCATGACCAGACAAACGAGCATCGAAGCAACGAGCATCATTACGATGATCTGGGTCAGATGAATGGGGAAACGTCCCAAAGTGAAAAAGGGAGGGCGCGAATTGCCGTAGCGGGTGAATTCCATGTTCGTGGGCACGGAACATAGCCGTGTTGATGGGAAAATCAATGACGATGCGCACGTCGTGAAGTCAAAGCATTCCACCATCAACCTTGCGGCTGTTGTTGCGGCGATCCCCGTGGTTCAGGCATGGGCAAGAATGGGCGCGGATGTGGCGGTGTTGGCCACACATCGTCTTTTTGTTGTAAATCCGATGATGGACGGGAGCAATGTCTTGACCCGGTGCGCGGGATCGGGCACAGTTCCGGCGAGCGATGAAATATTTTTCCGCCAAGTCCGCCTTCGTTGTATTGCTGCTCCCCTTTTCGTTAGGTGCCTGGGAACGTGGTGAGGTAAAGTTTGAGATGATCGAAGCCAAGGCGCGCGAGCTGGCGGAAAACGAGTATCATGTCTCCGACAGCATGGCCATGCCGGCGTGGATGAAGGATCTGACCTACGATCAGTATCGGGACATCCGATTTCGGGTGGAGAAGTCCTTGTGGGCCAGCGACGATCTTCCTTTTCGTGCGCAGTTTTTTCATCCGGGATACTTGTTTCGGGATTCCGTGGTGATCAATGAATTCACCGATACCCACCAGCAGGAGGTGAGATTTTCCCAGGACTTCTTCAACTATGGAAAACTCGTCAGCGATCATGCGGAAGAGAACGGCAATGTCGGTTACGCGGGCTTCAAGTTGTTTACCGATTTTCATGGCAATGGCGTGATCGATGAGATGGTGGTGTTTCAAGGGGCGAGCTACTGGCGCGCGCTGGGAAAAGATCTGCGCTATGGACTTTCCGCGCGCGGACTGGCGATCGATACCGGTGCCGAAGGCAGTCCGGAGGAGTTTCCCCGCTTCACCAAGTTCTGGCTCGCCAAGCCCAAGCCGGATGCCACCGGGGTGCGGTTCCTCGCACTGCTCAACAGTCCCTCGACGAGCGGCGCGTATGATTTCGCCATCACTCCCGGCGAAGACACGGTGGTTGATGTGCGCGCGGTGCTCTTTCCCCGCAAGGCTTGCAAACGATTCGGGGTGGCACCGCTCTCCAGCATGTATTGGTTCGGGGAAAACTCCAAACGCCGCTTCGATGATTTCCGGCCCGAGGTGCACGATTCCGACGGCCTGGTGATCCACATGGCGTCCGGGGAGAAAATCTGGAGGCCGATCACCAATGACAGCGCAAGGCTGGAGTTCAGTTTCTTTGAAGCGAGCCAGTTGAAAGGCTTCGGGCTGGCGCAACGCGATCGTCGTTTTGCCGCCTACGAGGACGGCGAGGCCGCCTATCATTTGCGGCCCTCGGTGTGGATCGAGCCGACGAACGACTGGGGCAAGGGGAAAGTCATGCTGATGGAAATTCCGACGGTGCGGGAGTTGGACGACAACATAGTCGCGACCTGGGTGCCGGATGAAACCCCGCAACCCGGACAGCGATTGGAATTCAAGTATCGCCAGCACTGGACCCTGCGTGAGGACCTGGCATCGGCGGGCGGGCATGTGGTGGCCACGCGCACCGGAGTGCACGCATGGGAGCCGGAACAACGCACCATGATCGTCGAATTCAGCGGCGGCAAACTGGATGAGATCAAGGAACCATCGGAACTCACTCCCATGATCGAAATCTGTGGCGATGCGGCCGCCAAACTGAAAGTGAAATTCAGCAACGTGCAGAAAATGGAAGGCAATCGCTGGCGGCTTGGATTCCTTCTGGCACCGGCAACCGAGGAAGGCAAGCTGGCCGATGTCGGACCCGTGGAAATGCGCTGCTGCCTGAAAAAAGGCGAGGATTTTCTCACAGAAACATGGATATATCGAATCCAGCCATGAACCCGCTGCGTCCGCTCAGCGAGGTGGAACTCGCCGAGTGGGAGCAGGCCTACATTTCCGTGGAGTGCTACTTGCGCGCCCTGCAACTTCGCAACCGGCTGCTGGTGGCCGACATGGTGCGCGCGATTCTCTTTCGCGCATCGGACCGCCAGGCCCGCGAGCCGGAAAAAGTGCCGCGGATATTGGCGATGGAGGAAACCTTGAAGGCGGTGGCCGACTGGACATCCGACGTGCTCGACGTGCAGTTGGAAGACAACCGCCTCGCCGCGCGCGGCCGGCTTGCGTTGTTGCTGGCGGACATGCCGGGCAAATGGCAACCGGTTTTCCTCGCCCAGTCGCCATGGCCCCGGCCGTTTGTGGAAAAAATGCGCTCCGCGTATCTCGCCGCCGGGCCGCAGTTCGCGTTGTTGACGATGACCCCGCAACCGTTGGAACTGAATGCACTGGGCAGCGGAGCGGCGCAATGGTTTGGCATGATGGAACGACGCCCGCTGATGAAAAAAATGTACTACGGGGGGATTCTGGCATGCATCGCCGCGATCGGCTGGTTGATTTGGAAGGGATGATTCTATGCTGGAACAGTACTACCAGAGCGATGATCCGGATGTCGAGGCTGCGAATTTCCAACATGTCGTTGCCGCCCGTGAGGAGCCGCACGACCCAGGGCAGGGGATTGGTTCCGACAAGCCGCCATCGATTTCTCCTCCTCCCTGCGCGCCCGCCTTGGTCAGCCGTTTTCGGGTGCGCTTGCGGCGACTCATTTTTTTCGGGCTCGTCGCATTCTTCAACCTGTTTGCGATTGTGTGGTTGGCGGATTTGTACGACCGGTTGGGTTTCAACAATTCCCACATTTTTCTGCTGCTGATTTTCGCGCTGCTCAACGGTCTGCTCGTTCTCGGTGCGTTCCATGCATTCGCCGGTGTATGGGACTGGATTTGGAGCTGGCGCTCGGTGCGGATCACCGATTTGAGAAAGCTGCAAGACGGTCCGCTGACCAACCGTTACGCGGTGGTGATGCCGGTCTACAACGAGGACATCATCAAGGTCTGCGCCCGCGTCGAGGCGATCTATCGGTCGATCGAGGCCACCGGCAGGCTGGAGTCTTTCGACTTCTTCATCCTCAGCGACACCACGAAGTTGCAACTCTGGGTGGAGGAGGAGGTAGCGTGGACCAACATGAGCCGGAAGCTCAACGCCTTCGGTCGGATCTTCTACCGCCGCCGCCGCATCAACGAGAACCGCAAGGCGGGCAACATCGGAGACTTCGTCAGGACCTGGGGCGGACGATATGAAGGCATGTTGGTGCTGGATGCCGACAGCCTGATGGAAGGACGCGACATTGTTTCGATGGCGCGGATCATGGACATCAGTCCGCGGCTGGGGATCTTGCAAACACCGCCGAAGCTGATCCGCGGTCAGTCGGTTTTCTCGCGCTTGCAGCAATTCGCGATGCGTTTGTATGGTCCGATGTTCATTCGCGGACTGAATTTCTGGCAGCTCGGCCAGGGCAGTTATTGGGGTCACAACGCGTTGATCCGCGTGAAACCGTTTTCGGAGTTCTGTGAACTTCCCGCATTGCCCGGCAAGGAGCCGTTCGGCGGGAAAATCCTCAGCCACGATTTTGTCGAGGCCGCTTTGATGGTCAAGGCAGGCTGGGAGGTTTGGCTGGCGTGGGATTTGGAGGGCACATACGAGGAAGCGCCACCCACGCTGATCGATCACCTCAAGCGGGACCGCCGCTGGTGCCAGGGAAATCTCCAACACATGTGGCTGGTGTTTGCCCGTGGTTTTCCGCTGCCGAGTCGCGCGCATTTGTTCATGGGGATCATGGCCTATCTCGGCAGTCCGCTGTGGTTTTTGTTTCTGCTGATCAGCACCTGGTCGGCATGGGACTTCCGTGTCAGCAATCTCACTTCGGTCAGCTACGCGGGATTTTTCGGAAAACACCTCGGATTGACCTGGAATGAACAGGCGATGATTCTTGCGGCGATGGTGATGGGCTTGTTGTTCGCACCGAAAATCCTCGCGTATCTCGGCGTGTTGTTTCATTCGCGATTGCGCAAGGGATTTGGCAATTCGTTTTCGCTGACCGCGGGCATGCTGATGGAAATGCTCCTCTCCGCCCTGCTCGCGCCGTCGGTGATGGTCACCCACACGCTGATGGTGCTGGGCATGGTGCTCGGACGCACGGTGAACTGGGGCAATCAAACGCGCGAAACCGACGGCACGTCATGGTTCGAGGCGATTCCTTTTCACGGCCCCGCCGTGCTGCTCGGCATCGGCTGGTCGGCCCTGGCATGGTACATCGGCCCGACCTTCGCCTGCTGGATGTCGCCGATCCTCGCCGGCCTGTTGCTTGCGCCCGTTGTTTCCGTTTGGACCAGCCGGTCCCGCTACGGTCGCGCCCTGCTTGCGCAGAAAATTCTCGCGATCCCGGAGGAATTGTATCCGCCTGAGGTCATTCGACTCGCCGATGCCTCGGTCACCGCTGTGGATGTCGCGTTGACCGCCAACGCACCCTTCCGCGAAGGAGTGATCGCCGCAGTGGTGGACCCGTATGTCAACGGCGTTCATGTTTCGCTGCTCGATCCCGACAGCGACGACTATCAGGAGCCGTTGATCGAAAAATGGTTGATGGCCGGGAGTGAGGCGCTGGATAAAAACGAACTGACCGAGGTGATGTACAGTTCGCAAGGCATGCTGCAGATGCACCGCAGCGTCTGGTCCCGGCCTTTTGAACAACTCCACAGTTCCTGGAGTCGCGCGGTCGAGAGTTATCGCACTCGTGTCGATGAAAATCCGATGTAGGACCGGTGAACGTCCTGCCCGTCCGTCAGAAACCCTTCCAGGCCTCCATGGTTTTTTTCAGCACTTCGCGCGGCGCGGCTTGAATGCCGTATCCTTGGAAACCAACCGGGCCTTTGTAGCCGACGGCGCGAACGCCTTTCACAAAAGCCGCGACATCATAACTTCCCTGTCCCAGCGGTTGGATCAATCGATCCCAGCCCATCGCGCGGGTGTCACCGCCATCCGCACCGTTGATGGTCACGAACATCAGCCGTGGCAGTGCGGCTTTCAGCACCGGCATCGGATCGGTTTCGGTGCCTTCCACTTTCAGCCAGTGACAAAGATTGAAGGTCATTCCCACTGTGGGACTGTTGATTTTGTCGGCGATGCGCGTGGCGACCTCGACTTTCTCCAACCACGTCGCGGCGTGTGGATAGAGTGCGATTTTCACACCGCGCGGCTCGGCGAAAGCAGCGATCTCGCGGAGTTTGGCAATCACGGTGTCGTCGGCATCGGCTGATGAATTCGCATAGGCCTGGTTGTTCTTGCGGACCTTGTCCACGGCCAGCCACAATGCGGCATCGTGACCTTTCATCGCCTCGATCTGCTGGCGCAGTTTGTCATCGAGCGCCGGTTTTTCGGCATCGAACGACAGCGTCAGGTAGCCATTGTAGTATCGCAATCCGGCGGCTTTCAACGCCAGCGCCATTTCGCCGTCGCCGACCGCGCCACCGAGTCCGGAATAACCGAGTTCCTTCAACAAGGGCACGACTTCCGCAGGTCGGCCGCGGGCGATGGTGTCCATCGCGAAAAATTCGTTGGTTTCCGCAGCCATGCCGGGAAGGCAGAGCAGAGACAGGGCGGAGAGGAATATCTTCGGGAAAAAATTCGCGTTGTATTTCATGGCGTTGGCGGGACTCGCTCCAGTATGGGAATCGGTCGGACCATTGGGAAGGCAAAACTCGCCCGATCACTGGTGCGGAAGTTTTTCTTCTTGAGTTTGCATGCATTTTCAACGATGCCTAGTCCATCCGCCTGCTGCCAAGCCAGCTTCCGGTGCTTTTCATCCGCTCCTCCATTCTCATGAACAAACATCGCCTTTCGATTTTTTGTGGCTGGCAGCTTTGCTGCCTTGTTGGATTCGGCGCCTCACCACTCCTGAACGCCCAAGGATATCTCGATGATCCGCGCACCGATGAGCGCAGTCGCGATTTGCAGGCACCCTTCAACTATTTTCTGAATCCCAGTGATGCGATCGGCTTCATGGACGCGCCCAAGGCGTTTCAATTGACCGCCGACGGCGCCTTCAGCGGCTACTGGGGTGAGTTGACCCTGACAGCGGGCACGCCGCTCAAACCATTGAACAGCCGGGCCAGGACGCTCGAAAAAGGCTGTCTGCCGGTGATCCATTACAGTTCCCTGCTCGACGGGATTGAATACCGCGTGAAAGCATTCGCCGCTCCGGTGGCGCTTGATCCGCACGGAAACCTGTTAGGTTTTTTCCGGATCACCGCGACCAATCCCGGGAAAACGGAGCAGCGCGCCGCGATCGGTGCCCGGGTTTATGACCACGAGGGAGCGTGGCGGCATCCGTTGTTCGACCGCACCAAACCGATGTGGTGGGCCGATCAATTCATCGATCAGAAAACATGGCAGCCGTGGAAATTGTGGGAGCCGACGGATGTCCGCAACGCCGGGGAGGTTCACCGCACCGACAGCAAGCACCTGATCTTCCGCTATCGTCCGGACGATTCGGGCTGGAAGGTGATCGACGCGCCAGCCAACGTGGAACCCTTTGAGTTTGTCATTCAACTGGCGGCCGGACAGTCGGCTTCGGTGGACATCGTCGTTCCCTTCGTGCCGGTGGCGGATGATCGGGCCAAACGGATCAAAGAAGTCACCGATTCCGGATTCGACGATTACCTTGAACGCAGCAGCAAGTTCTGGCTTGAACAACTGAACCAGGGAGCGGTGCTGGAAGTTCCCGAGCAGAAGGTGATGGAAATGCAGAAGGCATCGCTGATGTATGACTTGATGGCGCGCGACCTCGAACAGGACCGCAAAACCTGGATACAGACGGTCAGCGATGTCCAGTACGATGACTTTTTCTCGCGCGATGCCGCATTCATCATTCACACCTACGACATGCTGGGGTTGCCGAAGATCGCCGAGGAGTGCATTACGCATGTGTTGTTGAAAAATGAAAAAGGAGCGATCACCGGATTGCGCTGCACCCATCCCGACGCATGGGGTCAGGCTCTGTGGACCCTGGCCGCACACTATCGGATTACCGGCGACAAAACTTTTGTCGAACGGGTCTATGCCGCAGTGCCCCCGCACATCAAGATTCT
>Ga0209400_1000477_pt1 | contig 34968 bp, 52 predicted proteins | sample M_130807_EF_Meta_FD_187313 | JGI IMG/M metagenome (GOLD analysis project Ga0209400, IMG submission 187313) | Freshwater microbial communities from Lake Montjoie, Canada to study carbon cycling - M_130807_EF_MetaG (SPAdes) (version 2) | ecosystem: Environmental > Aquatic > Freshwater > Lake... | reverse complement strand
GCACTAGTTTTAAAAATATGTTGTATGACATGCCAGCAATGGAAGGAAACATGGGTCAAATTGCAAAAGCAGTTTTAAAACATAGGATTGCTTATTTAAACAAAATAACTAAAAAAGCTAAATAATTCAGGAGTAATCAAACAGCTTGCCAGAGCTTATCTGGCTTTCCTAACCTTTTCCTAACAAGGGGCTTACCATGAAATTTGCTTTTATTCCAAAATCTGATTACAAAATCGGTCAAATAATCAATGTTCACGGCAAACAAATGCGCGTTGAAAGCTATACACACACAGGCCGAAATGTAACTGTGCATTCATTAAAAAATGCACCAAAATTTGAGCGTATCGTTTGCATTTGCACCGATAGTCAACCAATTATCGCAATTTGATATTAAACCGCCAGCCGGAGCGTATCCGGCACTTTCCTAACCTTTCGGAGTTAATCATGCGTCAATCAATCAAAGATATGTCAATACGTATGCTCAATGGTCAAAACAATTTCATTGAGACAGTCCAGCAAATTGCATCTTGCAACCAAGAACAAGCAATGAAGGTTTTTAAGGTTTACCGCAATTGCAAGGTTTTGAAATATTCGGCAGGTATTGGTCGTTATTCCGTAATTCATGGCGGGTTTCTTGAAAAAGATACCATCCAACGCGCTATTGAGTCTTAATCAATTTCCTAACATTTAAGGGGTTTACTATGATTGCAATTCACACTAAATGCTTGCCTGTCACTAACACTCGCGGCACTCGTATCAAGGCTTTCACATCAAGTGGTTTTGAAGCAACTATTGCTTATCCATACGCCGAATCATACGAGCAAGCACACTTTCAAGCCGTAAAAGCACTCATTGAGAAACACAAATTAGACTGGAATTTAGACAATATGCGGTTCGGGGATTCTGCCGACGGCAAAGGTTATGTGTTTTGCTTTGACCATTCCAAAGTGTAACCATGCCTGAATCACTCTTTGAATACGTTGCTGGCCTTATCGGCTTTCTAGTTGTATGGGGCTTTCTTGTTCTTTTGCTTTCTTTCTAACTTTTGGGGATAACTATGGGCAAACTTAAAAACTTAATGATTGATATTGAACTAGAGACTCAGAATAGGGTTTTTAAGCGATTAGAGACTATTCGAGACGTTGAGCTGCTCGCGTCCTCTGTTAGCCCCTCTGTGGGGCTTTTAGATGGTCGAGAATGGATTCCATCAAATAGTACCGATGTCACGCGCACTTGGCGTCGATTCGGGTGGCGTCCTATTGCTGAAATTAAAGCAGAGCAAGGCAAATAATGCTTGCCAGTTTATTCACAATCTTAGTCGGGGGGATATTTATGGGTGCAGGATTTATGCTTTTAGCGGTCTGCGCGTGGTTTTTATGGACATTTCTTACGCCGAGGGATTGACAAAAGCATCCTCGCGCGCGTAGATTTACGCCTGTTGACGTGAAGGTCGATAAATAGAAGCCAGTTACACATGAGTCTGTCTCCCGCGCATCTGTGGGAACCTTCACCGGACTCAGCTGTAACTGGCTTTTTTTATTGCCCAAAGCGTTTACCGTACCCCGCACGATAGCAAGTGGCATGACCGTGCCAGCGCGGGACAATAGCGGTTTACCTTGACCAAGGGGAACGGGTACGCGAGGGTTCTGCCCCAAGCGATAAACGGGTGAATAGGCTGATGAGAGACGTCTGGCGAGACGGGAAACACGACCCGATAAATAAAGCAGCAGAACACATTACTAATGTGGACAGCCAACGGCTGAAGTATCGGCATGACTCATCATCATCCCTATACGTTGACCTTGTGTTGCCCAAAGAAAGAGAGGTAAACAAACATATTGCACCTAATCCAGATAATGTATATAGTCTTATTTCCTAACACCACAAAGGGGTAATCATGAAGATTTGCATAGACTGCAAGCACTATAAATCACGTAACTGCTATCACCCTTCCAACGGCATTGACCTGGTTGAAGGCAATCCCAAGTCTGAACTATGCGCCTTGATGCGCCTAGATTCTTACGCCTGTACGACTAAGGGACTGTTATTTGAAGCAGCAGAACCCGTCATCTATGACATTAGAGAGTTGTTTCCAGAAGTTAAATTTCCTAACCTTGTGAGGACAAACAATGAATAACCAAGATGATTTCGCACCAGAGATACGTAATTCTGCGTGGTGGTCTGGTGACAGCAGGAAAGCAGCAAACGGCAAAGGTAACGAAGCTGTACTTGAGAAATTGGGCCTGAAAGAGCGTCCAGACTTATCTAATGTTGAAGCTGTTCAAATGGGTCACGTTATGCAGCCGCTAATCGGACGTTTAGCCCAAGACAAATTGAAGATTGAATTAAAGGATGCAGACTATGCGCTTACACACTCCAAAGAAGGATGGTTACGTAGCCATTTCGATTTCATCTCTGCGGACGGTCAAACGCTGGTTGAAGCTAAAAACTACAATGCGGCGGTACGCAATAAGTTCGATGCGGAATCAGGGATTATTCCGGCTGCGGACATGGCGCAGCTTATCCATGAGGCGGCTTGTCATAATGTACAAAAAATTGTACTCGCCGTCTTGTTCGGAGGCCAAAACTTTGAAATATTTGAATTTTCAATTATGGAAGCTCAAAAAGAGGAACTAATCAAAGACATGGCTAAATTTTGGGGTGCTGTAGCCACTAAAACCCCCCTAGAAGCCGAAGATACCGACCAGACCAAGCTCATCTATGCCCAAGACGCTGGAACGTCTGTAATCGCCCCTCTGCCCATTGAGAAAGCAGCCGAAGCATTGAAGTTCGTTAAAGAAGAAATCAAGCGGCTAGAAGAAAAGGAAGAACACTTATTAACAGCTTTGCAAAACCACATGCAATGGAGTTCTGAATTAGTATCTTTCGATGGAAAAATACTCGCGACATGGAAAAACAGCAAAGGCAGCGAACGATTCGACGCTAAGTTATTCCAAGCCCAACACCCCGACATTTACGCGAAGTTTGTCGCGAAAACGGCAGGTTCTCGCCGCTTCTTACTTAAATAACGGAGGATTTATGTTCGCATTTCCAAGTGGGCGTGACCCAAAAACAGGTACGCAAGAAACAGGAATGACCTTGCGAGATTATTTTGCAGTTAGAGCATTACAGGCATTGATGGCTGATTTTCGTGAAGATTTAGATTGGAACGCTCACGAAGAAGCAAAAATAGCCTATGAAATAGCCGACGCAATGATGAAAGCGAGGGATTTATGACAGCTTTAGTGCCAATTAACGAAATAAGAGAAATGGCTGAAGTTGCATCTAAAAGCAAGATGTTCGGCTTTAAATCAACTGAGGAAGCAATGGCTATCATGCTCCTATGTCAAGCTGAAAACCTGCATCCTGCTATTGCTATGCGTGATTTTCATGTCATACAGGGTCGCCCTGCTTTGAAGGCTGACGCTATGCTTGCCCGTTTCCAACAAGCCGGTGGCACCGTTAAGTGGGAGGAATACACCGATGAGCGCGTTACTGGTAATTTTTCTCACCCTAATGGTGGGAGTGTGTCTGTCAGTTGGACATTCGAGATGGCAAAGAAAATCGGGCTTACCGGCAAGGATAACTGGCGCAACTACGCTAGAGCCATGTTGCGAGCCAGATGCGTCTCAGAAGGCGTTAGAACAGTCTATCCGGGCTGCGTCGTGGGAGTTTATACGCCTGAAGAAGTCGAAACATTCAAAGCTCCTCCACAGACGGTCAAGGACATGGGCGAAGCGGAAATCGTTATTGAGGAACCGGTAAGCGAATATCAATTATTTTTGCCTGACGGTAGTGTTTACGCTAATTGCACCGATTGGAAAGATTACATTGAGCGTTACGTAGCCATGTTGGACGCTATCGAGAACTCGCCAAAGCTAAAGCCAGAAGACAAGGCAGAAAAGCGAAAAACTTGGGAGGCGGGGAACGCTAATGCAATTAAGCGAATGGACGCTGTGACCAAGACACAATTTATAGCAGCCAAACAAGGAGTCGATACATTCTCAGATTTGGAGGACGCTATTGAGTAATTTCAGGCATGGACAGCCCCAAAGCATCGGGGCATTTTTACCTAAGATAAAGGAACCCGCAATGAGTGAAGCAAGAGAGTACACAAAGTTTATTCCCCAAGAACTGAAGGGAAGAATCACGCACAACAAATACAAGCAAAAGGATACTGACCCTGATTTAAAAGGCACCCTCTGTGTCAAAGGTCAGATAGTGAACTTTGGTATTTGGAAGAACGATGGTCCGCATGGCGAGTATTTCAACATCAAAGTATCTGACCCCGACTGGAAGGATAAGCAGAAGGACGCTCAGTATCCCAAAGAGGTAACGCCAAAGAACAAGATGGCTGGCGACATTCCTTGGTAATGCACGTATGGCTTGAGTTGCCGTTCCCGCCAAGTATGAATACCTACTGGCGAAACTTTCGAGGAAGAACTGTTCTCTCAAAAGCAGGACGGCAATTCAAAACTGACGTTCAGGACTACATTATAGAAAAGAACATTCCTAAGTTTGAGGACAAGAAATTGAAGATAACAATGATTTTGCGTCCCAGAGATAAAAGGAAAATTGACATCGATAACAGGATTAAAGCCGTCCTAGACAGCTTACAAGATGCTGGTGTTTTCGATGATGATTTTCAGGTTGACCACATTGAGATGATTCGAGGCGAACCATTAAAAGGTGGTCTTATTAGGGTGCTAATCGAAGAAATTCCTGGGGGGGAAAGTGAATGAGTTGGCTCTTTTCGCGGGCGCTGGTGGAGGAATACTTGGGGGAAAACTTCTCGGATGGCGAACAGTCTGTGCTGTTGAATGGGAACCCTATCCCGCAAGCGTATTGTGCGCCCGACAAAATGACGGATTTCTTGCGCCTTTCCCGATTTGGGATGACGTTCAAACCTTTGACGGAAAGCCGTGGAGAGGAATTGTTGACGTTGTATCGGGAGGGTTTCCATGCCAGGACATATCCATTGCAGGAAAAGGAGATGGACTTGACGGAGAACGAAGCGGAATGTGGCGAGAAATGGCAAGGGTCATTTGCGAAGTACGACCCAAGTACGCATTCATTGAAAACTCACCAATGCTCACTATTCGAGGACTCGACAGAGTCTTGTCAGACCTTGCCGGCATGGGGTTTGATGCGAAATGGGGAGTGTTGGGAGCAGCAGATGTCGGCGCACCCCATCAAAGAAACCGTATTTGGATTCATGCTTCCCACCCCGGTAGCCAGCGATGGAACAACAGGCTCAGTTATTGGAAAGAACGATACGTTTTACACAACCTCAACGGGGATGCCAAGAAAAGTGAATCAGAACGGCATAGATGGGAGTGTGGGGTTGGGAAGACTAGTTCAAATGTGGCCTACTCCTGTGACGAGGGATTACAAAGACACAGGAACGAAGGAGTCAATGACGAGGCAAAGGGACAAAAGACAGTCGCCGGGTTTGGCTTTGGTCGTGGGTGCGGAAACTGGTGGAAAACTGAACCCAACGTGGACAGAGTGGTTGATGGGTTGGCCTCTAGAGTGGACAGAATTAAAGCCATTGGCAACGGACAAGTGCCATTGTGTGCAGCAACAGCTTGGAGAATTTTGAACCCCCGCTATCTGGAAGGCGAGTCCCTCTGAGGACAGGTTAGGAACGGTTCGGGGCATCGTTTCCAGTAGCCCCACTAATTTAAAGGGATAACAATGAAACACCTATTCGTTGCAACACCGATGTACGGCGGCCAATGCTTTGGCTTCTACGCACAATCATGCTTACAGCTTCAAAATACTTGTAAAGAAGCTGGCATGAATGTGAGCTTTTCTTTCTTGTTTAATGAGTCGTTAATTCAGAGAGCTAGGAACCTGCTAGTTAGTCATTTCCTAAAGTCTGATGCTACGCACATGATGTTTATTGATGCTGACATCAAGTTCAATCCCAATGACATCTTCCCAATGATAGAAGCCGACAAAGACATTATTTGTGGCATCTACCCGAAGAAAGAAATCAACTGGCAAACCGTTCGTAACGCTATCGATGCAGGTGTACCCAATGACCAACTAAAGCACCATACAGGGGCGTTTGTAGTTAATCTGGTGGACTATAAGAACGAAGTAACGGTGCCAATTAATAAGCCAGTAGAGATTTGGAACGGCGGCACAGGCTTCATGCTGATTAAGCGAGAAGTCTTTGAGGATTTAATCGGTCACGTTCCCATGTACTTAAATAACGTCTTGGATATGCAAAACAAGGACAATGGACAGACCATTCATGAGTTCTTTGCGACTCAGATTGAGCCAGAGAGCAAATTGCTTTTGTCTGAAGATTACGACTTTTGCAAAAAAGCACGGACTCACGGCAAAAAGGTATGGGCTGCTCCGTGGATAAATCTCGGTCACGTTGGCACCTACCCGTTTGAAGGTCAGCTGCTCCAAGCACCATGATGATGCGCGACAAGTATGCTCCCCACGTTGATTTTGGGGAGCTGTCAGGACTGCTTGGCAAGGTTTTGCCGTCTAATCTGGACATGGTCCTAGAACGCAAGGAACACTTCCTGTTCGGCGAATGGAAGCGAGACGGGGAGAAGATAAGCAAAGGCCAAGAAATCCTCTTAAAAGCCCTCTCAAGGCTTCCTAAGACCACGGTTTTAGTGGTCTCTGGCGATACAGAGAACGGGATGCGCGTAGGCAGCTTTTGGAGAATTATGCCGGACGGCAGCTACGTCCAATCCGGCAAGGGCTTAATTGAGTTTAAAGACTACATCACCGAATGGTACTTAGTCGCTGATATTACTTAATGCCCCAAAAATACAGGTCTTTTGTAGCGTCGTTGGTAGTGAACTCGTAATTGGAAAACTGACTAAGGTCGCAATCTCTACGAATGTCTTCTTCCGTTATGTTCCGATAGTAGTCGTGAGCCGTAAACGGGGAGTCAGCAGGGTTGGAACGGCTGGTTCCATGTTCAGCTCTGCCGGTGGTAGCGCACGTAAAGAACACCAGCTTGTTGGACATCCTAACCATGTTGTTGAATATCCTAGCCCACTCTGGCGTATGCTCAAAGCACTCACAGGAAGCTACAACCTCATAAAAACCATCGCTATAGGTCAAGTCTTCAGCTTTAGCCACAACGTCCACACAAGGACCCTTAGCTAAGTCCACTCCAATGTAAGTACATTGCTCAAAAAAGTCTCTTATTGAGCCATTGATGTTCAAGCTGCCCACTTCTAATACAGCCTTGCGCCGAAACATTTCAGGAAAGCGTTCTTTAACACTAGCTATAAAAGCCAGTTGTGCTGGATGCGACATAGTTATCCCCTATGATTTGATTAACGACGGCGACCTTTTCTTGCCGTCTTTGCTGCTCTTTTAAAGTTTGCCGCTGTCGGCGCACCCTTACTGCCCGGTGTTCTCATGCGTTCACCAGAACCACGCTTTATACGTCTACGTTTAGCGTGAATGTTCGCGTATAGTCCGTCACTCATCTGCACCCCCATCTACGTCTAGCGGCTTTACCTCGCTCACCCTTCCATTTCTTAGACCTTGCACAGAAAGACTTGTGCCTTGGTCCTGATTTGGTAGGAGCCTTTAAATTACTGCCGGTAGCACGGTTGTACTTCTTACGTCCTTTAGCGGTCAAACCACCGCCAGCTCTAACAGAGAGCTTCTCACCCCTACCAACGGAAAGATTAGTTGATTTAGACATTGCGTTCAAAGTGAGGACAATCAACGAGGCTTTTAAAGTTTCCACCCCAACGGTTCTTAGGATACAAAGATTCCCAATAAGCACCTAACGGAGCAAGAATCGCTTTGTCCCAAATGATTTTTCCGTCTTTGAAGAAGTTTAAATCGATTGCACACCGCTTCAAATGAATACTGTTCATGGTCTTAGAGCGACCTGTTTTGAAGTAAATGGCTTGCTGTTCTGGTGTACGTGCTAACTCACCTCCAGTTACTACAAAGCCCTGCTCAGTAGCGTACTGAATGAGTTTGCAAGCGTCTAGCAAAAAAGCTGCTTGTTCTTGTGCGAGACTCATTTTTCCCCCTTGTTACGCAGCTCCATAACTTTTTCAACTGTCCTGCCACCAAAGTAAGCTGTCATTACCAACATACCCCATTGACCAAGCAAAGCAACATACGACTCTTGAACATTAATACCTGCCGCACTCAAGCCAGCAAACAGAAGATATGCGCTTAGTATGTATATCAATGTAGCTGGTCGAATGTTCTTTGATAACCAAGAATCAGAAGCCATGTCAGCCTTCCAGCGGTCACTAACATTGTTTTCTTGATTAGCTTGTGCTTCTAGTAAAGCCTTGAGTTCTTCCTGTTCTATCTTTGCTTTCTCAATACCAAGCTCTAATAGTCTTTCTTCATGTTCGTATTGCAGTTGACGCAAACTCTCAATGTCAGCCGGTGTTGGGTTGTCAGGTATTTTTACACCCAACTTGTCCTCAACAATTTGCTTTCCTTTGGCTTGAATTGCACTAGAAAGTAGGGTCAGACCATTTTCAGCTAACGTGCCAAGTAAGGCACCTACAATAGGAATCATTTCTTATTCCTTTCTTCCATTAGTTTGATGCGAACCTGTAAGTCGTGTATGTCGTTGTAGATTGTTTCTTTCAGTTTGTGCCTAGCCTCCGCAGACAATGGAGAATCTGTGGGTACTCCCTGCGGTGTAATCAACGCTGGCATTGAGCCTTCAATCTTTGTCAATCGCTCAGAAAAGCTATTGACTTGACCGAGAAGCCAAGCCAAGCACATGACAACAATTGGGATGACGGCTTTTAGTACGTCAGCCCAACTCATTACAAGCCCTCTCCCGGAGTCACATAAACAGTTGCTGTTCCACTAGCAACAATGGCTGACACATACAACACCGCTGTATTTGCTGCTTGTTTAGGCGCAGTAAAAATAGCTGTTTGATTGTTGTGCAATAGCACGCCATAAGCAGGAGTTCCAGCCGTAGGAATAACAACGTCATCCGTGTTAGAAATACCTAAACGAATAAATACTTCAGTTCCAGTTCCGTTATGAATCCTTACTTGATTAGCAGGACTGTCAGACAAAATAGCAATTGTATTTGCTGTCGTTGTAACATTTATCCGAGTGGTTTTACCCATCGGTTGAAACGGAATGTTATTAGCCATTAGTACACCTTTTTACCGCCACCAGACGTCTTGCTGATTTTGGTTGAATAGTTTCCGTCTTCAAAACAGAAGACAGAACGGTAGCCACCTTTAGGCATCGTGCCGGTTTCCCATTTGGGTTGACCGCCTTGTGTGCTGTCTGATGGCTTCTGAGGACGAACTGGCTTAGAATATTTCTGCGACCAATTCAAATTATCACCGCCTTGCGGAACACTACTCTTGCGCTCCAAATCCTTTGGGTCTTTCATCATTATTCCTTTCTTTCGTTTTTACCAAAAGGTAACTGAAAATTACGAATATCGCTAGAGTTGATACCCGTTCCCACGATGGGTTCCACATTGTCCAACCACACATTACGCTTGACGCTGTCAATGCCAAAATTGTAATCAAGCGGTCTGAGATGACTCTGAGCGCAATAGTAACGACTTGGATTCCGTCCATATTTATCCCCTAAATAAAAGAGATTCACAGTCTAATCCTTCTCGTCCTCATCGTCTATACCAAAGCCAGAACCCCACTCATCGTCCGACAGCTTGAGCTTAATTGCCTCCAGCTTTAACGCCCTATCCAAAACCTTTGTCTTGTCTGTAATGGACGCCATCGGGTCATTCATTACAACAATCAACATTTGAGCAATAGCACTCTCAAGCTCTGGATTTATCCCCTTTTGTTTCTTAGCCATAATTAATATCCAAACACGGAACGCAATGCTCCGTAAGTACCTGCACCAGCCGCACCAGCAGCAGACCATATAGAAAAACTTTTAAGTATTTTTTGCCTGTCCTCTGCGGTTGTTGCTTTCTTGGCATAATCCTGAACAACGTCTTTAATGCCAGCCTCAGTCAACCAACCTTCATTTTTTGGGTCAAAAGCAAAGTTCTTTATTTCTGTTGGCGACTTGTTAGACATTACGGTAGCTGCGTAATCTTTGCTTAAATCTTGCACAAACTTATCATCGTTAATAGCAACTTTTAAATTTTTCACAGAATCTCTGCTGTTAAAAAATTCATCAGCAAATTTCTCTGTATCTGTTGCTAACTCAGAACGGTCATACTTTTCACGTTTAAGCAATTTATCCATCAATTTGGTCTGGAATGGACGCAATCCTTCAGAAGCTGTTTTATAAGCATCATCAGCAACTCTGTATTCTGGACTCCAGTTATAAAGAGAACCCTGCAACTTGTTTACTAAATCACGACGAGTGTTTGCATCTAACGCGCTATAACCAGTATATTCAGTACCGGGTTTATTAACCTCACGCAAAAATCTTAACTCTTCAACGATTGCGTCAACATCCTTTTCCGTTACTTTGGTTGGCTTTCTTGTTTCCAACCTAGATGAAACTTTGCCTTTACCAACAGGAACAACTTCACCACCAGTTTTTGTTCCTTTAATCGCATTTATTAAACGGTCAATAGCTTTTACTTTGTCTTCGCCAACAACGTACTCCCTACCACCAGCAATAACTTTCTTGGATGCTTCTAAATCATTTAAAAGTTGTTGACCGGGGGCAGAATTAGCAAAAGAACCTTTTTCTGCTTGTATTTTTCTAGCTGTGTCTAACGCACCTTCGTAAAGACGTTCAGCTTGCTTTGACCTTTGTTCATACTTAGCTCCAGCAGCACCCTTAACTTTTTCCTCTAGTTTTTCTCCAAGAGAAACATAACCAGACTTTTCAGCAATCGGTTTAGGAGTGCGAATAATGTCAGCAACATTACCCATCTTGGTTTTTAAACCTTGTTCTAATGCTTCTTTACCTGCTTTGGTTTTGAGGGCAGCAAGAGGAGCTGTTTTAGGTGCAAGAGGAACGCCAACAACTTCACCTATGGTTTCAAATCCACCGGACTCGGTTGTGGGTGTAGTGATTCTAGGAATTGCTCCTTTTACTTTTTTTGCTACAGGGTCATAAATTTGACTCATGGTTGGCAACGAAGGCTCAGCAGAAACATTGGCACCTAACTTACGCAATCCCGCTCTGCCTAATTCTTCAACGCTACCGGGAATACCCGCTACAGAAGGTATGCTGGCAATAGTTCCAGCAACGCCTCCCCTAGCCAAACTTTCAAGGTTTGAAATTGCTCCAGGAATAATCTTATCAGCCGTAAACGGTTCTGCTTTAGGCTTAGACGGAATTAAATCATCGTATCCACCACCACTACCTTTGGTTTTGGAAGGGATTAGGTCTTCGTAGCCATCAGCCATTTAAAACTCCTGACCAGTTTTTTGTTTGTATCTAGCTCTTACTTGGTTAGCATCTGCACCAGCATCAATTGCAGACTGAGCATTTTTTCTTTCTGTTTGAATATCTACACCAGAACCTTCGCCACTATAAGTATTTAAAAAACTTCTTGGTCTTATTTCAGGAACGTTGTAGCCAGAATCTCTTAAAGCTCGGGACCGTCCTTTTGCGGTTGCGTCAGAAAAATCTGCTTGGTCGAGCAACATATTTCTTACAACAGTTGGGTCGTCAGATTTTTTAGCAGTAAACGATTGATAGTTTTTCAATTCGTTTCCTGTCAATGTTGCGCCAAACAAAGCGTGTCTATTAGGTGCTTGCAAACGCTCATATTTAGACCACCATTGAACTGCTTTTGCGCCTTCGTCAGTTCCTAAGCGGCGTTTAGCTTCTAATGATGCTTCTGCACCAAAACCTAGCAAACCAAGACTCGCATATTCTGGTTTAAAATCTTTTTCAAGTTGCCGAAGTTCTTGAGACAAAGAAGTTAATCCCTCAATTTGTTGAGCTTCTTTTTCTTTTACAGGCTTATTTTCTTTTTGGTCTAGTTTTGCAGCTAACAAAGCGTAAGAATTCTCAAACTGCTTTTGTTGCCTTTTGGCAGCCTCTGCGTCTCTAGCAACTTGTCTAGCATCTCGCCTATCTTCACGTTCAGCATCTATTCTTTCTTTAGAAGCTAATTGTTCAGCGTTTTTTAAATCTTTACGAACGCCATCAAGGTAATTAATGTAACGCTCAATACCTTGTTTTTCTAAAATCTGCTTCCCAACCTGACTGCCAAGTTTGGCAACAGATTCGTTAGCTAATGCAATTGCTTCATCACGGTTGTAGGCTAATGTTTTGTAGGCACGGTCAGCATCTTTGTAAGCATCATCAAGAATAGATTTTGTCCTAGCCATATTTTTATCAAACTCTATTTTTTCTTTTTCCCACAAATCTTTACGACCTTTTTGCCAGCCGTTCATCATTCCTGTCATAGCGTTTAATGAAGCCATTGCCGACATCTTTCCAGCACCGCCCATAGAAACGCCAATCATGCCAACCAAGCTAAACAAGGTGGCAAGACTCTGCATATTTTCCTGCGTTGGCTTAAATTGTTCGTAAGGAAACTTTTCACGCGCAAGGTCTAATCCAGCCTCAATGTCTTGAGATTGCTCTCTGCTTTGACGGGCAATATCAGCTTGAGCAGTTGCTTTGTATTCTTCTCCGGCTTGTTGAGCAGCCATAATAGGGGCTTCAACTTGACCTAGCTTTCCAAGTTGTTTTTCCTGTTCTGCTGATGCCTCGGCAGACGTTTTAAGTTCTGGACGTTTAGCCGTAAAATCAGACACACCCGGAGTTCCACCTAAATTAGCGTTCAGAGCAGACAGCTCAGGTGCTGGCGGCAACGTAAACGCTTTAGGCTGTTTAGGCTGTTTAGTTAAGTCTTGTGCTTCAGGTGACATTGGGTCAGCCATTATTGACTCCTATACGTTGGAACGCCAGCAGCCAAACTACCAAGCTGAGTATAGAAAGCCATGTTCGCTTGATTCAATTGCTGGTCAAGCTGCATACCTGTTCTAATAGCACCCAAAGCAATGTTGTCGCCAATCTGAGAAACTCTCAATCCATAGTCATACTGGTTTTGCAGCAACTGGTTACGGAAAGCCTGTGCTTGAGCAGCCGCTTGAGCCGCACCAACACCACCCCTAGCTTCAGCACCCTGCGCTAATTGCGCTTGTAGCCCTTGTAGCTGTTGCTGTCCAGCCGCTGTCAATTCACCACGCTGTGCAGCTTCTATCAGTTTTCTGCCTTCATCTTGATAAGGCTTAGCAACAGCTTTTTGTTCTCCCGCGGCTTTTTGAGCTTGGTCTGCTGCTTTTTTCTGTTGCATTGCTCCGTAGACACCCAAGCCACCAGCTAAGCCAAGACGAACCATTTGTTCATTACTTAAAAATGGTTTTTCTTTATCACCAGCGGCCCCGCCTTTTCCAATTAACGCTTGTCTTTCTTTAGCAGCTGCTTCTGCTCCAGCAGGAAATCCTTGCTGAGTCAAAGCAAAAGATTGACCCGCTTGTTCTGGTGACGAACCTATTTCTGCAAAATTTTGATAACCTCCTCCTGTAGAAGTAGGGGAAACTGGTTGTGCAGGTACCGAAAAATCACCAAACGTAGGAACAACATTAGGAGCATCTGGCTGAGCAGGAACCGAGTAATCACCAAACGTAGGAACATACTCTCGGTCAGCCGAGCCGGAAGAACTATCGTAGTTAGAAAAATCAAAGAATTCTAACAATCCCGTTTCAGGATTTGTAGTTCCTGCGCCGCCAGCTTCTTTAAGAATCTCGGCTTCTTTCGGAGTTATGTGGGCAAGTAAGCTATCGCCTCCCCGCCCTTTACCGGCAAGCATCCTAGCAATTTCTCTTAAATCACTAGATTCTTGAATGTCAGCCTTTAACAGCCGTGCTATTTTTTTGTTCATTTATCCTCCGAATTACCCATATAACGTAACGATTCTACGTTCCAGCCAGACCGCTTACTTTTCTCTTTGTCACCACCAAATACCGGAGCACCAGCATCTCCAATACGTAACGCTTGCGCTAATGCAGCACTACCCGGAGAAGCATTAGTCTGACTAGGCGTTCTCATCGGTAAAATTTCTCTATTAATAGGCTGATTTAACAAAGACAACAAAATAGTATTGTTTCTAGGCGTAGACACATTGCTACTTACGTTTTCAACAGAAGCATTTGCGTTGTTAGTTCCACCGCCTGAAATCAAAACATTTCCGGTACTTACGTTGCCTGTACTAACATTTGATACGTTTGTTTCGCCACCAGAGACAACTACATTGCTAGTCACATTGTCAGTAATTACGTTATCTGTAGTTACATTTCCTGTGCTGACATTACCGCCTGAATTTATTAAGTTTATTAATTCTGCTGTTGTGTTTCCACTATCAATAGTTACGTTTCCGGTGCTAACGTTTGATACGTTTGCTACACCATCAGATACAACTACATTGCTAATTAAGTTTGTCGTATTAATGTCGCCGCCGGACACAACCACATTGCTAGTTACATTTTCTGTGTTAGTGCCGCCGTCAGAAACAACTGCATTTCCTGTACTTACATTGCCGCCTGAATAAATCAAGTTTATTAAATCACTTGTTACGTTGACATTTCCTGTGCTGACGTTCCCTGTAGTCACGTTTGCTACATTAGTATCAACTCCAGACACAACAACATTACTAACATTGCTTGCTACGTTTCCAGAATCAACAACCACGTTGCTTACATTGGCTGCCACATTGCCTGAGTCGATAACCACATTACTCAAATTACTAGTTACGTTTCCAGAGTCGATAACCACGTTGCTGGCTACATTTCCACTATCAAGTGTTACGTTGCCTTCGGAATTAATTAGGTTTATCAAGTCAGCCGTTGTGTTGCCGCCAGTAATGACTACATTGCTCAAGTTACTAACTACGTTACCTGAATCAATAATTACGTTACTTAAATTACTGGCTACATTTCCAGAGTCGATAACTACATTCGCTAAATTGCTAGTTACGTTCCCCGAATCAATAACTACGTTGCTGGCTACGTTGCTTACGTTGCTTGTAACGTTGCCGGAATCAATAACTACATTACTAACATTGCTACCTGAATTTATTAAGTTAATTAAATCAGCTGTAGTATTACCGGTGGTAAGAGTGACATTACCTAAGTTGCTAGTTACGTTTGCATCCGCAATAGTTACATTGCCAACATTACTAATCTCGTCAACTACGTTACTTGTTACGTTTCCTCCGGTGAGGGTTACATTACCCACATCGTTAGTTACGTTAGCACCAGAATTAATTAAGTTGATTAAATCGCTCGTTGTATTCGTTACATTGGCTGCTACGTTGCCGCCAGTAATGACTACGTTCCCTGCATCAGTAGTTACATTACCTGTATCGCTAATTACATCGCTAACATTGCTAGTTACATTTGCAACATTACTAGTCACGTTACCAGCATCAATGGTTACGTTGCTTCCTGTAGCAATTAAGTTTAGTAAATCGCTTGTAGTGTTTCCTGCCTCTACTGTTACGTTGCCTACATTACTAACTACGTTTCCGGCATCAAGAGTTACGTTGCCAACATTGCTTACTACATTGCCGCCTGTAAGCGTTACGTTTCCTACGTCACTTATATTGCTTGCAACGTTGCCATTATCAATAGTTACGTTTCCAACGTTACTGCTTACATTGCCGCCAGAGCTGATTAAATTTATTACATCGCTAGTTACATTAACGTTTCCTGTTGCCACGTTACCTGTACTAACATTGCTAGTGCTTACATTGTCGAGACTTACATTACCTGTGCTTACATTAGCACCAGAGTTAATTAGATTTATTACATCGCTAGTTGTATTGCCACCATCGATACTAACGTTACCTGTACTAACGTTATCCGTACTTACATTACCTGTAGTTACGTTTCCAGTTGCAACATTGCTTACGTCACTTACAACATTACCGCTATTAATAATTACGTCTGCAATATTGCTAGTTACGTTATTACCTCCACCAACGCTTACATTTCCTGTGCTGAGATTGGCACCAGAGTTAATTAAATTTAATAATTTAGTTTCAGGAATTTGTGCATCTACATTGATAGAAAATTGTTCTTCAAGAGTTTTGCCAGAACCCAATACATATTGAGAAACTCCTGTTTCTCCAGTTGCATTGTTGTAGTAAAAATAAAATTTTACGCCGTCGGGATTTGTAATCTCCCTAGCTAAAATTGCCTCGCCTTGATTATTGGTTACTTGAAATACGTTTCCTACTTTTCCAGCTGGGTCGTATCTAAAATCAGCTTCAGGAAAAATTTTAGGCCAATCCTCTGATGGTGCAGCAGACATTTCTGCTGCCATTACAGTTCTTCCGTCAATATCCGAGCCAACTAATTGAACATACGTATTTTTTAGAAATTCTGCTTGAGAATCACTTAACTTGCTAAACTCAATATTTTCTATATCAGCAGCAACTTGTTTTTTTATTGCTTTTTCTGCCTCGTCTTTTGCCAGAGCTGAATCTAAAAGGTATCCAGATAAAGCATCATTTAATGCTATTTGTAAATTTGTTCCAGAGGCAAGACTTTTAACAAATTCACCTGCTGCTTGTTGCAGTAACTTATCGTCTGTAAGCAAAGAAGAAAGGCTTGCAGCACCTCCACCAGCAGCACCTGCTAACGCAGCGGTACCAACATCTTGATTAGTTGCAAGAGCATATACTGCTTGTCTCTCAGCATTAGCTAACGCTGAAACAACATCGTCTTTAAAAAATTGTGGACCAACTCCAGCAATTTGTTGGTTTATTCCTTTTAAAACTCCAACAACTTCGTTAGCGGCAACTGTGCCAACAATGCCTCTAATAACATCTTGAGATGACTTTCCTTGAGCAATATCAAATAAAGCATTTGTAGCAAGTTGAGTTGTTAAACTCATTCCTCCAGTTACAATACCTGCATAAAGTCTTACAATTGGACTATTAACTATTTGTTCAGTAATAGTTTCTGTTTTTCTTTTCCAATCAGAATTAAATTCTTGTGAAGCATAACTTCCATCAAAATTTTTAACAGGAACTAATGTATTCCCTTCTTCTCTATATAAAGAAGTAAAATGATTTTTTGTGTTTCCCCCTCTGGAAACAACAGCATACAAACCCTTACCTTTTTGGTTTAATTCTTCGTAAATTTGTTTTTTTGACTTCCCTTTTGTTTCTATTCCGGCTTGTTTAGCCGCTTTATTCATATCCCCTAAATACTCAACACGAGAACCATCAATAACGTATTTATTAATTCCAAATAACGCCGCTCCAGTTACTATATTTGCGTTTACAGATTTAAGATTAAGTCCCGGAATATTGTACTTAGCAAGTAAATTATCTTTATTTTGTGTGGTCCAATAACCAATAAGAAGGCTGTTTCCATCGCCGTAATTAAGATTATGAAACGCAAAATCAGAACCAGTATTAGTGCTTTTTTTTGATTGAGCTGCTAAAGCAGCTTTAACTGAAGCCGCATCTAATGTAGGTGGCGTAAATGTAGTTGCCATTTTTGCTAAATCCTAAAAACCGATTTTTTTTGGGGCGGGGGAAACATTTTTAATTTGCCTCAGAAATTCCTAGGGACGCCACAATTTGCTGATGTATGTACAAATGGCTGGCTATCCAATCATAAAAATCTGACTCATTATTAAAGTCTACGTCCAACATATTGAACGGATTATTAAGCTCTAATAGCCCCGCAAACGCTTGATGTTCTACCTGATGAGCCAATAACCAGTCATCTAAATTGTCTGTTTGGGCATCAATAATGGGGTAAATAGGCACCGAAATGCCGCTATCCATGAATATCTCTTGAAATAACTTGTGTTGCAGACCATTTTCAAACAAAAACTCTCCTAAGGACTCATCGTTCCCATACTCAACAGTAGAGAGAGTTTCCATGTTCATTATTTGTCTGCCTTATCATCTAATCGGTCAAATATCTTGCTCAACATTCCTTTAATCTCAGCAATGTCTGTCTTGTAATCATCTTTGCTCACATATAAGTGAGGTATCTCACGAACATCATCGTCAATACGGTTAAGCATCCGTGTAATGTTGTTTAACGTCCAGCCACCAAAGAAAGCAGCAACGCCAACGACCAAGTTAAATAAAGATTGTCCGTCCATTTAAACTCCGTAGTATGGAACTTTAACCAATGTGCCATTCAAATTTAAAAACAAATATCCAGCAGGAATTAACGGCAAACTAGCTGTTGCAAACGTAGCGTTAGCCGATGTGTTGGCTGTAATCGTAGCCAAATTAACCGCTACATTGTTTCCAGTAGACAATAAAATAGTTACATTGGACGCGCTAGTAATGCGACCTTGAGCATCAATGGTTACTTGAGGTACCTGAGTAGCAGTTCCGTAAGAGCCAGCAGATACAGCCGTATTAGCAAGGCTTATTGTTCCATTAGACGTAATAGGTCCACCAGTTAAACCAGTACCAGTATTGATAGTAGTTACTGTTCCATTACTTCCACTTCCTCCTCCACCCGATACCTTTAACATAGTTACTCCTTATAGGCCGTCGCCGGGTGTAATGTAAATTGTCGCGTTACCGCTAGACGTTATGCCCGTAAAGTAAGCGTTCGGCACAAACGTTAAAATCTCATCCGTGTTCGGCAGTATCGGAAACGCAGGACCCGTAGTGGTCACAATGCCAGCATTGGTTGTAGCGTTAGCCGCATCAGAGCCGTATCCCAAGAAGACAGTTACTGTGCCAGTATTAATGACACGATATTGGTTGCCACCAAGCGTTGTTGACACACATTGAACTGGCGACGGGGCTGAACTAGCAGCTAAAAACGTAACCGTGTTGCCTGTTTTTTGAAAAGCGTTAATACCCATTTTTACCCCGCAACCTTAAACTACTTAATTAAACATCACAAAGAAACTACTTATAAGTATAAGAGCAGCAAAGCTCCAACCAGTATTGTTTCCTGAGTTCACATTTCCCAAATTTGATGGCGCACGCCACGTTGCTCCACCTGTAGCAATGCTGTCCTGAATATCTAAATTAGATACAGTTACTATTCCAGTTGCGTCGGACAACGTATATTGAGTACCCGGAGAAGAACTACGCAACGTGATTAAATTTCCAGTAGTTCCGGATAATTGAAAATTAGTAAACGTATTTGTTGTTCCGGCAGTTACCGTAATCTGATTAGGCTGAACTGTGTTAGTGATATTAGTAAACGTATTAGAACCACTAATTGTCAGCGTACCAGCACCACCTTGGTTTAGTGTGCAGTTATATGTTGAGCCACCACCGACAAAAGTTTTAGCAGTAGCACCCGTCATTGATATAGAACCAACACCTGTACCTGCCGTAGTCGTAAAATTAGTAGGCTGTGCATTATTCCAAGCGGTTGTTGAAGTGCCAGAAATTGTAAATGTGCCGCCATTAAACGTAACATTTTTAGTTCCGGTAGAGGTTGAAAATAAACCTGAGCTAAGAACTAAACCGTTTAAATCTAACGTTCCGTTGGTAAGAATGGTTCTTAATGTAGAACCTAAAGTTAAATTGTTAGTTAAAAGTTGAATTCCACCACTAGGTGCATTAATTGTTATTGGTTGAGTAAAAGTTACTCCACCAGAATTAAGCGTTTTTGTTGACCTGTTTGTAAACGTAAACGCCCCTGTTCCTGTTGTCGTTACACCAGAACCATAACTAAAGTTTCCGCACAAATAAGGTGCCGTTGTTCCAGTAGCAAACGTCATTGCGCTAGTTCTACCAGAAGCATTTAGAGAACCAATATTAAAACCAACATCTAATGTTATTGTTGCACTTGCGTTTAAATTTGCATTTTCAATAATTGCAGTATCTTGTGGCAACGGAAAATTTGTATTAACTACAGCACCACCTGAACTTGTGGCCCATGCTGTGTCACTCCAGTTTCCTCCCGCCGGTAAATTCCAATATTTGTTTGCTCCTGCAACAAACGAAATATTGCTATTACCTCCACAATCACCTAATCGAGTACCAGATAATGTTCCAACCGCACCAGCGATTGTAATGTCCATAAAATCAACATCAGTCATTGCGGCAATGGCAGCGCACGTTAATGTGCGAGATGTTCCTATTGCATCAGTATCAAACCATAGTCTTTGACTTCCATTAGCACCATTAGCCGTCAATGTTCCATTAATAATTTGATTTGCACCAATATTTATTTCATTACGAGCAGCTGCTGCTGGAGTAGAAAAAGTAAGATTATTAAATGTATTTGCTCCAGCTATAGTTATTTGGCTAGTAGTGGAAGCTGTGCGAGTAAAAGAAACATTGTAATAAGTTAAACCGCCACCATTAAACGTAACTGCATTACTCGACAATGTTATTGTTGACGTTCCTGCATTTAAAGTAAAATTAGTGCTTGTGGTTGTGCTAAATGCAGTATTTAAAGAAAATGTTGAAGCATTAAGAGTTAATGTTCTTGCATTAGAATTGCTAGACGAAAAATTATTAGCAGTAATAGCGTAATTACTAGCTGATGTGTTTAGCGTTCCATTAGTTAAAGTTGAATTAGCAGTAGTAGTAAAAGCAGAACCTAAAGTCCATCCTCCACCAACACCATTAAACGTAACAGCTCCAGCAAACGCAACGCCATTAGTAGTTACAGTTTTACCTGTGGTTGTTGCTGCAAATGTTGTTGGTCCCGTATAAGTAGCAGAAAAGTTTGTTGCTTGAAAAGTCAAACTTCCACTAACAGTCAAACCAATATTTGTGCCTGCTAACGTCATTGCTCCATCAAGTCCAGACGCAGTAAAATCGTTACAGACGCGAGGCGTAGTCGCCATTGTGACCGTAAATGAACCAGTTCCCACATTAGAGTTGGCATCAAAAAATACATTGTCAGACGCAGTAGGAACAGACGCACCACTCGCTCCTCCGCTAGAGGCTGCCCAGTTAGTTGTACTTGTTCCGTCCCATGTACCTGTACCGCCTACCCAATAACGGTCTGCCATAGTTATTCCTCTACACTTGGAGCAGTAACAACAGCAATCCAATTATTTAAACGTTGCTGTTTCATTGCTTCAATTTCATCGTCAGTTAAAGTGTGGTCGTCCGGCAAAACAATTGCATCGCAAAACGTTCCGTATGAAGTATCAAAAGTAAAATCTATTTTCATACTATCCTCATTACAATTGTGTTGTTACAGCAACCACATCCCAACGAGTGTTTGTTGCGTTGTAAATACAACCAACGTAAACCATCTTATTTATAGTTGTTGCTGTTGGTAATACTGTTCCAATGACTGTATACGTTGCGTTCCAACTTATCGTCTGTGATATTCCGTTATCTAATATACGGATAATCAATTTATTTCCATCTAGGGGCGTTCCAGCAGGAGCAGAAACAGTTAAACCAACCGCTTGAGCAGTCAAGTTATATTGGTCAGCAACAGATATGTCCGGAGCTAATGTTGCCGTAGACGTTGTAGTGGATACGCGAGGATTTATCCTCATTGTATTTAACGTAGTAACAGTATTTCCAAGCTGAATAGCTGTGTTACCAAGCGTTATAGTGGTAGCAAAGTTACTGTCTAATTGAGACAGCGGAATTGCACTAGTTGCCGTAGCAAATGTATATGGAACAGCCATATTAGAACCTCACTCTCAATTCATGTTCGTATTCAAAACCGCTGTAAACAATTCCTGCATTGTTTGATGTAACGGTCATTCCTAAATATTTTCCGTATTGTTTTGCGTCAGATTTATACAACGTGTATCCAGAAGTTCCAGCAGACCAATCTATAGCTACGCTACTATTATTTACCCAAGAAACAACAGCAGAAAAATTGTTAATCCAAGTAACAACCTGTCCAAGAAGAATGGATGGACTGGAACCAGTTTCAGAGTCTATCGTTGCGTTAATTGTTGACGCATTTTGCAATGTCGCTTCAATACCAATCTTCAACGCTTGCTTGGTACGTATGGGGTCTTTCATTGGATTCAAAGCAGTTTGAACATAACTGCTTACTGATGCTGTTGTGTTCGAGTACATTTTGACGCACGAATTCCCATCGGTTCCGTACAGAGTAATCCTTCCACCGACAGGAACTGATGTTACATACTTTAGATTGTTGCCAGCACTTGTAAAGAACCATTTTTTCTCAAAAAATACACCTTGAATGTATCTGTTGTCACCAGATGTTCCCAAGCCGCCCGTGTACCTAAAATTAAACGCAGCACACAAGATGTTGTTTAAAAGTACCTGACCGCCATTAACAACACCATTAGTAAAATCAATATTGGTAAATAAGCCGTCTAAAGGGTCAGAAATCTTTGACGTTGTAGAGCCAACAAGCGCATAGACACCATAATCATTCATAAACAGCACGGAACGGAAGTACGGGAAAATGGCATAAGCCAATTTTGTGCCGACCGACGCGCTGACGTTAGTGTTAGTAAATAACGTTGTTCCTATTGCTGTTACTCGAACATCAGAAAACACGTTAATACTGTCATCACCAAAAATGTATAAGAAGTTATTGGCTGACAATAGCTGAATAATGTTTCCATGCAATGTGGCGTCAGTAAGAACTATTGTTCCGGCAGACACGGAAACAAAGTCACTATATGAACCGGCAGCAGAATAAAAAACAGTTCTTCCATTTGAAATCCAAACCCGTCCAGAAAATGACTGAATACCTGAGTTGGTTCCTGTATTAATAATGGCTGTAGCTGTAGCGTTGGAGCCGCCACCACCTGTAATGGATACAGATATGTTTGCTTGATTTGTGTATCCGGTTCCGTTGTTAGTCATAATGACTTGGCTAACAATGTTCCCGCTAATAATGGGAACACCCGTTGCGTTAGCACCACCGCCACCAGTAATCGTCAAAGAGATGTTGGCTGAGTTTGTATAACCCGTTCCACCATTTGTGACCAAAACAGATACGGTGTTTTGAGCAAACGTAGTGACCGCAGCAATAACATTGGCATTGGCACCACCACCACCATTTAAAGTAATGGTTGGAGAAGACGTATAACCTGTTCCAGCTTCGGTCAGCGTGATTGACGATACGGCGTTAGACGTAACAGTAGCTACGGCTGTCGCTTGTATTCCGTTTGTTTGGTTGGGAGCCGATATAACAACAGAAGGTGCCGATGTATAACCAGAACCTTTGTTCACAATACCTACAGAACTTACGGAGCCAATTGAAATTAAATCAACAGCGTTCCACGTAAAGTAACCCTTAACAGGGTCAATAATTAATAGCCTGTCATTTTTCCATTGGCTAATGTTTATACCGCCATTAGAAAACGTACCAGCCGTAGCTAATGTGCCTTTAACGTTAGTATCAAGATTGACGAATTCGCAGCTTCCATCACTTTGGAAAGCTATTAAATAATCCGTAACACCAATATTTGCAGAGAAGAAATTTACAACGGTATTGGCAAACGTAACGCTACCAACAGCATCATACGTAGGAGTAATCTTTAAGTTGCCATAACCGACAGGCATGGCGTTTTCAAGCCAAAAGAATTCATCGTCTGCAATAGCCGTGCGGTTAGCTTTCGTGTTTACGCCACGAAAGTTTTTGACAACATCGTATGACTTTTTTTGTTCTGCGGATGCCATGACCTAGTATGCTCTGGAATATGGGTCAGGCAGTCTCCTAGTGTAGATGGACGCCTGAACCGCTTGAATTTGTTGTTTGTACTGCCCTAAATAAATCTCAGCCTCACCAAACGACTGTTCATAATATTTAGCAAGATAAGCAGCATAAAACTTGACTGTGCTGGTATACGGTTCGTTAATCGAATCCGTATCAGACAGATTCACTAAGTCTGTCGGCAGGAGAACCGTATCTAAGTCAATTACGTAAGCTATGTCAGGAACTGGTCCAATATAGATTTGAGATTGCCCATAAATGCTATAGGCAACCGGCGTTCCGATGCGGTTCTGCCAATAACGCAACTGTGCGTTAAAGTCTGTCCAAGCCATATACCGCAACGGTATTCTGGAATTTCCCCAATAAAGGTTAATGTTGATGACGTCTAGCGTTTGAGTTCCAGACGGCAAACAAGAATAGTTGATTACTTCTGAAGGTCCGGCATACTGAATCGTAGCCGTGCCACTAGTAAACGGTGTAGACGGTGGATAAATGTAAGTAGCAGACGGATACAAAGGAGCGTCGCCCAAAACGCCACTAGCCGTTACTGCATAAATATAGATATTGGAAAATACGTAATCACCCGCATTTACAGATAAGCCGGATGACCAGATAACAGGGGTGTTGCCGCCAGCCACCGGGGTGCAAGGCGTTTGACTTGTTTGGACCGTGCGGAGACACCCTGTATCACGAACAACTCGCGCTCTAGCACCATTGATGTAGTCAGTTAGCTGACTGTTGGTGTAAAAGTTTGCGTTTGCATCGTGCAACAAGTATCTAACAGAAGTAATGTAGCTTTGCAGGGTCTGCGACATTTACGGTCCATTTTAAGCTACTGCATTGACTTTTCCCCCAACCTCTTTCGGAGGAAGGGGTACTCTTTCAACCACCGGGGATAACGAGTGGACTTTCTTTGGCGGCTGGTCTGTAATCAGAATTTTCTCAAGGATTTTTAATCCTGCGGGAATATCTGCCCTAGTCTGAATCATAGCCAACCGCGCCATATACGGTTCTTTATCAGGGTCGTTATGCCCGAATATGTGACAAACAGCCTCCAGCGGAGCTTCTATACTCTCACCCACCGGAAATGTGTAAGGTATGTAATTGTAGCTAAAGGTTATGGGTTTATCCCATTTGTTTGTCACATAAACGGTTTGCATAATTAAAATGCCTCTACGTCGCCATACACGCAAATATCAACGGTGTTTGCATTGTTAGCAATTGCGTTAATGTTTACGTATAAGCATTGGGTTACGCTTCCAGACACAATGTTACTTGTGAATGGCGCAGCTGCATTGATGTCTACATAACGTCCAACAGCTGTCATAGCAGTTAATACGGTATTAGCCGTAACTAAGTTTGCTCCATCCGCTGTTGTAGAAATGCTTACGTTCGCGTTAGACACGTTACCGGTGTTATTTTGAATCGTAACTCTACGAACAATAATGCCACCGGAATTAGCTACACCACCGCCGTTAGTCAGGCCACCACTCAAAATTGGAATAGTGATTACTGCGTTACCAGCTGTGTTTAGCGTCGTACTGCGAACAACACCAAGGCGACCGTTGCTGAAGCTATCAAGGTAAAAATTTCCAACTGAGTCAGCATTAGCCATGATGCCCCCTTACGATGCAAAAGTGCTGCTGACGTTCTGACCACCATTGGTAGCCAACAGAGTTACTGTATCAGCAGAAGCCGTTGATTTAGCATATACGTTGACGCCATCAGAAATGATGACGCCACCAGTATTAGCAGCAATCAATGTTGCGTTTGACGAACCGTTGTAAGCAATTACCGACGTATTTGCTTGAGGAAACATCAGATAAACACCAGCTGGAATAACCGTACCGTTACCTGTGCTAGTCGAGGTAACTGTAGTGGTTAAAAAATAGGCACCAGCTGTGTTGGTCTGTGCGCCAGCAAGGATAATTTTATTGGTACTTAGTGACATGGTTAGCTCCTTAGATGCTTAGAGAGTTGTAACCTGACACAACTGACATTGACTTAGGCTTAGTTGAAACCAACTCAGCAATCATCAAGACAGCACCAACATAACCAATCTGCCAGTTTGGCAGGGTCGATTCAAAACCAGTAAACACGAACGAGCCTTGCTCATGGATATAGAGCGAGAGGTAGTTTGTGTTCAGGAAGTAAACCGTACCTTCTGGACAGTAGGGGTCAGGATAAATAGGTACACCAGCAACCATCAAAGCGCGGAACGCAGCTTGTGGGCCATTAGAATCGCCGTCAAAGCCGGAACCCGGAGTGATGACGTATTGCTCTTGACCAACAAAGTCTTGTGCCAACAGAGTCCATGTACCAAAACCGCAAACACCAAACGAAGGCACTTCAGCACCGTTTTTAACAGTACCAGAAATGTATTGCAGGATGTTTTGACGAGTTGGGTTCACGCTACCGGCTGAGTAAGCCTTTGACTGCCACCAGCTATATGCCGAACGACTGATGTTGCCGTAGGTACCAGAAGCAGAAACGGCTGCTGGCAAACCTGTGAACTGCTGCGTGTTCGTGCTGTTGGTGTACAAGGCTGTTGCCATTGCATCCATCATCACGTTCGTCGCATCGTTCATACGGGCTTCAATCAGAGGAATGATTGCAGCGTCTTGCTGAACTGCACCTTCCATACCGAGAAACGGTACTGGAGCAATCATCAGCTTCAGGTCAAACTCAGCATTGTAAGCACCTTGCTGGACTGATGGCTGGTTAAACGAACCAGAGTAATCAGACCATTGCGCGTTTACAAACTGTGCGCCCTGAACGGGAACGGTTATTGAAGAAACACCACCGGAGGCTTGTTGCGAGTTAGCAATCAAAGCCGCCATTAGCGGAGTTGAGTTATATAATTGAACAACTAGCTTTGGAATAAACGCACGCCGCGTGACGTATGTCAACTCGGTAAATTGCGTACTACCCGTCGCTGGAACGATACCGCCACCAATAGGCATGGTTATCTCCTAAAAACTTTATCCCCTAATTAATTAAAATCCAATAGGACGTCTGTTTTGACGTAACTCTTGGAGTGCTTTTGATGCTTCATCTCTTGCTGCGGCTTGCGGGTTCTTATAGTATTTACCTAAGTCGAACTTGCTAACGGCTGAAGGGTTGTAACCTGTTGGCGTTGGAGTTGCAGATTGTTTCATCCAATTCCAGTATTCAGCTGCCGCTTCGTGATTAGTAATGCCTTTTTCCAGCATTACTTTTTCTACTTCATGAATATCTTCTTCTCGCTCAACTAGACCTTTTTTCATTAGTCTGCTGCGACGAGACTCAAGGTCACGTAATGCGTCTTGCTCTCTGTCTTTTGCATCTCTTGCCATAAGCTGTTTTTCTAGCTTATCAACATACGTTTTAGTTGTGTTTTCAATTTCCAACTCAGGAATAATAAGGTCTGGTTTAAGTTGCTTAGTTAAACGCAGAACATCTTTTCTTGTTGCTGGATTATCGGAAAGTTCACGCATTAACAACGCTAGTTGGTCGCGCTGCTCAAAAGACATATCTTCAAGACTCATTTTTATCCCCTAACTTAATTAAATTACTTTTTTGCCGTCACCGGGCTTTTGAACACCCATTTTGTTTTTACTTCCAATTTTGCCGGAAGCAGACAAACCGCCAAATGGCTCATAGCGGGGAGGGTTCGTTACAACACCGTTCTGCTGGTTGTTGTCGGTAGGACGGCGAGGGCTGTTAGCACCTCTTGGTTTAAACAGGTCCATGATTATTCCTTACATAGGAGTGGGTTGAGGTGAAGCACCGCCACCACCGGCACCGGGCATACTCATCGGAGAAGATTCTGCACCGGGCATAGGCGGGAGGTTCGGGACCATCGGAGCTTGCGACATTGCACGGCCTTCAGGCGTTCCTCCACCGGCTTGTGGCAAGTTCTGTAGCATCTGAATAATTTCAGATTGCTGGAGTTCATTTGTTTTTTGCTTGCGAGGGCCAATCAATCCTGTCAGCGAACGAATAGCCGCTAACGCTTTTTGACCTTCAACAGATTCGCTACCTAGACTTGGCAAGGCTTGTTCAATCAAATCCATCGCCATTGATATGTTTACCATTGCGCCTTCACGATTCCCCATCTTTGGTTCTGGCGTAGACATTGGCGCAGACATAGGAGCCGTTGTCGGGTCAGACATCGCGGTGCTTGCTTCAGGAGAAGTTTCGGTAGGATTGCCTTGCTTCTTACCAATCATTTCCATTAACTTATCGGGTGGTACGCTCATAAATAACCTCTATCGTCAAACTAGACGCGATTAGACCAGACTATCAGCAAATGTCAAGTGGGGGAGTATTTCCCCTCCCCCTTGGGATAATCCACAAGGGACTAATTACTTGCGACCTTTACGGCCTTTACGTTTCATGCGTGCCATGGTGTTCTCCAATTAGCAGCGGCCAACTTAAAAGAGGAAGTCAGCCATACCTCATCCCTTGCGGGAATTAACGACGAGTCTTACGACCACGCTTCATTTTTTTGTACATGATGTACTCCTATCGTTCACCCATACGGCCCGTCCTTCTTGCTTGACGGGGGTTAAAAGACTTTATGCCCGACACCCGATACTGCATAGATGGCGCAGCTTCAGTCCTTTTTAGTTCGCCGCTTGTTACTCTCGGCTGGTCAGCTTTTGGCGAGTAGTCAGGTTTTGTTGCCATTATTCACCTACCGCTTTCAAATCGGGTTTACCTTCGGGCTTGCCTTGTTGTGGCTGTTTAGCTTGCTGTTCAGCTTGCAACTTTTCGCGTTTTTTCAATTTATCTATTAACAATTGTTTCATTGGCGGCTCAAGCAAGTCAAGCAGAGATTCTTTGTCAATAGCCTGAGATTTAAACAAATTAAACGCCAGCTGACGCATATCTTCGGTAAATATTGGGCTATTAGAGTGAGCGTCTACTTTCACTACGTAATCTTTGGTAAATTGCTCAGCAATAAATTTGTTGCCTTCTTCATCCATGAAATGCGTATCGTCATAGGCTTGCATGAGCTTTAGATACAGCGTTGCTACCTTTTCTAAGCTGTCTTCTACGATTAATGCTCTTTTCTTTGCGCGAGAACTTCCAAGACGGGCCAGCTGAGAAGCGTGACCAGCGGAGCGTACACCTTGCTCACCACGACCAGACAGAACACTTGATATTCCAGATGCCTCTGCAAACATGGCGTCAATTTCATGGATTACCTCAAACAAAGATGATGGCATTTCCGGTGCAATGGAATCGACTTTAGCATTAGGCATATCGCTAGAGACAAACGCACCCGGACGGTCAAACGCAAAAGCCTTTTCGTCTGTGATGCCCATAAAGCCAGAGAACACCTTTGGAGGTGAGACTTGTTTGGATAACAAATCCAATATCTCTGACATACGGTTATTTCGTACCGCTTGCAATAAGTTTAGACGGGCAACTTCACTCTGTCCCCAATAATAATCAAACTGCGGGTTGGGGCAAATCTGAATGAATGGTAGTTCACCACGCAGGAATACTGAGCCACCCGGACGGTCGTAAATAAAGATGTCAGGGTCAGCCATAGTGACCACTTGATAGTCTTCAATTTCATCATTCCATACCCACAACTCAAACATCTTCACGGTGTCTTCAGCAACACGGGCTTTGTAACGGTTGCTGCCGTACAAGTCTAAGTTGACGTTACCGTAAATAGTTGGATTGGACGTAGAGATAATTAGACGGTCAAGACCTTCAGGCATATCTTCCGTCTTAGTATTCATCGATGTTTGTATGCGCTTAACAATGCTTTCCCGTTTAGGGTGGCTATACAATCGATTATACAAATCGGATTTTGTAATGTAATAGGTTTGAACTATAGCTTCTTGCCTATCGGTATAGGTTACGTCTTCGCGCAAGACGCCTATAGAGCTAGGTTCCACCATGTAGGGGTGAATACCGTTGTTGACTACTAGCTTAATGAAGGTTGAGTTAAACACTAGTGCCCACGTTAGGGCAGACGAAAATACTTGGTCACAGTTTGAGTTTAACCACTCATCATTTAAAGCAGCGGTCAGTCTTGGAATCTTAATTTGTTCTTGGGCAGGAACAGCGGCACCAACATTGATTGAGAAGCGTGTTGTCTCTGCTGAGTAAAGAAACGATGTTAGCTGGTCAATGTGGGGATAGATTTTGTTGAATAGGGCGGGGTTTTCATCCGGTCCACCGCCAAACAAAAACCAAGAGCGCAGAGAGGCGTAATCCCCTTTGCGCTCTGCCAAGGACACCATGCACTTTTCAATTAAGTCACGGTAGAAGAACTCCCGTTCTAAGTCATCGGTTGGTATCCGCATTTAGGTCTTCACTTGAAGGTTTTCATGGTCAGCTATATAACTCGCCGCCTTGGGTCCTGTCAAGTTTCCTGCATCTTTTGGGTTCATTCCGACCGATTCGCCCATCACAGACCGTACAGCACCGCCTTTTAGAAGGCTGCCCATGCTATAGCGTCCATCGCCACCCCAAATGGCGGCATCTCTAGGTTTTGGCTCATTAGCACGACGTTGTGCTTCTGCTTCCTCTGCTTTGAGCTGTTTCTTGGACGTTTTGTTCTTTCTGGTGAAGTATCCAGCCTGATTCTCGCCTTCACGAGTTGATTTGACGTTGGTCATATCAAAATCCATAGCAAGCTGCTTAATGGTCTTGTCGTTCTTCTTTGTGCCGTCTGACATTAGCCCTACAGGCTGCAAATAGACTATTGCGACCTCTTCATCGCAGTCTTTCATGGGGCATTGCCCCTTTCTGCTCTCAAAATAGCCGTGCTTTGGGCATTTGTAATCATGTAGAACTGCCATTGTTATCCCCTTCAAATAATGGTGGTTGCGAATAATCGTCTATATTCCTCATACCCAATCTAATCCCTATCTTGCCATTAATCATTTGCAAGCCAGTAGAGGGTACAATTCGTGGTTTAGCTTCTCTGCGGTATTCAATGTATTTGCTTTTATTGCGTAATTGCATGATGGCTACTTCGCCTCGTTGCCATGCTTTGTAGCCTTTGTCTACGCGACGCTGGATGTATTCGGTCAAAGGTTCACACCGATACCAGAAGACGTCTAGCAGGTGGGCTTTATTGACCCCACACAAGTCTGCAAAGAGCTTCATAGAGATGCCGCGCTCCTTATCTCTAATGAAGCGGCGCATCTGAGCTATTAGTTCACGCTTGGTTAGAACCTGCTGCGACATAGTTAAGGATGTAGCCTTTAGATTGAAAGAAGTCTAGAAGTTCTGTTTCTCGATAAGCGTTTTGTATTCCCATCGGCAACATGATTTCATTGTCTTTGATTAGCTTCCTAGTCGTTGAATGATGACCAAGGAGTTTAGATAAGTCCATATCGTCATGAAACTTAGGGGCAAAATGTTCTATAGAAAAGTATTTAGCGACTTCGTTGGGTGCGTACTTAAATCCTAGGGACTCAAAGAGTCCACGCTTTAGGCATGAGAACTGGACGTCTTCATTCCATAGATGTATTTCTTCGTTATAGTTTTGAACGATGCCAAACTTGCTCGGAGCTTCTAAGAAGTATTTGCTACGCAGGGAAAAGCCTCCGTTTAGAACAAGGGTTGGATGCTCAAACTTTGTCCACTCAAAGCCTAGATGTAATGTGTTGCCCACCAGACCAGCATGAGTAATGCCGCCAATGTAATCGTAGGTGTAATAGTCATCTCTCCAATTGTTACCGTCCAAAACCCAACCATCATCTTGCACAATCAAACAAAATTCTGTTGGTATGTATTCATGCAAGCAGTGCATGACAAATGTGCTGTAACCTCGGTAATCAAAAGCAAAGCAGCGTTTCCATTGAATACTTTTTGGTAAGTCAGGTGGCTTGGTTGGAGAAATTAACAACCCTTTAGACCCCGGTAGTTCCCGCATACTGCGGGTAATGGAGGGCAAGGTAGCTGACCCATCGGTGTGCCCGTGAATGGATACGATGGTTAATTGATTATGCTCCATAGACACCTATCGCTTTCAAGTAGTTGGATACGCCTTTGCCGACAGAGAGTTGTTCGGGTGTTTTAGTTTCTATCTCTCTGGATACTTTACGGCTTAATTTTCGCTGGATTAATTGGGGCTGTACTTGTTCTGAATACGCAGCGCACGCCAAGGCCATTGCCATTACACGGTCATCTTTGTTTCTACCGGTAGCTTCGATAGATGCGCCGTCACGAACAATCGTCTTCATTTCTTCAATGGTGTCTACGCAGTAAACAGCTAACATTCCGCGCTCAAACAAGTCTTTGGTGTAACTCATCATTCGCTCTTTGGTTGCTGCTGTTGTTAGCCAGCCTAATGAATTAGAGATGCCACCCATAGTGTCGTTACGTCGCCAGATATAGTTCGACATGGAACCGTAGACATCCATCAAGCTCTTGCCCATTGCGTTGCCCATGCTGGCAGCTTGACGGCGCAGGTTCTTAATCTCGTTTAGCACAGCCTGTCCCGGTCCGTTAACTTCCAGATTAAGCGTCGAATTTTTGTAGGCTCCTGCCAAGTGCGAGATAACCCACGCAAACTGATACGTATTAAGTTCAGAGGTTGCAAATTCAGCGACTTGTTCCATTCCGTCAGAGTAGCAACGGAAGACTTGAATACAGAACCTATCAGCCCAATCAGAAGAACCATAAGCAGGGTCTGCACCGATAACGTAATAAGCGGTGTCAATGGGTTCCTCCCACACCTTTAAGGTAGACAAACGTTCAGTAGACTTAACGACTTCTGTATCCTGGAAGTTCACACCCATCGCGTAACGGTAATAGTCGCAGTCAATCTTCTTAGCAATCTTCATGGCGTCAGTACACCGCGAGTTTGAAAAGAAGGAGGTGCCTGTCATAACAAAAGCATAGTCTTCAGTTGGCGGGAACTCTTGATACATTAAGGATTCGTCTTTAATGCCTTCAAGCATCTTCCAACGCCACCACGCCATTTGTCTGGAATTAATCTCTACGTTGTAGAGCTTCTTAATATCTCGCGTCCACTCTTTTTCTTCAGGTGTTAGTTTGCCGTCCCAATAGACTTTGTAGACGTCCGTATCAGGAGCCGCAGAATAAAACTCATTGCGCCACCAGCCGCAAAAGATAGCTCTCTGAGTTCTCGCTCTCTTAGCGGTCACGTACATATCGTGAAACATATTAAAGCCGCGAGCAGTAGACTCGAAGATGTAGAGACGTTTAGGGTTGGTTTCTGCAAGCGAGGCAAGCAAGGATGCTAGTCCTTCCTCGTCGCCCCACGAAGACGTCTCCGTTCCGTGAAGGAATGTAATACCTTTGCCACGACCAAGACTTCCTTTCGCTCTAAGCCCTGCGACTTGATAAAAGATACGGCTGCGGTTCTTGAGGGCCAATGAGTTTCGATTGTGTGCAAGTATGGGTATCTTGTACTCTTTTGGTAAACCGTCCATGTAGGCGCCAAGGGTTCCTCTAAACATATCTCGGTTTTCTTCTGTGTCTGTAACAAGCGTTCCATTTAACCCCGAATTGATGTAGTGCCAGTAAAGGTCTAGGGCTAGACTTATCGTCGTAATGCCAAGCTGACGACCTTTAAGAATGACAAAGAAATGAATACCTTCAGCTAAGCCGCCAGCAATCTCATCCATTACATAGGTCTGAGTGCCGAGAAGGTTATCCATCTTGCGTAAGCCCTGCTCTTTGGTCTCAATCTTTAACTCGGAGCAGAACTGGTAAAACTGTTTGAGATTGAACTTCATTTAGACTTTCGTCGTTCATTGCTGAACTGTTCTAGGTTCCAGTTAGCTATCCGGTATCTCGCCTCTGGATTCTTAGCTACCCGCAATAGCTCATTAACTAGCTCCGTGCTATATTGGTTTTTCCATGACTGTAGCAATTCTTTCTTTTCGTCTGGACTGTAAGCACGGTTAGCCTTGCCCATCTCTGCCTTTAAAATACGGCGAGAGAGCAGAAGTTCTTCTGCGTACTTGTCAGTTGACGGTGCTGAGTCGCTCAAGAGTATCTTTCAATCGCTCATTCTCATCATGCACATCACGCAGCAACTTAGCTGACTCGGTATGAACCCGCATCAACTCATGAAACAGCTCAGCATGGCTCATCGAATAAACCTTCTCCATATACGCCTTCTTAATATCCTCCATTGCTAGAGGCATTAAATTATTTCTGACATCGTCATTCATATCCTACCCCTTACTCCACGTTGTAAATAAAGTGTTCAAGCCATCCTGAAAATCACATTTATCCCTAACTACTTTCCCTCTACGACTTTCAGCCATTCGCTCACGATGGCATTGCAAACAGTAAGACGCATAACCAGAAAACCGTATAGCGTTCTTCTTGAACTCGTTATAAGGCTTTTCCTTCTTGCAAAAGGTACACGTAAACGTATCCGTCAATTCTCTACGCTTCATTACAACACCCTCCACACCCTAACGCCCTCTACCTCTTTCCTCGCTATGAACTGCATCCCTAACCGCTTAGATGCCCTGTAATTGGCATTGCATACCACCTGCAACTTGCCAGCATCGACGAAAAAACTATCGCCGATGTCCATCTCCTTATACGGATACCTTTTCTTCCCCTCCGGCAACGGAATCGACTTCTCTACTTCTAAGTTAATCATATCTATCCCTTCTAACCAATATACACACTATAGACGAAAAAAAAGACCATCGCAAGGATGGCCTAAAGCCCTGAGGGGAGGGCAATTCACACAGAAGGAAAATCAACGCCAGAATAACAGAAAACACGTATTTTTTTTGGGGGGAGCTACGAGGGGGTCACTCACTTCTAGCGTTCAAAGTCCAATCGAAAGGGCAGCGTAGGCTGTGCGTAGCGTTGAGTCTACCCAGCCCCTACCCAAACCCAGGTTGTGCTGATACAGGCACTCTGATGCCATTGTATGCGCGCTGATGCAAGCTAATGCAGTACCCAGATGCCCCTTCTGAATTGTTAAATCCAAGGGCGAATAGAGTTAACAATCTCCGACGTTATCCGCTTAAAGAATAGGCATGCTTAATATATAACACTTACAGTATAAGTAGAGTATCTATAGATATATCACTAATATATATATATATATATATAGTTAGTATGATATCTTTATAATATCTTTTATAAATACAAAGGGTATATTTTAAATATAAATATATTCAATGCACTTCACATAATCGTATTAATCTATATAATCAGAACTGTAGTACAGCAAAACACTTTCCTAACCAAGTGGAGCAAAAACAAATGAATACATTATTTAGCCAATTAAGCGAAACAGAGCAAGATACAGTAGCAATTTTATGTGGTTTTCAAATGTGCACTAGTTTTAAAAATATGTTGTATGACATGCCAGCAATGGAAGGAAACATGGGTCAAATTGCAAAAGCAGTTTTAAAACATAGGATTGCTTATTTAAACA
>Ga0209400_1000476_pt1 | contig 34971 bp, 28 predicted proteins | sample M_130807_EF_Meta_FD_187313 | JGI IMG/M metagenome (GOLD analysis project Ga0209400, IMG submission 187313) | Freshwater microbial communities from Lake Montjoie, Canada to study carbon cycling - M_130807_EF_MetaG (SPAdes) (version 2) | ecosystem: Environmental > Aquatic > Freshwater > Lake... | reverse complement strand
ATTGATTCAGGAATGGTTCTTTTAGGGATTTCCCGCTCGATTAATTTTTCAATTGCATCGAATCTTTTTTGATCCTTGTCATTGATAAAGGTGATGGCCGTTCCTTTTGTATTGGTTCCGCGTGCCGTTCTTCCAATTCTATGAACATAATCTTCAGGATCGGGTGGTACATCATAATTCAGTACCAATTCAATACCATCCACATCAATTCCTCTTGCTAGAATATCGGTACCAATTAAGGTGTTCAGTTTTTTGTTTTTGAAATCATTCATAATGGCTTCTCTTTCCGCTTGTTCTAAGTCGGAATGAAAAGATTTTGAGCGAAGTCCTAATTTTTTTAATTCATGCTGAAGGCTTTTCACTTTTTCTTTAGTGGAAGCAAAAATGATCATGCTCTCAAATTTATTTTCTGATAAAATCAGTTCTAATACTTGGTTTTTTTGTCCATCGTAACAGAGGTAAGCAATTTGTTCAATTCCTTCTGCAGGCTTTGAAATGGCAATATTGATTTGTTCAGGATTGTTCAAGATTTTGCCAGTCAGTTGTCTGATTTTTTGAGGCATGGTTGCAGAAAACAAAAGTGTTTGTCTGTTTACGGGCAAGCGATTGATAATTTTAATCAAATCGTCGTAAAAGCCCATGTCAAGCATTTTGTCTGCTTCATCTAAGACCAAATGTTGTAGCCCTTCAAAATTAATTTCCCCACTGATCAATTGTGAAATTAACCTTCCGGGTGTGGCAATAATGATATCCGCACCTTTGATGAGTGCTTTCTTTTGCTGTTCATAACTCATGCCATCACCACCACCATAAATGGCAGTTGAGCTCACATTGATAAAATAACTAAATCCTTGTAATTGTTGGTCAATTTGTACTGCTAACTCTCTGGTTGGAACAAGTATCAGGGTATTGACTCCTTTGTGTTTGCTTAGTATAATTTTATTAAGAATGGGCAGGAGATAGGCTGCCGTTTTACCAGTACCGGTTTGCGCACAAGCAATTAAATCTTTGTTATCAAGTATGATAGGGATGGCCAATTCTTGAACAGGAGTGGCTTGGTTGAACCCCATTGAATCCAGGCCATCTAGGAGCTCGTATTCTAAATAGAAATCGTCAAAAGTCAAATTAGTTAATTATATGATTTTCAAAGGTATTCAAATAAACTGAAACTTATGCATTGAACCAATCTTGTTTAGAAAGGTATTCAGCAATTTGAACGGCATTGGTTGCTGCACCTTTTCTTAAATTGTCTGCCACAATCCATAAATTCAATCCGTTAGCAATTGTTTCATCTCTTCTAACTCTACCTACAAAAACTTCATCTTTTTCATGAGCAATCAAGGGCATAGGATAGATTGATTTTTCTGGTTCGTCCATTACTTTTATACCTTCTGTTTGATTTAGAATGCTCATCACATCAGCCAATTCAAAGGCTTTTAAAAATTCGATGTTCACGCTCTCACAATGTCCTCCAACAGTAGGTATTCTTACACAGGTTGCAGTTAAGGCAATACCATCATCTTGCATTATTTTTTTGGTTTCGTTCACCATTTTCATTTCTTCTTTGGTGTAAGCATTGGCCATAAAAACATCAATTTGTGGAATTGCATTTTGGTCTATTGGATAAGCATAAGCCATTTCTCCTTTGATGCCCTTTCTTTCGTTTTCCATTTGCTGTACTGCTTTTACACCAGTTCCCGTTACACTTTGGTAAGTACTTACCACAATGCGTTTGATTTGGTATTGTTTGTGTAAAGGATATAGTGCCAATACCATTTGTATGGTGGAGCAATTTGGATTGGCAATGATTTTATCATTTTTACCTAGCAACTTTGCATTGATTTCAGGGACAATGAGTTTTTTATCTGGATCCATTCGCCAAGCAGAAGAATTGTCAATGACGTAACAGTCTACCGCGGCAAATTTTGGCGCCCATTCCAATGAAGTTGAACCACCTGCAGAAAACAAAGCTATTTGGGGTTTTAAGTCGATGGCAGTTTGCATTCCAACTACTGGAATTTGTTTTCCTTTGAATGCGATTGTTTTCCCTAAAGACTTTTCAGAGGCCACAGGAATAAGCGTTTCAACAGGAAAATTTCTTGCTTCAAGCAATTTTAACATGACCTTGCCCACCAATCCGGTAGCACCAACAACTGCAACTTTCATTCTTTTTTTTCTGTAAAATTAAGGCATCTGATTCAAAGTTTAAACAAATCATCAAAGCCATTGTAACTTCAATATAAAATCAAAAGAAAATGACAATCATCCACAAAATTTCAATGGTTTTACTTTTAGTCAACTTCCTGTCAATTCCAACTGTTGCGCAAGTTTATGAGCATTTTAACCAAGACATCAATCAATTGAAAAATGCTTGGAAATTTTCAGATTCTAGCTTTTGGGTAAACCCTAAAAATCAATTACAAACGAAAGTAACTACAAAAAAATATACAGCTATTTATGCAAGTTTGCCTGTAAAAAAAATCGATTCAATTTTAGAATGGGATGCTTTTATTTCATTCGATTTCAATCCAAGTACTCAAAATTTTGTTCGCTTTTATTTGTATGCAGATTCTGTCAATCTCAATAGTTCTAGCAATGCCTTGTACATACAATATGGAGGAATCAATGGTACAGACGATTTGATTGAATTGATCAAACAACAAGGCAACTCCAAACAAATTCTAGCATCAAGTACATCGGGTTTTTTAAAACAAACTTCAGCAGTGTTTAATTTCAAATGTTTGATGGATTCATCTGGCTATTTGCACATGCAAATTGATACAAGTTTAAATGATAGTTATATTGAATTGGCCAAGATTTCAAGCCCAAGTTTACCACTTGAATTTTATACTGGATTTTGGTTCAAATTCACATCAAGCTATGCCAATTCATTGGTATTGGATGATTTTTATTTTGGCAAAGTTCATCAACCCAAATTGCCTTTGCAATTAACCTCTTTCATTGCAAGCTCCGACTCTAGTTTACAATTTACATTTAACCAAGCCATAGATACCAGTCAGTTACAATCCTATTTTCAAAGTTCAATTCAAGAGGAGTTTAGGTGTTTTTATAATACCTCATTTGATACCATTTCAATGGTCTTCAATACCAATTTAAAGCTGTATCATGCCTACGTAATTTGTTTATCAGGAATACATACCCCAGAAGGTTTTACTTGTGATGATACTTGTATTACCCAAGTGAATTATCTGATTAAAAATGGGGATATCCGTATCTCGGAGCTCATGGTAGACCCAGATCCTGTGATTGGTTTGCCCGATGCTGAATACATTGAAATTTACAACAACAGTTCATTTGTTTTGAATTTAGATAGTCTGTTCATCAGTGACAAGCAAACGAGTGTTAAATTGTCTACTTATTTTTTGAAACCAAATGAATTTGTGCTGATTTGTGCTTGTAAAGATTCATCACTTTTCCCTTCAATCTCCAAAATATGTGTTGGTAGTTTACCTAGTTTAAATAACAGCGCTGACACCATTTTGGTGCTCAATCGAAATCAATATCCAATAGATCAAGTTGCTTATCAAACTTCTTGGTATCATACCAGTCCTATTCCTAGTGGTGGAAGAAGTTTGTGTTTGACAAACGTAAACAGTGATTGCCCTGCTATAGAAAATTGGTATGCATCAGCAGATTCTTCTGGTGGAAGCCCAGGAAAATCTGGACTACTTTGGAATACGAATCAAGATTCAGTTCAGTTAAAATTACTGTCATTTTCAGCAATAAGTGATCAAGCCTTTCAAGCTGTTTTTAATAAGAAATTGTCAACTATTCATTTACAGGTAAATGGAATTGACATACCTACAGATGGCCCTGTAAATGCTTTAGATACTTTTATTTTCAAAATGCCCATCATGTATTTGAATCAAAAATTTACCATCCATTTTTATGCAACTTGTGCTTGTAATCAAAACTGTATAGATACCCTTTTTGAATACAATTATATCCCCTTGATTCAGGCAAAGTACAATCAATTGCTTTTTTCTGAAATTTGCTTTGATCCCAAACCTGGCAGTCAAGTTCCTGCTTTTATTGAATTGTACAATGCAAGCAATGGACGGATCAATTTAAAAGACTATAAACTATGCAATGGAAATACCTGTGTTCAATTGCCAGTTTACGAACTTTTCCCTGATGCTTACCTCGCTATTTCTAAAACAGGCATAGCTGAAACAGCCAATCAATTCATCTTACCCAATTTGTTTCCGTTTTATTTAACAGATACCTTGTGCATTCGTAATAAGGATAACTTCTTAGTGAATTATTTACCTTATAGCCAAAAATTTTACCACGATTTATACAAACAAACTACTAAAGGGTGGTCTATTGAACAGGTAAATCTTCATTTGCCATGTATGACTGAATTCAATTGGCAAGCATGTCTTGCTATCAAACAACATACAGCTGGTTTGCCCAATAGCATTCAAACAAAAACAATTGATACAATTCCAGCAAAATTGATGAAGCTCTATTTACCCAATGCGCAACAAATGCAATTAGATTTCAATGAAGCCATCGATTCTACAGCAATAGCAAACAATTATCAATTGACCCTTAGTGGACATCAGCTGCAGTGGCATTATGCCAATTCAAATCAAAGTTTGTATTTAGAAATTAGTCCGCAACTTCAAAACAATGAAAGTTATGTTTTACAAATCCAACAAATCAAAGATTGTGCAGGCAATAGTATGCCAATTCAACACCGTAAATTTTCTTTACCAGCTGCAATAGATTCTGGGAATTTGCTCATCAATGAAATATTGTTTGATCCAGTTTCAACGGGAGATGATTTTATAGAATTGTATAATAACAGTCCTCATTATCTTGATTTAAAATCTTTGTATTTTTCATTTTCAACAAATGAAAGTGCTCCAGTTAATGCAGTTTGCACATTTGCGCCTACAGGTTATTTACTGCCTCCTTTCGATTATGTAATAGTGACGCCTTCAGACCAAAATTTGATTTATCAGCAAACCAATACCAACAAACAAATTTTTGTCAATTTACCAAACCTGTCTAATGAAGGTGGGTATTTGAGTCTTCATACAGGAAACCAAAAACAATTAGATGCAGTATCCTATTCCCCTCAAATGCATTTTAAATTGTTGCCAAGTTTTGAAGGGGTAAGCTTAGAAAGAATTGCTTCAAACTTGCCAGGTACTTTTTCCGATAATTGGCATTCGGCATCAGCACAATTCAATTATGCAACACCCACCCAAGTGAATTCAATGCAATTAAAAATTGTAAACGCTTCAAATTCATTGCTTGTTGAACCTAGTGTATTTTCTCCTGATGAGGATGCTTTTGAAGATGTATTGAAAATACAATACCAATTTTCAAATGCATCAAATTTTAGTGCATTAAATATTTATGATTTGCAGGGTATGCTCATTAAAAATTTAGCAGTTCAATATTGGGGAGCTGATCATGGGTTATGGATTTGGGATGGGTTGAACATGGAGGGCATGCCAGTTCCAGAAGGCTTTTATGTTGTTAAATTGGATGTATTTACACCAGAAGGACGCGTTGAAAGCATCAGAAAAACAGTCGTTTTGACTAGAAGGGAAAGGAATTAAATCTTAGGCTTAAACCATAATTTGAAAACCTGTAGGGCAAATACAACCAAACAAATTCCATGTAACAATGAAGCGTATTGGGTATAAAAAGTAAGGTATGAACTCATGCTCACTTTTGCTTCAATTGCACAGGGTTCCCACCAGTTACTTTGTTGGGTAATTTCTCCTTCATCGGAAATAAATCCGCTAATGCCAGTATTCGCGCACCTTACAATGGGTGTTCTGTTTTCTATGGCTCTTAATTTAGCATAGCTTAAATGTTGTTTGTAGCCGGGGGTATTTCCCCACCAAGCATCATTGGTTACAATACAAAATAAATCTGCTCCTTTACTTTTATACGAACTGACGAAATCTGGAAATACACTTTCGTAACAAATAATTGGTGCTATTTTCAAATGGTGTTTAGATTCAAATACTTTAGATTCACCATCTGATCCTAAACTACCTGATGTCCCTCCTAAATCTATGGCCATTTTCTCCAAAAAACCAAACACTAGAGGATAAGGCATTTTTTCTACGCCAGGTACCATTTTGTTTTTGTGGTAAATTTGAATAGCAGCACCTGGTTGTATAAACAGTGCGGTATTGTAAGCATCAATATATTGTTGAATACTGGGATAAAAACGAGCTGTTATTGGAATGTTCATTTGGTCTTTTGGGTATGTTTTATAAGTATCAGCACCACTTAATAAATTGATGCCCGGGTGTTTTTCAATAAATGACTTACAGATTTGAATGAGTGCATCATTTTCTAGTTCTTGCTCATACAATCCACCCACTAAGGCGGTTTCAGGAAAAACCACCAATTGGGTTTGAGGATTGATTTTACTTTCAGCTAAAACAATCATTTTTGCTAATTGAGTAGGGTATGTTTCAGCATTGAATTTTTCGGTGTAAGGGTCAATATTGGGCTGTACCACTAGGGTATTGACTGTTTTGCTAGGGTATATTTTTTTATATTCCTTAAAAGAATCGAGTACAAAATAAGAACCCAGAAATGGACAAAATATCCAAATGAAAATTATATTAAACAGTTTCAATTCTTTGCCAACAAAATTGCCATTCAAGTAGTTTATTATCCAATTAAAAAGCTTGATATTGATGCTTAAAATCAAAAAGCTACCACCCAAAACGCCTGTATATTCATACCATTGAACCCCTTGAGTGAAATTGCTGAATACATTACCAAGTATCAACCAGGGAAAGGCCAAGTCCCAATTAAATTGTAAGATTTCTATGGCTATCCATGAAAAGATAAAAAGATTGTAATTGGGTTTTCCATTTCTATACGCAGAAAGATTCAGCAAATAAAATGGAACAAGCATTGGAATACTGTTGATAATGATTGCTGCAATTGCGCCACCTTCACTGGCATTCCATATCCACCAAATGCAACCTGTATTCCATAAAATAAAAGTCAAGCTACTGAAAAGTATAAGGTTTATTGAGTTGCTATTGCTGGATTCCCTGCTTTCTTTTTCTAGTATCAACAATGGAACAAATGCAAAAAAGGACAAAGGGAAAAAACCGATTGGTTCGTAAGAAAGTATCAATAGCAATGCGCTTAAAATACTGTAAGCTAAAAACCGTAGTTTTCTATTTTTGATGTCCGATAACAAGTACAAATTCTCCTTTTATTGGTTTGTTTAAAAAATAATCTAAGACAGATTTACAAGTTCCGTTGACAGTTTCTTCAAACATCTTCGTAAGTTCTCTGCTTACAGATAAGGGCCTGTCTTCTCCTAAAAATTCAACCAATTGTTGTAATGTTTTAAGTAAGCGATGTGGGCTCTCATAAATAATACAAGTTCTAGGTTCAAGGGCTAAACTTTTCAAAGCTGTTTGACGTCCTTTTTTTTCTGGAAGAAATCCTAAGAAACTGAATTCATCACAAGGAAAGCCACTTTTTACCAAGGCAGGAACAAAAGCTGTAGGTCCAGGTAAGCAATCAATTTCTACTTGGTTTTCTTGACAAGCCCTAGCCAATAAAAAGCCGGGGTCACTAATACCAGGTGTTCCCGCATCACTTACTTGTGCAATAGTTTTTCCTGATTTTAAATCATCAATGATTTGTTGAATGAACTTGTGTTCGTTGTGTGCATGGTAAGGCTTCAAGGGCTTTGTAATCTGATAATGTGAAAGCAGTTTGCCAGTTTGTCGGGTATCCTCGGCCAGTATATAGTCTACTTCTTTTAGAATTCTTAGCGCCCGGAGTGTGATATCCTCTAGGTTTCCAATAGGAGTTGGGACCAAATATAGCTTTCCAGAATGCATCATAAATACAAATTAAGCAGCTTTATTGTAAATTTTATAAATTGCATTCATTATATCAACTATACAAATCTTAAAATGAATCGTATTTACAAAAGATTGGAGGTTTATGTTTTGTATTTTTATGAATACCTAAGGTATGCGGAATTTGCATCCTTGTATCAGGCATTTGTATTTATATTTACGGGTAAAACATCTGCCAAACAAAAGGTCGTAAGGTCAAGCATGGGTCAATTTTTACTGAGGGCTGAAACCCTTGACTTTCAATACATCAATTATGCTTATGAAATTGATATCAAACGTTTTTTAATGCATGAAAAGTTTGATGTATTTATGGACATTGGGGCTTGTTTGGGAGAATATTCAATTTGGTTGGGTAAGAATGGAATTAAATGCCTTGCATTTGAGCCTGTTGTAGATAGTTTTCGAATGATTGAACACAATATTCAACTCAATAAAGTGTCTGAAAAGGTGAAAGCCTTTAACTATGGATTGGGAAAGCAAAATACCATTGCCAACTTCAAAATTAACCATACCAATCCTGGAGCAAGCAAAAGAGTAGCTGAAAAAGATTCGAATACATTTGAACTTCAAATCTTCAAATTAGATGATGTTTACGAGCAGTTTGAAATCAAACAAAACGACCGTATAGCTATTAAAATTGATGTAGAAGGAATGGAAGTAGAAATGTTAGAAGGTGCTCAAAAATTCATCAATCATTTTCCCAATGTGGTTTTGATCATTGAAGAAAAATTATCAGGTGCAGGTGAAATTCAGCAAGTTTTAAATCAAATAGGAAGGTTTGAGTTTGGCAGTATTGACCAGTTCAATATTTATGCAAGGAAATTGGCTTAAAGCTCTTCTTTTTTGTTTTTTTCTTTGAACCAATTTCTGAGAATAGGTACCGAAGTTACCAAAATAAATCCGATCACAATCCAATCTAGGTAATGCTGTGCATCAGGGAAAAATTTTGCAGTAAAATAGCCTCCTGATACAATACTCAATGGCCAAAGGATGGCCCCCATCATATTGTACATACTAAACACAAAAGGATTTACTTTTACTACCCCAGCTAAAATTGGTGCAAATGTTCTAACAATAGGCAGAAACCTTCCCATTACCAAAGCCAAACCACCAAAACGCTTGTAAAACGCTTCAGCGGTCACAATGTATTTCTTTTTGTAAAATAATGTATCGGGCTTGTTGTACAATGCTTGTCCTGTTTTGATGCCAAATAAATACCCAGCATAATAGCCAAGCAATGCGGCTACACTAATTCCAGCAATCAATTCTGTCAGAGGAATATTGAGAATTTTTAAATAACAGAGTAAACCAGCAGTGAACAATAAAGAATCACCTGGTAAAAAGAAACCAAAAAATATTCCGTTTTCTAAGAACACAATGGACAGGAGCAAAAATTTGCCACCAGAGCGAATAAGTTCTTCAGGTTTGAAAATGTCCCAGATACTGTCCAATTTTAGCAGAATATAATACTACGATTTAGGCAGATTTTTCGGTTTAAACAAATTAAGCTTATTTAAACCCAATTGAATTTTTCCCTTGTTCTACTTTTTCTGCCTTCAAAAGAACTTCCTCTTTCATTTTTAGCTTGTAGGCATCCATTTTGTCTATCAAACTATTCTGAGCGACCCCTAAAATTTGAACGGCCAATAAACCAGCATTTTTAGCATTGTTAATGGCCACAGTAGCTACTGGAACTCCTCCTGGCATTTGCACGATTGAAAGTAATGAGTCTAATCCCGAAAGGGTTTTTAATTGAACGGGTACACCTATGACTGGTAAACTGGTGCAAGCAGCTACCATACCTGGTAAATGTGCTGCACCGCCGGCACCTGCAATAATTACTTTTATGCCCCTTTCTCTAGCAGTTTGAGCATATTCAAACATTCTTTCAGGGGTTCTATGGGCTGAAACCACAGTAATTTCATAGTCAATTCCAAACGCTTTAAGAACAACTGCGGCTTCATGCATGACATCTAAGTCACTATCAGAGCCCATGATAATACCAACCTCTTTCATGAATGTGTTTTTATTTTGATAAAGGAAGATTAAGCTTCTTCTTCTTCAGTTCTTTCAATACCTTCCATTAAGTCTCTGATTTCTCTAAGCTCTTCTTGGTTGTATTTATTGCCATAATCAGCAAGTAAATCTAAAAGGTATTCTAAGTTGGCACGGCTGTCTTCTTCTTCCAAGAACAAGAAACTATAGCTGCCTTTGTTTTCAATATCCTCATAGGCAAAACGAATCATTTTCACCAATCCTGGTTCTTTTAAATGCTCAATAAAATAGGTTCTTAATTCTTTTAAAGAATCAATCACATTTGATTGGTCTTCTTTGCTGTTGCTAAGTTCTTTTTTAATTTTTGAAATAATTTCTTTCATCTGTTTGGAATTATACGCTGCGAAATTAAGTTTTTTGTAGGCTTAAAAGGAATAATATTTTAAAATATGAAAAATGGACGCTATTCAATTCTTTAGTTAGGCATTGCCAATATCCTCATGAATAGGGTTTGGTATGGGCAATTGCAATTTTAGAAATGGGGTTTGATGAAAGCAAATTGCCTACCAGGCATTGTGTTGATCAGCTGGTTCATTGCCTTAATTGAATATGCATTTCAAGTTCCTGCTAGCAAATTAGGGTATATTGAAAATGGGGGTTCTTTCTCTATTATTGAATTGAAAACCATTCAAGAAGCACTTACTTTAGGCTTGATTGTAATTGTGAACGCCTTGGTTTTTAAGGAGGGCTTTCAGTTCAAACACCTCATCGGTTTTCTGTTGATACTATCTGGAGCTGGGATTATTTTCAGGAAATAAGCAAAAAAAAACCCGTTTCCGGGTTTTAATGTTTTATGCTCCAATTAATGATTTATAAGCTTCAACGCTCATCAATCCGCTAATTTCATCAGGATTGCTCATTTTTACTTTGATCATCCAGCCATTTTCATAAGGTTCACTGTTTACCAATTCAGGAGAGCCATCCAATGTAGGATTTACTTCTAAAACTTCACCCGATACTGGCATGAACAAATCACTTACTGTTTTAACAGCCTCAACTGTTCCAAAAACTTCGTGTTGACCAACAATTTTACCTTTGCTATCAACATCAACATAAACAATATCACCCAATTCTTTTTGGGCAAAATCAGTAATTCCAATAATAGCATGATCGCCTTCAACACGAACCCATTCGTGGTCCTTGGTGTAATGTAAATTTTCAGGTAAGTTCATTTTAAATTAAATTATTTTGTGTGCAATTTAAGCGTTATCAAGCAATAAAAAAATGAGTAAACGAAAGCTATTTTTTGCTCAATTGAGCCTCCATAACCGTTATAGGAAGTAGCAAGCAAGTAAATGCATAAATGAAATCCTCAGCAGGTATTGTTACAAAGCGCCAACCAATTATTTGTTCAGCATTATACCAGACAACGGGTTCAGGGGTTGTGGCACCCGTTAATATTCCATTGATAATGGCAAAAGGAATCAAATGAACCCAATAAGCCATCCAGAAATAGGGTAAATAATTTTTCTTGGCTATGAACATGTGAAAAATCAACAATATCAAGGCTACAGAGGCATTTACAATAGTATACAATCGGTCATTGTAGCTTACGATTGCAGCTATCAAAACAAGCATAGCCAACCCATTCAAAACTTGAACTGTTTTTTGAGACCAAGGCTTTGCGATGTATGCTTTCAAGCAAGCGTATATAAACACACTGGCATAAGGCACAACAAGAAAAAACAAATACTCTTCAATTGGCAATTCAAAAAGCCTGAAACTAGAGGAGTAGCGTGGGTTAAAGCCCCATACTTTGTTGATTGCAAACCAACTGTCCCAGGTTAAAAACAAAACCGCATTGGCGCCAATTCCATAAAACAAAGCCTTCCATTGTTTGTAAAAGGCCACTTTCTTGTCGAATGACAAAGCAAAGGGTCCAACAAAGGAAAACAACATGAGCCAGCCGTAAAGGGTCATTTAATTGGTTCTATTTGGGTTTTTCCAATACTTGAGCGGCACGATGAGCATGCCAAAATTTTCACCTTTTTCTTTTTGTAAGTGTTTATGGTGCATTTTATGTGCTCTTCTGATGGCCTTGATGTAACGGTTGTTCAAATGGGTAAAATATTTAAATCGTTGGTGGATGATGATTTCATGAACAATAAAATAAGCAAAACCATACAAAGAAATACCAATACCGATATAAAATCTAAAATCGTTGTACATGCTTCCGGTGATGTAGCAATAGGCACTTGGTATGGCAAAAATCAAGAAAAAGCTATCATTCTTTTCAAAAAAACCAGGTTCAACCTGATGATGGTCTTTGTGTAAATACCAAAGAAAGCCATGCATTACAAATTTATGAGTGAACCATGCAACAAATTCCATTGCAAGGAAAGTAGCAAGTACTATGGATAAATTGAACATATAAATATAACCTAAATGCTTGAAAAAAGTTTCTTATTTTAAAAATACAGGCTGATGAAAAAAACCAATTGAAAACAATACAAATAAAGCGCATATTTACTTTTATCATGCAATTGGTGTTGAATAATCCAATAACAAAACATCAAGCCAAAGAAAAACCAAGCGGTATAATTTTGAATGGGAATGCTTCCATTTTCCCATTCCCAAAAACCCAATGAAGGGGCAAGTGGTTCAATAAACAAATCGGTTAAAACCATCAACAAGCCACCAGCCATTGCTGCTGTTAACTGATTTAGTTTGATTTTAAAATAAGTTGCCAGCCAATGCACCAGGCCAATACTAGAAAAACTCACCAAAACCCAGTTCACACCAATAAGAAGAGGGGTGTTTGCAATTTTAGGTCCGAGGTTTTCTAAATAGGTGTATTTACCGAAAATAGCTCCAGTTTTCACGCCCATCATTTCCAATAAAAAACCAGCACCCATCAATATCAATAACTGTAAAGCAAAAAAGGTATTTTTTTCTTTAAAGCTGTAAATGAACAAAGCAAAATTTAACAATAAGTGAAAAGGTGTTAGCTGCGCAAAGGCCGGATTGATTTGAATACCAACCGCGCCTATCAAATAAAATACCAAGGAAATACCAATGCTTAATTTTAAAGGATGATGATAGGTATCTCTGATTTCATGCCACATGCTTAGTTTATTTTTGATTTAGGTGCATTTTTCAAGTTTTGAAATGAAGTCAAAGACATAGCAACTGAACCAATAAATATTTCTGATTCTACTTTTAAAACCATGTGGTTGTCATCGTCACTTACCCATAAAGTGAGGGCATCTTCTGATTTGAACAAGTCGCCAGTTTTAACCTGAGGTCTAATTTTGATGGCATTGAATTTTCCAGCATCAACTTTCACTTTTTCTCTACCTAAAAATTTGATGCTGTAATTGTAAACCTTACCGTCCATGTAAAATTCGGTAGGATAGGTGTCGCCAATTTTTGCATTGCTCACATCCCATAACCTCGACCAATAATAAACAGAAACTAAATCTTGTACTTGGTTAGGGGCATCTGTGATATTGCCTTTTTTGGTATTGATTCTTTTGTTTTCATGATCAAATAAAGCAAAATCAGAATCGCGGTATTTTCCTTCCTCAATTTTCTTGGTGTATTTAAGGGGTACCATCGCGTCCACATCCAAGAAACTTTCATAATCATTTCTAACCTTGTTGTAAAGAGCGTCAATGGTTCTAGAAGACCTTGCAGAGCACTTGATGTTCATGGTTTTTTTGCCATTCAACACAACAGGTTCAGGCATTATTTCTAAGCTTGCATACCCTGCATTAAAAGGGCCGTAGTGCATTCTGTATTCTAATTTTTCGCCATACCCAAATGCTGGATTGTTCAATTTGCTAATGGCATTTTTTTCATCAGCTTTTTTCTTTGGCATTTCTGCATTTGAAAAAATGGTGATGCTACAAAAGCAAAGCGTAAAAAGAAATGATCTGACTGAGGTTTTCATCATGTTGAATGCTTTGCAAATGCTATACCAAAATTGAGTTTGCAATTAAATTTCTGCTAAAGGTCAAATTTAATGCCTTGTGCAAGAGGTAATTCTTTTCCGTAATTGATGGTATTGGTTTGCCTGCGCATGTAAACTTTCCAGGCATCGCTTCCACTTTCTCTGCCACCACCTGTTTCTTTCTCTCCGCCAAAAGCCCCGCCAATTTCAGCTCCGCTGGTTCCAATGTTAACGTTTGCAATGCCACAATCACTCCCCCATGCACTTAGAAACTGTTCAGCTTCTTGAATATTTTGAGTGAAAATACTAGAACTCAATCCTTGCTTTACCTCATTTTGCATTGCAATGGCATCGTCTAAATTTTTGTACTTCATGAGGTATAAAATAGGCGCAAAAGTTTCTGCTTGAACAATTGCATAATGGTTTTCAGCTTCACAAATTGCTGGCTTCACATAACAACCACTTTCAAAACCAGGTCCTTGCATTGTTTCACCACCATAAATCACTTGTCCGCCTTGTGCTTTCAATGCTTGTAGTGCTTGACTAAAAGCATTTACTGCATCTGTATCAATCAATGGACCCACTAAATTTCCAGTCAATGGATTACCGATACTCAATTGCGAATAGGCCTTCACCAATTTTTGTTTTACCGTATCATAAATGCTATCATGTACTATCAATCTGCGAGTAGTGGTACATCTTTGTCCTGCAGTTCCTACTGCACCAAATACTACGCCAATCATTGCCAAGTCTAAGTTCGCATTTTCCGATAAAATAATTGCATTATTTCCTCCAAGCTCTAATAATGCCTTTCCGAATCTTTGCGCCAGGGCAGTACCAACCGCTCTTCCCATTCTTGTAGAGCCAGTTGCAGATACCAGAGGAATTCGCTCGTCATGACTCATCCATTCCCCTACATTTACTTTGCCGTTGATTAAGCAGAAAATACCCTCAGGTAAATTATTTTCTTTCAAAACTTGGGTCATTAAATTTTGACAAGCCAAAGCAGACAAAGGCGTTTTCTCTGAAGGTTTCCATACACAAACATCTCCACAAACTGCAGCAATCATGCTGTTCCAACTCCAAACGGCCACTGGAAAATTAAATGCAGAAATAATACCTACTATTCCAAGTGGATGGTACTGTTCGTACATTCTATGGTTAGGTCTCTCACTGTGCATGGTTAAACCATTTAACTGACGGCTTAAACCAACTGCTAAATCACAGATATCAATCATTTCTTGCACTTCACCTAAGCCTTCTTGCAAGCTTTTACCCATTTCATAACTCACCAATTTACCCAATGCATCTTTATGATTTCTGAGCACGTTTCCATATTGTCTTACAATTTCACCTCTTTTAGGTGCTGGAATTTTTCTCCAAACTTCAAATGCACTTTGAGCGGTGGCAATTACTTGCTCGTATTCTTCTTTTGTAGTTAAGCTAATACTTGCAATTGCTTTTCCATCTACAGGACTGCTTATTTCAATGGTTTCTGCATTTTCTGCTGCATAATAATTTTGACCTGTTGCAGTGCCTTTGTTTATTTTATTAATTCCTAGTGGAATTAAAATTTCTTCTTGAATATTCATTGTTTAATTAATTGAAAAATTTCTGATAAGTTTAACTGGGTTGATTTCTTTTAAGTTCAATACAAAATTTGCCTTCTCAAAGAAAGCACTTTGCTTGTTCAAGTTCCAATAATTTCTCAATTCATTTGAACAAAAAGCTTCTATAGGGAAGTAAATAGCAAAAATATCTTTGTAAATAGAGAAATATATACCCCCAACATAATTCAATTGGTTCTTGTATGAGATGGTATTGGTAGCTATCTCTGTTTGCTTTAATGGGACATAATTCATGTCAAAATACAAACCCATTGGAAGTTTAATTTTTGGTATGGGTAGTGTTAAATTCAAAGCAGTCATCCACTTATCTGAACTACCCAAAAACGCATTGGCTCTGAATGCTGCTTCATTCAATATAATTTGTTTGCTGAAAATATTTCCTTTTTCAATAGCTGTTTCAGATCTGCCCATTAAGCTTTCATCAAACAAGTAATCATTGATACCGGTGGTTGCACCAGCCATAAAATAAGCTGTTTGTGCGCTCATGTCATTGTTGTTGAACTGTTGAAAGGATAGGCCTCCAAAAAAGCGAAGTTTGATGGTTTTTTTACGCTTTTCAAATTCAATACCCTGCTCAATGCTCAGCCCCAATTTATTGATATTTCCTTTGTTTGTATTGAACTGATAATCAATTTGAGCCTTGACTGGGTAAAAGCAAACATTCCGCTCGTAGGTATAATTCAAATGGACCAAGCCCATGCTTTTTGAATTCCAATTCAGAAAATGATATCCTGGCATATTGTTGTTCAGTAATGCCCAAGATGCAGTTAATTTTTGATAGCTATTGCTTCTTGCATAACTCGGTTTGATTTCAGTTTCTAAATAAGGCTCAAACTTACTGTATTGAGCAGCAGCATTGTTCTCGCTGATGTCATTGTGTCCATAACTTTTCATTTTCAAGCCCAAAGCTATGTTTTTAAAACGCGGATGATTTGGATAAAATCTATGCTTCAAGTCTAGGTATCCATTCAGGGTATTGCTATGAAAACTATACAGCGGTGAAAAATTGATTTCATTTTTGTTTTCTGGTAAAATGCTATTGTAAAAAGTGATACCCAGCATGCTTCTATTGTAGGTGTTCCAGGCATACAATGGCATCCAAAATATTGCATTTGATTGGTTGTTCTCGAAATTAAAAAGGGGTGTAAATTCAAGTTTTTTATTTTTCTTGGCGTAGAACAATCTGTTGTTTTGAGGGTATATGTCTAAAGGAGCATACTTTAATTCTACACTCACATTGATACTGTCTTTTGCTACATCTTTTAAAGAATTCCAACTTGTAAAATCAGCCCATTTCAAATTGGTATTTTCTTTAAACCAAAGCGTTTCAAGGGTACTATCTCCATTCTTTAGACTCAAGGGCATGGGTAATTTCGCATTGCCCTTGTTGTATAATTTTAAACCTTTTTGATTTCCTTTAATGGCAATATCTTGTTTACTTGTTCCATTCAATAATTCTTTTTCAAACCACTGTAAGCTGTCTTTTCCATTGCTATACAAATGAACAAAAAAGTCATTTGGGAGTGGATGTTTGAATTTCCATTTTTGGAAATAAGCTTGCATCATTTTGTCAAAATGATCAGTTCCCATATAGGCTTCTAAATAGGCAAATGACAGGGGGTTTTTGGCATATACAATACCACCATAATTCATATCGGTATAGGCTGTGCTGTTTAAATTTCCAGCTTGGTCGTTGTTTTTTCGGGCAATCCATTTGTATAAAAAAGAAGGAGAATTGATACTGTTCAAATTCAAATTAAGTTCTTTTGATTTGTTTAAATCTTTAGAAGCTTTTGCCAATTGATTGTCATTTCTGTTTTCGTAGTAGGTATTGATGCTTTCATCCATCCAAGGGTAATTTCGCTCATTTGAACCCAAAATCCCATAAAACCAATTATGCCCTATTTCATGAACGATGGTCGTTTTATCGATGCTCTGACAATTGGTGATGGTAGGATATTCCATCCCACCACCAGCTTCCAAGGGTGTAATCACTACACTGGCTATTGCGTATGGATATTCTCCCACTTTTTTGCTATAAAATTCAACAGCTTCATTGGCATAAGACAAACCAGTTTCTAAACTTTCTCTATAACTTTTTTGGGCATAAAACCAAGTTTCTACTTGTTTGCCACTTGGCAATGCTACTTTGCTTTTAGCCACTTTAAATTTTTTAGAAGCAAACCAAGCAAAATCATGAATACGATCTTGTGTATAGGTTAATTTTTTATAGGCATTGGTTTCTGGATTCTCTAATTTGTAGTTTGCTATTTTTTCGTTGAGCCAATTCAGTTCTACCTTGTTTTGAAGTACGCCGGTTGCAGCCACTACAAAATCTTTGGGTACTTCAATGCTCACGTTAAACCTCCCAAACTCACTGTAAAATTCACCCTGATCTAAGTAAGGCATCGGGTTCCAGCCGTTTACATCATAAACAGCAGGCTTTGGATACCACTGAGTGATGCAAAAAATACTGTCCTCGTAACCCATTCTACTGAATACTTTTGAAGGAATTTTTACCCTAAATGGACTTGCAAAAACCATCTGTTGTCCTGGTAATAGTGGTTCAGGCAAGCTTATTTTGGCATAGTCTATATGTTCGTCAAAAATCAATTCAACCGGTTTGCCATTGATGCTTGGTTTCAAGGAATCAATCCAAGCTCTCTCTCTCTTTTCTGCAAAGTATAAATTTGTGTTTTTGTTCTCTAGCGCTTGTTTAACTAAAGCAGTTTTGTTGTTTTTATAAGCATTTGGCCATAAATGAATATAGATTTCATGTAAAGTTTGCGGGGAGTGGTTGGTGTAAATAAATTCCTCGTAACCCAAGAGCATTTGCCTTTGAACATCCAATTTCACATCAATGGTATAATCAACTTCTTGCTGCCAATTTGCCTGATTTTGAATAATTGGCAAGCTTTGTGAGCGAATGAAAGGGCAGATGACCAAGAAATAGTATACTAAAAATATACTTTTTTTCCAATTTATACTTTTAACCATTGGTTCAAAAATTATAAAAAAAAAGGAGATAATAGGCATCTGACTAAAGAACTTTCAGTTATTTTTGAATAGTTAAATAAATTGCCATGGAAGGAAATGACTTTTTAGGAGAGGAAACCAGCAATTTTGTTCAACGCTATGAAAAAATGCTCAGGAACAGAAGTAAAGATTATTTCGAGCCTGATGCAATAGAAATGATAGCAGAGCATTATTTACAGCAGGAAAAATATAAAAAAGCCGAAGCAGCAATTGCATTTGGACAGGAAATCTATCCACAGCATGTTGGGTTTTGGGTTAAATTGGCAGAAGTTTATTTACATACAGATAGGTATGACATGGCATTGAGTGAGCTTGAAAAAGCTGTGATCTATGAGCCATGCAATGCAGAAATATATTTGTTAAAAGCCGAAGTATTGCTAGGAATTGATGAGCCAGAGAATGCCAAAGCTTGTTTTGAAAAAGCCATTCAATTTACTGATGAACCAATTGATTGTTTGTTTGAAATTGGATTCATTTATCAGGACCACGACTTATTCAATGAGGCCATCAACTATTTCAAAGAAGTCATCAGCAAAGATGCAGACAACGAACAAGCCTACTATGAAACAGCAAATTGCTTAGATTTACTGTATCGCTTTGAAGAGGCCATTCAATTGTTAAATCAACTCATAGATATTGACCCATACAATGCAACCGCATGGTATAATTTGGGTGTCATGTATACCAAACTCAATCTGTTCAAAGAAGCCATCGATGCATTTGATTACTGCTTGGTGATAGATGAAACTTATACAGTTGCCAAATTTAACAAAGCAAATGCTTTGGTTGAAATGGAGAATTTTGATGAAGCAATTCTTACCTATCAAGAAGTAATCAAAGAGGAGGGAGAAGATGGGATTACCCTTTGTAACCTTGCGGGGTGTTATGAAAGAAAAGGCGAATACGAGCAGTCTAGGGCATTGTATAAAAAAGCAAGTTTTGTCAACCCAAATTTAGCTGAGGCTTGGTTTGGCATAGGTTTGACATTGTTTAAAGATGGCAAGGGAAAAGATGCATTGCAATTTTTCAAAAGAGCTGTCTTATTGGAAACAGACAATATAGAGTATTTGATGGTGCTTGCTGAATGCGAATACTCCCTCAATTTCAAAGAAGAAGCCATTGGTACTTTCGAAAAAATAACTGAACTAGACCCTTCTTTTGTTGAAGCTTGGATTGATTGGTCATATATTTTGTTCAAGGACGAAGATTTCTTAACAGCTGAAACTTTACTCAAAACAGCATTGTCATACAATCCTTCCGCTTATGCTTGTTATTACAGACTGGCTTTGGTGTTGTATAAAGCTGGAAAAAACAAAGAAGCGCTCTTGAATTTTGAAAAAGCTTTGCAATTAAATTTTGAAGAACATGAACATATTTTTGAGTTAAATCCTGAATTGGGTCTTTTGCCTGAATTTGTTCAAATGGTAGATGCTTATAGGCCAAAAAACATTTAGTCTACATGATTATTGTCTTCTTAATTTACATTATTTTGTATTTCTAAAAATGAATTTTAAATTAAAACATATTCCTGAGCGTCCTTTGAAACCAAGAAAATCAGGTTTAACAATGGTGATGGACAAAGGGCTCAGCATTCGTGAAGCCGAAGACATGATTGCATCCAGTGGCTCTTATACCGATATTGTAAAACTTGGCTTTGGTACTTCATACGTTACACCCAATTTACAAGAGAAAATAAAGCTTTACCAATCAAATGGCATGATTGTTTATTTTGGTGGTACTTTATTTGAAGCCTATTTGGTTAGAAATCAATTTGAGGATTATATCAAGATGCTTGAAAAGTTCGGCATGCAACATGCAGAAATTTCAGATGGATCAATTGAATTACCGCATGAAATAAAATTAGAGTTGATTGCCAAATTGAGTAAATATGTTACTGTTTTGAGTGAGGTTGGAAGTAAAGATGTTGAGAAAATTATTCCGCCCTACCAATGGATAGAATTGATGCAAAGTGAATTGGCTGCTGGGGCATGGAAAGTGATTGCCGAGGCCAGAGAAGCCGGAAATGTAGGAGTTTACAGAAGCAGTGGCGAGGTTAGAGAAGGCTTGGTACAAGAGATTTTAACAAAGATTCCAGAAGAAAAAATTATTTGGGAGGCTCCTCAAAAAGCGCAACAAACCTACTTTATCAAATTGGTAGGTGCCAATGTAAATTTAGGAAATATAGCGCCAAATGATATCATCCCACTTGAAACCCTCAGACTTGGACTTAGGAGTGATACCTTTAGTTTTTTTCTTGGAAAAGGCAGTAAATATATTGCCAAGAAAAAATAGAAAGTTGTAATAGCCAATTATATTGATTTCATTTGATAGTTAAGAAATAGACCATGACTTTACAAGAAAAAGTAAACGTAGACATTATTACAGCAATGAAAGCCAAAGATGAAGCAAGTCTTCGTGCATTGCGCGGATTAAAGTCTGCTTTGTTATTGGCTGGCTCAGAGGCTGGAGCCAATGGTATTGTTTCAGATGAGCAAGCCATTAAAATTTTTCAGAAACTTGCCAAACAAAGAAAAGAATCGCTTGATATTTTTTTGCAAAATGGCAGAACAGATTTGGCTAAAACAGAATCAGAAGAGCTCAGTGTAATTGAAAAATACTTACCAGCACAATTAACAGAAGAGCAAATCAAACAAGAATTAACTATTTTGCTGCAAGCCAATGGGGCAAATTCAGCAGCAGACTTTTCAAAAGTAATGCCACTTGCAATGAAACATTTTGCAGGGAAGGCTGACGGGAAACAAATCTCAGCTTGTCTGAAAGAGTTGTTGACCTAACATTTCCCAAAAGGGGGCTGGTCCCTGATTTAAATTTTAATCCAATGACAGAAGAAGAACGCATCAAATTGGCTTTCCAGAAAAAGGATTGGCCAGAAATCAAAGTGAGCGATAGTTGGGCCACTTTTAAAATCATGGCTGAATTTGTAGAGGGCTTTGAGAAGATGAGTAAAATTGGGCCTTGCGTGTCTATTTTTGGCTCTGCCCGAACCAAGAATGACAACAAGTATTATTTACTTGCTGAAGAAATTGCAAAAAAGCTTGTAAAGGTTGGCTTTGGGGTGATTACTGGTGGTGGTCCTGGTATCATGGAAGCTGGAAACAAAGGCGCATTTGAAGCAGGAGGAAAATCAGTTGGTTTAAACATAGAACTCCCTTTTGAACAGTTTCATAACAGATATATCGATCAAGATAAAAACATCAACTTCGATTACTTTTTTGTAAGAAAAGTAATGTTTGTAAAATATGCCCAAGGTTTTATTGCCATGCCAGGTGGCTTTGGCACATTAGATGAATTATTTGAGTCTCTGACTTTGATTCAGACCCATAAAGTTGCCCGTTTCCCTGTAGTTTTAGTTGGCACAGCATATTGGGGTGGACTCATAGATTGGCTCAAAGAAACCATGTGCAAAAAAGAAAAAAACATCAATGAGGAAGATTTATTCCTTTTCAAATTGGTAGACACTGCAGATGAAGCAGTAAGCGCCATTATTGATTACTACGCAGAGATGAGTATCAAACCAAATTTTTAATAGATTAAATCATTCATGAGTTCATTAAAAGAAGACGCTTTAAAATACCATAGCAAAGGTAGACCTGGAAAAATTGCCGTGGTACCTACCAAACCCACAAATACCAAAAGAGATTTAAGTTTGGCGTATTCACCAGGTGTTGCTGAACCTTGTTTGGCAATTGCAGAGAATATAGAAGACAGTTATAAATACACTGCAAAAGGAAATTTAGTTGCTGTTATATCGAATGGCACAGCCGTTTTAGGATTGGGAGATATTGGAGCTGAGGCTTCAAAGCCAGTAATGGAAGGCAAAGGTGTATTGTTTAAAATCTTTGCTGATATAGATGTTTTTGACATTGAAGTAAATACCAAAGATGTTGAGTCATTTATTCAAACAGTTAAAAATATTGCATGCACTTTTGGAGGTATCAATCTAGAAGACATCAAAGCCCCAGAATGTTTTGAAATTGAAACAAGGCTCAAAGAAGAATTAGACATTCCTATTATGCATGATGACCAGCATGGTACAGCCATCATTACTGGTGCAGCCCTGTTGAATGCATTAGAATTGGTAGGCAAGAAAATTTCAGAAGTAAAGGTGGTTTACAATGGTGCAGGAGCTTCTGCTATTAGTTGTGCAAAAATCATGATTGCTTTGGGTGTTTCTCCTGAGAATTTGGTGATGTGTGATAGCAAAGGTGTGATTAGAAAAGACAATCCTGCACTGGATTCAATCAAGAAACAATTTGCTACAGATAGAGCTATCCATACCTTAACAGATGCCATGCAAAAAGCAGATGTATTTGTTGGTTTATCAAAGGCAGATGTTGTTACGCAAGATATGGTCAGGAGCATGAACAAAGATTGTATTGTTTTTGCTTTGGCCAATCCAAATCCTGAAATTCAATACGATTTGGCAATGGCTTCAAGACCAGATATCATCATGTGTACTGGCAGAAGTGACCATCCTAATCAAGTGAATAACGTATTGGGTTTTCCTTATATTTTTAGAGGTGCGCTTGATGTAAGAGCAACAAAAATAAATGAGGAAATGAAAATTGCAGCAGTACACGCATTGGCTAAATTGGCCAAAGAGCCTGTACCTGAAATGGTTTTATTGGCTTATGATGAGAAGAATGTAACCTTTGGCAGGTCTTATATTATTCCAAAACCCATCGACCCACGTTTGATTACTACAGTATCTCCTGCAGTTGCCAAAGCAGCCATGGACAGCGGCGTGGCAAAGCACCCTATCAAAGATTGGGAAGCCTACCACAATGCTTTGTTAAATCGTTTGGGTAATGAAAGCAATTTCATGAGGGCAATTACAGACAAAGCGAAGCAAGCACCAAAACGAGTTGTCTTCAGTGAAGCAGATAATTTTAAAATTTTAAGAGCGGCTCAAATTGTAAAAGATGAAGGCATTGCTATTCCTATTTTATTGGGTAACAGAGCTAAGATTGAACAGATTATTGCAGAACATGAAATTAAATTGGGCGATGTACAAATCATTGACCCAATGGAACAAGAAGAAAAAAGAAATGCGTTTGCTGATATTCTATTTGAAAAACGCCAAAGAAAAGGCATCACTCTTTATGAGGCTAAAAAGCTCATGCGCGATAGAAGTTATTATGCGCCGATGATGGTTGACATGGGAGAAGCAGATGCCATGATTTCTGGATTAACCAAAAATTATCCTTCTACCATCAGACCTGCATTACAAATTTTAGGCAAGGAAGAACATACCTCTGTAGTAGCAGGAATGTATATCATGATGAGCAAAAAAGGTCCTTTGTTTTTTGCCGATTGTACGGTCAATCCTGATCCAACGGTGAAAGAATTAATTGATATAACTTCTTTGGCAAATGCCGCTGTTAAGAAATTCAATATTCAACCTAGAACCGCCTTGTTGTCTTACAGTAATTTTGGTTCTGCAAATGGTGAGGTTCCATCTAAAATGGCAGAAGTAAGAAAGCAATTAAAGGCTGCATTCCCACAAATGGTTTTGGATGGTGAGATTCAAGCAAATATTGCACTCAACCAAAAATTACTAAAAGAGAATTTCCCTTTTAGTGAATTGAATGGAGAGCCTGTAAATACTTTTATTTTCCCTTCATTGTCAAGTGGTAATATTACCTATAAAATGCTGCAAGCCTTGGGCGCAGCAGAAGCCATTGGTCCAATTTTGTTAGGCTTGAAAAAGTCAGCCCATATTTTACAAATTGGAAGTAGCATTAGAGAGATAGTAAACATGGTTACCATTGCGGTGGTAGATGCACAGGAGAAAGCATAATACCTCAAATATTTACACATAAAAAAAGCCGACCATTTGGTCGGCTTTTTTGTTATTTCAATGTGCGTTTTACTTCTACTTCGTCGTAGGCTTCAACGTTATCCCCTTCTCTTAAATCGTTGTAATTATGAATGGTTAATCCGCAATCATATCCACTGCTTACTTCTTTCACATCGTCTTTGAAACGTTTGAGTGAAGAAAGTGTTCCAGTAAATACCACCACCCCATCTCTGATCAACCTAATTTTGGCATTTCTTGGAATTTTACCATCTGTTACCATACATCCAGCAACTGTTCCAACTTTAGAGATTTTGAATACTTCCCTGATTTGAGCATTACCTAAAATCTTTTCTTCCAATTTTGGAGCCAATAAACCCTCTATTGCACCATTGATTTCTTCAATTGCTTTGTAAATAATAGAGTACAATCTGATGTCAATTGATTCGGTTTCTGCCAATTTTCTAGCTTGTGGACTAGGTCTTACTTGGAAACCAACAATGATGGCATCTGAAGCAGAAGCCAACATGACATCACTTTCAGAGATTTGTCCAACACCTTTATAAATAACACTTACTTGTACCTCTTCAGTAGAAAGTTTAATCAATGAGTCGCTCAATGCCTCTACTGAGCCATCCACGTCACCTTTCACAATCACTTTTAATTCTTTGAAGTTTCCAATTGCCAAACGTCTGCCAATTTCATCAAGGGTAATATGCTTATGGGTTCTGATGCCTTGTTCGCGTTGCAATTGTTGGCGTTTGGTAGAAATTTCTCTGGCTTCTTGGTCGTTTTTGGTGATAATAAATCTATCACCAGCCTGAGGAGCTCCATCAAAACCTAAAATAACAACAGGTGTACTAGGTCCAGCTTTGAGCATTTTTTTGCCCCTTTCATCAAACATGGCTTTTACTTTTCCACTGTAAATACCCGCTAACAATGGATCACCTACTTGCATGGTTCCACTTTGTACCATCACGGTAGTAACAATACCTCTTCCTTTATCTAAAGTGGATTCAATCACACTTCCTGTTGCACGTTTATCTGGATTTGCTTTTAAATCCAACATTTCAGCTTCAAGCAATACTTTTTCAAGCAATGCATCAATATTCAAACCTTTTTTAGCTGAGATTTCTTGACACTGGTATTTACCGCCCCATTCTTCCACTAAAATATTCATGGCAGAAAGTTGTTCCCTTATTTTATCAGGGTTGGCACCATCTCGGTCAATTTTATTGATTGCAAATACAATGGGTACACCAGCTGCCAAAGAGTGGCTTATGGCTTCTTTGGTTTGAGGCATTACACTGTCATCAGCTGCAATTACAATAATGACAATGTCTGTAATTTTAGCACCCCTTGCACGCATGGCCGTAAAGGCTTCGTGACCAGGTGTATCTAAGAAAGTAATTTTTTTACCATTTTCAAGTTTCACCTCATAAGCACCAATATGCTGTGTAATACCTCCAGCTTCTCCGCTCACAACATTTGCTCTTCTGATATAATCTAGTAATGATGTTTTACCATGGTCAACGTGTCCCATTACCGTAACAATCGGTGCTCTGGGCAATAACATTTCTGGATCGTCTATTTCTTCCTCTACGGCTTCTTGTACCTCAGCAGATACAAATTCTACTTCGTAACCAAATTCTTCTGCAACAATAGCAATGGTTTCAGCATCCAGTCTTTGGTTGATTGAAACCATCATCCCCAAACTCATACAAGCACTGATGATTTGAGTAATTTGCAAATTCATCATTTTGGCCAATTCATTGGCTGTTACAAACTCGGTAACCCTCAGTTTATTTTGTTCTTGTTGTTCTTGTAAAGCTGCTTCTTCTCTTTCAGCGGCTTGGGTATCTCTTTTCTGTTTTCTGATTTTAGATCTTACAGCGCCTAAATTAGGATTTTTACTTCCTGGGTTTAATCGCGCCAAAGTAGCTTTTAACTTATCTTGAATTTCTTTTTCACTCACCTCTGTTTTAGGTGCAGCAGCAGGTCCATTGTTATTCCCTCTGTTGAAATTACTTCCGCCTTTGTTGTAAGGATTGTTGCCTTTGTAATTAGGGCTATTGCCTGTTCTGTTGAAATGTCCTTGACCTGGTTGGTTTGGTCTGTTCTGATTTCCTTGTGTATTCGGTTGGTTAGGATTGTTCGGTTTGTTATCAATTGGTCCACCAACCGTTTTTCTTTTTCTTTTTTTCTTTTGCTCTAAATTGTCACTTGAAGCTACAGGTTGCGCCTTTTTAGGAGGGTCTGTTTTCAAAACAATTTTTCCCATTACTTTTAAACCATCTAATTTTTCGTATTTGGTTTCAAAAGCTTTGGTTTCAAGCTCTGGTTCAGCAGATGCAGGAACTTCAACTACTGAAGCAGTTGCTTCAATAACAGGTTCAGCTGGACTAGGAGTTATTTTTTCAGCAACAGGTTCTATTGGAGCTGGAGCCTTTTCAACTGATGGCGCTGGGGCTACTGCCTCAATTGCTGGTTCAGGTTTTTTTGCTTTTGGTTTTTTACCTGGTAGCTCAATTTTACCGATAACTTTAAATTTTGGTAAATCGTCGTTGCTGCCTGATTTATCAGGTTGTTCCTCTGGTATTACAGGGGCAATTTCTTCAACCTGTGCTGGAAGTTCTACTTTTTTCTCTTCTGTTTTTTCTGGCTCGGCTTTGATGCCTTTGTTTACCAATTCAGATTTGATCAAAATTCCATCCTCTTCTTCTTCCTCTTCAACCATTAGGGGTTTAGGCTTGGCAATTTCATGAACAACATCTTTAGGTTTAAGTCTGTCTTTGCCAAGTTTATTTGCTTCTTGTTTAACTTTCTTCTCAGATGAAAACTCAGAAAGTAAGGTAACATACTGTTCCTCTGTTAATTTAGTGGTTGGTTTTGCCTCAACGACATGCCCCTTTTTGGCTAGAAAATCTACCAATGTGGTCATTCCAACATTGAGTTCTTTAACTACTACATTGAGTCTTTTTGTTCCGGATGTTTCGCTCATTATGCGCTGATGGTTCTATAATTAACTGCGAATATCGGGTATATTAATTGATTATCAATTAAAAGGCCTGAAAATACTTGATAATCTGTAAATTTAATTACAAAAAACCAGTAAAATCAGGCCTCTAGTAGGAAAATTATCCTTAAAATTCTATTGTTCGAATTCTGCTTCTAGAATTTTTCTAATTTCTATGACAGTTTCTTCTTCTAATTCGGTTCTTCTAACCAAATCCTCAACAGAAATTGCCAATACACTCTTTGCAGTATCGCAACCAATTCCTTTTAATTCATCAATGATCCAGCTATCAATTTCGTCGCTAAATTCTTCTAAATCAATATCCTCTTCTTCATGTTCAGTTTCTCTGTACACATCAATTTCATAGCCAGCCAATTTACCAGCTAATTTGATATTGTGACCACCTTTACCAATGGCAAGCGATACTTGATCTGCCTTGATGGTAACAGCAACTCTTTTTCTGTCTTCTTCAATTTTGATGCTTGAAATTTTAGCAGGGCTCAAGGCTCTTTGAACCAATAAAGAAGGATTGGTAGTGAAATTGATCACGTCAATGTTTTCGTTTCTCAATTCTCTAACAATTCCATGAATCCTAGATCCTTTCATCCCAACACAAGCACCTACAGGATCAATTCTGTCATCGTAACTTTCTACAGCCACTTTTGCTCTCTCTCCTGGTTCTCTCACAATTTTCTTGATGCTAATTAAGCCGTCAATAATTTCAGGAACTTCTTGTTCAAACAAACGCTCTAAGAACACAGGCGAAGTTCTTGACAAGATAATTCTAGGTGTTCCATTGTGCATTTCTACTTTTAAAACAACTGCACGAATGGCGTCACCTTTTTTGTAATGGTCGGCCTGAATCATTTCAATTTTAGGGAGAATGAGCTCATTGCCTTCATCATCTAAAATCATGATTTCTTTTTTCCAGATTTGGTAAACCTCACCTGTAATGATTTCACCCACACGGTCTTTGTACTTCTTGTACAATTCATCTTTTTCTAACTCAAGTACTTTAGAAAGCAAGGTTTGACGTGCCGATAAAACTGCTCTTCTACCAAATTCTTTTAAAATATCTACTTCAGTTGTTACATACTCGTCAATTTCAAAATCAGGCTCAATTTTCAAGGCATCTTTGTAAGCGATTTCAGTATTTGGATTTTCAACTTCTCCATCATGAACGATGGTTCTGTTGTGCCAAATTTCTAAATCCCCACTTTTGTCGTTGATGATGACATCAAAATTTTCATCGCTGTTAAATTTTTTTCTTAACATGCCTCTGAACACATCTTCCAATACCCTTTGCATGGTAGCACGGTCGATGTTTTTGAATTCTTTGAACTCACTAAATGAGTCGATTAATCCTGAACTATGCATATACTATATGTTTTTATTTTATCAATTAAATGAAACTAAAATGGTGCTTTCTTCAATATCTGAGAAATGGATGTCTTTTTCGATAGGCTCCTTTGCTTTATAGCCTTTTTTGGCATCTTTCAATAAAATGGTGATACTGTCAGCTTCTACTTTTAATAATTTACCAATAAGTGTGTTTTGTGCTTTCAGTTTGATGCTAATTTCTCTTCCAATATGTTTAGGGTATTGTCTTTGCAAAACGAGTGGCCTATCCACTCCTGGTGAAGAAACCTCAAGCGTATAAGCTTGGTCTCCAAAATCAAGGCTGTCTAACTGCTCAGAGATATGTCTGTTGAATAACCTGCATTGTTCTATGGTCAATGCATCATCTGCATCTAGATAGACCGATAATTTTTTGTTGCCTACCTTGTATTCAACATCTACCACATATACATCTGCAGGTAAAAATTCTTGACCCCATGACTTAATTTGTTCAGCTATTTGCATATACAGTTAATAAAAGAGGGGACTTTTGGTCCCCTCTGAATAAATGATGTTACAAAAGTAATTATAATTCTCTCAAAATTCAATAGGCTTTGATTTTCAATGGGTATTGAAAATCGAAAACAAATTAAACATCAGATTATCAGCGTCTTGAAAATCTATCTGCCCTTGCCAAATTTTTTGAAATAGGCCCATTCAAACTCGAAGAGGAGTGAAATTCAGGATTGTCCTATATTGCGGCCTTATTTCATTAGCTCAATTTGAAAAAACGCTTCATTATATCAGTCACCAATGATTTATCTTACGACCAACGCATGCAAAGGCATGCAAGTTGTTTGAGTGATGCTGGTTATGAGATTATTTTAGTTGGAAGGGTTTTGCCCAATTCCATTCCTTTGAAAGAAATGAATTTTGAACAAAAGCGTTTGAGTTGTTGGTTTCAAAATGGCAAGTTATTTTATGTAGAGTTTCAAATTAGGTTGTTTTTTTATTTGTTGTTCATGCCTACTGCAAATTTAATTGCCGTTGATTTGGACACCTTATTGCCAAATTTTATTGTTTCTAAAATAAAAGGTGTAAAACTGGTACATGATGCCCATGAATATTTTGTTGAAGTTCCTGAAGTAACCAACAGACCTTTGACTCGTTTTTTTTGGGATGCCATTGGAAAAGCATGTATTGAACATTGTCAATTGGTTTATACGGTTGGTGAGGAATTGGCAATTGAATTGAGTAATAGATATGAAAAAAAATTTGAATGCATCAAAAATTTACCCCTCTTAAACAATGAAATTAGAGCATTAAATTCAAATTCTGACTTGCCAATTGTTTTATATCAGGGGGCATTGAATGAAGGCAGGGCACTAGAAAATTTAATATTGGCAATGCATCAGGTTCCAGCTATTTTATGGATTGTTGGCGAAGGAGATTTAAGTAAACAATTGAGAAATTTGGTTATTGAAGAACAATTAGCATCCAAAGTGAATTTCTTAGGTTTTGTAGCCCCAATTGACTTAAGAAAAATTACGAAACAGGCTTTTATCGCCTATAATTTATTGGAGCCAAAGGGTTTGAGCTATCAGTTTTCTTTGGCAAATAAATTCTTCGATTATATTCATGCTGAAGTGCCACAATTATGTGCCAATTTTATCTCTTATCAGCGCATCAATGAAAAATACAAAGTAGCTTTGTTGCTTGATGCCGATATCAATTCAATTGTAAAAGCGCTTCATTTGCTTTTGAACGATTCCGTTTTATATAACGAATTAAAAGCCAATTGTAAAAAAGCAGCACAAGTATATAATCTACAAAATGAATCAGTAGTCTTGCTTCATCATTACCAAAAATTATGCAGTTAAAAAAGCTACATATTGTTGCCTTTGATGTTCCATATCCTGCTGATTATGGGGGGGTAATTGATGTATTTTATAAGTTCAAAGCTTTACATGAAAATGGCGTTCAAATTACTTTGCATTTGTTTCAATATGGCAGAAGGCATGCTCAGCCTGCATTAGAAAAATATTGTAAGCAGGTTCATTACTACAAAAGAAAGGCATTAGATTACAGAGTTTGGTTACCCTACATCGTTGCAACGCGTTCTGCTAAGCAATTACTTGTTGAGTTGCTTAAAGACGATTCACCTATTTTATTTGAAGCTGTTCACAGTTCTTTTTTTATAGACCATCCGGCTTTGAAAAATAGGATGAAAATGATCCGCATGCACAATATAGAGTACGATTATTACCAATTGTTGGCGAACCAAGAAAAGAGAATTTTCAAGAAAACCTATTATGCCATAGAAGCTTTTTTATTGAAACGGTATCAGAAAAAAATTGAGCATGCCCAAGTCGTTTTTGCCATTTCAAAAAAAGACCAAATAGCGCTTCAAAATCAATTGACTACAAAGGTAGAATTATTGCCTGCTTTTCATGCAAATTCTAAGGTAATCAGCAATACCAATTCATCAGATTTTTGTTTGTATCATGGGAAATTAAGTGTTGCAGAAAATCATCAAGCAGCTTTGTTTTTGGTGAATGAGGTTTTTTCAAAAATCAGTACACAACTTATTATTGCTGGTTCTGGAGCAAGTTCTACACTTATAAATGCAATCAAAACCAAGCCCAATATTCAGTTATTGGACAATATCAGCCAAGAAAGAATCAACGAATTGGTACAAGAGGCACAGATCAATATCATGCCTACTTTTCAGCCAACTGGGATCAAACTTAAATTGATCAATGTATTGTACATGGGCAAACATGTATTGGTAAACAATGAAATGGTTTCTGAAACAGGTTTGGAAGATTTGACGGTGATTGCCAATTCGGCTTCTGAAATGCAGAAGGCCGTAATTCAATACATGCAAGTGCCATTTACAGCCATTGAAATTGAAAAAAGAGCAGCTGTTTTAAAAGAAAAATTCGATACCCAATCCAATATCCAATTGCTCTTGAAATATTTATAGAGACTGCACTTAGTCGTTGCTCAAGAGCTTCAAATAAAACAAGGGATTGCGAAGTTTTGCTCGCATGTCCAGGTCCTCAAACATACAACTGATGGTTTCTCGAAGTAGTTTATTTTTATGGGCTTTGTTTACTACAAAATTGAACAACCAAGGGAATTTGACCATTTTTTGCATGGTATGGCTTAGTTTCAATTCCTCCCATTGTCTTTCATAAAAAGCTTGGTCATATTGCAAATTAAAAGCTGCATCAAATTGATCATTAGCAAAACATTTTTCTATATGGTTTGCTGCCAACATGCCACTGTACATGGCATTGCCAATACCTTCTCCAGTAAAAGGGTCTATCAAACTGCCAGCATCTCCGGTTACTAAAAAATGCTTGCCAGACAAGGGTCTTTTTTTTGAGCCTAGTGGGAGTCCCCAGCCTTCAATTTTACCAATCAATTCTGCATCTTTAAATCGCTCTTTTAAAACCGGACTTTTCTCGATTGCCTTGAGCATGCTTTCTTTTAAATTCACTTTTTTGGCTGAAATACTTGCGCTCAACATACCAGCTCCCACATTGGCTTGACCATTTGGCAGAGGGAAAATCCATAAATAGCCAGGCAATAAATCGTTTAAGAAATGAAGTTCGATAAAGTTTTGATTGTGTAAGCCGCTAACACCCTTGTAATAGGCTCTAATTCCGGCGCAATAATGCTCATTTTCTTTTTTTCTATTCAAGAGTTTTTTCCCAACAACAGAGCGGTCACCATCTGCACCTACCACCATTTTTACATTGTCTAAATTAAATGTTTCATTTCCTTTTTGGAGGCTTAAATTCAATCCCTTTTCGCCTTCTTCAATATCTAAAAGTGTAGTTTCTGTTCTAATTGTTGCAAATTCGGGCTTGAGCCATGAAAATAAAGTTGCATCAAAATCCATTCTTTTACTGATGAAACCAGGTGCATGTGGCTCATTTTGCATGTCTTTTTTAAAAGGAATATCGATTGATTTGCCATTTGGTGCAACAAATTGTACGCCCCAACTTGGAAGAAAATAGTCTTTTTTACTTTGTAATTCAAGGATTTTGTCAGCATCAAGTCTTTTTAAAACCTGCACAACTTTACCACTTAAAGCATCCCCACAAACCTTGTCTCTAGGAAAACTTTGCTTTTCTATAATGGTATGTGGAATCTTTAATTTACTTAAAAACAAGGAAGTTGCGCAACCAGCAGGCCCTGCTCCAATGATTACAATTTTGCTTGCATCCTTCATTTGCATGTTTTCATTTCTTAGTTTTCGAAAATACTAAATATTTCGAGGCTTCCGTTAAATCATGAATTTTAAGTAATTTTGAAAAACAAGGCTGCCATATTGTCAATGGCTTGATTTTTGGTTCAACATTTACCTCAAAATATGACCAACAGTTTTCTTTCATTTGCAGATCACTCAAAAGTATGGATATACGGAGCTTCTCAGGCCATTCCCTTGGATAAGGCTTCCTTTATTCAATCAAAACTCTCAGATTTTACCGCTGCCTGGACCTCGCATCAAAACAAATTACATGCAGAGGCACATTTGATCAATGATTACTTTCTTGTTTTCATGGTTGATGAATCTCAAAATGAAATCAGTGGTTGTGGTATTGATAAATCGGTAAGTCTTGTAAGAGAAATTTCAGATTTAACAGGGATTGATTTTTTCAATAGAATGGCTATATACTTGTTCGTCAACGACAAAGTATTCCTTACAAATAAACAAGAGGTATCAGAAAAACTAAATCAAGGCTTGATAGATGAAAATACCTTATATTTTGATAATTTAGTTGCAAATAATCACCAATATCAAAATAACTGGTTAAAGCCAATCAAACAAAGTTGGTTTTACAACCAAGTCCTTTCAAAATAAATTGTACAAACAGCACTCAGCAATAAATAACAAAACATGACATCGCCTCAACCTGAAGACTCAAAAAACAAAAATAACTTTAACAGAAAACCAAAAGTTCCTCAAATGCCTAAGTTCAATTTGAATTGGATTTATGCCGTTGTAGTGGTGGTTTTTATTGCATTGACTTTTTTACCCAAAAACGTTGCCATAAAAACAACCAAGATGGAGTTTATCAGTAAAATGTTGATGGCTCATGATGTAGAAAAAGTAGTTATTGTCAATAAAACCAATGCAGAGATATACCTCAAAAAAGAGGTATTGAAAAATGAAAAATACAAAGAGTTGAGTAGCAGAAGTATTTTGGGGGAAGATGTAGGTCCTCAATATTATTTCGAAATTGGCGATGTCTCTTCATTTGAAACAGACATGCGCGAAAGACAAAAAGACTTTCCAATCAATGAGCAAATTGCCATAGAATATGTAACTCAAAATAATTATTTCGGCGATTTCTTGTTTACATGGTTATTGCCAATTATGGTTTTAATAGCCATCTATATGTTCATCATGAAAAGAATGTCTGGCGGACCTACAGGTGGTGGGCAAATTTTCAATATTGGTAAAAGCCGAGCCCAATTGTTCGACAAAGACACCCAAGTAAAAATTACTTTTAAAGATGTTGCTGGTTTAGACGAAGCAAAAGTAGAAGTAATGGAAATAGTAGATTTCCTTAAAAATCCCAAAAAATACACCAATTTGGGCGGTAAAATACCTAAAGGTGCATTGTTGGTAGGCCCTCCAGGAACTGGTAAAACCTTATTGGCAAAAGCAGTTGCAGGTGAAGCGGGTGTTCCCTTCTTTTCTTTATCAGGTTCAGATTTCGTTGAAATGTTTGTTGGGGTTGGTGCAAGTAGGGTAAGAGATTTGTTTAAACAGGCTAAAGAGAAAGCACCTTGTATTATTTTCATCGATGAAATTGATGCAGTGGGTAGAGCCAGAGGTAAAAATTTAATGCAGGGCGGCAATGACGAAAGAGAGAATACACTGAATCAGTTGTTAACCGAAATGGATGGGTTTGCAACAGATTTGGGTGTGATTATTTTAGCTGCAACAAACAGGCCTGATATTTTAGATGCTGCTTTGTTGAGACCAGGAAGGTTTGACCGTCAAATTTCAATTGACAAACCTGATTTAAATGGAAGAGCTGAAATTTTCAAGGTGCATTTGAAACCATTGAAGCTTGAACAAGACGTAAACCCAGAAAGATTGGCTACACAAACTGCAGGTTTTGCAGGTGCAGACATTGCCAATATTTGTAATGAGGCAGCCTTAATTGCAGCTAGAAAAAATAAATTAGCTGTTGGCATGCAAGATTTTCAAGATGCAGTTGACAGGGTGATTGGTGGATTAGAGAAAAAGAATAAAATAATATCTCCTGAAG
>Ga0209400_1000474_pt1 | contig 34980 bp, 54 predicted proteins | sample M_130807_EF_Meta_FD_187313 | JGI IMG/M metagenome (GOLD analysis project Ga0209400, IMG submission 187313) | Freshwater microbial communities from Lake Montjoie, Canada to study carbon cycling - M_130807_EF_MetaG (SPAdes) (version 2) | ecosystem: Environmental > Aquatic > Freshwater > Lake... | reverse complement strand
CTCTATACTTATCCACAGGTTTTTAAGTTATTCCTTGTAAATTCCCACTTATCCACAGGTTATCCACAGAAGTTATCCACAATATACGCACAAAATCTTTTCTTTGTTGCATCATGCTCTTTTAGTAACCCTTAATTATAGTTTTAAACTATAACAACCTAAACAATACCCAACAGCCTAGCGTAATCATAATCGGCATATTGAATAATCTTATGCGCTGTGTAATAGTTGTATATACCTTTGCGCTCATCTTGCCCTTTGATAGTGTGGCAAGCAACGCACAATGATTGAAATAGATTCAGCCTAAACTTAGTTGCGTCACGCCTATGAGGAAATACATGGTCAACAGTAGTGGCAGCCGTAACCTTACCTTCATGCTGGCATCGAGCGCATAGCGGTTGCTTGCTAAGTTGCCGCGCTCTTATCTTGTCCCATGCCTGTTGGTTGTATAGTTTAGTGTTTGCTTTGCCTGTCTCTGTTACCCCGCCACCATGCTCAATGCAATAGGATGATCTGCCTGTCTTGCTGTTGCGGCATCCATATTGTTTGCATTCAGTATTAAGTGGTGCGTAAGGCATTACTCTATTGGTTCTTGTGGTGCTGTTGGTGTCTGCGGTTGCGCTGGTGTTGGTGCTGTTTCAACAATAGGTGTCTGCAATAAAAACGCCAATTGCTTCAATGCAACATATTCAGCAGTATCAGGTATTGCGGAAGCCAATCGTGCGTTTACTTCATCAGTATCTAATGTCTCACGATAACCAACCGCAGCCTGTGCCAATGATTGATAGGTTGTTGTTAGTGTTTCTAATGCTTCATCTAATTCTTTGCTCATAATTGTTCCTTATTTAAAACGCCTTAATTTATAAATTGTCGAATCAATCAATTCTGCAATTGAATCAATCAAATTTTGTATTTCTGAATCGTCGCCAAACATCCCGCGACCTTCATACAATTCTTGATTCAAATATTCTAAATAGTTTAATGGAGTTAAATCTTCGTATGATTCCATCTCAACAGGATATTTGCTAAGTATTATATTGTTCTTGCCTTGATACGCTTCAATAACAGCATCAATTAATTCAGGTATTTCACTATAAAATTCGCCAAGCGCAACGTGTTGAGCATAGCTGGTTGTTTGCCAATGCATAATGTGCGTAACAGTTGCGGAATGCAGCAAATCCATGACCAATTCAGTCAATGAATCTTCTTCTTCAGGTTGTTCGCCAATCTTGTAAGTTACCATTGTTTCACCTTTATATCCGTTAGCATAAGCAGCAGTTCGCGCAGCAATAGCATCTGCCTTTGTTTTAAAATGTTTGCTGCCCCACATCCAGCCTGATGAAGTTTTCCGTAATGGCATATTAAATCCTTGTCTGCTTTTGTATTTCTTCCCATGCCGCTTCAGCAGAATTAATAATTGTTACCTGCCCTTTCCAATCATGATGCCATATTCTTTGTTCAGGCGTAAGCACTTGTTGCGATATAGGTTTGTTCCCATCTTTTAATTCAAGCAATATATTTTTTCCTTTAAAGCCACAAACCAAGTCGGGAAAACCTTTACCTGTCGCGCTAGTAACAGCAACCGATACGCCCATATCGCGCAAATAACGAACAATCGCTTTTTGATTATCGTCAACCCTAGCAATCCTCAATTTTCATTCCTTCAGGATAATGTTTCTTGCTTTGCGCCCAAATTATACGTTTTTCAATTGTTGCTTTGTCAGCTTTTATAAAGCCAGCGCAATTAAACTCTTTGATTAATGGATACCAAGTAGCAATAGTCAATTTACAAAATGCCCAACCCATGCGTGACATTTTTTTTGATTTTTGCAAATCACAATTTTTGCATTCAATACATTTCATTGTAACAATTTTATATTATCTGATGCTTGTTTCATTTCTAATGATGGCAAATTGCTGCCGCCTTGCAAAACCATTTGCGCCTTAACTTGATCGCCAATCATCATCGGTGGACGTAAATCAAAACCATTTAACGCATTATAAGCATTGGCAACGCCAATTAATCTTGCCGGATATTCAGGCTTTTCATCACGCATAACATAACCTCGATAACGATTCTCAAATTGATTTTGCAGAAATGTCCATTCTTCTTGTGTTTTCATGCCTAAAGAAATCCAGCCGCCCATATCTTCAATGACTTTATGAATAATTGCATCATCAAAACAAATGTCTTGATATGTCCCTACATGACGCATTGCTTTATCCACTTTTGACCAAGCGATTGATGCCTGATCTGTTGTCCTGCCTTTGAGATATTTTGCAACGTCAGCAATTTTAGGCATAAATTGACCAGTATCAGGATTTTGCGTATGCGTCCAAAATGCCTTTTCAACTGCTTGCAAATCATACTGCTTTAATCCTTCCCAATAAAGCCTAATTGCATCTTTGCCAAGCTGCCGACCGTAATAATCAGAAATGCCCGACAGCATAGACAAAAATCGTTCCATATCTTTATCTTGCATTTTCTAATCCTCGCAATTCAGCCAATACCAAATCTGCATTTATTTGATTTTGCGTCTTGCCATTTACATTTTGCATTATGCCAATAGGTCTGCGTTGATTCCTAATCCAATTGCGCCAAGTCGCTTCCCAATCTGTTTTTCGTCCTTTTGCGCCAGCTTGAGCAATCCAATAATCACGAAAACCATCAGCAACAACTTTCCAATCTAAATCAAGCCTTTCTGTAATGCAAAATTGAATCATAGATTCAGTTGGTTGCCAATTTTCTTGCAAGCGCGTAGCGCGTTCTACTTTGGTTATTGGTTTATGGTTATTGGTTATTGGTTCTTGGTTATTGGTTGCCTTTCCATCGGGTTGCGATTGGGTATTAATTGGGTTTCCATCCGAAACCCATTGGGTTTTAGGTCTGCCTCCTTTTTTGCCATTTTCCCTGTTTTTTTCTGCGTTTGCATGATAAGCAATAATTATTTCATTGCATTTTGAATGAAACCATCCGTTTTCTTGCAAAACAAAAAAATCTTTTAAAACAGATAAAACCACTTGGGAATCCAATCGTAACCGTCTGGAAACCCATTCGGTATCCAATGGTATTAGGTTTTCCGAATCATAATAAAGATCAATCAATCGACGATAAGCCAAATCTTCGTCATTGCTTAAATGTGCTGTGTCGGCGCGATAATCGCCAATATGAAATTGATAATAATACATAAATGAATTCCTTATTTGGAATTTTTTTTAATTTCATCATTTTTTTCCTCATTATTATTCTCGTTTTTATCATCATTAAAAATAAATCCATCATTCCAATTTTTTTCAATTTCTTTTTCGTTTACGTCAAACCATATTGTTAATTTTTTAAATTGTTGAGGCGATAAAAAAATAATATTTACTTCTTCATTTATATCGTCATCTTGAATTAACGTAATTAAACCATTTTCATTAATCAAAATTTCAACACCATATTCATATTTTAATTTCATTTGCTTTTCCTAAAAAAAAAGCCTTAGGTGAGACTCTCATTCTTGCGAATGTTGGCAGACTGGTTCGGTAACCAGCAGAGTCCCATCTAAGGCTTACCGATTTTATGTGTGCTGCCAAGCACATCATTATTTTAATTCACTTTCACAATATTTTGCAAAAACATTTGCAGAATAGTTCGTTCAAAACCAACGTCCCAATATGCATCTTTTTCTTGACGAGATAATTTCGACCCTTGATCTATTTCAGCATGGCAACTACTGCAAGCCCAAGCAATAAAACAATCATGAGCTTTGATGCCCATGCCTTTACCATGCCGCAAAGCATTGGAATGAGCAGCAACAACAGTTTCAGAATTTCCATTGCATATATTTGGAATTTGAACCTGGCATTGCTGCCCACGCGCAGCATCAAGCAATTGTTTACTGCGAAACATTAGCGCGAATAAATCCTGCAACCGTTCGTAAATGCTGATCTTCCAGCAATGATTCCATCTTGATTGCGCCATCTGTGCCATATTCAATCAATGCCGCATTTTGAAACGTAATTGTTTTTTTGCCCGACCGTAACCGCGAAATTTCTGGTGGTGAAATTCCTGTCTTATCTGCCAATTTTCGTGCCGCGCCATGTTCTTTTAAAAATTCATCTAATGTCATTCGTAGCCTCTTTTGTTTGCAAATAAATTGTAGTTTTTTAATTCTGGAGTAAATATATTTCTGTAAGCTGGTGCAACTAAATTCTTCGCTGTTTTTGGCGCACTCGCTTCAATAATATCTTCCACATATGATTTTAAATCAGGAATAATTGTATATTTTCCTTCATTACAATCTACATAATTCATGTTTAACATTCGACCGATAAGCTGAACAATTGCATATCTGCTTGCTTTGTCTGTGACATATCCAACATGCACAATAATTTCATCAATCGTCAGATCGCCATGCTTTGTCAGTCCTGCCAATATCTTAAAAACCGCTGTGTCTTGCCTTGGAAATGGCATTATTTACCTTTCGTTATATTGTGTAGCTCGGCAATTATTGCAACATTTCCATAATTTTTGCAAATCTTTTGTGTTTTATTGCAATTTTATTAATAATATGCAATATTTTTGCATAAAACCCATAAAAAACTTGCGCCACGCGCAATTAATGGGCATTATAGTTGTGTAGTAAATGCAATTTATTAATTATTAACATTTAATCATAGCGAGATAAATCATGAATCATCCAATTCAAGAATTTAATTATTGCGTCAAATCAGAAACAAATTGGAAAATTTCTTATTCACCAAAAGGTTATGGCTACGCAATTAAAAGAGCAGACGGTACAACTGTTTGTAATTTGCCAGATGGATTACGACAGCAAGAAAAAGATCTTGCCGAATTAATCGTTGCATTGCCAAAGATTCTTGAATCACTTCAAGATGTAGTTTTGTTTTGTGCGCCTTTATCTCCACAAGGTAAAGATGTTCACGACAACGCAAAAGCGATTTTGCGTCTTTTTAAATAAACGAAAGCGAGATAAAAATGGCACATCAACTTACCACCCGCGAAAATGGATTTGTAGAAATTGCTTGGACAGGCGAAACGCCTTGGCATGGGCTTGGTCAAAAACTTGAAGAAGGCGCAGACATGGAAACGTGGCGCAAATCAGCAGGTCTTGATTGGCAAATCGAACGCAAAAATGTTCATTATTATGATGATAATGGCAACGCTCATCCATTTGAAGGTCAGCACGTTTTATATCGTTCAGATAATAATGACCCCATGAGCGTTGTAAGCAAACGCTACAAAATAGTTCAACCAGCCGAAGTATTAGATTTTTTTAATAAATTGATTGAACGTCAAGGTTACAAATTACACACCGCAGGAAGCCTTAAAAGTGGCAAACGTATTTGGGCATTAGCCGAGACAGGCAAAGTCGCTGAAGTCCTTAATGGTGACCCAGTAGCCAAATATATTTTGCTTGCTACGTCTTATGACAAAGGCATGGCGACAACAGCGCGGGAAACTAATATTCGAGTTGTTTGCGCTAATACAATTGCAATGGCTGACAGGGATAAAAGCAATGTTGTTTCAATCCCGCATTCAACCAATTTCATAGCTGATAGCGTTTACGATCAATTAGGCATTACCGTTGACACTTTTGGGTTGTTTATTGAACAAACAAAAACACTTGCATCAAAACAAGTTAATGCAAAATCATTTGATACATTTATGGCACATTTGTTAAACAGCAAATATTATGAAATGAACGAAAAAGACATAACAAAAAATCGTGCTTATAAAAAGATTTTGGAATTGTTTGATGGTGGAGCAATCGGTAGTGACATTGCAGGAATTCGCGGTACTCGCTGGCAATTGCTTAATGCTGTAACCGAATACGTCGATCATCACGCGCCTAATCGCAATAATGACGCACGATTGGATAGCGCATGGTTTAGGCAAGGCTCCAACCTTAAAAACGATGCAATGAATTTACTTTTGGCGGCATAATTAATCAGCCCAAATTGCCGTTATGGTGATTTGGGCATTTTAAAGCGAGAACAAATAATGATTACATATAAATTTCATGCCAACGGTTTAGATTTTGGCACATATATAGCAACAAATGAAAATGAAGCTAAAGAACTTTTTGCGGTAGATGCAGGTTATAAAAATTGGCAAGCAATGATTGATCAAGCGGAAGAATTTGGCGGTAATACTGTTGAATTTTATGAAATAAATAATTAATTTTATGAAATTTAATCCATTTGCAACCAATGACTGGCTTGCTACCCATCCCAAAATAATGGCGTTTTTATCTGTGTTATTGTTTATTCTCTTGTGTTTCTTTGAGGAAATATCATGAACACTTATCAAACAGATTATTACATCTACACACCAGCAACTACCGATGTGACTATCCGCTGGAAATTAAAAGGTTGGATACCGCCGACCCAAGACCCTGCATTTCAAAAAAAATGGTCAAATTTTCGCAAAATTTCTGCCGCTGGCATTGAATCTTTACAAAACCCTATGACGATATTGAAAGAAAATTAATATATGGAAAATAATACAAAACAAATTGCGGCAGCTTTTGTAAAAGCTCAGTCCCAATTCGGAGCAGCACTCAAAACTAGCACCAATCCGCATTTTAAGAGCCGCTACGCCGATTTAGCAGCCTGTGTTGAGGCAGTTATAGACGCGCTCAATTCAAACGGTATAGCGTTGATTCAGCAGACGCATGGAGTTGAATCAGGTATTTGCATTGAAACAGTTTTCTTGCATGAATCAGGCGAGGAATTGCGTTCTGGTAAGTTGTGGTTGCCAGCATCTAAACAAGACGCGCAAGGGTACGGTAGTGCTTTAACCTATGCAAGAAGGTATAGCCTGATGGCATCCTGTGGCATCGCTCCAGAAGATGATGATGGTCATGCAGCCTCAAAACCTCAAACTGTTGGCGCATTGCCTGATCGCGTCCTAGCCGATTTTATAGCCGCGATTCATGCATCAGCAGATATGCAGGAACTTCAAACCAACTTTCAAAATGCTTACCGCGCCGCACAAGGCGCAAACGATCAACCTGCCGTTGAAACATTTACCAAATTGAAAAATAAACTTAAAGAAAAATTTGAGAAAAAGGATGATCTAAAATGAATATTGCCTTATATCAATTAGCTGACCAATACCTGCAAATCTTAGAAAAAACCGACGAGGCAGAAAATGATGATGCTTTTAATCTTATGCTTGATTCTTTGTCTAGCGATATAAAAGAAAAAGCAACCAATGTCGCAATGTATATTCGCAATCTTGAAGCAAGTGCCGAATCTATTAAACAAGCTGAATCAGAAATGGCAGCAAGAAGGAAAGCATTGGAATTTAAATCTACGCGCATCAAACAGTATTTGCTCGAAAATATGAATAGGACGGGCATGACAAAGATTGAATGCCCATATTTTGCCATTTCTGTGCGCGACAACCCCGAATCGTTGGTTGTTGATATTGGCGCACAAATACCCGACGAATACTACAAACAGCCGCCACCGCCTGAAAAAGTCTTGGACAAAGTTTTGCTTAAAAAAGATATGAAAGAAGGGTTAATCGTTGAAGGATGTCGATTAGAACGCAAGCAGCGCGTTGATATTAAATAGGCGGCATCATGACTAGCGCAGATAAAAGTTTAATTGAAAGCATTATTTTATATTTTGTAAGTGCCGCATTTTTTGGGATTTGGATTAGTTTAGTTTTTAATATTGTTAAATTTTTGTGTTTCTGAGGATAGAAAATGAGTGTAAATAAAGTGATATTGGTTGGTCGCGTTGGGCAAGACCCTGAAATACGTTATACAAGTTCGGGTGACCCTGTAATTAATCTTTCTTTGGCAACAAGCGAAACATGGAAAAACAAAGCTGGTGAAAAACAAGAAGCAACCGAATGGCATCGAGTTAATTTTTTTGGCAAACCAGCCGAAATTATTAATCAATATGTTCGCAAAGGTAGTCAGCTTTATGTCGAAGGCAAAATCAAATCAAAAAAATACACAGACAAACAAGGCGTTGAAAAATCAGCCTTTGAAATTCAATGTGATTTGTTTAAATTGATTGGCAGCAAGCCTGATGATGCACCAAAGCAAGCACCAAAACAAGAAACACAATATAACGATATGAACGATCCTATACCGTTTTAATTTATGGGCAAAAGCGGATTCTGGCTTCGCATATCGCGTGGCGTGATCGGGCAAAATCCGGTTGCAAACAGATGCAGCGAGTAGCCCACCCTTTTCATAGCGAGAAAATATGATTGATGATGATGAAGTTCACAATGCATTGGAATATTTACGAACTAATGCGCCAGCCGCAGCACAGGCAAGAGCAAATAAAATTTACATGGAAGAATACAGAAAGGTTATTAAAGCCGATCTGGTTATTAAATGCGTCAATATGACAATCTTGGAAAAAGAATCTTATGCTTATTCCCATCAATCTTATAAAGATCATTTAGAGGCGTTAAAGCAAGCCGTTTATCAAGACGAATTAAACCGATGGGGTATGGTAGCAGCAACATCAAAAATTGAAGCATGGCGAACATATAACGCGAACAAACGAGGCGAGGGAAAATTACAATGAATTTAATACAAGATAAGATAAATCAAAACAAAGAAATGTTTTCCAATGAATTTATTAAATGGTTTCCAGACAATATGCACGTTTGGCATTCATTTGTAATTGAAGCATTTAAAGTGCATCAAAAAGGTTTCAAACATTATTCAGCCAGAACAATCATTCATGTTTTGCGCCATCATTCAGCCGTATCAGAAAACGGCAGCGAATGGAAAATTAACAATAATTATTCACCGTACCTTGCACGATTGTTTGATCTTGTTTATCCGCATAAAGCAGGTTTATTTGAATATAGAAGTGTGAAAGGAAATCAAAATGAAGAAAGATGATTTTATTGAATTGGTCAAAAACACAAATTTTGACGAAGGTACAAAGCAATTATTTATGACCAGCTATTCTATTGGGTACGATCAAGGCAAAATAGAAACATTAAAAGAAGTAATCGAACGCATGGATTACGCTGAAATAATTCGGGAATTAGGATAATGAATAAATCACTTCAAAGCACAATTGATTATCTTGTTGAATCTGGTTGGAATAAAGATCAAGCAAAAAATCTTATTCAAGCAATTTATTATAAAGATAAAAATAAATTAATTGATATTACACAAGAATGGATTGAACATTGTGCTGATAGTAAATTTTATGTTGAAGGTATGCTTACTTCAATTGCAATGGGTTTAGTTGATGTGACTAAAAATGATAATGGAGAATGGGAATTTTCCATGAATAAAAAAGGTTTAACCGCAGCAACTCAAATACAATCACAATTAAAAAAGGCGCATTAATGGACAATCAAAAAATTTATGATGCAATGTTAATTAAAGCATTTAGAGCCGATGTTACATTGGGGGTGTTATGGTATTGGCTTAAACCATATAACATTAGCCCACCAGAACCAACTTTAAAACGTCAACCACCTAGAGCAAAAATGCGAGTTCAAGTATTTGTCGGAACATTTTTAAAACCTTTGTCAGATAAATTGTGGGATACAGATAAAACTCATGATATTAAAACTTTATATTGGATGGATAAATTAGATTCTCAAAACACTAATAAAGTTATGGATAGTGATATACAAAATTTAAAAAGAAAATCAAATAACGATAGACGAAGGCAAGGTTTTTTGCGTGAAAATTTAGAAGCTCAAAACGCAAGCAATCAATGGAAAGTTACAAAATGAATTCATTTAATATTATTGAACTGGATGTTGTGCGTTGGGGCGAAGCTTGCGGCATAATTGCTAACAGCACAAGCAAAGCGCAAGTAATGAAAACTGAAGAAGAAGTGCAAGAATTGGTTGACGCAATTAATGTTAGAGATAAAGCCGCTATTATTGATGCCATTGGCGATGTAATGGTTACTCTAACTATGATTGCCGCCATAGAAGATATTTCGCTTGTCGAATGTTATAACGCAGCGTATCAACAAATTAAAAACCGCAAAGAGTATTTGAACGAAGATGGAATCTTTATTAAACAATGATTTTCAGCCAGCAGACCCAAGCCCATCTGGAACTAGATATTGCACCAACTGCGGTTTAAATAGAAATTCAGTTGGTGGTTTTTGGAAAGTAATTAGCAAAGGCAAGCAACGCAGATGGGTTTGTAAGCCATGCACCGAAATTAAATTTAAATAAGGTAAATGGCGCGTTCATCATTGCGCCTATTTACTAACCCTTTTAAAACTTTACCACCGCCTTTTGTGTATTTTAAAAATTCATTAGCCGCACCTTGATAGTCTCCTCGATTATGTTTTTGCCGCAGGGTTGATCGTTGCAGCGTTCCTAACCCAACATTAAAACTAAATGAGACCAATGCATCCAAGCGAGACTGATTAAGCCCAACAGGACAATATTTTTGCACACCAGCAACAAACTTTTTAAGGTCATTAGCAAGAATTGCATTAATTTCTTCCAATGTAAATATGCGATTATCTTCAGGTTTTAATTGAAATTTTAATCTATCATCCATCTTCATTGCGCCTTGCTCTGCATAAAGTACATGACCAACGCCGATTGTATGCAAAGCAGCAGGACAGCGATAAGGTTTAAATCTGATGCCTTCATGATGGGCGATCATTTTAAGAGCCTTGTCGCTAATCATATTGCGCCTTTTGCTTTGCTTCTAATTCGCGCAAATCATTAGCCACATCCGATACGCCATGCCAATCTTGCAGCGCGACCATCACTTGCAAATATTCAATTAATATTTCTTTTTGAACGTCAAAATCGGAATAATCTTTCATTTGCCAAATGCCCTGCCGCCAAAATGAAACGCAATTATGCTGGCAAACAACGCTTGAGTTTCATTGTCCCAAAGCTGATCTGCCAATACATTAAATTCAACGCCGCTTGTAATTCCTTTATAAGCTAATGTAGCGTCTATCGCCACAAGCAAAAAAAAGAACCCATAAGTAATAACTGGTCGAACCGATGCACGAAGGTTTTTTATCCATTGGCTAGTGCCTTCATTTAGGCTTGTATCGTGCGCGTATATAGCTTGCATCTCTGCCTGTTGTGCGCCGATTAATGATTGCCTATCTTGTGATGCTGTTTGCGTTCGTATTTCATCCAGCTTTATATCTTCAATCTTTTGTTGTGCCGCATAGCCAGCCGCAGCCAATTGCAATTCGCGTTCTGTCTGCATCCTTGCAAGTTCTAATTCGTGTTTTTTATCTGACTTGTCTTGGAAAAAATCTAAAATTTTAGGCAAACCGCCCATTAAAAACGATACAAGCGTTGAAAAAATTGTAAGCATTATTTCCCCTGCATTTCCGTTAAAATTTTAAGGCGCAATTCTTTCATCTTGCGAACTTCTATTAGTGCGGCAGTTGTCGCATTGTGCATATCTAAATACATCAAACCCATGACAGGCAGCGCAATGATTAACACAATACACAAAACCAATAAGGTGAGGAGTAAAGTGAACGGTACGTCTCGCTCGTTCTTATTAGAATCATTACCCATAGAAACCAAAATATTATGAATAGAACCGCGAGGATTGATGTCAGTTGTTCTTTGATTTTTCTTTTTATATTTGCCTGTCGCCATTTTGCCGCCTGTGCCGCTTTAAATTCTTCAGCATGAGCCGCTTCTTGTTCTTTAACAATACGCTTCCAAGTTACATCGAATTTTTCCCACAGCGAACCCAATTCTTTTGGTGCTTGATAAACCATCATTTCGCGTATTTCAACCAACATAGAATCAAGCCTTGCCGTAATAATGATTCTGCGGATTGCTCTGCGACCGATTGATTCCTCGCCTTTGTAAATTTTTTTGCCCTGCATTTCCTCTTGCAGCAATGCTTTACTTAAAGAATCGTAAGCATCCATTAACACGCCAAGCTGATTACCAATTTCTGTAAACGTATCGTTTGGGTCAGCCTTTGCTATCTCTTGAACTCTTTGAACTTCAGCGTTGTATTGTATTTTTTGCGCTGGTGTAGGGTTTGTTATTTTATGAAACTGCGCTTTTAAATCTTCTAAAACTTCACGCACATCGCCGCTTGCATTCTTAATGTCTTTGTAAAGCTGGCATCCTTTTTTTACAGCAGCAACAGCAGCATTCGCGGCAGCAAGTAATGTGATTGGGTCAATTTCTTATTCCTCTTTATTTGCTTTTGCATTATCTTTTGCAATTTGTAAATGCTGATGCTTGTACCATGTAGAAATAATTAGACCAACAAAGCCAATAAACAAGCCACCCAATGCCGCTACTTCATTCGCGCTTAGACCAAAGACAATGGCAGTCGCAGAGCCGCCATAGGTTGCGGCAGTAGCTGATTTGATGACTATGTTTTCATTCATGTTAAATCTCTGAATTTGATGGGTTTTCAGGTTGAGATTCTACGCGAACATCAATCCAAATTCCATTATCATATTTAAAGCCGATGCCCACTTCCAAACCTTCTATACAAACAACATAGCAATCTGACGGAGCTTTCCAAGGTTGAATAGTTTGCACAACAATTGAATTTCCTGTTTCTATAACATCGCCATTTTCATCAACGATAGTTTCTGGTTCTGATATAACAATTGGGTCAATCCGACCATCCCACAAAATTACATTTACGCAAATGTTTGTAAGGTTGTTTATTACTGCATAATTTTTAACTGTCATGATTACCACCAAATTAAAATTATTGAACCTGCGCCACCAGCACCAGTTGCTGTTGATGATCTAGTACCACCGCCGCCACCGCCGGGAAGCGCACCAGCACCGGGCGTGCCTGAGGTTCCTGTTCCTGAGCCACCGCTACCACCTAAAATTGAAACGCCACCATTATTTAAAAGACCACCAGCACTATTGCCACCACCGCCACCAGCACCGCCATAATACGAAGTGCCGCCTGAACCAGTACCAGCAACATAAGTTGCAGCACCACCGCCGCCGCCGCCGCCACCGCCATAATCTGAATCAGTTCCGCTTGCACCGTTTAAACTTGAACCGCCACTATTGCCGCCATTACCAGCATTTATTCTGCCCCCAGCACCGCCATTAGTCCCTGAAGCAGCAGAACCAGCAGACACTTGACCACCACCGCCGCCGCCGCCTTGAGCATTACCGCTACCACCACCGCCAGCCGCGCCGCCAAATGCGTTTATTGTTTTAGCACCGCCGGGATAAGATGTTAAAGCAAAACTACTATTGCCACCTACATTTCCAGCGCCTGATGCTGTTACAGCAGCACCCCCGCCGCCAACCGTATAATTTTCAGACGAAGCCAAATAAGATAAAGGAACTGTTATTTCATTGTAAGCACCACCACCGCCACCACCGCCAGAATTTGAACTATTTTTCCCGCCGCTACCGCCGCCGCCCCATATTTTTATAGTAAGCCATTGATAACCGCCTGTCGTTGGTTTAGACCAAGTGCTAGAACCAGTTGGCAATGTTTGTGTTTGAATTTGAGGAACAAGCACAACCGCAGTTGATTGCCACGTTGTACCGTTTGATGTCAGCAAATTACCTGATGCACCGGGCGCAACAAACTGAACCGCGCTTGTGCCATTTCCAAGAATGACATTATTTGCTGTTAGCGTAGCCAACCCTGTGCCGCCGTTTGCAACTGGTGCGCTTGCAGTTAACCCATTAGATGCATTAAGCAAGCCGGATGAATTTACATTGTTCGCTAATTGCGCAAGATTAAATGCTTGTGTCATGCTGCACCATTTCCGTTAAAGGTTTGCTGTTGAAGAAGGTTAAGATTGGATGTTGGAGTTACTGATAACGTATAAGAATTTGTGCCTGTCGTATAGTCAGAACCCGCAACCTGCAAAGCACCATTATTATATAGTTCAAAATAAGCAGGGTTATAGTTAAACGAATAAATTGATTGACCAACAATTGTGTTTGTGGATGTTGATGATTGACTACCAATTGCAGCCGATGAATTACTGGGCGCAAATTGAATGATGGTTAAATTACCTGTTGCTGTTGCAGGAAAATTTGTCAATGCGTTTCCTACTAAATCGTAATCTTGATCGTTGACTGCCGTACCATTTAAATAAGGCAATTCAAAACCACTATTAAACGCCCACGTTGTTGGCGTATAACTTGATGCCGCTGTTAATGTCGCAGTAAATCTGCTAAACACCCTATAAGATGAATTTATTGCTCGATACCGATAAATACTTGCGCCAGCAGTTAATCCAGATGTTGCGCCTGTAAACGTAATTGTTTTTGCAGTTGTGTTAACGCTTAATACTGTGTATTGAGAAGGCGCAATTGTTGCGGTTCCTGTGCCTGTGCCAACTCCTGTTGCTTGAAAAATTACGCCAACAGTATTAGCCGATGCACCAATTAAAGTAAAATTTGTAGAACCAACAGTTAATATTGTGTAATAAGTTCCAACAATAAATGAACCTGCATTAACTGATGCACCTGTTGCGTTGCTAAATGTTAAAACATCTCCCGCAAAAATATCTTGGTAAGCCGAATTTGTATAAGTAATGGTTGCTGTTCCTGTGCCGCTTGCATACGCTATATTTAAAGATTCATAATATGTTCCAGTTGAAGTTGCTCTAAAAGATATGCAAACAATTTGATCGTTTAATGCCGCGCCTGATGCTAATGTAAATGTTGTATTTGTTTCTGTGTATTCAGTCGTATCAAGCAAAACGCCATTTCTAAAAATTAAGTCTTGCCCTGTGATATAACCTGCGCCTCTTGCAGTTGGCGTAAATAATGTTTGTCCTGCCGTTGCAGTTGTTTCCCAACTTGAATAATAAAAATTATCTGGTGGCGTTACTTGTCTAATGCGCCCATAAATATCATAAGTAATTTGAGCCGCTGAAGTTGTAAATGTAGTTGCCCCGCCAAAATCTAAAAGTTGAGCCAATTCACCAATTAAAGTGCCACCTGCATTGTTTGAAATGGCAATTTGCCCATCACCGCCTGAAGGCATTCCGTATTTTGTTAGCTGCCCTGTACGCGCATCAAGATCAATATAATTAATCCCATCAGGTAAAGCCGACCACAAAGTTTGATCGTATTGTGACAACGTAGGAACAAACGCCGCAGTCGTAGAAAATGAAGTTGCTGTTGATGTTGCAAAACTAAATGTTCTGCCTGTGCGGTTTATAAACGAAAGAAAATAAACTGTACCAAATGCAGGTTGAGCAAGATACCAAGTATAGTCAGATGCAGTTGTGCTAAATGATGTATTAGTTGAATTATATAAACCGTAATAAGTTGCGCCTGATCTTGTTGCCGTTAATCCTGTGCCTGTAATGCTGGTCGCATAAGCAACAATTAAATACCTATTTTCATAAGTGAATGTTGTTGGTCGCCATTGGAACAAAGATGATGCCGCAGAAAAATTACTTGTTCCTAAGTTATTGACCATTCTGGTGAAAAAATACCAATTACCTGCCGCAATGTCAGTTAATGTGACAGTTAATAAAGTGCTAGGTAGATATTGAGAACCATCAGAAAGAATTGCAGTTGTACCAGCAAAATATCTTTGCGCTGTTGTAGGGTTTGCAAATGCGGAATACCAAACTTCAGCATATTGCACAATGCCATTTGTTGAAGTCGTTACATTAACAACAAACGAAGGGTTTGCAGCGTTTGGATTTGAACCAGTAATAACAGGAACCGTAATTGTCCCAAATGTTAATGGGTCGCTTAATCCAGTATTCGGCGCAGGAGTAAATGCAGTAATGCTTGCATCATCATAAACTGCGGAATTAAATTCCATTAATGTTAAAGCCGCAGTTATAGAACCATCATCGCCAAAATTTTGAACAATCTTAGAAATTCTATAAGGCTTTGCAACCCATCCGTAATTTACATTCGTAACCGTAACAATATCGCCAGCTTCTAATTGCAAGCCAATGTAATTAATATTTAATTGCACTTGCAAATCTTCACGACAAGATTTTAAAAACCTATTTGCAAGCAATTGTGCGCGAACATTTGTGTTTACAAACTGCAATGATATTTGTTGTTTGTTTTTTGGTTCGTTTGGATACAATAAAGAAGGCGCAACAACAGAAAGATCAATTGATACTGTGTTAAATGAATCTTGATCGCTTCCATCAGGAAATTTAATTTCAGCAATGTTAAATGAATTGCTTATGTCCAATGGCGAAATTGAAATAGCAGAAATAATATTTGAATTGTTTAAATCCATTGCAACTGTATAAGTTGGCGATTGAACTATAACTCCCCATTGACCAGTAATTTCATTGTATTTAAGCAAGCAATCACAACTGTTTGCCATTAATTGCAAGTTGGTCATTACAGGTTGATTTGTATCAAGCAACCCATCAAACTCAAACCTGTTCATTGTTAATGGCACACCGCCTGAAGTTGTGTAATTAATTGTGCCGTTTGAATATGCATTTAAAGTCGTTAGGCTTGTTGTGTCAATGTTCGCAACTGGAATTGCTGCACCGTACCTTGACGATTGCAGATAGTCATAAAAACAATCACCCGGCACTTGACGCGCATTTGTTAATTGAAAGCGCAATTGCTGAAAGCCAGTAATGTTTGCGTTTTGATTGTATATAAGTTTAAGAATCGCAAAAGCGCAATTGCTCATGCTTTTGTTTGCATCCCATTGATAGGTCAGCAATGGGTCAGTCATTACCTGTTGCGCTGTTAAACTTGTATTTGTTGGATTGTTACTTCCATTTCTATACAAATAAAAAAACATCTTACCGTTTACAGTTGTGTCCGATAATGCTGTTGACGTATCAAGCAAGGAAACAACTTTAGTTAAATCAGAACCATCAAAAACTACTTTTTTTCCTGCCCAATAAATATCGCCAAAAGTAAAGGTATCACCGCCACCGCCATTTTCTGAATTAGTTACTTCAGATAATGCAATAACGTAATAAATAGTTTGATTGTCTGATGTGATACTCATATCAACTACTGAACCGCCTGTCCAAGCCGTTCCATAAATTACAGGCAATTTATTATCTGATGCAGGTGGGAATGTTTGTTTGCTGCCCGGATTACCTGCCGCCATTGAATCAACTGTTGGTTGGTCTGGTGCAAATACTCGCGCAATAACAGCAGACGCAACCATGTTAATTGCAAATGCAGTTGCGGCAAATGCAGCAGTTCCAGCCGTAAAACCTAGATAAGAAACAATAATTGAACCCGGCATTATTTAACCCATGTTTCTTCAAGTTTGCTAAAGCCCAATTTATTAAATTTTAAATCAGGCGAATTAACCATTTTTGAGATTGTGTAAAAATCAATCTCACCTTCCGCTTTTAATTTTTCACCTCTGCGAATATAAGTTTCAATTAACCTATACCCTGCCGTTCCACCACGATGTTCTGGTTCTACCCAATAAGCAATTTCACTCATTTGCCTTGCGTCTGGATTCCACACATTAGAAAATTTTGCAGCAATCAACATTCCAATAATCGTTTTATTTTTTTCTGCCAAAAATACATAACCAGAACCGACAATAATTTCTGTAATTAATTTTTCAATGTATTCTTTATTGTTTGCTTTCTTCATTGTATCCAATGGCGCAACTTCACGATATTTTTTAAGCATATCAATAATGCTTTCAATATCGAATTTATTTGCTAGTCTTATCATTTTTTCCCAAACAAATAATTCTGTGTTGAAATGTAATTTACCCTTGCCATTGATGTATCAGTTGGATTATAAAACTGCCATGAATTATTGTTGGTATATCTGCCAGCAATTCTATTTTGTAAAATCAATTGTATTGAAGAAGCCGACACAGTTACAACGCCTGTGTACCCGCGCATTTCTTCCGACCATTGTTCGCTAATTGTGAATGAATTTATATATCCATTAAAAAATTGATACAAACCTGAATTAGATGTGCTGCTTGTCCAATTAATTATGTCGTTAGATAAATTAGACCATTCAACCAATTGATCTGCGTTGTTAATCCATGAAACATTATTGCCAGTAATTAATTCGCCATTGGAATCAAAAAAGCCATGCCACATTTCAATTTCAGAGCCTTTGATGCCAGCACCTAAAACTAGCGAAAGCATAGTTACATCAATTCCGACAAGCGTTAAAGTAGTTTCATTTGCTGTGCTTTTAATGTCGCGTTGAGCAGAACCAACATTGACTAATTGACTCAATCCTGTAAATGCATTTGCATCAATTGATGGAACTGTTATTGCGGTTGGCGCACTTGAAAATCTATAAGTTGCGCTTGCCGTTGTAATCCTGACAAATACAGCATAAGAAATATTATTTGTATTTGCAACAGGCGTAATTACATTCACAGCACAACCTCATAGGCTTTAAAAGAACCGTTCCAACTAATAAACGAATCGTTAGTCATGGGAACTAATGTATAAATTGGATAGTCGCGCAGCACAACTGGAAAAGTAATTCCTGTATAAGTAGAACCACCAAGCGCAGTTGTCGTGCCGTATTGCCCTATAACCGCAGGTAATGCGCTTGCAACTGTGGTCATGATGGTTCGATGTACTGGAATGCTAACCGTTGCAGCACCGCCTCTTTGTACGTCTGACGTAGCAATATAAGCGTATCTATCAATCTGGATAAAGTCGCCAGTTTTTACAATGTAAGCACTTGATGAAATTGAAGGTAATGAAGCAAGAACAATTGTTTTATTTGCGCTAGTCGGGTCAATGGTGCAAGCGTTAATCTGAACGCTGCTCATATCGCCTTGGTAATTAATGTAATTTGTCCAGCCTGTTGTACCAAAATTAATATACTGTTCAGAAATTCTATCCGCTGTACGCAAAGCCGAAAGCACCGACCTATTTTGTGAATACAACAAATAGTTCATTGGCTTAATATCAAATTCAAATGGTTGAACCGTCAGAATTTCAGAAATACTAATACGCAAATTGCGCGACAGCATTTGCCCCGCAAATTTATGATCGTTTATAGAAACCGATTCAGCGATTGAAAGTATATTTTGCAATGACATAGATCACCATGTAATCACAAGAGCATACCCCGCAGCACCATTGCCGCCAGCACCAGAAACAAATGTGTTATCAGACGCACCGCCGCCGCCACCGCCACCGCCGGGGTATCCACCATTACCACCTGTTTTTCCTGCGGTTGCAGTTACATAACCGCCACCCGCGCCGCCTGTGCCACCTAAATAATCAAAGCCACTTGCTAAACCATTGCCACCGTTTGCGCCTGATGCACCCGCGCCACCAGCCAAAGCAGTTGCATAACCTGACGTAGAGTTGGTTATGGAATGTGCGCCGCCGCTTCCACCCGCTCTAGTCGTAGTACCTGCCGCCGTTGCACCTGCCCCGCCGCCGCCGCCTGTGGGCGAATAAACAGTTGCTGCTGCGGTATTGCCTGTTGACGTAGCACCGCTTCCTCCCGCGCCGCTTGAAAAGCCTGTCGCACCGGGAAAACCTGTTGCCGCCGAACCTGCCGTTCCTGAAGTAGTTGAACCGCCATTTCCTAAATCGCCGCTGCCAGCTTGGAAATATGCCCCAAAAGTTGTTGGAAGTCCTGCCGTTCCGCTTGTACCTGATGAACTATCAGACGTAGCACCTGCGCCACCTGCGCCGCCTGATGGAATTGTTATTGTTACAGTTGAGGTTAGCAAAGCAGGGTCAATATCAAAAATCGCTATTGCGCCACCTGAACCACCGCCACCACCTGAACGACCTGTTGCCGTTGCTTGTCTTGCGCCAGAACCACCACCGCCACCTGCGCCAACAAGAATGACGCGAACCCATTTTGCAGTTGCTGGTTTAGTCCATGTAAAAGTACCCGCGCTTGTGTATTCGTTTATGGTAACCGAAGAACAAGCAGCAAAATTATCATCTAATTCTTGCAATGGAATTGGACTAGTTTGGCTTGCAAATGCATAAGGAACTATTGCCATAATTACCTCGAAATTGGAACGCTTCTATTTGCGGATTGATACGCCGCCCAAATAGTACCCTTGTTTGATGCTAAAAATTGCGTTGCGCTTTGCGTATCAATTGCGCTCATGCTTGCAATATAAGTGCCATTATTTGTAAAGCCATTATTTCCCATACTTGCGGCAGCTTGTTGCCACGAACCATTAGGAATAACTGTGCCAGATGTTCTCGGCATAAATAATTCAGGTCCATTCTCACCAACTAAAGTTGGACTATTAATATAACCGCCAGACGCTTTACCAACACCGCTAAATAATAACGAAGCAGCAGAACCCATGCCGCCGCCGCTAGTTGACCCACCTGTAAACATGGAAGCAAAAGAACTAACGCCCATTTTAAATAAACTGGTTGCTTGTGCCACAGCTTGAGCAACTAAAATTTGTTTAATAATTGTGCCTATCAAATCTTTGAAATTTAATTTGCCAGTTTCCACAAAGTTTTTTAATGCAGATTCCATGTTGCTTGTAAAAATTTGAAACGCTTCTTTACCCCTATCTGATGCACGTTCCGATGCTTCAACATATTTATTAAACGCATCATTCCATCCAGCAACCCATGATTGTTGACGTTCAATATCTTTTAACAAATTTTCTTCTCGCTTAGAATTTATTGCATCACTTGACATCATCTCTAAGTTTTGCAATTCGTTTAAATTCTTTATTTTTTCCTCAAATAATTCTCGATCTTTTGGAGTTTTTGCCGTTCTTTCAAATTCTATTTGTAAATCTCTGCGCTTTTCTGCGTAAGCAATTTCTATTGCTGCTAATTGTTGCGCTCCTTCAATACGCAGCTTTAATAAATTAAAATCATTTTGGCGCAATTTATAAGATTGAGATTCTAAAATAAGCATATCCATTTGAGCAGAATGATTTAATTCAATTGCTTCGCGCTCTTTAGATTTTTGAACTTCCAAATCTTGATAAATGTATTTGTTTTTTAAATCAAGCTCAGTTTGCAATTGATCTATAATCAATTTATTTAATTCTTTTTGCGCTGGTATTGCTTTGTCATAATACAATTTAATGTCTTTTATTTTTTCATCTAGTAATTTTTTATTTTTTTCTTTTGATGATTGCGCGTCATATTCAGCTTGTGCCGCAGCTAACTCTCTTATTTTGTCAGCCTCAAGTTTTTGAATGTTATTGTTTAAATCTAAAGTTTTTTTAGCAATTTCATAATCATCAGCATTCATAGAATGCATCTGCATTGCTAAAGAAATTTCTTTGCTTTGCAAGCCAATTGCATCATTAAGTAAACTTAATCTTTTTTGATATTCATTATTTGCTTGTATTATTGCTCCAGCAAATTTTTCTTGACTTGCTGATGCAATAGAATAATTTCCTTTTTGTGGAGCCGCCGCAATAGGTTTTTTAATTTTTACTTTCCCACTTCCTGCGTGAGTAGTAGTCGCGCCTTCTTCTCCGGGCATACCGCCCATAGCAGCACCCCAATCTACCGATACATCACCGCCTTCTTTAATTTGTTTCCATATATCTAAAAGATCAAAGGCATAATTTAAAACAATTGCAAATGGTTGAACTAATGCTTGCACAAGCATTGAAATGTTTTTCATTGCTTTTTCAATATTGTCCCAAGCTTTAGCATTATCATTAATTGCATTTGCTAAAGCAGGATTAGAAAACTCTTTATAATTTTGTACAAAATCTCTCCAATCAACACCCTTTGCCGCTTTACCTAAAAGTTCTTGTGCAATTGCTGCGCGTTTACCAGCATCTTCAACATTTGACAATTCTTGAGCTACTAACTTAAACAAATCATTTAAATTTAATTTATCAACATCTTTGCCAGTTATACCTAATTTTGCAAATGATTCTCGTAACCCATCAGAACCATTTTTTGCTTCTTCTTGCGCTACCGCCAGCTTGCTAAATAATGTGGTTACATTATCAGCTTCACCGCCTGACGCTTGCAATGCTCCTTTAGTTGCAAGTAATGATTCAATAGTTAAATCAAATGCTTTTGCAACATCAGAAATAGCATCCGCTTTTTCAAAAGCATGAGCTAACACATAACCAAAACCAACCGCAGCAACTGTTGCTTTACCAAACATTACCGTCATATCTTCGGTAGCTTGCTTTGCTAACCGTAATTGTTTGCGTTGATTAGCTTCAAATTCTTTTGATTTGCCTGTTGCTGTGTCTATGCCTTTCGTAAATTCCGAAATATCTAAACCTAAAATAACACCAAGACGAGCAATTAAAGACATAATGATTCCTGTTATTTGGCAATAGCTTGTTTTGCTTTATATTTTTCTATTCTGTTTTTAATTTCTTCACCTAATTTTTTTGCAACTTCATCATGATTTTTTTCTAATGCTGGTCGTAAATATGGACGAGGAGCCATTCGCACCGTTCCCATTTCTCGCTGTACTGCTAATGCAGATCGTTTGCTTAATCCTTTTACATCAGCATTCATGTTTTTGTTTTTAGTTCCAAACTCCACAGCAATAGCCCGCGCGTCAGAAACATCACCCATATTTTTTGCATCTTTTGTGCCGTCTGGTTTTGTAAATCCAACATAATTTTTAACAAGTTTTGCGCTAACAGTCGCAATCAAAATATCAGTTGGTTTAACATACTTTGAACGTAAATCTTTTCCTGTAACTGGTCTAGCCGAAACTGTTAAAGTTCTTTTTAATTGACCTGTGTCTAAACCATGCCCAACATATAAATTATTTTTTGCAGCCTCTAATACAATTTGCATTGCTGTTTTTGCCGCAGGAACAAGAACATTTTTGCGCCCATCTTTAACGCCAAAATCTTTGCTTATTTGATCTAGCAAATATTTAAATTCATCAAATCCATAAAATTTATTGTTTGACATTAAAATGCTTTTCCGATTCTGGTGCTAAACTCATAAAAGATAATAAACTTTCGCTTGCTTGATTTTGTTTTTCTTCGTCAGTTAATGGTCTATAAATGTAATCATAAACTTGCCCAAGAATATTATTTAGAGAATATGCTGGAGTATTGTTGTTGCGAATATAATTAAATACAGCATTTGTCAACAATCCTAAAGTATTCAATATTTTTTTATTCCCTATAATTCCATCACCATAAGAAACCATTATTAATTGAAAATCTGATTCGCTCATTGCATCAGGGTTTGCGCCATTAGACAAAAGAAATGCTCTTGTTTGAAGACGCAATGAGCCAGTTAGTTTTTTCTTATTTCTTCATAGCTAGGCGAAATTACTTCACCAATTTTTTTTGCTATTTCAAGCTGAACCGAAAAAGGAAATTCTGATTCAATGTCTTGATATGTTAAATCATTTAAATCACCAGTAACAGGAATTAATAATTTAAACATTTCAACAATTCGCGTGTTTGTTTGCGCTGCAATAATTGCCGTTTCTTTTATTGATTTTCCATCAACCAAAATATCATCATCAGTAAATTCTATTTTTTCGCCTTCCAACAAATCTTTTTTTTCCAATAATGGTTTTGTAAATTCATCATATTTATATTGCCAATCTGATGCATTTACTCTTTTTGTCATTTCTTCCATTTCAGAAACCAAAGGAACTTTTACGCGCAATGTTTGATTGCCCATCATAAAAGTTCTAATGCGAATTAAATCGGAATCAATTTTTAGATTTTCTGAAAGTTTCATGTTTTATCCTTTTTTAATAATGCTATTGTATATTTCATTGTTCAAGTCGTTGACATATTGAACAACTTCTTCGGGTGACATCTTATCAGCATGGTTGGCAGCAATTGCATGAGCCAATGAAATGCCTGTAAGTTTTTGTTGCGGAAATCCGAACCAACTTTTTGGTGCTGTTAATGATTGCTCAAGTAAATACCCAAGCAAATCGCCATTGTTGTTGATTTGTGTTGTCATATCTTCTCATATAAAAACGCCCCCGAAGGGGCATTAGTTTTAGTTGTTTGACCAGCCGTATTGATTGCCGCGAGGGTGAACTGTAAAAATGCACTTAGCCTCTGCGCCAGGTTGCGCGTCTATTTGAAATTGCGAAACGCGACCATTAAACGCATAAGCCACCGTATTGGAACCATCCACCGCAGCCACTACAAAAGTTCTATCAACTATGCCGCTGTAAGCGTCAGAACGAATTTGTAGCAGCGCAGTATCTGATGGATTCCAAGCAGCCGTAATTGACAAAGAAGTCGGCGCAGATTGAGTTGGTATCTTGTCTGATTGACGCGAACCAGCAACAGAATAGTTTGCTACTGCATCATCTTGACCAAACGCTGGAATCGCTTCAACTTGAAGTTGAATTCCATTCGCGCCTGTGCCGTTTGCAGATGTGCCTACAATCGCAGCCACTTGTGCTGTCCACACCGAAAGGTTAGCAGTAGTCAAAGGCGTTGGCGTAGCCGCTGATTGCATCCACATCGACGCACTAAAACCGGGCAATACTTTGCTTGGAATAGCCATGATATTTTCCTATTAAGCGTTGTTAGACCAACCGTACTGATTACCGCGAGGATGTATAGTGAACATACATTTTGCTTCAGCACCTGGTTGAGCATCAATTTGGAATTGGCTTACGCGACCATTAAAAGCATAGTAAACAATGTTTGAACCTTCAGTCGCAGAAATAACAAAAGTTCGATCTACTACGCCGCTATAAGCATCACCGCGCATTAACAGCAAATTAGTGTCGCTAGGATTCCATGCCGCAGTAATTGACAAACTTGTCGGTGCTGATTGCGTAGGAATTTTATCCGATTGCCTTGTGCCAGCCACCGAGAAATTTGCTACCGCATCATCTTGCCCGAATGCAGGAATTGCCTCCACAGGCAGCAAGTTACCAATTACAGCAATTGGCGAAACACTCGCAACAAGTGCCAATTGTGTTGTTGTCAATGGCGTTGGCGTTGATGTTGGTTGACAATACAAACTTGCCGAAAAGCCGGGTAATACTTTATTTGGAAGTGCCATTTTTTATCCCTCGAAAAATTAAAAGTTATGTCGGAATATCTAAAGTGCAATCAAGGTAAATTGAATGTAAGCCAATGTCGTTGTCATACGAATTGTAAAGAAAATCAACATCAATTTTGCTTACATAAAACAACCCGCCAAACTGCCCAGAGTATCCATGCAAAGCCTGTATTATCGTATTTGCTATGCCAAACGCATCTTGCAATGATCCAGCATAAATATTGGTTTGGAATATTGGTCGATCAATACCCTTTACCGATTGCGTTGTACCTGTATAAACTTCTTGGTGAACATTCCGCAAATTCCATGTTACAAATTTTTGTTGTGATGCAAAATTTCTATTAAATGAACCATACACAGGAACAGGCGAAACAGTCGTTGTCAGTTGCGCTTGTATTGCTAGTGCATAGGTACTGACATTATTTTGACCAGCCATTATTAAACCTGTGTCGATGGGTCATTGTGATAGCACAAAAACGTAACTTTCATTCTGTCATCCGATTCAACTGGACTATCAATTCGCCAATCATGATTTCGCCAAACAATAGAATATAAATTTTGGTTGTCGTACATATCTCGCGTAAATGGCGTGAAATTAAACACCATATAAATTAAGCCTGTATAAACTCGATATTTGTCTGTGATTCTTAAATCGTTTTTTACTGTGCGTATCTCTGGCTTGCTATTAAATTTCAATGTCTTAGTTATAATTGTTTCACCGTAAGCATCCGTTGTAAACGAAAGCGTATAAACATTCACATCTTCATATCTTGCAATTGCCATTACATCACCAAAGGCTTATATGGTCGCAACAATGTATCAACGCCCAAAGGTATTTGTGCTAACTGACTAACAGTAGAACCTACTGCCGAACGATTATTATACAAATGCGTAAACCATAGCAAACCAGCTTGTTTAATAACCGGATAAGTAGCCAAAGGTGAAGCCGTAAGCGTATAAGTAACAATCACAGGCGATGTCATTTGCGTGTTAATGCTTGTCGGCAAATCTGAGCAAATAACTTTGCGCCCTGTCGGGTCATAATAATAAGTTCCTGCCGAAACCGTAGTCAGTACAGTTGGCGTTGCTTCGCTATAATATTGAACGGTATTTATAACAACACCACCTTGCGAAGTTTCAGGCAAATCTAATGACAATGGCGAACCGTATAAAGCGGAAAGACCATAGTAAGATTTGTATTGCACACCGACAATTGGCAAACCTAAATAATCTTCAATTGCCATGCGAATTGCAAGTTCAAGGGAAGTTAAATAAGTATCCTGACTTGTGTCTGAATACAAATTTAATTGTTCACGAATTTCGGAAAGCGTTAGCCAACCCGTCGAAACATTACGATTAGTTTGTTCAAACCAATCATAATTAAACGGATTGCGCGTAGGCGCAAGCGCAACGTATCCTAATCCTGTTTCTTGAACTGGCATAATTAAACGCCCACTAAACGAACGCCAGCAAATGGGTTGCGAACGGTACTAACCATTCTGCGTTCAGCATACATGGTTATAAAACCGGGCACAGTTTGTTCAAATGCTTGTATTGTCATTTCTTCAACGTCAGCAATAGTTACAAAGTTTTCCCATGAAGCCAAATAAATATTGAAATTACCTGCGCCTGTAACTGACATATTTGGATTTGGAATTACAGGAAAACCAAAAATATGCGTTACAGCACCACCAAAAGCATCACCAGTTTCAGTAAACAGGCGAGTTAGATTTGCACCACTAGCAGCAAGATTACGCAAATCATGAATTGTTTGCGGATGCATCATCCAAGCAGTTGAAGGCGTATTCCAATATTGAGCAGGTAATACTCTGCACATATCAGACAAATCGTTATAAGACAAAGCCGCTGCCGCTTGTGTAAATGTAGCGATACTATGAATACCGTTTGTAATTGCTGTGCCGCTTGTGCCATAAGCAGAAGCCGCAGCAGTTATGTACATATTTAAACCACGCAAACCATTTGTCGCGCCTGTGATTGTGGTTGTGCTACCTGCTTGGTCATTGTTTAAAATCATTGACGCGCCTTCAACATAGCCGAATTCAGCAATCAAATCAGAAACCAATGTTTCATCAAGATAATTAACATCAGATAAAACAGCAGTACGAACAGGAAGTTGTGCTGTAATTACTCTTGTTGGTAATTGCCAAATGGTTGTATTTACATTTGGCGAACCGCTATCAGGAGTAAAAGTATAACCCCAAGGGTTTGTGCTATTAGTAGCATTACCTGTTTTTGCAACAAATTGAACTGCGCTCATACCCTCACGTTTTACAATCCTTGCGCCTTGACGAATCGGATTTTGAAAACGTAAAGCTGCAAATGCATCATCGAACAAAGTGCGACCACCAACATTGTTGCCACTTCCAGTAAGCGCAGATGCCTCGCGCAAATCAATCGTGATTTTGTCGCCAGTTTCTAGCGTCTGCTTAATACCAGTAAGGATTTTTTCGTTGGCTTTCATTTTTTTTCCATTCCTAAATTCAGCAAAAAAACCCCGACAGCACACGCCATCGGGGAAGTCGCGCTATTAGGTTGATGTACCTGTCGAACGATAACGCACACCTGCGAACGGATTAACAACCGAAGTTGCCAAACGCTTTTCACCAAAGAAGGTAATAAAACCGGGCAGCGTCTGGTCGTATCTACGCAGAACCATCGACAAACGATCTACTGTTGTATGAAAGCGAGTCCAATCGCAGAAATACATTGGATACAAGCTATTTGTACCAGCCGAACCAGTTGTCAATTGCGAAGGTGTATCGCAGTATTTATTGACGATAACATCAAAACCCAACAATGTACCGACGATTCCATCTTCACGCGCAAGACCATCAATATAAATTGGGCGTTTTTGATCGTCAGTTAAACCGCGAATTTGCTGAAGCAGCACAGGGTTAATCATGAACTTTGCGTCTGGTGTCCAGTATTCCTGTGGCAGCGAATAAACAAAGTTTATAACGTCTTTGTAAATGATATTGCTTGCGCCAACTGTGTTTGCGTTGGTTGTCGTTTGGTCATAAGTAGCTAAAGAATGCAAACCAGAACTTGAGCCTGTGCCGCTAGTACCGAATGCAGCCGTAGTAACTGAGCCACCTGCATAAGTAGCAGCAGCACCAGCGTATTGATCTAGACCACGCAAACCGTTTGTGCCGCCGTATGGGTTAGTTCCAGATTGTGCAGCTTGGTCATTGTTTTGAACCATTGACAAACCTTCAGACTGCGAAAATTCCAGCAGCATATCGGAAACAACATTTGCTTCTAGACCGTCGATGTCATCCAAAGCAGCAGTACGAATTGGAAATTGTACGTTCAAATCTTGCAGAACCAATTGCCAAATAGTTGTATCTTCAGTTGTAGTTGCACCGTTGTTCTGAATTGTATAACCCCATGCAGCACCAGCATTGCCAGTTTTTGCGCGGAATTGATACGAAGAACCATCAGTTGCAACTTGACGCGAAATTTGACGCATTGGGTTAGCAAGACGCAAAGGTGCAAACACAGGGTCATAAGCTGTGCGACCACCTTGATTGTTACCGCCGCCTGTCAATGCTGATGCTTCTTTCATATATGCATCATATTGAGCAGCATCTTCAAACAGTTTCAATTCTTTTTCAACGCGATTATTTGTTTTGTAGAACTTAGATAGTTCTTCACGAACGCGACGATTTACGTCAACTTGAATGCCTTTGTTTGCACGAAGAATTTCGGGCGCACGAATCTGTGCAACCTTTGCTTCTAATGCCGAAACTTTATCAGCAAATTCAGCTTTAGCAGTTTCAACAGATGTAGAAACTTCAGCCAGTTTTTCTGCAACCATAGTCGCAGTTTTTTCTTGCAGGTTAGATTCGATGGAATCTAGTTTTTCGATAATTTTGTCCATGATAGTCCTTGGTTATTTAAAACGAGATTCTAAGGCTTTTAGCAATTCTCTTTGCTCTAATGCCAATAGAAATTTAGCCGCATCCGAATCAGCATCACGCCCTTCGGTAGTCGGTTCGGCAGTTACAGGTTTTGCATCACGCTTACCTATTGCCTTGCCAATTACGGATGCAGCCTTTGTCGCATCCTTTCGAGCAAACCCTACCTCGCGCAGAGCCTTCTCAAATACTTTTAAATCCGCAGAGCCATCCTCGCGGAAAAATTCCAATTTGCTGATGTTAGCCATTGGGTTATTTGGTTGCATTACGATTGACACTTCAGCCAATCCACCTTTTATGATACTAAAATAACCTTCTTCGTCTGCATCAATACCTGCATCAAGCATATTGCCTTCCGCATCAACCATGCAATATTCATCAGCATAAGCACCAACAGAAACGCCGCCAATCATCATCGGCGATTCTTTCATGATTGTGTATAAGTCTTTTCCTGCGCTAGTATTGATAAAAATATTACCTTTACCAATCATGCCTTCGTCGGTAAATTCAAATTCATCCCATTGACCAACAGGCATCGACATATCATTATGCTGAAAATACATCGGCAATGGTCTGCCAGCCGCCGCAAATTCTTTTGCCCATGCTTGAAATGGCGCAGCTTGATAATTGAACCTGCGACCATCTGCGCCTTCACGCGCACCCCAAGTCGTAAGCATCGCTTCAATTTTGCCCGACATTGCATCGGCAGATTCGTCAGCAGAAATACCCAATGCAACTTTAGATTCGAAAAAAAACGTCACGTTTTTAGTCATGAAATATCACCTTTTTCAGTTGCATACCATTGACAAGCAATGGCTTAGTTTTGCGCTTTGCGGCATCTTGTTTTATTTTATTTTCGGCTTGCTGTTGCGTTTGCCGTTTTCTATTCAGACTAGGCTTTACCATTTTGTCCTGTCTTTCCGACCGAACTTGTATTACCGCCGCCGCCTGTATCTTGTGGTGAAGAACCTGAAATCGGTTCTTGTTTGCCGCCTTTATTTACTAGCGTTTTTGCAATCGTATCATCAATTTCAGAAAGTCCCAAATATTTTCTTGCTTCATTTGGTGTCAAAATTCCAGCGTTGACACCAGCGACAGAATAATTCATCTGGTCAAGTGGTGCGCCCTTCAAAAAGTTTTCTGTCTGAAATTGAACGTATAAGTTTGGATAACCTTGCAACAAACTCATTTTTAATTTCTGCTCAACATTCATGATTAATGGTGAAATTGTAGACTTATAGAATTCATCCATTAATGTTTGCGTGTTATTAAACTTGCCTTCACCAACACTAATCATTTGTGGTGGTACACCAAACACACCGCAGATTCTTTGCATGGTTTGGCTTTTCAGCGCAGCAACATCAGCATCTTGAATTGTAAGCATTTCAACTGGCATATATTTCATGCCATTATCAAGTAACATACCTTGACCGGGTTTTGATGGATCAGTAGGACGTGAGCCTGTAAGCTGCGACCAACCTTCCTTTAAACGTGCTGCAATTTCTTTATATTTAGAATCAGGAATTACTTGGTCGGTAACAAACAATCCAGATGGTTTTGCGCCGTTCTGCATAACGTAGTTGGCATAAAGATCAATATCTTGATCTAATCCGATTAATTCAGCAAGCAAAGTTCCTTTATTCCAACTGCCTGAACCTTGCCAACCCATTTCATTTAAATGCATGACCTGCCAATAGTCCAAAGGCGCATCTTTTGAAAAGCCGTAGCTTGGCGTTGCTAATCGATACATTGGATAGCGTGTCTCTGTTAACTGAGTAGTGATTAGCGTTGCATCAAGAATATACATTTCTAAAGGCGTTTGATCTGCCTTGCTTTGATCTTTGCGCCAAAATACTGTGTAACATTCGCCAGCCATATCCAACCACATAGAGAATTGATACCAAAATTCATATTGCGATTGAAAATTATTTGGGTTTGCTAATAGGTTATAAACTTGCCGCGCTTTAATTTTGTCTCGCGCACCGATTGATACATCATGGCAAGCATCAACCAATTCATCATTTTCATTGTATGCAACTATTCGCACAGGCAATTGAGATAACGCTCTAGCCTTTACCGCAAGGCAAGCCATAACGGTTGAATTGCGTGAAAGCGTTGACATATCCACCGTTCGCCCTGCTTGCGTAGCAGAACTTGTGGTGACATAAAGCATTTGCTGGAATGCAGACTGAGAACCAATGTTGCGTAGAACATTATTTCCTAAGGTGGTCTGCCCGAATAGCGTATTAGATTCTTTTTGCGCTTTATCTTTTCTTTTAAAAATATCTAGTACGCCCATGATTGCACCTTAAAATGTTCGGAATCCGTAATTGTCATTAGAAACAGGATGATCTAATGAACAATGCATTGCAATAATTAGCGCAATAATACCATCAACTTTCGCAGATTTATCAGCTTCATTTTTACGAATTTTTATGTTTCCGTTTACATCTTCATACACTTCGCAGTTACCAAGCTGCCAGCCTAAGAATGGATTTCCATCATGTTTAATATTTTTGCCTAAAATTAATTTTTCTAAATGCTTTGATGGGTTGCTTAATACAGCCATGCCTTGACCAACCTTTTTAACTGGCATTGCTTGATCGTGCAATCGCGCAATTAAACTTGCAGCATTGTATGCATCATAGCCAATTTCTTTAGGATCATATTTTGACGATTGTTGTCGAATGTAATCGGATATTTCCCTATCATCCATTACATTACCTTGCGTTAAATGCAAAATACCTGAATCACAAGCATTACGAAAGATGTCTTGATAATGCTGCGGAACATGAGTTAAACCTTCTTCTGGCAAAAAGAATTTCCATTCGGCAAAATAATCATCTTCGGAATATCGTTTTAAAATACACACCGCATTTAAATCTCGCGTTGCCGCTAAGTCAAATCCAATAAAAACAGCTTCAGGTGGTAACTCATTATATGAGCCACCGCATTCATCCCAATGCGACCTGTCAATCCATGCAGAATTTGCGCTTACAAATACATTCAGAGTTTTGCAAAGAAACTCATTAAGGGTTGCAGGTTTATATTTTGCTTCTTCCGCACGTTGCTGAATTGCTTCTTCAAATACTGTAATTCCATGCATGGGATTAGCTTTTTCCCAAATTTTAGGGTCTTTCCAATCGTCTTGCGTATCCAATCCATACAGCAAACCAAACCAGCGAGGATTATCCGTAGCTTCACCCGATAACATGGTTTGCATCATCAGCAAATCTTCATGGAACTTTGTATCTTTAGTGAATGACGCAGTTGTAATGTAAATGCGTAATGGATTTTTTCGAGCGACCATGCCCGAATGCAAAACTTCAATGGCATTTCTATCTATAATTTGCGCCGCTTCATCAATAATGGCGCACGATGGGTTCATACCATCGCCAGTTTTCTTTGTGTCACGCGATAATGCTTTAAAAGTAGATTGAGAATCGCCAATTTTGGTAATGTGAGATTTTTGTACATTGTATAAATTTTGAATTTCTTGAGGCATTGATTCAATCAAACCTTTTGCAGATGTGAATACAATGCTTGCTTGATCGCGGTTAGTTGCCAATGTATAGACTTCCGAACCTTTTTCACCGAATAACAATTCATACAAACCAAGCACCGCGATAAGAGTTGATTTGCCAGCTTTGCGAGGAATAAAAACAATTACATCATTAACCATGCGCTTGCCTTTATCTTTTTTAGACCAAAAGCCATAAATGCCGCAAATTAAAAGTATTTGAAATGGTTCAAGGATAACTGGGCGACCTGCATAAACGCCTTTAGCGTGATGCATGATTGAGGCAAAACGCAAGAAATGGTCAACAGCTTCAGGATGGAATTCCCATTCCCAATCTTTATTTTCAAGCTGATTTAAGAATCTTTGACAGGCAAGTAAAACATTTCTGCAAACAAGTATCTCGCCCTTCACCACTTGATTGGCATACACAACACCATCTTGCCATTTCATTGCGGATTCCAGCCCTTTAGAAAATCAGCCAATGGCGAATCATCTTCTAATTTATTTGCAGCCAATCTTGATTTTGGAGTAAGACCTAATTCGTTCATTAACTTGACGCAATTTTCCATCGCTTTATTTGCAAGCGATATATAAGGATTTGGCGCAAGCGTTTTGCCATTATTTATTTTTACCACCAATGGATGTTTATCTTGCTGTGATCTGGCATCAATATATGTTTGCATTTGATCTGCAAGCATCATTAATGTATGCCTATCTTGTTCTGTGCCAATTCCGTAAACGTCAAAAAGATATTGTGCCGTTTCATCTACAAATCTTTGCTTGCTAAATAATTCAGGCTGACTTGCCCATTCAGCAAAAGGAATCCTTGCCTTTAATTTTTCCGGCATCATTACGCCAACATTCATGCCTTTGCTGCCATGAACGCTGTGAATTTCAGGTGGCAATTTATTATGTGCTGCCATAATTATTTATAAATTTAAAAGACCAAGTTTTTACATCCATTCTAAAACCATGCGATTTTCCTGCTATTGCTTGATTTTGCCTTGTATATCCTGTTTTTTTTCCTCTTTGCATATTTCCACCAACAATTATTTTATGTTTTCTGGCAACATCATTTAATCGCCAATTTTTATCTTTTTTTAAAGCGTTATAAACAGGTGCGCTTGAAAATTTACCCATTACTTCATAATCTTTATTAGCCACAATTTTTGAACATTCATTTAAAAAATAAATGCCCAAACCAAAACCACAATAATCAGGATGAATAACCAATCTATTAAAATGCAATTGCATTTTTGTTCCTTTTCTATGAGGAACATAATTTGAAAAAGCTAAAAAACCAATTTGATTTTGACCAGCCCATAATCCAAAATAATAACTTTTCCCACCTGAAAGTCGATCACTTAAATAATGATATTTGCTAAAGTAAGGCCATGTGCTCCTTGTGGTTTCGTATATATCAAATTCAAGTTTTTCTTTTCTTTTGTAATCTCGCCAAAGTGACCTCCGATTTTCGTATGTTTGTTTATTAGCATCAATAATCCAATCAGGATTTAACCATTCAACAACATCATAATGGCAAGACATTAAAACAATTTTTTTGCCAGTTTTTCTAGCATGCTTTTGAATACAATGCGACATAACTTTAGCCACAGTACGATCTACAACGCTAGTCCATTCATCAATTACAATTATTTCAATATTTTCTTTAGCCATTTGCAATGCACATTCTGCTCTTGCTCGTTGACCATTTGATAACGTATAAGCTGGTCTAATCCAACAAGGCACAGAAGTTAAACCAACTCCACATAACATTGCGGCACAATCTTCATAAGACATTAATTCAGGAAATTGATCAATTACGGGTTTTGAAATATCCAAAATTTCTTTAAAACAATCTTCCCCATAAATATGTTTTGCAATAGTAGTTTTGCCGCTTCCTGATGCCCCAACAATTAAACCAATATTAAATGGAGATTGAATATCAGCAGCAACTTTAAAATGATGAACTGATTTTTTTGTTTGATCTATATCTAATGAATTGGCAGCTTTTGTACATCTAAAAGAATCGGTTACTGGCGACTGTAAAATTAATTCATAATTTTGCATTCAAAACCTCGTTCTTTCATTTCATCAAATAATTTTTGTAATTCCATTTCTGAAATAGTTTCAATTAACAATAAATTTCTATTTCCATCATCCGATACTTCTTTTATTTCATCATCATCAATATTGTTTTCAAACAATTTATCTATTTCATTTTTATCAAACCCTAATAATTCAAGATCAAAACCTTCAAGTTTTAATTCTTCAAATTCCAACGCAAGCAATTCATTATCCCAACCAGCATTTAAAGCAAGTTTATTATCAGCAATAATTAATGCTTTTTTTTGCGTTTCAGAAAGATGTTTTAATTCAATTACGGGAATTTTTTTCAATCCTAATTTGCGAGCCGCCGCCAACCGACCATGCCCAGCAATGATGCCAGATTCACCATCAATTAAAATGGGATTAGTCCAACCAAATTCTCTTATGCTTGCCGCAATCTGAGCCACTTGTTCGTCGCTGTGGGTTCTGGAATTTCTTGCATATGGAATTAATTTTTCTATTTCTATTTCTTGTATTTTCATTTTGTCCTCATGTTGTTTTTTTAACCCCCCCATCGCCCTGCTCAATCTATGGAAAGTTGCT